>Ga0137359_10000692_pt1 | contig 25504 bp, 26 predicted proteins | sample Mad1_40_16metaG_FD_108281 | JGI IMG/M metagenome (GOLD analysis project Ga0137359, IMG submission 108281) | Vadose zone soil microbial communities from Angelo Coast Range Reserve, California, USA - Mad1_40_16 metaG | ecosystem: Environmental > Terrestrial > Soil > Vadose zone | place: USA... | reverse complement strand
CTTGCCCATCACAACCTCGCCAATGAGGTGATCGTAACTCGAGACGGCGAGGAAGCGCTCGATTACCTCTATCGCCGTGGTACATTCCAGACGCGGGAAGAGGGCAACCCGGCGGTAGTCCTGCTTGATCTCAAGATGCCCAAAATGGACGGGATGCAGGTGTTGAGGCAAGTGAAATCAGATCCGGATCTCAAATCGGTTCCGATAGTAATACTAACCTCATCGCTGGAGGAGCGGGACCTGGTCGAGAGCTACCACCTGGGTGTAAACGCCTACGTGGTTAAGCCCGTTGACTTCCATGAGTTTATTGATGCCGTCAAGGAGCTAGGTCTTTTCTGGGGCATCGTTAACGTCCCACCACCGCGAAAGGGAGCGGCGGGGAATGGCAACAAAGATTGAGTCCGTTACGGGCCTTTAGGTTAAGCCGATGAAGACCAACTTGGACACGACCTTGGTCAACCGCCGCCGGGTCGTCAAGCCCTTGAATGCGACAGAGTCTGTGCTAGAATCCTTAAGGTTATTTCGAAGGTGCCCTATGAATAGCACGAAAAGACTCCTCGTCAACATCGGCGGCGTCCTTGGAGTCTCCATCATCGGCGCGATACTGGTGAATGGAGTCGATCCGGGTGGCACGCGCTGGCTGAAGTTCATCCTCTACGTTGTTTTCTTCGCCTCCATCTCATCACCGGCCGTCTTCTCATCACGCTACAGTTGCAGCACAATGCTGCGCCGCCTGCGTAAGCGAAGCTGAACGTTCAGCAGCTACCTGGTTCTCAAACATTCAGGCTTCCGTGGACGACACGCTCAGTTGACACTGCCGCTGAGCGCGGCTTACGCTCTCGATTTGTCATTCAGGCATGAAAGGTGAGTATTACTATGCTCGACATTAATTTTGTACGCGACAACCTTGATCTTGTGACGACGAAACTACGGACCCGGGGCTTTTCCACCGAGGTGCTTGATCGCTTTAGCCAGCTCGAAACCGAAAGGCGGTCGAATATTCGTAAGGTTGATGACCTGAAGGCGGTGCGCAATCGAGAGAGCCAGGAAATCGGCACATTGATGAAGGCCGGCAAGAAGGAAGAGGCAGAGTCCCGCCGCCAGGAAGTTCGCAGAATAGGGGAGGAGATCGCGGAACGCGAGACTGCGCTAAAGGCGATCAAGAACGTCCTGAACGACCTGATGATCGGACTGCCAAACCTCCCTCACGATAGCGTGCCGGTCGGACAGGATGAATCGGCCAATCAGGAAGTCACTCGATGGGGAACGCCCCGGGCATTCGACTTCGAGCCTCGAGACCATGTCGATCTGGGCACGGCGCTCGGCATATTGGATCTTGAACGCGCGGCGAAGATTTCGGGCGCGCGCTTCGCGATTCTCACTGGTTTGGGCGCGCGGCTCGAACGAGCGCTTATCAACTTCTGCCTCGAGCTGCAAACGAAGCGGCACGGCTACCAGGAAGTGTTGCCGCCGTTCATCGTGACCGCGAACACACTGTTTGGCACCGGTCAGCTTCCCAAGTTCGAAGCGGATCTCTTCAAGCTCACCGACGAGCGTGGACTCTATTTGATCCCGACCGCCGAAGTTCCGCTGACGAATATCTACGCGGACGAAATCCTCGACGGCGCCCGCCTGCCGATCAAGATGACCGCGTACACGCCGTGCTTCAGGTCCGAAGCCGGAAGCCACGGCAAGGACACTCGCGGGTTGATTCGCCAACATCAGTTCGACAAGGTTGAACTTGTGAAGATCACTCGGCCCGAGGACTCGTACGATGAGCTGGAGTCGCTGACACATGACGCTGAGGTGGTGCTTGAAGAGCTTGGGCTGGCTTATCGCAGAGTCGCACTGGCAACCGGCGACCTTGGATTCTCGTCCGCCAAGACCTATGACATCGAAGTGTGGCTGCCAAGCCAGAACACCTATCGCGAGATCTCGTCGTGTTCGAACTGCGAGGCGTTCCAAGCTAGGCGTGCAGGCATCCGATTTCGCCGCGAACAAAAGTCGAAGCCGGAATTCGCCCACACGCTTAATGGGTCGGGGCTCGCCATAGGACGGCTGTGGCTGGCGTTGCTCGAGAACTATCAGCAGGCTGATGGGTCGGTAGTAATCCCGCAAGCGCTGCGGCCCTATATCGATGGCTTGGAGAAGATAGAAAGGCAAAAGTAAAAAGAAAGCGAGCCACCATACGTCAACGCCAGAAGCCGTAGAGAGGGTTCTGACTCGGTTTTAAATTGCGCGTGCAGCCGTCGAAGCCATCGGCCGTTCCGGCTGTGCGGCCCGGATCGGCGACTGAAACATGGCTCAAACTTCGCTCGCGCCAGTTAATCCAGCGCTGCGTATGGTGGCCCCAAGAGAACACCAACAGGCGTCTCAAGCTTCCGGTGTGACTAAGTGCACGGTCCGTGCCAGCGAAGGCCCCAGCTCAAACGCGTTCGCACTAAACAACTTCCCGGATTACGCTTGATACATCGCTTCAACCAACAATCTCAGTTTGACTCTAATTCATCGCCGCATTGGCTTGTTTTGACCGATTGCGCCTCGACTCGAAACTCTTGATCGCTTGCGACCCCAAGCGAACGGTTGATAAGCTACAGCTCGCTTTCAAGAATCAAATAGCGGCGACACGCTTAAACGCAGCGGAGTTCGTAGTTCGGCCTTCAGGCGGAAGTTGGTAACCGGCTTGTCTCACAATGCAGTCTACAAACTTCCGCCTCAAGGCCGAACTACGAACTTCTCAAGCTTGAACAAGAGGAAACGGAATGCGCCAACGATTACCCCGAACCGCACTGGCTCTGGGCGCGGTGCTCGTGCTGTTAGCAGCAGGTTCGCTTGCCGGAGCGTTCGACAAACCCGCGGCGCCCGACTTCGCCGCGGCTCGCAACGAGGTCGTCAATATTCTTGCGGGCTTCGTGCGCATCGATACGAGCAACCCGCCCGGAAACGAAACTAAGGGGGCCGAGTACCTGAAATCCATTCTCGACCGCGACGGGATCGCGTCCGAGATATTCGAGATGGAACGTGGCCGCGGCAACATCGTCGCCCGGCTCAAGGGCAGCGGCAAAAAGAAACCTATTTTGCTGATGGGTCACATAGACGTCGTCGGCGTCGAGCGCGAGAAATGGACTGTCGATCCTTTCGGCGGCCTCGTCAAAGACGGATACCTTTATGGGCGGGGTTCGTCGGACGATAAAGGCATGGCAAGCGCCTGCCTCGAGGTGTTTCTGCTGCTTCACCGGCTGAAAGTGCCGCTCGATCGCGATGTCATCTTCCTCGCCGAGGCGGGCGAAGAGGGCACTTCAACCGTTGGAATCGATTTCATGGTCCAGCAGCACTGGGACAAGATCGACTGCGAATACGCGCTCAATGAAGGCGGGATGATTTACGCGCCCAACGGCAAAATAAAGTACGTCGGCGTAGCAACTACCGAAAAAGTACCGCGCGGATTCAAGCTGGTGGCGCGAGGCACCAGCGGACACGGCTCAGTTCCGAGACCGGACAATGCGATCACCCATCTCGCCGCCGCGGTCGCAAAAGTCGGCAACTGGCAGGCGCCGATGCGCTTGAACGAAACCACGCGAGCCTTCTTCTCGCGGCTCGCAAAGATTAGTCCGGCGGACGAGGCTTACCTCTACTCGCATCTCGAAGACCCCGCCAACAGCGGGATGATTCAGGAGAAGATTCGCACTGGCAACGGTACCTACAATTCGATGCTGCGGACCTCGATCGTTCCAACGATCATAAAGGGCGGCTTTCGCAGCAACGTCATTCCGGGCGACGCGGAAGCGACGCTCGACGTGCGGGCAGTGCCGGATGAAGACATCGACGCGCTCGCCGAGACCCTGCGCAAACTGATCAACGACCCGGCCGTCGAGGTGGTTCCTCCGCCGGCTCGCGGACGGCCTGCAACGCCGCCGTCGAAGCTCGAAACAGATATGTTCCGCGCACTCGAAAGCGCTCAGACGAAGATGTTCCCAGGGGTGCTGACGTTGCCGCTTATGCTGACTGGCGCGACCGACTCAGCGCAACTTCGAGCGAAGGGTGTGCAAGCGTACGGTCTGGGAAGCGTCGCGGGTGACCGCGAACGAGCAAGCGTGCACGGCAATGACGAGAGGATCTCAGTTGAGGGACTCGGCAAATTTGTTGAGTTCATCTACTGGGCGGTCATCGACACCGCTGCGTCGAAGTGAAATCTCCTTAAGCAGCTTCCATCTTTCACAAAGAACTAGGCCACTGATTCCAATGGATCCTCCTGGACCAAGTTATGGCAAAGGAACTAATAACCGTATGGTTTCGAATGCTAGTTCTCGTATTGAGCTTCTGTTGCATATTCATCTATGGATTTTGCGCGCTTCTAATATACGCATTTGATGAACGCGGACATCGGTTTATTCTTCTGATAGTGCCGTGCTACTTTCTCACTTTTCTCTTGCTCGAGATCATGGCTGACTACTGACCTAAACTTCGAGCCTTAGGCTTGCCAATACTTCTGTTAGTGGTATTAGCTTTGATTCTTATGAGGGACTCGATAGACGTTTGGGAAGGTTTAGGTAAGCCGATGTTATTCATCTTAGCTGTGTTGGGGTTTTACTCTCTACTTACGAGCTACAAAGAGTTCAAAAGTAGGCAAGGCTTTGTGTGAAGACACCTCTATAGAGCAACAAGAGAACAAAGAAACAAAATAGCGTCAGTGCCTCTAGCCCGGGCGGCGTGGGCACGCGGTATTGTGCCGTGACGGTTGCCTAAGTTGCATATCCTGGCGAGAAGATTGCAATAATGCGCGCCTCACTTTGCGGGATCGGATGAGTTTCGATTTTGTACTTAACCTGTGTTTCGAGCTTCGCAACGAGGTCTGGTCCGCAGTAGAGCATTAGCCTCTGTTGCGGCCTGAGGCGTGCGATAACTGATGGCAGGATGGCTTCGGCGCGGTCGAGCGCGCGGCTAGTGAGAAGCTCGTAACCGCCCCAGTCGAATCCTTCCAGCCTCGAGGTCACGACTCTAAAATTAGCCAACCGCAATTCGTCTTTCGCTTCCTTGAGGAAGAGCGACTTTTTTTGATTTGCTTCTAGCGCGGCTACTTGAACATCCGGCCGCGCGACTGCGAGCGGGATAGCCGGGAATCCTGCGCCGCTGCCTATATCGAGCAGTGTATGCTCGGCGGCGATGAAGCGCGCTCCAAACAGAGACTCCGCATAGTGAAGGGTGGCTGCTGCCCGCGGCTCAGTGATCCGGGTCAGGTTCAGTCGCCGATTCCATCGGCAAAGCATCGCATAATGTCTTACCAACTGAGTCATTTGATCTTTTGTTATCGCCTCGATCCCAAAGCTCGCCATCGCTGTTTGGAGCTCGGATTGAAATGTGGCGGCTTGATCGCGGCTCATCGATGCCCTCGACGTTGTTCGTTTGGCTCTTCTCTCATTAGAATAGGTTTGCAGTCTTAACACAATCCGACAAGAAGGGAAGGGGAACCTCGCGATTGGCTATCAAGGCGATCTCATTTGATTTCTGGCACACGTTGTTCACTGAACAGCCGGGAGCGTTTCGGCTCTACCAAAATCGTAGGCGAACTTTACTGGCGGGCTTGTTCTCTCAACACGGCGTTCGTTTTGAGACCGATCTTGCGCGCGCTTGCTCGATCGAGGCCGAGAGCCACCAACGAATCTGGCAAGAGGAGCACCGAACGCTGTCGGCTACCGAACGCGTGAGCACTATTCTGAACCATCTTGACGTCGCGGTGTCTGAACCGGTGCTTGCGACGATCGTTGCGCGGTTCGAAGAGGGAATACTCGAGCATCCGCCGGTGCTTGTTGCCGGCGCGCGCGACACGCTTCGCACTCTGGCGAAGCGCTATCGATTGGGGATCATCTCGGATGTTGGGTTCTCGCCGGGCCGTGTGTTGAAGAGGGTGCTCGCGGACAACGACCTGCTCGACGCGTTCGACTCGCTGGTCTTCTCGGATGAAGCGGGCCGCGCGAAGCCTCACATCGAAGTCTTCGAGCGCACGGCCCGATCGCTTTCAGCGGAGCCTGGAGCAATGGTGCACGTCGGCGATCTCGAACGGACGGACATCATGGGCGCCAAGCAAGCGGGCTATCTCGCGATTCGATTCACCGGTATCACGCCGATGGAAGAAGGCGAAACGACGATCGCCGACTTCGTGACCGGTGACTTGACGGATATTCCGAGGCTGGTTGAAATGCTTGACGGAGAACTCGAATGAGGGTTTTCAGCCTGCGCGAAGCCGAAGCATCACGGGATCTTGACATCAAGATGATGGCCACACGTTCGTCTCGCTATCGGGTGTTTGGCTCGTCGGAGCGGATCCAGGGCGGTGAGATGGCGGTTGTAGATCTTCGCGACGGAGTTGAACCGCCGGACTTCGCGGCTCACTTCACCGTGCTTGATCGTCACCCGATGAAAGCTGTTTGTTTGGTTCGTAAGCTCGCAGAGGATTTTGACCGCTGATTCACGCAAACTTCCCCTGGGAGCGCAGGCATCCTTGCCTGCTTTTTGCTCGGCTGCGGCCCAGCCACCAGGCACGCAGGATGCCTGCGCTCCCAGGGGATTCCTATTCCCATTCAATCGTAGAAGGCGGTTTCGAGCTGATGTCGTACACCACTCGATTGACACCGCGCACCTCGCTCACAATTCGAGACGAGATTCGCTGTAGCACCTCATAGGGAAGCCGCGCCCAATCGGCGGTCATCCCGTCGAGCGACTCGACCACCCGAAGCGCGATCGCGTTGTCATAGGTCCGCATATCTCCCATCACCCCGACAGTCGATATCGGCAACAACACCGCGAACGACTGCCAGACCTTGTCGTAATGGTCCGCTCGGCGAATCTCTTCGATGACAATCGCGTCAGCTTCTTGCAACAACGCCACGCGATCGGCGGTCACCTCGCCGAGTATGCGAACCGCCAGGCCAGGTCCGGGGAATGGCTGGCGGCTGATGATCTCCTCAGGCAAGCCCATCTCGCGGCCAACTCTTCGCACTTCGTCCTTAAACAGCTCGCGCAGAGGCTCGATCAGTTTCAAGTTCATCTTCTCAGGCAAGCCGCCGACGTTGTGATGAGACTTGATTACTGCCGACGGGCCTTTGACCGACACCGATTCAATCACGTCGGGATATAGCGTGCCCTGAACCAGAAAGTCTTCGTGGCCGAGCTTTCTTGCTTCCTCCTGGAATATCTCGATGAACTCGTTGCCGATGATCTTGCGTTTGCGCTCGGGGTCGATCACGCCGGCAAGCTTCGTCAAGAAGCGCTCGCCCGCCGCGACGCCGATCACGTTGAGGTCCATCTCTCGGTAAGCTTCCAGCACTTCTTCAAATTCGTTCTTACGAAGCAGCCCCGTGTCCACGAAGATGCATGTCTGGCGATCGCCAATCGCTCGCGCGACAAGCGCCGCCGCAACCGATGAGTCGACTCCACCTGACAGTCCGCAGACGGCGCGGAGGTCGCCAACTCGCCGCTTGATGTCTTCGACGGTAGTCTCGATGAACGACGACATCGTCCAATCGCAGCGCAAACGACACACGTTGTCCAGAAAGTTGCGGAGTATTTCTTTGCCTTGCGGAGTGTGAGCGACCTCGGGATGAAACTGAACACCGTACAGCCTGCGCGCGGGGTCTTCGACGGCTCCGATCGCGGCTTCGGTGGCAGCGGTGATCGTGAAACCATCAGGCGGCCGGCTCACATGGTCACCGTGGCTCATCCACACTTTCAGCGGCGAGGTGAGACCAGCAAGCAACTGGCTTTCAGCCTGCACGGCGATCTCGGCCTGTCCATACTCGCGTCTGTTTGAGGGCTTGACCTCACCGCCCAGGAAATGAGCCATCAGTTGCACTCCGTAACAGATGCCGAGCACGGGCACACCCATTTGAATCACCGCCTGATCAGGATGCGGCGCGCCTTCTTCGTAGACTGACGACGGACCTCCGGAGAGGATGATGCCTCGGGGGTTCCTGCTACGGATATCTTCGGCCGTAGTGTTGAATGGAACTATCTCGGAGTAGACGCCAAGCTCGCGAACTCTGCGGGCGATCAGTTGAGTGTACTGTCCGCCGAAATCGAGAATGAGTACGAGTTCATGGTCGGAGCTCATGATGGTGAGCGAGGATTATAGGGATGTGTTCGCGAGGGTGTAAAGCGCATCGACGAAAGCCATGTGCAGTGAATGACCAGAACTCCGTTAGGAGTTCCATGTTTATAGTAGCGAGACGTGAGACGGCGCGAACTCCGTCAGGAGTTCCATGTGTCGTTCTAGCCGGCAAACTCATTTCACTCCTAAAGGAGTGAGCACCTGCGCGGCCCCGTTGGCTATAAACATGCAACCACTACGTGGTTGTGTCGGGGCTAAACCCGCGGGGGATGGGATCGGCGACATGCGGACGCTGCTGAGGCAGAGCATTAACTCTTCGCCGCCACATAAGGCTTCTTCACGTACTGCGCGGCCAGCTTGTGCGAGTCGAAGACGTTTTCGCGCTTCAGCACCACCTGATATTCAGCCATCGCTTCGTCGCGTTTTCCGAGCGCGTCCAGCGCCTCACCCACATGCAGGTGCGCTAAAGAAACCAGTCCCTGATCTGATTTCGGCCAGCGTTGCACTTCCTTGTAGCGCGCGATCGCGGCTGCATAGTCTTGCAGGCCTCGCAGCGACTCGCCCCATTGATAGTTCACAAGATCGACCGCTTGCCCGGCTACGCGATCATCCTTCAACAAATCAGCAAACACGCGGGCCGCGTCTTCAGCGTGACCGGTTCGATACAACATCGAGGCACGCTCGACTCCGAAGAGATAATTCCGCGGATATTGCTTCGCCATGTGGCTGATTATCTCGAGCGCGCGGTCGAGCTGATTCTCTTTGCTGTAGATGCCGAGCAGCACGACTCGGGCGTCATCCGCCGTGTACTTTCCCTGCCTGGTGACCAACTCGAGGTGCTCGATGCCTTTGCTCTTTGACCCTTTCAGTCCCGCGAAACGTGCGAGCACCCGCCAACCAAACGGCAAGCTGTCGATCACGTACTCGTAAAGCCCTATGCTCAAGTAGGCGTCGACATACTCAGGATCGAGCTTGATCACCTGCCTCTGGATCTGGACGGAGTCATTGGCGTCGCTGATCGAACGCGCAAAGCTGCGTTTCACCGAAGTGCCGTATGCCGCTCGGATGCCGAGCGCCGACGCGTTGTAGTACAGCGCTTCGATGTCTTTGGAGTACTTGACCAACCGCGCACGAGTGGCCGCGAGAGCCTGCCTGATCAAATCGTTAAACTCGCGATCGCGCTTCTGATCTACCTGGTCCTCGTCCTTTTCCTGAGAGTAAAACGACCCGCCGGTGTACACCGAAGTCGTCAGCCGGCGGCCCTGATACAGGGTCTCAAGCCAGAGGTTATTCGCCAGATAGACGTAGCCGGCCGGGTGGTCGGGCGCGACCCTGGTCATCTGCAGGAACCGCTCACGCGCCGTTTTGTAATCGATGTTGTACACCGCGTTAAAGCCTTCGGCCCTCAAGCGGTCGAACTCAGAAACGCCGGTTTCACGATCCGTCCTGGATGAGCCCGTTGGTGACTCCTGCTGCGAAGCCCGGAACGGTGGCGTTGCGTTCGCGCTCGGGGCGGCGATGAAATCAGAGATCAACACTGCGGCCATCAAGAAACTAATCAGTACTGCACTCATTGTGAAACTCCTCGAGTACGAAACCCCCAGCGGCAGTTGGGTGTCCAACCACGAAGGGGGTTGCATCTATCAGCTCAGGGTTGCTGTACTCGGCTACCCTGGGTTACTTGCGACGCGCTAACGCGTAGTCGGTCGTTGGCGGCAACCCCGACGGGGTTGCGGCATACGCTAGCAGTTACAAAGCGCCGCCACGTTCACTGCTCATCATCCTGGCCGCAAGAGGCGCAACCCCGTTGGGGTTGGAACCCATCGCGATCCGGCGTCCCAAGGTAGCCGAGTACGACAACCTTGGGCTGTGAGACGCAATCCCGTTGGGATTGCATCTGGAAAGCACAAGTCGTTCTCTTCCTGATCACACCTGCGCAGACTAAATTCTACGCTACGGAACGATCACCGAAAGCGCGTCGGGCACGATATCGAAAGTCATTGGTAGCGGACCGATGATCTCGCCATCCGCTTCAACCCACGGCTCGTGCGCCGAGTTGGCTTTGATGTGCTTGCCTTTGACCAGCAAGACTCCGGCGACTTCAGGCTTACCACGCATGCACGCGCCAAGCGAGCGCAGGTATGCGAAATTATTCGACATCTGGGGCAAAATGTAGACCTCGAACCAGGGCTCTTCAAGCCTCGCACCCGGAGTCATCATCATACCTCCTCCGTAACCCTTGCCGTTGCCGATCAGCGCAAACGCGCCTTTGTAGCCACGGCCGTCCACCTCGATAGTGAAGGGTTCCGCGCGCCACAAGAACAGATGCTTGATGCCCGACAACCAATATGCGAACTCGCCCGTTCTCCGTTTGAGGTTCTTGTTAACGCTGCGCGCGATCGACGCGTCGAGGCCGATGCCGGCCATCATCAAGAAATAACGCCCGGCGGTTCCGGGTTCCGAGTTCATAGTTCCGGGTTCCGGGTTCGAGGCGCCTGGTTCCTTGTTGGCGCCTGAGTCTCGATTTGAGTTTCGAGCCCTCGGACCCGGAACCCGGAATCCGGAACCCGGAACCGCGAAGTTGGAACCGGCCTTCGCAAGACCGAGCGCGATGCGCCTGGTCCTGCCAGCGGCGATCATGTCGGCGAGTTCTTCGACATGGAATGGCACTCCCAAATCCCGGGCGACCACGTTTGAGGTGCCCCCAGGCCACACGGCGAGCGCAGTTTGACTCTCTGCCATTCCCTGAATGACTTCATTCAGCGTTCCGTCTCCGCCGTAGCTGATGATGATGTCCGCGCTTGCGGTTACTGCAGCGCCGGCGAGTTGGGCTGCATCATCAGGCCCCTCGGTAGCGTGTGCTTCGGCATCGAATCCGCGTTCGCTGAGCAGCCCGATCATTCGGCGGACGCCTTCGGCGCGCCGCGCGGGACGCCCGGACATAGGATTGTAGATTATCGTTGCTCGTTTCCGGTTCATTACGCGTCGGCGTCGTCAGGAGTGCAACTGCGATGCCGCTCGTCGGCAGCGCTTAACTATTCTAGGAGGGCAGTTCGACGGGGAGCAAGCTTGGCGGCGGTGCAGGATTTCGCCGACAAAGGTAGAAAGTGCAGGCGGTCCTTCTATTTGATCGGCTCGGCTTTGAAGATCAAGAACACAGGCACCCGCATCGCCTGATCGTAGCGAGCCAGATTCTTGTCGGCGAACTCCGGAGGCGGCGAAGGTTCTAACATCTCAGAGATAGAGAGACCGGCCGATGATAAGGCGCTACAGTAGTCAGAAATTGTGTGATGATGACAAAGGATGCGCCGGCCTTCGCTGGACACGTCGCCGAACGCCAGCCACGGAGTTTCTATACACCTGATCGGCGAGCCGAAGTACCAGCCCTCCCACGGGTCGGGGCCTTCTACATCCTCCGAACCGGCTAAAGGAAAGCGAGCGGTTGACATAGGGTGCAGCACGCTTGCGACCAGCCGCGCAGCTGGCTTTATCACGCGCGCTACTTCCTTCATCGTTGTGTCGAGGTCTTCGACGTAGTGCAGTGCGGTGGAAGATAAGACCAAGTCGAACTCTGCTTCGCCGAAAGGCAGCGGATCGCGAATATCAGCGGCTCGAAAGTCTGCTTGAACGCTTCGCTCGCGTGCTCTCTCTTGCGCGAGAGAGACCATAGTTGGCGAGAGGTCCAGCCCAATTACTTGTGCGCCGCGTTCGGCGAGCCAGATCGAGTATGGTCCCGAACCGCAACCAAGGTCGAGAACTCGCGCACCGGCGACGTCGCCGATCAGCCGTTCGATGGCGGGACGCTCGATGTTGTCTGAGAACGAATCCTCGGCAGTGGTGAATCGGTCGAAAGCTTCACCGCAGGCGTTCCAGGTTTTCTTCACGTCGAGAGGCATAAGAATGATGTGTGATGCGTGAAACGTGATACGTGAAAAGTGATACGTGATGGTCAAGGCTCGCGGTCGGGAAGGGTGGCTTGCCCCCGCTCCTGTTCTGTCAGTCAATGATTACTTTTGCGAAGCAGAGCGGGGGCAAGCCACCCTTCCCGACCGCGAGCTCGACCATCACGTTTCACGCATCACGTTTCATTCAATCCGATAGTTCGGCGCTTCTTTGGTGATGATCACGTCGTGAACGTGGCTCTCGCGCAAGCCCGCCGATGTGACCCGAATGAATCGCGCCTTCTCATGGAGTTCGGCGATCGTTCTGCAGCCGCAATAGCCCATTCCGGCGCGCAGTCCCCCGACCAGTTGGTGGACGAGCGAAGCGAGCGGGCCTTTATGTGGGACTCTTCCTTCGATGCCCTCGGGTACGAGCTTGGACATCTGGAACTCGCTTGCCTGGCCGTAGCGGTCGCGGCTGCCTTCTTTCATCGCCGAGAGCGAGCCCATGCCGCGGTAGCTCTTGAAAGAGCGGCCCTGAAACAGAATTATCTCGCCCGGGCTTTCATCCGTTCCGGCGAACAGCGATCCGATCATCACCGAGTCCGCGCCCGCCGCGATCGCTTTGCTGATATCGCCCGAGTACTTGATCCCGCCGTCGGCGATGACCGGCACGCCGGTCCCCCGGGCCGCGCGCGCGCACTCCAATATCGCGGTGATCTGCGGTACGCCGGCTCCGCTGACCACACGAGTCGTGCAAATCGAGCCTGGACCCATGCCTGCTTTGACCGCGTCAACACCGGCGGAGATCAAATCGCGGGTCGCTTCGGCGGTGGCGATGTTGCCGGCTACGAGATCGACTTCCGGAAAGCGGCTCTTGATCTTCTTCGCGGCGGCGATCACGCTTTCGGTGTGGCCGTGGGCCGTGTCAATCACCAGCGCATCGACGCGAGCGCGAATCAGCTCTTCGGCGCGCTCCATAAAATCACCTGTTGCGCCGACGCCGGCGGCAACGCGCAAACGGCCCAGGTCGTCCTTGGCCGCGAGCGGATACCTGATCGCCTTTTGAATATCCTTGACGGTGATCAACCCCTTGAGCCTGTAGTTGTCATCGACGACCAGCAGCTTCTCGACTCGGTGGCGCTGAAGGATTGCTTTTGCTTCGTTGAGCGTGGTGCCGACGGGAACGGTGATCAGGTTGTCTTTAGTCATCGCCTCGCTGATCGGCAGGTCAAGACGCGTCTCGAACCGCAGATCGCGATTGGTGAGAATGCCCACCAGATGACCATTCTCCTCGACGATGGGAACGCCGGAGATGCGATAGCGCTCCATCACCTCAACCGCATCCGAGATTGGATGATCGGGCGTCATCGTAACCGGATCGACGATCATTCCGGACTCGCTGCGCTTCACTTTGTCGACTTCGTCGCGTTGGACATCGATGGAAAGATTCTTGTGAACTACACCGATGCCGCCTTGTTGCGCGATGGCGATCGCCAGGTGCGATTCAGTCACCGTATCCATCGCCGCGGATGAGATCGGAATGTTGAGCGGAATGTTGCGCGTGAAGCGAGTGGTCGTGTCGGCGTCAGGCGGAAGAAGACCGCTGCGAGCGGGAACGAGCGAAACGTCGTCAAAGGTAAGAGCTTCGGGAATATCACCAGCCAGCATCGTAATACCTCGATCAATTGGGTCTTAGAACCTTCGCGCAACTCAGCGCAGGGGCTGATTCGCGCGAGTGATGCTGGCCGACTACCCGACCAGCTTCAGAGGCTATCAAACGGAGGATTGGAAATGCAAGCTAGCGTCGAGTCGGAGTCTTGACGGGATGTGATCATAAGTGGAACTTGCAGAACTGCGCCGCCCTCCGTCAGAAGGAGGGTCATGTCTGCCTTCCAGGACTCATACACTCAGTTGGGTCACAGACATGGCCCTCCTTACGGAGGGTGAAATCTATAAACGTGACCCTCCTGACGGAGGGCGAACTCGCGTTGTCGTGGATCGACTCAGAGCGACAAAATAAGAACACCAATCCAAGTCCCACTTTTAAATCACACCCGTCTTGACGCCATCGAGTATCTCAACCGGCGAGTAGTCCTGTCCGCCTTATCGATTTGCGGCATAGACTTTGACGATCTGTGCGAAGCCAACATTACAGTGAGAATGTCTATGCGCAGAATGACGCGATTGACAAATGCTTTCTCAAAGAAATGGATGAATCACAAGGCCGCTTATGCACCTCTACTTCGCGCGCTACAATTTCTGTCGGGTTCATCCCGGTCTGAGGGTGACTCCCGCTATGGAGTCTGGTGTAACGGATCACATATGGAACCTGGCGGAGTTGCTGAAAGGGTGAAGGAGAAGCGGCGAATACTGATTCTCTGTACGATCATTCCTATGCCATGCACTCTTTGAATGACAATCCGTTCGCAGTGCTGACGGCGGTGGTGGCTCCGGCCATTCTTATGAGACCATGAATTCAAGGTTGACGATCCTAACTGAATAGCAGATCACTTCTTCATGTATTTCCAATTCCTGCTCTTCCCCTCAGACATCCATTCGATCGCCGTCTTGAGCCGCTTCTCTCGAGTCTCGTCGGTCTTAGCCTCGGTGATCCATTCAACATATTCTTTTTTATTGCTGTAGTTGAACTGCTCGAACGTCGCAAGCGCCTTCTTCTTCTTCTTGAGAGCCGCGGTCAGATAGTCGGGAACTTCGAGCTCCTTCTTTTCAGCGGGTCTGGCGCTGGCGCGAGGCTTGACACCGCCGTCGTGCACCTTGACTGCATCCTTGATCTGCTGGACCAACACTTTGTCCTTCGGCAGGTCTGTGAGACCAGTGATTCTGCCGTACTGTCCCATCGCCGGACCGGCCTGTGCCTCGCGACTCGCCGAATCGCTCATCGCCATGTACCAGAAACCAAATGCGCAGTGCTGTTTGAATGAGGCCATGCTGCATAGTATGCGCGGGCTGCGATCGGCTTTCGCTTCATAGGTGAAGTGCGGAAAGCTCCACTTCATTGTCTCTTCAACGGAAGGGCAGTTGTCGTGAATCAGTTTTCTCAGATGAGTCAGAATCGGCTTTGCGAAGTCTGCGGACTTGGCAATGTAGGCATCCACACGCGGATCTTTCGTTCCCATTATGAACTCTTAGTTGTTTCAACTCGCGCCTCCCAGGCGGCGACCAGCCGCTTCGGTGCGCTGCTGCGCCACGCATCTTCGAGTAGCTGGCGGAGCTCGTCGGGATCAACGTTCGAGATGCGCACGAGCATCCACGGCCAACATCGATAGTGATCTGTGATGTAGAAGGTCTTGGGATTGGCTCCCATCAGAACTTCGCGCGCGGCGTACTCGACTTTTACGGCCAGCGACTCGCCGTCCTGGTGAAATCGAGCCAGCAACTTTCCGTTGACCTTAAAGGCTGTTGTGCGGTACGACGTTCCTTCCTCAACCCCGGGCAGTGCGAGTGCAAGCTGACGCACCACCTCCCAGGTGACGGGCTTAACCCTGGAACGTCGATCCCGTGTTTCTTTTGATCTGCTCACGTTTTTCCTCACCGCTCCTGGGAGTACTCATAATTCCGAGTTGGGCCGCCTCAGCTCGGGTTGAGTATCGCTTAGCACTATCTGTAAGAGCAACGATGAATTCGACCTTGCCCGTTGTGAAGGCAGCGTGTCGCTACAGCGCGATCGAGGGGCGCGTCTTCCCGTACTGAGTCGCCTGTTCAAACGCGAACGCCAACTGCAGGACATCGAATTCCCGCTGATGACGGCCGACAATCTGCAAACCGATAGGAAGCCCGTCTTTGGTGAAGCCAGAAGGAATTGAGATTGCCGGGAGTCCAGTCACCGTAATCGCGTAGCAGGTCGCCATCCAGTCTATGTATGTTTCCATTCGGGCGCCGTTGATCTCCTTGACCCAGTCCACCTCTACTGGAAAGGGCGCCACCTGAGACACCGGCAGGACGAGAAACTCATAGCGTTCCATAAACTCGCTCGCGCGCTGACAGAGCTGTGTTCGCTTTGCCTCCGCGCGCTCCACATCGAGACCGGTCAGCTTCAAGCCCTGCTCGATATTCCAGACCACCGTATCTTTGACCAGCTCGCGATGGCGTTTGAGGTCTTCACCTCTGGTTTGTGCGTACGACCACGCTCGGAGAACCTGAAAGATTTCATCGGCGTCACGGAAGTCGGGCTCGCCGTCTTCTACCTGGCAACCAAGCTCCGCGAAAGTCGCGCGAGCGCGGTCGCATACTTCATTGACGACCGGCTGCACCGGGTATCGCCCCAGACTGCGACTCCAGGCGATTCGTGTCCCTCTGAAATCACGTTGAAGCGGTCGGGAGAGCACCGAGCCGGGCTCATCGATGGAGATCGGCACTCTCGGATCGGGGCCGGCCATTACGGAAAGCAGAAGGGCAACATCTTGAACCGTGCGCGCCATCGGCCCTTCCACTGAAAGCGCGCTCGAGCCAGGGGTCGATGGATAAACTGGAACACGGCCCGGCGCTGTCCGAAATCCAACGACGTTGCAGAACGCGGCTGGATTCCTGAGCGAGCCTCCAAAGTCGCTGCCATCAGCCAGCGGAACCATGCCGCACGCCAACGCTACTGCCGAGCCGCCGCTGCTTCCGCCACAAGTTTTCGTTACGTCGTACGGGTTGAGAGTCGCGCCAAAGACCTCGTTGAACGTGTGTGACCCCGCGCCGAACTCGGGAACGTTGGTCTTGCCGATAATGATTGCGCCTGCCGCCTTGAGTCTCTTCACGATCAGCCCGTCACTGTCGGGGACAAAGTCTTTGTAGATTCGAGAGCCAAACGTCGTTCGGATGCCTGCGGTCGGGACGAGATCTTTCACCGCGTGCGGAAGCCCGTGCAGCGGACGCGGCGTTTGCCCTTTCCCTAGACGCGCGTCGGCTTTTCTGGCAGCACTAAGTGCGGCTTCCTCACCTACAAAGGTACAGAGCGCATTTACTTTTGGGTTGACTCGCTCGATCTGCGAAAGGAAGGCGGTCATTACTTCCGTGGCGGAGACTTCGCGATTTCTAATCATCGCTGCGATCTCGGCGGCGTCCTTGAAGCATATGTCACTGTTTGTGCTGATCTTCATTTCAGCGCTTTCTTCATAAAGAATCTCTGATGCCCCGGAGGATAGTTGTCGAGCGTGCAAAAGACCTCATACCCCAGGCCCTCGTAGAACGGACGGGCTTGGAAGCTGAATGTGTCGAGATGCGCGTACCTACAGCCGCGTTTTCGTGCTGCGTCTTCAAGCGCCTCCATCAATTGCCGTCCATATCCACTGCCGCGGAGGAGGTCCGAGACCCACACCAGCCCAACGAACAACCAATTCCAGTTGACGTATCCCCACACGCCCCCCACCAGAGCGCCGTGCTCATCACGCATGAACACCCCGATCGGTTTGAAACCCGGTACCTGTGTGTAGGCGAGCGAATGGGCGGTCAACCCCTGCGAGAGAACCTGGACGTCTTCACCTCTTGGAGCATCTTCGATTGTAAACGTGTACGCCACAATGTCACCTCCGAATGTAGTGATGCTCGGTGAATCGTTTCCACCCCTTCTTGTTCTTGGCTTCAACCGACCAGTGGAACCCATCTCCGTCATCCGGCCAGTATGCCATTCGAGCGAGCCCAGCCGGCATCAGGGCTTCAAACCCGATGGCCTCGGGGTGTATGTCCGTGACGTCTGCAAGACTGCCGTTCGAGTTCTTGCCGTCCGAGGTGAATGACCAGAAAGCCACTTTCCCTTCGGCGTTCAATCCAATCATCGCGATCTCTTCATAGGCGCCCTTTCCGAAGTCCCAACGAGCCATCAGCCGAACATAGTTTGCACCAAGTACTGGTTCAAATGTGCGAGTGCAAGTTACGGGCCCCATCGGCGTCGACGCCGTCGCCTGCCAACTGCCTATAAGCGGAGCAAGAATACCGAGTTTGCCGCGCCCGCGTTTCCATTGCTTCGTAGCTTTCGACATAGGTTTTCTCCTCTAGCTTGTCTTGAGCCGCATAACCATATCATTAGCAGGGCGGCGCGTTACACTCAGCCGGCGAATGCCCTGGCGTCCCTCAAACGTCTTCCAACGTGAGTGGCGCCGGTTGTTTTCCATTGATGTCGGTAAAGCCATACTCGCGGGCGAGCGCAGCAGCTACGACAACTTGGCCAGACTTGCTCATGATTTCAGGATCAGCAGCCAGCGCCGCGGCCACACGGCCAATGAATTGAGGCGCCTCTGAATTGCTCAAATCCAGATAAGCGGCTGCTTCCATCACTTTTTCTGTTCTTACGAGGCCAGGATAGAGCGAAACGACCGCCACATTATAGTCACGAAGCTCATGCGACATGTCGGCGGTCATCTTGTCGGTGGCCGCCTTCGCGACGCCATACGCGACATTCGCCACATACTTCTGCGCCGCCCAGAACGAAATGTTGACGATCAAACCGTGGCGGGCAGGAACCATCAGCCGAGCCGCGTGACTACTCGCGACATACGAGGCGCGGACGCCGGCGGCGAACATCGAGTCCCAACGCTTGAGGGACTGCTTCCAGAACGGAAGGCCCCAGGTGAACTCGCCGTTCTCGACCATGTTCTCGTAACCGCCCCAGACGTTGTTCACAAGAACGTCCAGCCGGGCCTGTTCGCGAGCAATGCGGCCAAACGCCGCTTCAACTTGTTGATCATCGGTGTGGTCACAGCGCAGGGCGATGCAACCGTCGCTAAGCTGTGCGGCCTCGACGGTGCGGCCGGTGACGTAGACCGTTGCTCCCGCCTCAGCCAGGCCATGAGCCGTGCCGCTTCCGACTCCTCGGCTACCGCCCGTCACAAGAGCAACTTTTCCTGCTAAGTCTGGCATTGCCATTTCATCGTCCGAGCGCACCGCAATCGTAGCGACTCGGACTCTTATGCAAGCGTGTTAGGCGTGCGGCTACTCGGCCTCGATTCCTCTGCCTTTTCCCACCTGCATTCTATCGCTTTTCCGAACTGTGGCGAAGCAAGCCAACTACTGCGAATAAGACGAAGGGGATTGTGTTAATCATCGGACCACTGACTGACTTAACGGGGCCTCCGACATAAAACCAATGCACCAGAGAAAACAGGGCCCAGAAGGCAGTCATCGCCCAATGAAAGAACTTGCTTTGTTCGTAGTGGCGAATAAACCAGACCGATATTAAGCCGGCGAAGATGAGCATCGACGCGAATTCCTGAATGATATGTGCAGTGTTCATATCGTCATGAGCTACATTCATGACGATATTTCTCACGGCGGCAGGTAACAGATCGGTACGTAGCAATAAGACAGTTGCTCCACCGATCAGGAAGACTGCAGCAACGAAACCGTACAAGAATTTGGCTATGGGTCTGATGCTCACTTGTAGTCACCTCGTCGCATCCGGGCGAACGAACGGCGGCTCGACTTCCTCAGACGTGAGCCTTTCATAGAGACGCGGTCTCCGATACGCATTGCCCCAGGTCTCTCGTTCACGGTAAGCCCGGATGCTGTCGATGTCGAACGCTGCGATGTAGACATCTTCAAGCCCGCCTGCTTCGATGATGAGCGTGTCGCGCGGTTCTTCATCGGGTACGCGGTAAGCCACCCCATCAAAAGCAGTAGATTGCCCGTTGTTCTGCGGAGCAGCATAGTTGCTCATCGCAACGGCGACCATGTTCTCGTAGGCGCGAGTCTTGAACTGACTCAAACGGTGCTCGTCCAAAGTGCAGGCGTTTGGCGTCAAGATGAGCTCCGCGCCCTCGAGCATCAGAATCCGCGCGCTTTCTGGGAACTCGCGGTCATAGCAGATCATAAACCCGATCTTAACCTCGCCTTGCTCGGTGTCGAGAGCACACACTGGGAAATCATCGCCGGGTGTGAGCGCAGCCTCCAGGTCAAACTCGCAAGTATGGACCTTCGCATAGGTCAGCACGATTTCGCCGTGGCGGTCTATCAGAGACACTGAATTGCGGGGCGCCCCGTTCCACTTCTCAAGGTAGGTCAGCGCGATTGCCATGTTCAGTTCTCGGGCCAGATGTTGGAAGTGGATAATGAACGGGTCGTCTCGGCTGATAGCGAGCGCTTGCCATCGTTCGCGATCGCCCTCGCGCTTTGGATCGTAGAACGTCATGCCGACGCTCCACATTTCCGGGAACAAGGCGATATCGGCTCCCATTGCGCGCGCACGTCGACAGAAGGCGTCTCCTTTGGCAAGATTCGCGGTCTTGTCACGACCGCACCCAGTCATCTGCAACAAGCCGACTCTAGTCAAAGTCATTTTCATCCGATTGCGTCATCCACAGTAATAGAAACGCGGCTTACCTGGGGCAGGAATGCGCCGCCCAGTTAGATCTTTTTCAGCAGAGGCCCGAACGATCTGCTGAACACCAAATCGTGCTCGCCAGGCGGCGCGAGCTCGTGCTGACGCACCGTCACGGCAATCTGCGCCCAGTGACGAATCTCGTGTACGAGAATGTGCGCGATCAACTTTCGCGCCGATCCCTCCAGCCGAAAACCGCGCATCTCGAAATCGTGAGTCTTTTCCCAGTCCTCGCCGGTGAGAGCACTCGTCGATTCACGCATTGTCTTACGGGCGGAGTGGCCAAAAGCAAAGACGTGATCAGCCTGGTCCGCAGCGAGAGACTCGCTCTGTTTTTTCATTTGGTCAGGAGTCAATATGTCGCCGCGAATCGAGTGTGCATAGAAGAGCTCAACCCAAAAACAATGAAGTAGCAAAGCGCCTACAGTAGGATGAACGTCCATCGGTAGGGTGAATTTGAGCGGCTCGTTGCCATGCGCCGCGAACCAGTCTTCCCATTTGGCGCGTTCTTCATCGGTGTAATCGAGGAGTTCATCAATAGTCAGATGCATCGTTCGTGAGCCCGTGACCGTCGAGAGCGGGGTTTGTTTTTCATCGGCGCGGTCGAGCCGAAAGCCAGGGTGTAATCATAGCTTCTTCGTCGCGGCCAGGCCTAATCCCGCGCACACCAGGAAGCCGCCTGCGATTCGATCCGTTAGCAAGGAGAACCTTCCTTTGAGAATGAGCCTGCCGCCGCGTTCTGCCGCCCATCCATAACTCAGTAATACAAGAAACTCGATCGCAAGCGAAATCAATCCCAGAATTGTGAACTGCTCGAGCACACTGCCGTGCGGCGACACAAACTGCGGAAGGAGGGCGCTGAAGAACACGATTGCCTTCGGGTTCGATAGCTGAGTGACAAGCCCTTCAGAGAAGAGTCTCACAGAACGTTTCGGCGTGACCACATCTTGATCACCGCCGCCGAGGGTTCCCTTCGCGAGCGACATCTTCAGACCGACGAAGACCAGGTAAGCCGCGCCGGCCCACTTGATGATCTGAAACAGAGTCGCTGACGACATCAGAAGCGCACCAAGTCCAAGGGCTGACAGCACGAAGTAGACGGTGTTGCCGGTGAGTATGCCTGCGGCAGATTTCAAACTCGACCTGAAGCCGCTCCTGACACCTTGGGATATGACCAGCAAGACCGCAGGGCCAGGGGTCAGGCAAAGAAGAAACTCTGTGATGGCGAAAATCAACAATAATCTTGTTGACAATGGATCTCCAAAACCGCTGTTATTAGCCCGAATATTACGAATAGACCCTTGTGGATGCAAGTCCGCGATCGGTCTCGCAGCCACGTCTGTACACGCTGCTTCTCGGCGTCTTCGCCGCTGTCGCAATGATTCTGGCAGCAGTTGGAATATACGGCGTGATGAATTACCTGGTCACTCAGCGGGTTCACGAGATAGGGATTCGAATGGCTTTAGGCGCGCAAGCGATGGAGATTTTTAAGATGATTGTCGGACAGGGAATGCTGCTGGCTCTGACGGGTGTGGTGATAGGCTTGGCCGTGGCATTCCTTGGAACCCGCGTCATGGAAAGCTTGCTTTTTGGAGTAAGCACCAGAGACCTGACAACGTTCCTGGGCATTCCATTGGTGCTGGCGGCAATAGCCTTCCTTTCAATCTATATTCCGGCCAGAAGAGCGATGAAGGTGGATCCGATGGTAGCCTTGCGGCAAGAATAGTAGTTCCCGCAAAGGAACCAACAGATAACAAGGGCGTTCAATCGGCCTCTACAATCCCGTGGACAATGATCGTCGTGTTATTGCTATCAACCGGTTGCTGAGTTCCCTTAAAAGGAGGCAAGGCTTTTCTCACCTCGTGGTGGCGACGCTCGTGGTTTTAGATATCTCTAGAGCGTCCTGTCCTTGTTTCCAATCCTCTTTCAACTCTTCAAGAGTAGGTCGAATGCTCAGAGTCTCAAGGGGCTGGGAATGCGCCTCAATGACCCGACACGCCTTCTTGAAAAGGCCTAAGATCTGGTTAGCGGCGCTCCCCAGTTCGCTGTAGTTGATCTGTTCAAGTAGCGTCATCTGCACGTGAGGCTGGTACCGTTGAGTAACCTTCTTGAAGAGCTCTTGCTCAACGACCACTTCACACCAGTTCCGGATGGACTCGTACGACTTCTCTATCAGCGCTTGTTGCGTCTCCCCTGATGCCGCCCCGGCAGACTGAATCAGTCCGTTCACGCGTCCATGAGTCCGTTTTTGAGTGTCCCATCGGGGGTGTGAACCCGGTGTGACCATCCCAGTTTGCTCGGAGGTCGAGGAAACATCGTAGTAGCTGCAACGGGCTGTCTGCCGCGTCTCTTCGAACTTCCCTAGAAGTGCAGTCGCGAACCAGATGTTATGGGTAAAAACAACAATCTGGTGATGGAAAGAAAGCTCAACTAGGCGCTCGACAATGTACTGAAGCCGTCGATAGTCGAGGCTATTAACTGGGTCGTCAAAAATGAGGGGCCCTGTGCTTCCCCTAACACCCGACTCCGCAAGGAAGTCCGCGAGCGCGATAACGTTCTGCTCTCCCTCAGAGAGTACCTGGGAAAGCTTGTAATCGCTGCCGAGGGTCTTCCGACGCGACGCAGCGCCTTCACGCCCGGGAAATTCGAGATTGACGTGCGGGGCACTGAGCGATTCGCACTCGCTAGTGAAACGGACTTGGAAGTCTTGGTTGATTAGGTCCTCACTGGCGACCTTTGATTCTTCGGTCAGAGAGCGAAGCAGCGACCGAAATGTGTCAAGGATGGCCGACGCCCGCGACGCCCATTTGGTGTCATCCACAAACGCGCGGATTTGTGTAAGTTGCGACCTAAGCGTGAGCCTGTCCTCAAGATTCCTAAGCTCAATGCGGCACTTCTGGCGCTCGGCTTCGCGTTCGACACTCTGTTTCGTCAAAACCGCCTCAAGATTGCCCGCTTGGGTTGCGACCGACTCCGACAGCACACAAACGTCCCTTGCGAGTTCTTGGAGGTATGCTGCATCGACGACCTGCCTGCCTAGGTACACCGCTTCCTGAATTGCAGAGAGCTGTTCTGCGAGGACAACGGTCTTAGCACCAAGCGGGTGTGTCGCCTGTCGAGCTTCGGCGGCCTGGACCTTAGGAGTCGCTTCGCGACGAAGCGAGGCGGCATCGAGACTGGAGATAGCGAGAGCGCCGTCGCGCAACGATGATTGCGCAGTTTCAAGTTGAACTCGAAGTAAGTTGCTGGTGTAGTCGCGGTACTTCCTTACCAGTATCAACGCCACTTCACTAAGTTCTTGTTGGCAGTAGATGCAATCGTCTCCTCCTTCCGGATAGTCCCGACGCCCAATTTCTTCTAGATAGGCACCTCCGGCTTCGATAAAATTGCGCCATGTTATTGAGAGGATTCCGGGAATTTCGTCATCAGCAAAGGCGGTCTCCGTCGCAGCCCGATAACGGCGCTCCGACGACTCGCGTGCTGACACGCGCTCGTTGTGTGCTGTCCAATCAAATGAGTTGATGCTCGCGCCCGCCGACAGGGCGGCCTGTGCAAGCGACTTCTCCGAGCGCGCCACCTCGAGCTGGGAGCTGATCGCCCGAGATGCAAGCGCCTCGATGGTGTCCCGGAGTGCCTGAACGCGCAACTCCTCATCACTCGATAGCTCGGCCAGAGCTTCGAGTTCCACAAGATCCGTAGTCGTCCCCAAAGTTAGTATCTTTGCGTAGATAATGCTGCCCGGCTGAAAGCGTGGGAGGAACGCGTTTGACGTGGGCTGCTTCGCGTTGCGCGCGGCTTCTAGGCGAGCGCGCGTCGCGCGAATTGCCTCGTGCGTGTGCTCGAAGAGGGCGAGGTCGCGTGGCATGTAACGGTAGTTAAGATCCTCGTCAACGTGTAGCAGTGCCGCTCGGGAATCGAAGATGCCGAGGCGCGTGAAGGGCGGTACACCTGCTTCGCCGCTCCACTCAAGAATCGCGTTTGCACCAGCAAACTCATACTCGATGCTTGCGCTGGATGTGGATGCCATTGCAGGCCTTGTAATGTCGGGCAGTATGTCTTCCACCGAACGTACTGCCGCTAGACGCTTCAAGATGCGGACGTAGCCACTTTTCCCGGAGGCATTCTCGCCGAAGAGTACCGTCATTCCAGCGTTGAAGGCTATCTCTTGGCTCTGGGCGAGCCGATTTACATTCTCGACATTACGAAGCGCCGAGAGCACCAGTGTCTCCTGCGCGTCAGAGGCGGAAACCCCGGTCGTCAATGCGGGAGCATGGTCGATTCCCTCATTGCTGAGCTCCCACTCTCCGAGAGCAAGGGCGAACACGTGGCGTAAGGGCTCTTCGGGGACTGGGCCGCGCGTCGCCAGCACCTCGGCGACTATGCCACGAACCCAGTTCTGCTGGCTATTTGCCCAATCAACTAGGATCTGCCTTGCTGAGGGAGATTGGGGCATTGTCTTTTACCGCTCCCAAATGGCTAAGCCTCGTCCCAGCTCGTTTCTTCAGTTCGGTAGGACCCGGCTGCCCGTTCTGATACATCTTCCCCGCGGACAGTCACTTCGATTCGTACGCTATCTCAGGAATCGCTGGTGGTTTCGCGCAACGAGTCTGTGAACAGTCGGAATGTTACGCACAAAACGCCCTGCTATCAAGTAAAGAGAACACAGTAAAGAGAACACTCGCCGAATAGCACTCTGCCGGGTAGAGACACAGAATCGACCAAAGGCCTGGCACAGGGCGGAGAGCCGGGAAGGGTAGAGGCGTCGCGGCGAACTTAGGCTTCTTTGAGCCATAGATCTAGTCTCGTCACGAAGTTCGCTGAATATTCGACAACGGGGAGACTGCTGCTCTGGCTGCAACAAAAGTACGATTATCGCTCTTGAGCGGGCTGGGTCGCGTGCAGACGCTTCGCAATCAATCCATAGACGCTCGCGTTGAACACCAGTCCCACATGCGTTCCCGATACTTCAAAGTTCGCCGCCGGATCGTCCGTTACGCAGACGCACCAGTCGACGATCCCGTCGCTCTTAGTGAAGACGGCAGACTGTAGAATGCCCTCCGGCAAGCCTCTCTGCACGGCTACCACAGCGTCGCAGCCACAGTAGCCCGTGTAGCAATCTGGTTGGAGGTGCCCGTTCTGACGACGCATGCGCGCGCGAACCCGTTCACCTGCCGCGAGCACCAGCGGGTGAGATCGTAT
>Ga0137359_10000691_pt1 | contig 25525 bp, 29 predicted proteins | sample Mad1_40_16metaG_FD_108281 | JGI IMG/M metagenome (GOLD analysis project Ga0137359, IMG submission 108281) | Vadose zone soil microbial communities from Angelo Coast Range Reserve, California, USA - Mad1_40_16 metaG | ecosystem: Environmental > Terrestrial > Soil > Vadose zone | place: USA... | reverse complement strand
TCCGGCGCATCTACGATCGCATTCTCGGCTTCTGGTGCGAACGCCGCTGTGTCTATCGTGCCGCAAGCGCGCTCAGTGGTGTAGAGCGATAAGCCCCGGCGTACGGCGAGATCCAATATGTTCCGTTCAACCGTGTCTACAGCAAAGCATCATTAGCGCAATTCGAATGATGTGAGATTGGGCGCTGGTCGGAGCCTTCCGAGGTTATAAGGAAAACGTGCCTTCTGCGTAGTAGCAATACACTGGACCCGATAAGTAAAGTCCACGTGGATTTTCAAAATGACCCTTACCTTCTGTCGGCCTGGATTGCCCCAATCTGTCAATTCGGGCGATTGCTACAAACCAAACAAGGAACCTCGTTAAGGGTGCCGATCGATTTCGATGGATAGCGTTCGGAGAGCCAACCTTGGATCTCAAATGAATGGTGGACTACGCTCTCCAAAAGGAAAACGCGAGAGGCACAAGTCACATTCAGTCCTGCGTTCTGCCGCTCCCTTGAATTCTATCAGCAACCCCGGCCCCGTTCGGCATTCGGTGGAATTTGACTCACCCATGCAGGAGCAACACGAGGATATTGGGGTCATTGCGGAATTTCGCTGCTGCGTCTTGCTTGCGGTTTCCCGAGTCTATCCGAAGGTTTGGAATGCCTGATCGCCACCAATAAGACCAAACATGTAGCTAAACAGGAATGATAATGAACCAGCACATACCGTTCCTAGTTAGGGCATGTTCGACAACTGTTTTCATTAAGGATGCTGTCATTGATGCTTCCGATACGAGACAACGGAGTAATGCGCACTGTGCAATGAATCCTCCCAGGCCGAGAACACGATACTCTTTGCGCCCACGTCTGCAAGTTGTAGGTACACGATGTGGCGCACTAGTGTATCGATCTTTGTTCCATAACTACCGCGCACCTCCATCGTGTCGACTTCAGCAAGCAGACTTGGACTAATCGTACTATATTCGATCTTCCGGCGAGATTTCGGGATTAAGTTGTCCTGGAGCTTCTCCGGGGCTTGCGCATCCCTATCCATATTTTTCTTCTGCATCGAGAAGCACTGGAGTGCATCGACATCGATAGGGAAACTAGGGCAGCAAGGTGCGTTAGCATACAGAGGATGAGAAGATGGGGTGCACATACCGGCACACTGGACAGGCCTTGACGTGGCGCAACAGCCACGACTTCAAGCATTCCTGCACACATCACTGGTTCATCAGCCCAGAACGATTATCCGCTGATCAAAGTATGCTTGTCACCTTACAAAACACATGAGCGCTGTAAAGTTCATGATGTTAACATCGATGTTAACATCGATGGACAGCCGTGGATCGCCATGCTCCAATCTCACCATTGGGTAATGTAACCGTGATTGAACTCGCGGCTGCACAAAATGCAACCCTCTTCTCTACCTTCCTGGCCGTCTTGCGCTTTAGACAGGTGAGTGAGCTGCGGACTAGTGGGTGACTAGTTCATTCTCGCTTAAGAAAAATCAGGGCGTACGAAACGTTGCCTCGCGCGACCTTTATTGATTTTGCGCTCGAATTCTTCCTGGGCTGCTCTGTTGTTTCGGAGAGCTTGTTCAACGTCACCATCATCCAACTGTGCTTCCCTAACAGAGTCGGAGATCTCCTGCAGCTGACGGAAGTATCTAGATATAGCGCATTAGCAAACACATATATTAGAGTGTTTGACTAGAAGCACAAAATTCGTTCATTGAACACCTTGCGGAAAAGCGCAAGATCAGCTTCTATCTGATTGTTGATGGACGCTTGAAATCATCTTAGTATGCCACGATAGGCTCGGCGATTCCGAGCACAAACCTTGTGTGGACATGACTTGGCGAAGACTCGACGCGCCTTCCTTTGCAAGGATTTTTTCTGGGTCATCATCTTTGGGAATCTTTGCGACTACTGTCAAGAGGTCGACCAAGATAGATTTCACAGCTCGTCCCATGAGGTCCTTTAACAGGGCTTTGCGTGTACTCATCAGCTCCCTTCTGAGGACTTCATACTCGGGCTGTAGCTCGATGACCACGGTCAATGGTTCGGCGTCCGGCTCGCCTGGCTCTACTCGAGACGCTTTCGCCGCTGCAGTAGTTTTGCGACGTTTGCGCTCTTTCGCATCATGGGCAGCCAGGATGGTTCGTTCCGCGGAAAGCACTTCGCGCCGGTCAGCAAGGAGCATAGCATAAGCTTGTAGATACGTTTCTGCCTCTCCCTGCGTCTCCAATGATCTTGCGTATTCTTGTCCGTCCGCTTCCCCTTCGTCGTTGCTTGCGCTTAGCCTCTGAGTCAGTAGGTTGTAAATTCGCGTCCTCCACTCCCACAACAGGCGAGATTGTGCATTGAGTACCCGATCAATAAGCTCGTCCGCTTCCTCCAACTTAACGAAAGACTCAGCTGTAGCAGCGCGTTGTTTTAATTAATAAGACTTACCAGATGAGCGGAGCGTATCCCACCTCGAGGACAATAGGGAACTTCAACAAGAATATCCTCCTCAAGGAGCTTCATTTTCCCAATATCTATACTAAGTTGCGCCATGGCTTTCATAGCTGACTCTTCCGTATCTGACAAGGGGGGTCATACAAGCACTTGATAAAATATGAGAAAGCGTACACTTGAGCAGCTTGCTACGTAGCCCGTCCGCTGCGCCATAAGCTGCCGCTTCTTCCCTGAGTTTCGATTCCCCCATCCAATGATACACGTCGCCTTGCAAAAATTTGACTCTATGCAAAATGAGATAAAATTCCCGTAGGCGCTGCTGCAGAGCACGTGACTTGTGGACGTGTTCCTCGCCGGCTGGAGTTTTCGGTAGCCCTTCGTAATCTGAGAGGTTGTCATCGTCGTTGATCATGAAAGAATGATCACGCTTGTCTTCTTTACGCCCGTCGCCTCCGTCATCTTTACAATCATGTCCCGCGTTTTGTGTAGAGGCTTGCGTTTCGCGTCTCGCAGCACGAAGTGCCGCTGCTTCTGCTATAAGTTTCTCCCCTTCGGCGTCGTGATCTGCGATTTTCGAAAGGACTTCCGAGATAACGTTATCGGCCTCTTTCTCAGTTTGTAAAAGTACCGCCAAACACATTTCTTCGCGGTTGTCAAGACGTGGATCATGCTGCATTATCTGTGCTGCGACAGCCATCTCGTTGATCTAAGACAAAAAACATTAACGAGTTGCGTAGGAAAGAATCGAGATCCACTTGCTTTATTGCGTCTATCGTCTATGACATTACGCCAGTTTTGGTCTCTCATTCCTTGCAGAACCTGCTCTATGGTCTTCAACTCCTCAGGTTTCTGTAACTGTCCTACTTGAGGGTGTGTACATAATTGACGAAGTTTTCTCAACCAGCTACGCAAAAGTGTGGTGCCAACCTCCGAGTCTCGCGAAGTGGTTATACCGCGTGCATCGAGGCCGAGTTGCGACAGTGCGTTCTCCCAGTTTTGATCGTAAACCTAAGAAGGCACACGTCAGCCTGCTGCAAGGCTGCTTAAATACAAAGCTAACGTCTCGTTCGACCCCACCCAAGTAGATGGGGAAAACATAGCGTGTTTGCATAGGAATCGTGAGCTCCGTCTGGACTGCTGATTTCGCTGTCCTGTTAGGTTGATTAGGTAAATTAACCTCTGAGCGACAGGACTACATACCTAACAGCATACTGTTGAAATACCGCTGCAAACTCAGCAGCATAGATGGGCTGAATGAGCATATTCCAATTCTTAGGCTCGTATATGCTTGGGTCGACACGAAGAAACCTAGTGGGTTCATGTCAGGGCCAGTATGCAAAAAGACTGTCGAACCAACTTGAGGACGTAGGATAGATCCGAAACCCGAGTTTTGGCAGGTGTACCAGAGACGGCAAAGGATGAAAGGCGAGGGATAAGAGACACCATCGTTCTGCATTAGAATGTGAGTACCAAGTCGCGCGCATAATAAAAAGGGCCAAGAGACGCACGAAGCCTTCCCTCCCCCAACCATTTGGACCTTCGAACCAAGAATCAGTTGACTTGTCGTGCAGAGCGGGGTAACCGAACCTCATCCATGATAACACGATACCATTCGCACGCAACCAATGGGCTTATTGGCCGTTTACTTCTTGAGTACTCGGCGACCTGACGCACTGGTCGCGGAGGCGGGAGACGTGCAACATTCAAATCGCTTCGCAAAATGTCGTATGTTGTAATGCACACGTCGAAGTTATTGATGTAAGTTGGCCAACTGTCGAGGAGTGACACGGTGACGCCTTCGGGCTCAGTTGAGCCTACATCCTTAGCCTTTCCTGCCTTGGTCCTCTTGGGAACCACTTTACTTGAAGGATCCTTTCCGATAGAAAGATTTTTCCACCCTGGATAGACCAAAACCTTGAGGGTCGGTGCGTGCCGGGACAGCTCGTCTATCCATTGCTGAGATAAAGAAGTGGGAGTGACGATGAGAGTAGTCTATGACCGGCATTAAGTTTCGCCAAGCTGAGTGCGAGTACGAGACGTACTCTGATGTCCTTTATAGGTACCCTTGCTTCGGAATTCCATCGGACATCAGTTGGCTTTCTTTCAAGGCCGGGGTTGAGAAGGATGAGCGCGATACACTCCACCGTCTTCCCCAAACCAGGCTCCTCGGCCAAGATTCCGCCACGAACGGCGCATGGATCCGGACAGTCAGGGGTTAGCGTTCCCGTGAGGCAGTGATAATACCAGCTCAGTTGTTTGTCTTCTTGTTGTACGCTCACGCGTTGCCATAGAACAGGCAGCTCTGTTGAATCCACACTCTTGGAGACTAGTCGACCTTCGGGCCCGAAGGTCCTGCCCTCGCGCTCGAGCATCCACATGACTGTGCGTTTTTGGAAAGGAAGGAGCGCGGGGAGAAGCGCTGTGGGCTGTAGAGACTTGTCCACTGTCTCGGAGAGGACGGCTCGGGAAGGCTGCATGACAGTATATAGGAATGAAACATCAACCCTTCCATGGAAGGAAGAAACCGACGTCTCCGGAAGGGAAGGAGGAAACGCGAGATTGAGGAGACCACGCCTTGCCGTCTCCATTTCAATACGATCCCGCGATTTGCGAGAACTCGTAAACGGTTGAAAAATGAAAGGAGTGCAGAACGAGAGTGTCACGTCTATGACCAAGTGGAAGGGAAAAGTCCGCCATGACTCGTCCCATAAAGTGAGGGGTGAAACGATCAAGCGAAGACGACCTGCCAGTTCTACGACAGATCGCTGAGAATTGAGCTGCTTAAGAGCATCAACCCAGGAGAAGAGATTTCCTTCCTCCATCCCCATACACTTAGCATATAGGGGGGGAATGAAAAAGACGTCATGGAAATCGAACTGATTCAGATGCGAACAATCAACGGTTCCTCCGTACTTGCCGCGACTATTGATGAGGACGTCGCCACAATCGAGGGTTATGGGTTCGGCCGGATTAGCGTAATCCCTCAGATAGAAAACAAGAGATTCCTCCACGGAGGTTAGGCCATCACATTCGGCGTCATTGTCGGAAATCAATTGGACGTCATCGGGATCGTCTTGCGGACATGCCTTGGAGTATCGCAAGTTGAACTCATGATGGAGAACTGGAATAGTATCAGACGACTTGGAGGATGTGTCAGGCTGCTCTGTCACAAAAGTTCTCCGCTTCATGCGGTCAGGACGCGAGAGCAGACAGGGACGCTTCTGTCCCGCAACTGTAGATGGCACAACACCATAGTCATCCTCGTCCAATCGGGCACGCAAGATATCCAAAAGTAGTTTGCAGTTGATTGTAAGACGTCCAGATGCACCATGGTGAAGCCTCTCTCTCGCTCTATACGATAGCTGATGTGAAGAAACGGAAGAACGCATGCCCTTGTCGGGTAGATGATGATGGTATACGGAGAAAGCACGGCGCGGTTTACGGTCACGGGAATGACTCATTCCAGATTATCCCACGCCCACGCAGAGAGCGAGTCGCTTAGCTCAGCTTGACCATGTCCCGCCTCGTTGTTAAAAATTTACCGCCATATATTACTCCTGCGCTACTCAAGGAGCACTTCTCTCAACAAAAGGGACCAGGGGGAATAATAACCGATGTCAAGGTCGTTCTCAAGCAAGATGGAACAGCACGACGATTTGGGTTCGTCGGTTTCAAGACGGATGAGGATGCTTTAAAGGCAAAGGAATGGTATGATAAAACATTCATCGACTCGACTAGGGTGAGGGTTGAAATCATCAACGTGAGTGTCCCTTATGGCTCACATAGCGCTCCAAGTCTCTGAATGTACACTAGGTTGCTAATGCGGTACCTGCTTCTCGACCGAAAAAGCGAGCGCGTCTGGATTCGTCGCCCACAACGCAGGGCACTTGCTCTTCATCTAACAAAACAAGGGTACACAATCGTAAATCAGCGGCTAATACCCCTCCAGCAAAAGTTGAAGGGAAAGATAAAACTTTCGACGAGTTCATGGAAGTCATGCTACCCAAGTCTAAAGAAATTGCCCCACAAGACCACGCGGATCATCCCTCATTGACAAAGGGCAAGACACTGGGAAAGTCACAAGACTTACCGGAGGTGGAGGCCCAGAAGAACCTCACCGACATGGAGTGGATGCGCGAACGAATGAAAGGAGGTGTCGAGGATGCTACTAATTCAGAGAAATCTTTCGAACAGTCGGACAATGAAGACCCAACTGTGAAGATGATACTCAGCACAGCAAGATTGTTTGTTCGAAATCTTACTTTCACCTGCACGGAAGACGAATTGCGTGGGTTGTTCCAACCATTTGGGGCAATATCTCAGGTGAGCGGACACTGTTCTAAGACGGGCCCATCTTATGTTTAAAAACCCCGTCTGCTATCGAGGTTACCCTCTATCTAACTGTCGTCTTTTAGGTGTGTGAAATGCCTGGTTTCGCCCTTGCCTTACTCATCGAGGATTTTTGATCGTAAATGCACTCAGGTGAGTGACTATTTCCCTCCCGCAGATCGCCAACCTTTTGGGATGAGAACTAGCATAGGGACATCAGACCCTTCGGGGAGTGCTGATTATGCTGGGATATCAAAGATAGTAGATTCTGACTAAACCTTCCACTTGTCATGTTTGCCCCCAGGAATCTATTCTGACGATCCCACCCCAGATACATATTCCAGTTGACTCTGTGACAAAAGAGTCTAAAGGTCTCGCGTTCGTTACGTACGCACATTCCCAAGACGCCTTGGCGGCGTTCAAGGCCCTGGACAAGAAGCCTTTTCAAGGTCGATTGCTGCATATAATCGGTGCAGTCGATAAGAAAAACAGCGTCGCAAGTAGGGAAGGCACAAGAAAGCAAAAAACACTGAAAGAACAGCGGAATGAAAAACGCAAAGCAGCTGCGGGTAAGGACTTCAATTGGAGCATGCTGTACATGAACGTTAGTGGGTATCTTAGCTTGTGACCTTACGGTGTCGCTGAGCATTCACTTTCAGAGTGATGCCGTTCTATCGTCCGTGGCTGATCGGATGAATGTATCGAAATCCGATATTCTTGACCCTGAGGTGTCCGACGCCGCCGTTAAGCTCGCCCTAGCAGAAACACATGTCATTCAAGAGACGAAGACTTATTTGGAAACCCATGGCGTCGTTCTTTCTGCCTTTTCCGGACGGCGGCGCTCTGAAACAATCATTCTGGTCAAGAATATTCCATATGGAACGACAGCGGAACAACTGCGTGAAATTTTTGGCGCCCATGGCGAGCTGCAACGTGTACTAGTTCCGCCTGCGGGAACATTGGCAGTAATAGAATTTGTCCACGCGGACGATGCTCATAGGGCCCTCTGCGCTGTCGCGTATCGTCGACTGGGCAATTCCGTCATCTACTTGGAGAAGGGACCCCTGGGGATGTTTCAGTCCACTTCCTCGGTGCCCGAAATTGCGAATGATGTCGCACCTGTCACCATCGGTGATACGGATGTGGGGGAGAACGCAAATGCGGATACCACCGGCGGTAAGACGCTCTTCGTGAAAAATCTTTCTTTTGCAACCCCTTCAGAGCGCTTTATGAGTGCGTTCCGCCACCTGCCCGGCTTTGCCTTCGCCCGCGTACAAACGAAGCCAGACCCGAAGCGTCCTGGTGCGCGTCTAAGCATGGGGTTCGGCTTTGTTGGGTTTCGGACTGCAGATGCGGCGCGAAAAGCACTCAAAGGTATACATGGATACATTCTGGACGGACATACTTTGAGCGTCAAGTTCGCTGGACGTGGAGCTGAGGAGCAAGACGAAGAAAAGCAAGGCGGAAGAGAGAAGGCCAAAACGACGAAGATGTTGGTGAAGAACGTGCCGTTCGAGGCGACGCGCAAGGACATTCAAGAGCTCTTCGGGTGCGTGTGTGGCTCGGGCTCGTTCTATGTTATTAGGCGGCAGGGCTTAACTTTGAGCCTTCATTTCAGCGCCTTCGGCAAACTCAAGTCTGTCCGTCTGCCCAAACGCTTTGACCGTCGCTCGCGCGGCTTTGCGTTCCTCGAATTCGTCACACGGCACGAAGCAGAAAATGCGTACAACGCGCTCAAACACACGCATTTACTCGGACGCCACCTTGTACTCGAGTGGGCGCAGGAAGGCGACGCGAATATCGATGAACTACGAAAAAAGGCTGGTGTAGGATTTGGTGACGGATCCGATATGCCTGGGAAGAAACGAAAGCTTGTTTTGGACGAGGATGCCGATGCCGGAGAGGACGATGTCTAGTTCTTGTCGACTCCACACGACCATGACCTTGTCTTTTAATATCACAAGGTTTTGTGCACGAGCAAGTGAAACTCCAAGCTATACAACACCACCAGGTTATTGAACCCTAATCCTTAAGTTTCCACTGCCCCAGCCAGACGCTCCTTCTCTCTTCTACTATCCCTTCTTCGTTTGACGTCCCAATTGTACACACGCGCGGTGTTTACCTCCATCACAGTCATCTGCTCGCGGATGAACTCCAGATCTTCTATCGTATTGCTTAGACCTGTGCTTGCCGCTTCGAGTTTCGACGTGAGCAGTTCTATCGCTGCGGGTATTTTGTACGACAGCATAACGTTCGCCTGCATAGATAATAAAAAGTGCGAAAATGAGTATTGGATGAGGTGCGACGACACATGAAAGAAAAAGTACGCCAAGCCACAGGAACACCGTGTCCGTTTCTTCGAGCTCGGCCTCCGCATAGAGCGTGTCTGCGAGTTCGAACGTCGTTCTGATAGGCCCGGACTTTCCGCCCTCGTCGCCTTCGTTTTCGCCCTCGAGATCGTCCTCAAGGTCATCGGCATCGTCCCCATCTGCCGCCATCGACGCTGTTTTACCCTCCTGGAGAAACGGAGAGCCCGTCGTTAAATGGTTCATAAGAGTGAATGGATGATGATAGTGCACCCGTCGATCGCGTAGAAACTCGACCATGCTCAGCGTCTTTTTGATCTCTGGGATCTTCTCTTCGAGCCCACGTCTACGTTGTGTCAGGTTGCCGTCCATATAGCGGTATTTTCTGCGAACCAAAACATCGTGATGAGCGCGCGAGCGAGAACGGAACGCGGGGTAAAGGGGCATCAACAATGCGTGATACGCACGCTAAGGCATCCTGAAACGCTGCCAAGACTCTTTCAACGGCCACGTCGGGACCGCCGACATACTCTTCCACGTCTTTCTGTGGAAAGGTGAAATGACGGATCGGCGGCACCTCGGGCGAAACCCGAGTAAATGGACGACGAACGCACGATGAAGAGAGCTTTTGGGATTCCACGAGGGTTCTTTTCGTCTTGTCGAATAATGTTCGCTGGCGTTGTTGAGGATGACATTACGGCGACAACAGATCTACACAGTAATCTCCCTCAATCAATCTCAATCAATCAAGTACATCGGCAAGTTCCACTCCACAGTGGCCGGTAATAACGGCTGCATGCTGCACACTCGATTGTACTCCTCTGCCATCAAACTTTCAGCGTCTCCTTGTGGTGCGTCACGCTCTCTCTCTCTCACGTCTCACATTAGTTGTCTCGGCATCTATTGTTGGTAGAAGTACAGTTCGATTGCAAATTAAAAGCCTTCATCATAAAAATGATAAAATACATATTATACATCGTCCAGCTCGAGCCGCGCCAAGGCGCCAAGAGTCACGCATAATTAAAAGATCAATCGATCAAATTCGATCAAAGGCCGAAAAATCCGGGTATCGCATCACGCAAGTGCGTCCGGGTCATCTCCAAAAAGCTCTCATACGAGGAGAAACAGTCCATGCAGAGCCCATCCCACGCCTTCTCATTGGCGGCCTCTGCCCATTGCCAGTACATTGCGTGCAACGTCCACACACCACCAAGCAGCACCGTCCAACGTTCGCGGATGCACTCTCGACACATTGCGCAACACCCAAGAGCCTCCGCACGCTTCAGTGCGTTCGTAAGGAACGTGTCCAGACGCGCGGCGCCGGCAATGAGGCGTCGTTGATCGACCGGCTCACTGAGTCTCCCGGAAAGCCCGAGCCCTCTCGAATGTGTATAGTCCACGGCGAGGGAATAAAAAATAGCCGGAAGGATCTCGGGCAGGTCGCATTGCCGTGCGAGTGCCACTGCGTCTAGATTAGGTGATTGACGTTAGCCATGACGTTAGCCATGATGCAAGGGCGTGGCAAGGTCGAGTCAGGTGATGTACCACAACACACGCACCCACACGGTGAGGAGAAAACGCGCACGCGTCCATCGTCTCCAGCTTCGTGGGCGACGGCCAGAGTTTATAGAGCTTTGCGATAGCGCGTGCACGAACCTCCGGAATTTCGTATTTGGTGGCGAGCCGAAGTACGCTGGCAATTGTGTCATAGGACGGTTCATCTTTCTCCCAAAATTTGCCGCTATTAAACGATGCAGATATTTCAGATTGTAAATTTTTTTTGACAGGACGGATAGGGGTGGACACGCACTGGGAGTCATCGTCATCCAAGCATTGGAGTAGTAACATCCAATCTTGTGGCTCATCCGTCAGGTGGACGGCCGTGCAATCGTCGAATGATTCCTCCGGGCTCGGGTGCGCAAAGGTAAACATGTCTCGAAAGATCTCCGAGCAGGACAACGTCGTATGCCTGAGCCTGAACACGTGGTCCTTCACGATAAGGAGGAGGTCGCCACCATCGTACCAGAATGGTTTGTAAGAGGGGCAGACTAGGCCGAGGTATGGTGAACGGCGGAGGATGCTGCGTGAAGAAGGCATTTCGTTCAAAGGTGAAAAGGTTAAAGGTGAAGGACTGTAGATGGGGGAATTAGAACGCTTTTTAAAAGATACGACTTGAAACATTTGATTCTCATGGAAGGGCCCAATAATGGGCGACATCTCAGTTACCTCCACCTAATCTAGCTCTTTCCCTGAGCTGGGACTCAAAGGAACTCCCAAGAAAGGTCACATGAGAACCGCTGCGAGGGAAACAAGAGAACATAGCCTCTCAGCAAGGGACCCAAGAGGGATGTCGAAGATGCTGTCCAGAACGGGTTGCCATATATGTTGGACGCGTTCTCGTGACACACATCACGAGACCACGAAAAGCTGTGCGCCCGTGTGTCGCGCCCAACGTACACCTAGGCCTGTCCGTCATTCCCATCACTATCGTCATTAACATTTGAGCGTGATATTCACCCCATCCAGTCATGCCACCCAACACGTACACCTGGATTTCTGCCTGGTTTCTTCTCACCACGCCGATTATCATATGGGACGCCGCCTATTGCCTGATGAGGTACGTTGGAGGCAACTAAACCGTATTTGTCGTCACCTCATCCATGGTTATCGAAGGCCACGCTCGATGGTCGGAGGTGACCTGCATTGGATCTGGAAGCCATATTCACTGTACCAGGAGATAGATTACGTGCGTCACATTTCTTCGATTTGGGTGCGGGGTATAGGCACTAACGATGATCGTAACGTTTGGACTCGCCGAAGACAGGTCTACGGCGTCAAGGCGCTGCAAGAAAACGACGGATTCCCCAACGCTCAATGCAAGTTGCCATTCGTCGTGTTGGTCGCTCGGCCGCGGGATGCTAACTTGTTTTCTGAGAGTAGCCTTCATGAATCTCATCGAAACCGTCCTTAACGTCTTTTACTTGTACCTTGCGCACGTCGCCAAGTATCCCGCTGCTTCTCTTGTTGGGTTCGCGGGCGCGACCATGACGTTCTCCAAAACAATGCTGTATTGGGCTCAGGAATACTACTGCGATTATTGCGCAACTGGCCATAATGATCTCAAGACCTGGGTGGTCTATTACATTATTCCTAGTGGGTAAGTAACGAGTTAGCTTCCTTTTTAGGAGGGCAGGCGCCTGATAATCTTGACAATCATCAGACCTTGGATTGTCGTACCGATCCTGATTGTATTCAAGCTTGGAAAGGACATTGCCACGTCGATCGACGTGGCAGAACGGGAGTTGGGGAAGAGAGTGACAGGGAAGAAAAAGTGATGACGGTGAAGGTTGGATTTGGATCGATTGAGTTGATATTTCGCCCCGCGGAATTGATGGCGAATTGTCTCCGTTAATTCAGAGCTTCCAAGAGGGTTCTCGGTCAGTTATCTTTTTGCTGGTATTATCGACTAAGGTATTGAGAAGGCGTATGTATGGTAACTCAGACTCAAAGAAGCGCGGAAAAAGCTCGCGGCTCTCCATAAGGATTAAGACAACACCGAAGAATCCGTCAAGCAATATGGCGAGAACGTGCGGGAAGTTGCGGAATGAGGAATCGCGAACAGACTAGACTGGTGCGAACAGACTAGACTAGTGCGAACAGACTAGACTGGTCTTCACGAGGAAAATGGGGGTAAAAAAACGAACGGAGTGAATTGCGGGTGCGTTGACGTCACATCGACAGCACATATAAGTGACAGTCCGTCAACGACTTTGCTGTTGCTCGTCTCAACCCCTTTCCTATCCTCCTTCAGCCATGACTTCCATATTTGACCCCACCAGTATAGGCAAACCCCCCCTTACAGGTCCCCGTGCCAAGAGAAGGCACGTTCGCTCTCTTACAGGTGACTTTCCCGAAGTCGACGAAAAAGGCCAAGCGAAATGGCCCAAGGGCGACGAGGTGACCTGGAAAGCCGCCCTGCGTGGCATTCATACAGGTAAACCCATCTGCGTCCCCCTTCTCTATCGTCCACCGTGCGACTGATCTCACTACAGAGCTGCCCGAGATCACCAAGTCCGTCGTGAACCACGTTCAGACATCACTTGGCCGCGCTCCTTATAACATCGATGACTTCGGTGCCTATCAGGCTGCAGCCCTATCCGTTCGCGAAAACCTAATTGTCAGTCCTGACTCTCTTCGCTCCCAGAATTGTGGCTCGGGTCTATCGCTCAATAAGCGATTCGTGACCTCTATATGACCTTTCGACGTTTACTCATCTACATCTTACTTCTGCTTTTATTCTCATCAGGACCCTGCTGGTCATTTCACCCACATAGCTTTTTTGTCTCGATCATCGTACTATACACCATACGCCGTTCTTGACGCGTTTGAAGCTGACATACCTTAACCCAGGTGAATTGGAATGCGACCCAAGTCGAACACTCGCGCAAGACTCCGAAGCGCGCCTACTACCTCTCCCTTGAATTCCTTATGGGTCGTACCCTCTCCAACGCCCTTCTTAACCTCGGTCTTCTTGACAACTACTCCTCTGCACTATCCTCCCTTGGTTTCAGCCTTGAGGATATCCTTGTACAGGAGCGCGATGCCGCACTCGGCAACGGTGGCCTTGGTCGCCTCGCTGCATGCTATCTAGACTCGTCTGCCACACAGGAGCTGCCCTTGTGGGGCTATGGCCTCAGGTACAAGTACGGCATCTTTCAGCAACTCATTAAGAGCGACGACGGCACGCAACTCGAGGCCCCCGACCCCTGGCTCGAGTTCCAAAACCCGTGGGAGCTTCCACGTCTCGACATTACCTATGAAGTCAGATTCTACGGGCATGCCCAGCGATGGGGTGAGGGTACCGGTCGTGCAACGTGGAGCGGCGGTCAGGAAGTACTCGCCGTTGCGTATGACGTCATGATTCCTGGCTATGGTACCAAGAGCACAAATAATCTCCGACTTTGGGAGAGCAAGCCAAAGCGAGGGTTCGATCTTCAGAGCTTCAACGGTATGCCGATGCCCGTGTCTCGATGCGCCGTACATTACGCTAAATTTTATCGCTTTAGCTGGCAATTATGAACGCGCGGTCGACTCGTCTAACTCAGCAGCCGCCATCACATCCGTACTCTATCCGAACGACCATACTTCGTGTATGCTACACCCTACTTTCTGCATTATACAGGTACTGATAGGCGACAGTCGGGAAGGAGCTGCGCCTGAAGCAACAGTATTTCTGGACTGCTGCGAGTCTTGCGGACATGATGCGTCGCTTTAAGCATCTCGAGAAGCCCATCGGCGAATTTGCGGAATGTATGGTTTTCATCCGTGCTCGAGTGAATCTATGTCATTGATGGTCGCACACCATAGATAACGCGATCCAGCTCAATGACGTGGGTAGTCTATTTTTCGACGAGGTACTCTCTCATGAAAGGAATAGACTCATCCAACATTGGCCATTGTCGAACTTATGCGAATCCTTATCGACGAAGAAGAAGTTCCGTGGGATAGCGCATGGACGATCGTAACCAACACATTCTTCTTCACAAACCACACAGTACTTCCCGTACGTCCTTACTGTATTGGGTCTTCCCCTATAGCCAATTAACTAACTGCCGTATCTCGGAGCGCAGGAGGCTCTTGAGAAGTGGTCGGTTCCGCTTATGGAACATCTTCTTCCAAGGCATATGCAAATCATATTTGACATAGTGAGCAACTTTCGATTCTCCTCAAACTTAGTCTGACCTTACAATCTCAAAGAACATGTACGTTCATTGGCCCTTCATAGAGTATTATCTAACAGCGAGCACCCGCGCGAAGGCTCTTCCTACAATGTATATGCACCCTCATTCGTCTCTTTCCTGTGCTTATTCTCTACTAGCTGTCGAGAAGATGTTCCCCGGAGATCGTGATAAACTTGCGCGTTTGTCCCTCATAGAAGGTCACTATTCCGTCGTCTAATTTTATATCGCCATAAATGACATGCTACCATTTAGAGGGCTTCCCCAAGCAAATCCGCATGGCCAATCTTGCTGTCGTCGGCAGCAAAAAAGTCAATGGCGTCGCTGAACTCCATTCCGACTTGGTAAAGAAGAATCTCTTCCCAGACTTCGTCGAATTCTATGGGAAAAGCAAGTTTGGAAATGTCACAAACGGAAGTACGTGGGACACTGCCATAACACAGCGTGGTTCAATATCTCATCGATGTTTCTTTAGTTACACCCCGGAGGTGGCTCGACCAGGTAATTTTCCAGCTCCCGTGCCTGTTCGTTCTGTTCTTGGTTATAACGACCTGATGCGCAGTGCAACCCGGCGTTGTCAGCCCTCATCACAGACACACTCAAGCTTGATCGTGTTGTGTGGTTGAAGGATTTGAACAAACTCGAAGGATTGCTCGCACATGCGGACGACCCGAAGTTCCAAGACCGCTGGGCAGCCGTCAAACATCAGAACAAGGAGCGCCTCGCCTTGTTCGTGGAACATCAGCTTGGCATTAAGGTGGACGCAGATGCGATGTTTGACGTTCAAATCAAGCGATTACATGAGTACAAGCGTCAGACATTGAATATCCTCGGTGTTATTCACGTACGTGTCATAAATTCTTGGAAGACGGGTTGGCCTTAATGTTTTGTGCGCAGAGGTACATGTTGATCAAGAACATGACCCCCGAACAGCGCAAAAAAGTAGTGAAAAAGGTGGTGTTCTTTGCTGGAAAAGCCGCTCCTGCATGTGTGTCCCTTTCTTTTCGTGTCTACCTCATCGTCGTTTGTTAATCCTTCGTTCTATCGAGACTACATCGCGAAGCTTGTGAGTGTTTCTTGATTACTCTTGGGAAGAGCAGTAGACTCATACCTTATAGACGATCCGACTTATTGTGAACGTCGCTCGTGTAATCAATGCGGACCAAGACACGAATCAGTACCTCTCACTTTTCTTCCTGCCCGACTATTCCGTTTCTCTTGCCGAAATTCTCATCCCTGCGTCGGACATCTCCCAACATATCTCAACAGCTGGTACAGAGGCATCCGGTACCTCAAACATGAAGTTCTGCCTCAATGGTGGACTACTTGTCGGCACTGTTGATGGTGCGAATATTGAAATCGCCGAGGAAGTTGGCGAGGATAATGTCTGTGAGTCGCATTCTCATCTGGCTCCCGTCTGAGGTGCCAGTGCTAATTTTGGGCATGTAGTCTTCTTTGGGCATCTGACGCCCGATGTGGAGGACTTGCGGTATCAGCACACGTACCACCCGATACCAATTGAACAGAAATGTAAACCACTCGCAGATGTACTCAACACCGTCTCGTCTGGGATATTCGGCGGCGATGGCGTGTATGAGCCGTAAGCGTTCTCTGGACCCTTGGGCTCACAAGGAGAGTGTTGACACTATCGCAATAGATTGCTCAATACCATTCGCCAGGGCGATTTTTACATTTTGACAGATGATTTCGATGCATGTGAGTTTTTTTCGAGAATTGATATGACAATACGAGGTAGATCGGCTGATAATCTATCACCCACACAGACATTCGTGCTCTGGAGATGGTCGATGAGGCGTACTCGGACCGTACTGAGTGGATTAAGAAGAGTATCCGGACGACGGCTAAGGTGAGTTTTATAAGACGCACATGTGAAAAGGCTGACCCGACTGCATGGTGATAGATGGGCAAGTTCAGCTCTGATCGTGCCATACAAGACTACGCGCAGGAATACTGGAATATCGAGGGCATCAAGGTGTAAATGTAACAGTAGAAGAAATGTAAAAGGTCGATCTGGACGTGCTAGATATATGTACAGTGGCGGAATCTTGTGGTTGCGGACTTTTTATATCTTGGTATACGTGTTCACCAGAACGAGTTTTCACAACATGTACTCAGGGACAACAAATAAAATTTCTTCAGCGTTTGTCTTGCTTGAAGGCTTTCTGTGCAGGTGCGGGCAAAGATGAAAAGATAGCAGGTTGAGACAACCATACAAAGTTAAGTTGCGTACTAAGATATCCGTCCTAAGGCCTGATGAAGGAAGAAAGCAGCGACACAATTAATTGTGACACGTGAAAAAGCGTAAAGGAGAGACATATGTGGGTATGGACAATTAGAATGGATGTGAAACAACGAAGAGCACGAGAGTATAGGCGAGGCAAGACAAATCGTGTAGGGTAGCATGTAGTGCGTAGCGTAGTATGCGCTTGTGACAACAACTGGTGACGGGAAGGTATATAGCTTCCGTACGAAATACAACGAAATACAAAGAGCTGTTAAAAAGAGGGATAACCAAGAGGGATAACCGAGAAGAAATACGCGCGTGTTATATCGGTCGTGCGGGTATATAGGGGGAGGCTAGCGACGGGCTTGACTACGCAGCGCCTTCCAGCTGTTCATCAGGGTCAAAGGTCGGTTTCAAGTTTCGCTTCGGATTCGCGTCCTTGTTATAATGACCGATGTGAGAACTCCAGAGACACTCAAAATAAAACAGAAGGCCTTGTCTTACCTGAATCGTCATGGTGGGCACCACCAGTCCCATTAGACGCTGGCGCCCCAACTGGGGCGTCTACTTCAGGAGCAACGACGGCCTCTGCAACAGGTTCGATTTCTCGTGCGACTGGCTCTTCCTCTGTCGTTGTTGCGGGTGTCTCTCCATCGTCCTGAGGTACAGGCTCCTGAACCACTTGCTCCGCCGCTGGAAGTGACACAACTATGGTCTCGGGTTGATCGGACAAGTGCTCTACGGGAGGGGGAGGAGGAAGATCTTCTGGCTCTGGTGCTGTGGTCTCTTGCTGGAGGGGTGGTTCCTCAGCATCAGGTGGGGGGGCTGAGACCTCGGGTGCACTCTGCTCGGGTTCAGAAGCAGGCTTTCCTGGCACCGGAGCTGGGGTTTCCGTAGGTGCGCCGGCTTCAAGAGGGAACTCGGCGGTAACAGTCGACTCCTCACTTGTAGGCGCTATGGGTGCCGCTGGAATTTCCGTTGTAGCGAGCGTGGCTTGCTCGGGAATAAGGGCAGACGGTTCCTCACCAGAAGCCGCCGTTTCCGCCGGGTGTTCGACAACAGCAGGTACGGCTTCTTCGTCAGAACCTGAGGCTGGCTCTTCGGGTACAGGTACCGGGGTCTCGGCCACGGGTGATACAGATTGTTCAAGAGTGGGAGCAGGCTCGTCGGCCACGGGCACTGGAACATCTAATGGGGTGTCAGCAAGAGGGTCCCCACCCATGGGCGCTTCGTTCACATCTGGGGAAGTTTCAGTGAAGCCCGGTGCGGTCCCCTCTGGAACTGAAGGAACAGGTTCTTCTGTTATCGGTGATATACTTTCTGAGGGTGTTTCTACGGCATCGCCGTTGACGGGAAAATGCTCCTCAGGGATGGATGCCGCGGGAGCTTCCGTGACGGGCGGCGGAGCTTCTATGTGAGAGACCGGTTCCGGTACGGAGGCAGGTTCTACGAGTGCGGAAGTCTCAGAGGGACTGGGAGGAGCCTCAACGACAAGAATTGCTTCGACTAGCGCCTCTGTTGGGGCGTCGTTAGACGCTGCCTCAGCAGCAGGAATTGGATGCTCAACCACAGGCGGAGCAGGGGTAGGTTCCTGAACTACAAGTGTCACGTTCTCTGTATGAGTGTCTGCAGCAGGCGCGATCTCCTCAGTGACTGGGGTTGGTTCCTCGGTTGCAGGTACCGGTTTTTCGGTAATAACCCCGGGTTCTGCAGCGGGAGCAGCTGCTTGAGAAACTTGGTCCGGTCCCTCGGTCGCTGGTGCCCGAATCTCTGCTGCAGTCTCAGCAGCGTGCGCGGCCTCGTCAGTAACAAGAATCTCAGTAGTAAGTGTTTCCTCCGCAACCGGATCTTCCTCCGCCACAAGCGCCGAGGTCTCTATGGGGGTGGTTGCCGCTTGGGGGATTTCTTCGGTGACGGGGACTGAATGCTCGACTGTAGGTGTCGGGGTTTCGACAAGCGTATCTAGAACAGTAAAGACAGAACCTTGAGAAACAGGAGCGGGTTCCTCAGCCGCGGCCACCACGGTAATCTCCACAGAGGGAGTAACTTCCTCCACAACGGGGATATTCTCCTCGACCGCCGCTGCGGGGATTTGGGTCTCTACACTCACAGAAGTAGTCGCATCGGGAATCGAGTCAGATTCCCCATCCGCAGGAGCCGGGGACTCTACTGGAATTTCGGGCACTGGCGCAACCTCATTTGCGAGATGATGTAGTTCCTCCGCCGGTGTTTCCACAGGAATCTCCGTAGCGGCGGGGACATCCGTTTGAGGGACCAGGCTAGATTGCGGAATTACCTGCGTTGGTGTCTCGACGGGAGTCTCTGCAACAGGCGGGGCCTCAACGACGTGAATAGGTTCTTTCCCCGCAGGGGCAGGAATCGAAGTTTCCGTGATGACAATGACTTCTGCGGTGGCAGGGGGGCAAGTCGTCTGCGAAGAGAATAAAACCACCTCTGCGGCAGATGAAGAATCTGCAACAACATGGGAGGTCCCTTCGGCCGCCAAGGCGTCAGTTCCGACAGATGGGGGGTCCACAGTAACGAGGTCGGACTCTTCAACCACGGGTGAAGCTTCCATTTCGACAGGGATAGGTTGTGTAGACCCCTCAGATATGGGAACGGCTTCTTCGAGTGCTGTTGCCGTAGCTCCTTCAACAAGGGGCTCAAGTTCACTCGTAGCCAATTGCTCTACGACGCCGTCTTCCTTAGGTGTCACCACAGATTCCTCGACAACAGGTTCGTCCACAGGCGTCATCTCAGTCACGACAGACGCGTTGGTAGTGGTTACTTCATCGCTAATAGCAGGCTGTACAGAACCATTCGCGTGCAGAAGCTCCTCATGTTGTTCATGCATTACTCCAGGCCCAAGGTGCTCTGAAGGCTCGAGTGTCTGGAGAACATCGGTTTCCACGCTTGCTTCAGCAGCAACAGGGAAATCTGTGACGGGGGATGTCAGCCAAAATATCAGAACACATATAACTGGGATCGTACTCTCAGCGGTGCCCACAGCAGGAGCAACGTCAACTCCGTCTTTGTCCGACGCGGAAGGCTCATCTGCGAGAGTAGGTTCGTCGGCAGAGGCAGATGGAGATGCGAAAACCTCATCGGAAGCAGGGGCGGTCTCGGCTGCGGGAACAGATTCAGATTTGGCAGAACGTTCAGCTTGTGGTATTAGGCCTTCACTGATGCCAGCGAGATAAGGTACGGGGGGAACAGATTCGGGTCCGGGCTCCACAGACTTCGCCTCTGGGGCTGCGGACTCAGTTTCAGCCATAGCTGACTCAGTTGTGGCAAGAGAGTGCAAAACACCATCACTGACAGGAACTTGAGCAGCAGTCTCGAGCTCCCGCGTGCGTTGCTCTTCTTGCGCATGGCCATTTTGAGGCGTGGCAGTGGCCGTGGGTTGGCCTCCTTTAGTCTCATCAGTCTTTGTAATGCTGTCAGACGGGGCTGTCTCGTCAGCCAAGGCCGGAGGAGCGCTTTGTGTAGAGTCAGCTGGGGGAACTTCCTCGGCAGCAGCCGCTGTCGGGGGAGTCGCGGGAGCGGCCGCGCCAGCGTCTGTTGCACCAGCGTCTCTCCCCTTTGGCTTGCCTTCACCAACGACCGCCTCCGGTGTTTCTTTCACACTTTCTCCCAATTCGCCCACCAGAGGCAGCCGAGCCGTCTTCTCCTTTGGACTCTTTGGATCGCCAGAGCCGCCTGACAAGAACCCGAAGCGCATCTTGGGCGAGAATGAGAATGCAGCGCTGAGACGTGAGGTCTCGGCACGGAGTGATGGACGGGGTGACGAAGCACGAGGACGTGGAGGTGTGGTTGAAGCCTCGACTTCCTCCTTGGGAAGAGGCTGGCGCACGAATCGCTGCTCAATGACGAGCCACGTGGGATTTGGCGCCGGAGACGTGACAACTGAAGGGAGCGGCTTGAGCTCGCAAAGAACGAAGCGCAGCCAAGGTTTTGAAACGGGGTCGAGGAGCGCATCGGCCCAGAAGTCGATAAAAGCTTCGTTCAGCTTGACTCTGGCTATCAGCGTCACTTTCGAGACGGGAGGCGCAGGCGCAGTAGGAACAGGTGACGAAGGCGCTTGGATAGACGGTGAGTCGAGAGACGAGCGTCGGGAGTGGGCGCGGCGAGAGGATTTGCGTGATAAGGGCATGGGAGGGGGAGCAGTCACTTCGACGTCGCTGTCCCACAGTGTCGCGACAAGGTCCCTTGTACGAGACGTGCTCCCAAACCCTTGATTGGTGAATTGCAACCAATCCGTCGGTGTTTCGGGGGAGGCAGTCGTTGGAGCAGTGTTTACATTTGCGTTGAGGCCAGGGACTGCCGCGGGTTGACCGGATGTGGACGCGAGGCCGTGATCGGTTTGAATGGGGCTGCGTGGTGAGTCAGGAGAAGAAAACGAGCGTGACCTGTCCGGAGAAATGGGCGATAGCAGCGTAGATGTAGGTGTGGGTATGGGACCATTCTTATCCGATACATCCACAGGGATGAGAGAAAGCAGGCGGATAGTCTCTTCAGAAAACAGATTAGAAAAGTTGTGGATAGGTTCCGTTTGTGCAGAATGACTGGTGCCCTCCGGAGGATCGAGGATGAGCGATGCTTTTTTAATAGTGTCCCATAAACCAGCGTTTTCAACAGACGCTGAATCAGCAGCAGATTGAGCGCGGAAGGCGTCTGCGACGAGTCGCAGAGGATGCAACTTGGGCTTCAAGGCACTATTGTACTCCGTGTCCAAGCACACAAAGAGAGCATCGTAGTCGCGTGTCGAGAAGCGCGGACGCGGTAATAGATGATCATCCCGTGGCTCGGCGTCACTGGCGTAAGGGTAGTGTTCTACAAGTGCAGTGAGCCGACGTGGCAATTCATGGGCCTCATCACTTAAAGGTGATCGTCAGGTTTAGGTCATAAAGTGAGATAATGGCGCGAACCGTATTCGAGCCAAGAACAAGTGCTCTAGGATGCGTCCTGCGCGGTCCCATCGTTCATAAAATGTGGACCAGTCGTCGCCCTCAGGAAAGCGTTCTGTAGTCAGCAGCCAGAGACCAAGGAATCTCGAAAGTTTGCTGCCAGAGCTGCCGTTTACTTCGCTGTGTGCCGAGAGAGAAGAGATTATGTCAAGTGTAGCCAGGAGGAGTTCCGCGTGCGCAGCAGGAAGCTGGGGAATGAGAGATTTAGAGAATGCATCCGGAGGGTAAGAACCTGTGCGTTCAGCAGTGGCAAAGGTGTTGTACCATGTCCAATCACCAGACTCCTTGCCAAAGCTGGCGCCATCGAGTTTAAGATGGCGCAAACCCCACCGAAGAACGGCGGCGATGTCATGCGGTGAGCGAGTATAATGTAGTTCAGTTTCAAATGTGGCAGGCGTAGGGGTAGTGGGAGAAGCCGTGAGATTGGTGCCACGGGAAGCCAAGGAGAGAATATAGAGGGAAACAAGTCTATGCTGCACCTCTGGGGAGGCAGAGTGCCAGTGAGGATGCATGATGCCAAGAGTTTCAAGGCCTAGGAGGGACCGGATATCAAGGTGAAATTGGTCGTATGAGCGAAGGAGACGTACCGCGTTCGACGACGACTTGAGAACATGTGCGGACGAGAGAAAGGGTCTCATCGGGGGAGAGACGCCTCTCTCCGATATGCGCCTCGTTCAAAAGAGCGGTAGCTTCATTTCCAGATTCGAAGACCACATCCAAAGCTCGACCGTGATCTTTGGTGACAGGCAGAGATAGAGAAAGCTGAGGGATATCCGCGGGTTTCTCAGTTGTTGGAGAGTCTGATGAGGGTCGCGATTTGTAACGAAGGAGATTAAACGGCGATTCCTTCGACTTGAAATTGCCTCGTATCTGCGCCGCGCCGGGATCTGTGAAAAACGCGGCCGAGGGTGAGACGGTGGGTGTAACTGCCTCGAATTTACCCTCGAGCAAAGAAGTAGGATAACCGCGTTTATCGGTCGACGATTCTGACTCCTCCTGTACCTTCTTACGTCCGAGTAGCTTAGAGAGGAAGGAAGGCATAGCGTGTGTGCATGTGCGTGGTTGTGTGTCGCTGTGTTGGTTCATCATTAATGTTAATCATCGGCTTTTTCGAATGAAAATTTACCGTACTGCGAGGGAAGGGTCGTGTATCCTCCTACTTGGTTGCGTGCTTTCGAGATCGACAGTCGTGTTGTGGCCGTCGTCGCCAAAAGCCTCGTGTTGACCCTCGTGTTGACCGGTCGATTGACAGAAAATGACGGCGCCTCGATGGGGGCAAACACGAACAAATAACGCGGTTTATCAGAAATAAAATAATTAATTATATGGTCATCTTTGACCGAGATGGCTGGAAAGCGAGTGAGTCGAACAAATCATATAGCCCAGATCCAACTACTCACGACCCCGCATAAATATTAGCTCGGGAGGCTGCGTCAGGTACTCTCTCTATTTCCTCTTTTCGCCTAACCTCCATCTAATATCCATCAGTGGGCCGATGAGGTCATCAATGCCAAGGATAAGGCCACGCTCACTGGAGAAGCCAAAGAGCTAGAACAGGAGATTGACGTTCGCAAAGACGGTCTCCAGCGGTGAGTTTACCCCAAACAACTCGGTTGGCTTCAGTCAACTGGGTCATCAAGATTGCAATTTGCTGTGGAAAAATATCACAGATCAATCTCCAAGAAAAAGGTTTCTCTCGCTTTGGACGATCCGGACAAGGTTCTGCCCCGAGATGCATTTGGCATCACTATGGTCCGTCATGGCGAGGATTTTGATGAGGACTCCCTCCTCGGTACATACTCGTTTATCTCAGCTCTTTCGTCTGCTTTGTGCTCAGTGCCACAACAGGCCAGGCTCTTGTGAGATTTGGTCGCGCATTTTGCAATGTTGCGACAGCCCAAGAAGCACTCGGCCGAAGTCTCGCCAGTACATTCGTCATCGCAATCCAGCGTTTCTTAGACCAGATCAAAGACTACGAGGTCGAAAGAAAGAAGCTCGAAACTCGCAGGTGGGAACGAATACGCTCACTTGTGTCCGGGGGTCCACTCATCGCATCGCCACACAGGCTGAATAAAGATGCGGCCTTGAAGCAAGTAGAACGATTAGAGAATAATAAAAAGACCAAAGAAAAGGACTTACGGGAGGCCCAAGAAGAACTTGACAAATCAGAGTTCCGGTAGTATGTACTTATTCCGTTTCCGTCTATATTCTCGTTCGACGAAGTCCTCCGTTTTCGTAGCGAAGAAGCTGAAGCAGATGTCCAAGCACGCATAGAAGCCATTCAGCAGAATGAGATAGACCAGATCCGCGAGCTGGGTTCTCTCCTAGACAGCGAATTCAATTATGCGGAACAGTACGCACAGATCCTGCGGGATGTGAAGGACAATTGGCCGGGGAAGTGCGTGCTTCCTGTCTCCTCTCCTACTCAAAACTGACTGATAGCCCGGCAGACAGCAAATTGCGAAGCTAATGGAGCCACGGAGACAATTTGGACCGATGCACGATTTTGCTCGCGAAAGGGCCGAGTCGCCCAATCCCAAGATCAGGTCCCGCGCTAGCTCCAAAGCTCGTCCGCGGTCACGTTCCCCCTCACCACGCGGTTCCGATAGTGACGCCGAAATCGATCCACCCCGGCCGCGCTCTCGCAAAGGATCTGAGCGCTCCCGTGCAGGATCCGTGCGCAGTCGCAAACGCTCCGACTCTCAAACCACCACAGGTAGCACGGTGGAGGCAGCACGGGAGAAGAAAGAGAAAGACGAAAAGAAAAAAGGCTGGTCGATGTGGAGCCGTAATGGTTCGAAGAAGGACCGCGAGCAGTTCGCTGCTCTGCGTGATGGCGCAAGCGAAGATAGCGACAGCAGTGACCCCGAAGGAGCACTCGGAATCCCTGCGCAAGTCCCGAAGAGCGCCTCACTACTCTCCCTCGGGAAGTGGCCTAAGTCCCAGCAAAACACGTCACCTCGCATACCCCCTCTTGGAGTCAAGGCGCGTCATGCGGAGTTGGAACGCCAGAAGGTCGTGCACGCAGTCAGCGACTATCTCGGTAGCGCTGACGAGCTTTCGTTTAATACTGGTGACGAAATTGTGGTCATTGGTGAGGTCATCGACGGTTGGATGATGGGCCAACTTGGTGGAAAGAAAGGTCTGTTCCCTACGGTGTACACGGAGCCTATTACCGTAGGGTCCCATCGTACCACCCCCACACCACCAGCTGCCCTACTTCGAAAGAAGTCATCTTCCAAGGGAAGCTTGGAAGTGCCGATGGATTCACTACCTACCATCCGACACTCGCTTGAGGACACAGGGGCAGCCGACTCGCAAGAAGATGACGCGTCTCATCCATTTGGGGATCACCATGCGACCATGCATGATACAGATACAGAGCACGAGCAAGAACAACAACGCGACATCCCAGCAAGTGCAGCGCTTGGCGGCGGATACGGATACAGCTATGACTCGGAGAGCCTTGCAGAAAGCGCGGCAGACGAGTCGGAG
>Ga0137359_10000689_pt1 | contig 25554 bp, 27 predicted proteins | sample Mad1_40_16metaG_FD_108281 | JGI IMG/M metagenome (GOLD analysis project Ga0137359, IMG submission 108281) | Vadose zone soil microbial communities from Angelo Coast Range Reserve, California, USA - Mad1_40_16 metaG | ecosystem: Environmental > Terrestrial > Soil > Vadose zone | place: USA... | reverse complement strand
TACCAATCTATATAGTTCAGCGCTCTTTGTCGGCTGGGGTTCGGTTCTTCTCTGTCTTTTCCTCGAGCGTTTTTACAAGAACGGGATTGGGAGTGTGTGCGCTTCGACCATCGGTTTTGTCACCCTATTGATCGCCCATAATTTGCAGTTGGATGGTGATTCACTGGAAATGCTTCGAGCCGTGTTAGACACCAACGTATGGTTAGCGACTCATGTGGTCATGGTAACTCTCGGTTACTCATCGGTCGCGCTGGCCGGTTTTCTGGGTATTATCTATATCTTACGCGGCCTTTTCACCACCTCGTTCAACGAAACGACAGCGAGTTCACTCGGTCGAATGATCTACGGCGTTACTTGCTTTGCTACCTTGTTCAGCTTCGTTGGAACCATCCTCGGAGGAATTTGGGCCGATCAATCTTGGGGCCGGTTCTGGGGATGGGACCCGAAAGAGAATGGAGCACTTCTTATCGTGTTGTGGAACGCCATAATTCTTCACGCTCGTTGGGGCGGCTTAGTTCGCGAGCGCGGCCTGGCTGTTATGAGTGTGTTCGGCAATATCGTCGTCAGCTTATCCTGGTTTGGAGTTAACATGCTTGGCGTCGGTCTGCACTCCTATGGCTTTATGGATCGGGCGTTCGGTACGTTAATGACGTTTATCGCAAGTCAATTGGTTGTGATGGCGCTAGGAATGCTGCCGCTGAAATGTTGGCGGGGGATTCAAGTCCGGGGGAAACAAGTTTCCGCGGACCAGACGGATCCGTTGCTAGCGCGTAGCGCAGCGGCGAAGCAAGGATAGGTAATCGGCTCCTCACCTACCTTCCGTCGACGATTTCTCCTAGCTGTCCTTACCGGTGTGCTAAATAATTTGTCGGGTTAACCAGAATTTTGGCCGGCTTCTCCTTGCAAATAGCGGCACCCTGATGCAGATTGCAACCTAGTTGCAGCGATTTCTTTCCCCCTGCCGCGGGGGCCCGCGAAAGAAAGGCCACGACAATGCCTATTATCTGGATTCGGCGACGGAAAATCCAGAGCTGGAGCTCATGGATCCTGGTTCTATTGATAGGCTTTGGGTATCTCGAATCGGCCCGTGCAGGCTCTGCCTCGGATGCGTTTGCCGACAGTCTCGATCCGACTTCCGGCCAAAACCCGAATTTACTAGCCGGCATTGGAGATTATTTTACTGATTGGTTTAAGCGGGTTGATGAGATCAGGCAGTGCGACCGAATTTTACGGTGCCAGTGTTTACCGTCTCACCGTTGCTGACGGAATTGTATCGATACGATCAGTATTGGGAGCATCTTTCGAATGGTGGCGGAAATATAAAGGTCTTTGATGCTGGGAAACGGTTATTCCTGATTCCGGCAAAGACGATCGAGGTGGATTTTGACATTCCGCCTTATGAAGAACGAAGCGGGAAAAATCCGGCGCAGGGTTTCGGCGATTACCCGTTTCTCTTGATCAAGAATCGCTTTCTTTCTGCTAACGCGGAAAACGGGAACTATATCTTGAGCGGCTTCCTGGCCTTTAGCGCCCCAACCGGATCCAATGCATTTAGTACTAAGAACTTCGCCATAACGCCAAGTATCGCCGGCGGAAAAGGGTGGGTGACTTCGACGTGATGTCGACTTTCGGTAGTACTTTCCCGAATGGAGATGTTCATAAACTGGGCACGCCGCTTCTGACCAACGTCACATTGCAATATCACGTGCCCAAAACTATATTATGGCCCGAAGTCGAAGTGAATTACACCTATTGGCCAAACGGACCCTTCAGAGGGAAGAACCAAGTCTTCCTACTACCTGGACTCAACATTGGACATATCCGACTGTACGGGCGAGTAACACTGAACGTGGCAATGGGCTACCAATTCGCCGTCAGCCACGCTTACCCACAATACGAGAACAACTGGATCCTGTCCGCACGCATCAATTTTTGAGTGCCCCAGGGTTAAATTAAAGCGGGTTAAATTAAAAGGCTGGGATGAGTCCTCTCGCGCCTTCGGGCAAAAGCCCTGCCGGTTCTTATGTTGACCTGCACGCGCGGTCGCGGGACTAGGAAAGACGCCAAATCCTCACTGCTCTTTTAGCTGCCTTGGAGTCTTCGAACTCGGCACCTAGCTAGCAGGGTCGCAGCAGTGTGTGCCCGCTGGGAAAACTGTACCCGCTCAAGAGTGTTATGGTATGTTTGTCTTGTGTAATGAAACAGCACAGGCTTTGTAGGCAGGCTGTCGTGAGTACGGATCAAAGCTGGGGAAAGTGAGTTCGTTGGCAACTGAATAATGCATCGGGATAAACAGCTGGCCAGCCTGGACTGTGTTGGTGATGAATACCGTCGCGGTCACCTGTCCTCGCCTGGACGCGATAAGCACTTTCTGGTTAGTCTCAATGCCGAGGGGCTCAGCGTCGAGAGGATTCATCTGTACATAAAGATGCTCCGGGTAGAGTTTTTTTAGGATGGCAGATTTTCCAGTGCGCGTCTGTGTGTGCCACTGGGAGGATGCGCCCCGCCCAGTTAGAAGTACGAATGGGTATTCCTTATCAGTAGGTTCCGGAACATCGCGAGGACTCTCAAACAGGAACTTGGCTTTCTTGTCCGGATGATAAAATAACCCATCCTCAAATAAATGCCGCTCGGGCTCAACGGAGACCGCTAACACCTGCGCCGGATCATCCTTCTGCGCAGAAGCGCCGCTAGAAGTATCCAGGAATGGCCACTGAATTCCTCCAGCATCATCGATCATTTGGTAATCACGAATGCCGGTGATTTCACACGGCTGACCACGTGACAGCTCTTTCAGAATCTGAAACACGGATTCTGGTGAAGACCATTTTTCGAACAGTTTCCCGCAGCCCCAGTAGTGGGCGACAAGCTTGAAGATATTGAAATCCGACAAGGCCAGGCCTGGCGCAAGGGAAACCTTTTTGACCAACCCGATTCGTCGCTCGGAGTTAATGAACGTACCAACTTTTTCACCCCATCCTGCAGCCGGCAAAATCAGATGGGCGCGCTGCGCGGTTTCCGTATTAAAATACATATCCTGCACAACGAGGAAATCGAGCTTCTTAACGATCTCGTTGAATTTCGTTTGATTAATCCAGGAGTGTGAGGAGTTGGTCGCAACCACCCAGAGGCCTTTGATCTTGTCATTTGCGATCGCCTCCACAATCTGGTCGTAAGCCAAACTATTCTGATTGGGAATTCTATTAACGTCGATGCCAAGAATTCGGGCGATCTTTGCCCGATCCTCCGCATTCAAGAAATCATGGCCGCCGAGCAGGTTTGATGTATTCGAAAAGAGCCGGGAACCCATCGCGTTACACTGCCCGGTGATCGAATTGGCGCCCGTCCCGGGCCGGCCGATATGGCCGGTCATTAGCGCGAGATTGATGATCGCCTGCGCTGTGCGTGTGGCCTCATGGCCTTGATTCACACCCATCGTCCACCAGAACGAGACGCGGCTCCCGCGATGGATTGTCTTTGCAAATTTTTCCAGCTGTTCTGGGCGAAGTCCGGTCGCATCACTCACTACATCTGCGGTGAACTGCGCGACAAAATCTGCAAACGCCTCAAAGCCGGAGGTATGTCTGTCAATGTAGTCGCGGTCAATCCAACCATTTGCGATGAGCCGGTTTGCCAGGGCGTACAGCAAGATAAGATCGGATTTCGGCCTGATGGCGTAATGCTGGGTCGCGGCCATCGCTGTCTCCGTCTTTCGCGGATCGACCACGATGACTTCGGGCCGGTGCTTATTCTGGCATACGCGCTGCCACATGATCGGGTGTGCGATACAAAGATTCGAACCAACAAAGACAAGCACATCGGATTCCTCGAAATCCTTGTAGGTATAAGGAGGCGCATCAAACCCGAACGATTGTTTGTAAGCTGTAGTGGCGCTTGCCATGCACTGGCGTGTGTTGCCGTCGCCATGCAGGATCCCCATGCCGAACTTTGCCAGGGCGCCCAGGAACGCGAGTTCCTCGGTGCAGATCTGGCCGGTGCCGAGCCACGCAATCGCTTCGTTGCCGTATTTCCCCTGGATGGCTTTGAAGCGCAGCGTGAAGTTCTGCAGCGCCGTGTGCCAGTCGACCGGTTCGAGGTGACCACCCGCAGTGCGCAGGTAAGGTGTCGTTCCGCGGTCAGGCGAACGTAGCGGTGTGAGTGCTTCCCATCCTTTTGGGCAAGCCATTCCGAGGTTAACAGGATAATTAGTGGCCGGACTCAGATTGATTGCCTGGCCGTCTTTGAGATGAATCGTGAGACTGCAGCCCGTTGCGCAAAAGCCGCACACCATGTTCGTAGCGTCGTCAGGATCGAGGCGCGCGGGCACTTTCCCGAGGCCGAACTTGCCGGGCTGCAATACCAGATCCTGCGTTAGCTCTCCGTCCCATTTGCGGACAAACGAGTCGGCTTTTTTGACAAGCGGATGTTGTAACAATTTCGCGATGGCCTTCTTCACGACGCAATCCCCCCCGGCATCTTGGGGGGAATCACTGCCCGAAAAAACAGATAGCGCTCGAGCAGTTCGCCGAGCAGCGAAATAGGGAGGATTCCAGTCGCGACGACCGTTGGGACTAGGCCGAATAACACGAGGGCCGGGAGCATAATGCCACCGAGCGCGCCGCAAACGAATCGGAACCTGGTCGCCCATCTCAGTACGTCTGACATCAGGAGAACGGTGCGTTTCATGTCTGTCGACTCGCGATCGTTCAAGTGGGCGAATACTTTCAGCTCCCAGAACAATTTTGCCATCGTCGCGACGACCAGAAATCCGCACAGAAGAACAACAATCTGGCGAAAGGCCGGCGACGCTGCGGTACGTGGCGCTAACACCGATTGCAGCGTCATGGTAAACAGGATTGTTGCGGGACCCAGCAGCAGGGTTGTTCCAGTAAACTTCGGCGCCGTGAACGTCATTCGCCAAAACGTCCGCCGCGTGTCTCCATAAATCATCATCGAGCAAAACACTCCGGCCAACCCGGTAACTGCCACACCTATTCCGAACGCGTCCTGCAAGGGCGAAGAGGACAATTCCCGCCAAAACGGGATGTTCACAAAACGGCTCAAGGTGGGCAACCAGAACGAGCCAGCGTAAATCAGGGCGAGAATTGCATAGAGGCCAAAAACAATGATCTCCCGGCTCAGCCATGACGTTCTGAGCCCAATGAAGGCGCGCCACGCGTAAAGCGGTCGTCCGAGGTGCAATGCGCTCGCGCCGAACCCAAGGAAGCCGAGCAGCAGCGCAACCAGCGAGTGCAATGGGGTAAGTTCACGGAAGAGGCTGGAGGGGAAAAACAACCGCAAAATCATTGCTGTGCAAAACGCGCCCACAGAGAGTTGCGCGAGTACGAGCATCACCACAAGCGGCAGATGGGCATGCTCCGGCCTGTTCCTGAAGAAGTCGCCAGGCCGCATATTGCCAGGCAGGGTCTTGCTGGTGCGGTATTGGGTTGTTGGCAACGTATACTCTGGATCGGGCGAGCCGGCCAGGAAGCTGTCTTTCTTCTTCCGCTGAGCCGCGATCTGTTGCTGGTCGACGAGCGTAATGGTGATCGCTTCGTTAGGACAGGACTGCACGCACGCAGGTGCTTCTCCTACAGCAAGCCGGCTCGAGCACATGTCGCACTTGCGGACAATGCCCCGTTTCTTTGAATATTTCGGTACGTCGTAAGGGCACTTCCAAATGCAATATTGGCAACCAATACATTGGTCATCGAGATGGCGCACAATGCCGGTCACCGGGTCTTTGTGGTATGCATTAACCGGACAACCATTCATACATGCCGGATCCAGGCAGTGATGACACGCTGTAGTGATTGTCTGCTGCACGGGCTCAAGGACGGTTCCACCAAAAAGCATACCGACATTGCGCCAGGTCTCGTCGTCGTCGAGCCCGTTCAGATGATGGCAGGCAGTAACACACGCCTGGCAACCTGTGCAGGCGTCAAGATCGACTGCGAACGCATACTGCTCGCCCGCCGCCGGCAACGAGAGTGGAATCAGGTCGCGGTAGTACTTCGCCTGTGCCGGCACCGTGTGGTGTTCGTGCTTCCGGCTGAATATGGCGACTGGAGTTAAAAGTTGCTGCTCGCCTAGCAAATCATCTATTAACATTTTGGCTACTCTTGAACACGGGTTCTATGCTAGATCCGGGCACCTCCCAGCGCGCCCCAAGTGCTGCGCCATCTGGTTTTCACCAGATTGAGACCGGCGATTGCAAGCAGACAGAGAGAGGCGAATATAAGAAGCCCTGACTGGTAGGATCCTGTGATTCCTTCTGAAAATCCAAGCGAGCTCGCGAGATAGAATCCGCCGATGCCTCCCGCTGCGCCAACCAAACCCGTCATTATGCCCACGTCCCTGCGGAAGCGCTGTGGGAGCAGTTGAAAAACGGCGCCGTTGGCCATCCCAAGCGATCCGGAGGCCACTACAAAGAGCGTGAGATTGAGAGCCAGATCGTGGATCAATGCAGCGGCGATCAATGCCACCCCGGCTACCAGATAGAATCGATACAGCGAACGGATGCCGCCAATCTGGTCTGCCGTCGCCCCGCCGACTGGACGAAAAGACGCTCCTACAAACGTGCAAAGGGCTGCGAAATCGCCACCGTCTACCGGTGAGAGACTGAACTCGCTTTTGAAATAAAGGACATACGAACTGGCGAGCCCGACAAACCCTCCAAAGCTGATCATGTAGTAAAAGCAGAACCAAAGTGCATCCGGCTCTTTGAGGAGCGTCAGATAGTCGGAGATCTTCCTCTGCTTCAGCTCGCCTGGCGGTTCTCTGGCGGCCGCCACGTAAAAAACCAAGACCAGAAAAGCCGGGAGCAGGGCGAAACCAAATACGTTTCTCCAACCGAAGGCTTCGGCAAGTCTTGGGGCAAGCAGACTATCCAGTACCACCCCGATATTTCCAGCACCCGCGAGACCCATCGCGAGACCTTGCATGTCGGGCGGATACCAGCGTCCGGCTTGAGGCAAGGCAACCGCGAAGCTTGCACCGGCAAAACCGAGCACGAGGCCCATTAACAGGGCCGCCGGGTAGTTGGGTAGTCCAAAAATCCAGGCGAGCGCCAGCCCAGTTATAACCACGAGCTGCGCCATTATCCCAGCGTTCTTGCCTCCGACACGATCGACCAATAGGCCGAATAAGATCCGCAAGACGGCACCAGCGAGTATTGGTAGCGCAACTATCAGACCCTTTTGTTCGGGCGAAAGATTCAGCGTTTCCCCGATCTGCGCACCCAGGGGACCGAGCACGGTCCAGACCATAAAGCTAAAGTCGAAATACAAAAACGCAGAGAGAAGCGTCGGCCAATGCCCGGTATTTTTCAGTTCAGACAGTCTCATTCCAGCAGCCCTTGTGTCCGGCAGGTGCCCGCTAGCACGTCCCCTGCTCCGTTGGGATCGGCAGGAAGCCCCGGCGCCTCAGAGGTCCGAGGTCGTCGTTCCAGGACTGAACCTGAAAGTACTGAGGATAGATCGCTAAAACGCGTTGCGCTTCCGAGGACCTCACGAAAGCTTCAGTCTGTAGGACTTGTCCATCAAGGATGTCGGCTGGCCCAGAGACACACACCCCGTAGCCACGTTCAGGGTCGGGCACGAACACAGCGGCTCGTCGTGTTTCCCAAATGTTCCCTATCGCCTCGAAAGCTCCGTTTCCCGCATAGTCCGGTAAAAGAAGACACGCTTCACCCTGAATTGCATTCACCGAGATAAAGCCGCATTTTCCACCGCGATGGTTGACGGCGCACTGTCCGTTTCGATCCACGGTGCAAAGGAAAGCCACGCCTTGGTCAGCCAAAAAGTGGACCAATTGCTGAATCAAACGTCCGTGGTTAGCGGACATTGCGAACTCTCTCAGACCGCCTGAGGCAAACCTCGCGATGCGATAGGTCGGGTCGATATATTTCGCACAATGAAAAAAAGACTGTGTTACCTCGAGCGCAAGACATCCTGCTGTCTCTTCCCACTTAGCAGTCGCGTGGACGCAAAAGCGTTTGCGAGTCTTGAATTCGATAAATATTATGCCTAGCTGCCACGACGCTGCACCGGGATTACAGAGAGGTAAGTCATCCAAGGTCAGATTCAAAGGTTGAATGATTAGATGATGGTCATCGGGCGCTTTGGCGAATTCACCCAGGCGCCCGTGCAATAAGCGCCCGGAAACCTGAGCGTTAGTATCGACAAATGATATAACGCAGAAGTCCTGGCCTTCTGCGAAATCCTTCATCGCGGGTGAGAGGGAAAACTGCTTTTTCCGATCGAAGGCAGCACCCGATCCATGGGTATTCCAACGGGTGCGTGCCCAGGTTTGGCCGGGGCTAAAATCGTTAATTCGATGTAACTTACTCATATGTTCTACCCTGCGTTCGGGGGCGGCCATGTTTGCTTTCCTCCTGACGAGTCAGTGCACATTAGGCCCATGTGCGGAACGGTTTGTTTCCCAATTAAAGATCCTTTCTGCTTAGCGATTAAGCATAACAAACACTGGAATTCTGAAAGGTCGGATTGTCTTGTCCCAGCTACGAGCGACTTCGGAGAGCCCGGCCGTTGAGCCATCACCCTTGCCGTATGTAAAATTCCGTTTCCTGAGCCGGGACTTACACATTTCACCACTCGACGGTCGATTCTCCTTCACGCCCCGGATGAATAGCACGAATGAGCCGATCGATGCTTAGCTCATATTCGCGTCGCCACCTGACAAATCCGATCCCCTGTGCGATTAGGTAGATCGCCGCAACCAGTGCCAGGAGTGAAATAATCATTTCGGCGACGTGTTTAGGCATCGAAGTTTCAGGCCAGGCAACAAACGCGATAGCCAACGACAGAGTCACACAAAGCCCCGCCACCAGGAGTGCAGCGCTCTGATGAAGGGCGAGCTTGCGCCGGCGCGACCAAAACCAAAGGGCCCGTGCGAGCTCTGAGTCACCAACTTCGAACAAATCCAGTTTCGTTAATTCCGCTAACAGCAGTGGAGGTAATTCTTCGTACTTCCAAACTGGTTCCGAGGTAAGATCCTTCCACATCGCCAAGAGCCTATCCTTTCAAAATTCTACATTCCCATTCACTGTGTTCTAGCTGGCACCCGCCCGTTCAATGTGCTCCCACCGGTTTCCCAGGCGATTGCGGCGTCGCCTGGGTCGATTAGACCGCCGGTGTCTGGGGTTTCGACAATTCCATAGGTGTCGGGTAGTCAGTGGTTGTTGTCATGAGTAACAATTAAGAAAAAAGACAGTCTGCCGTCTATTGGGCGATAGTTGGCTCCGGCCTTTCAATCTATCGAGGTTTCTGTACAGCGTTTGATGGATCCGAACCCAACGAAAGTCATAGGAACAAAGGGTGGAACGCGCGTTCCGCCCTTATGGTCTTGCCACCTCTTCGAGACCTAAATTCCGACAAGCGAGGGATCGAGTCAGTATGATTTAAGCTCCACGAAAGCAAAAACGCCGACCAGAGCACTTACTCCCACGGCGACAACTTAGAAAGCACCGAACATTATGAAATCAGACAAAAAAGTAAGCCGATCAGGGGCACTGACCGGCTCAAGATACAGACAACAGAAGTTAACAAAAGAGCGTTTGTCTATCGCATCCAGCCTTGATGACGTGCTAGGAACATGCTCTATGCTCTACGGCAATGTCGCGACAATAGAGCAACTACGCGTCTCTCCTAGGGTGATAGCACTCACTGAGAGACTTCGACGCGTACCTGGGTCACGTACCCGCAAACCTCTTTCTGAGGACTACGCGGACGCGTACCACTATATATACTTCGTATATGGAAGACCTAAAAAGTCTTTCGGGTCTATCGAAGTATTCTACGACAATTCACACGCTCTTACGGCAGTGAATCCCGGACCCATCGATGACCCAAGAACCCAGGAGGTCGCCTAGCCATGGAAATCAAGTGCCATTTCAAGAACTATGTCACTGCACCCAATATGTATGATGATAACTGGGTCGGGTATATCCAAAAAGAGGAAAAGGAGTACGGGAACATCATCAATCAAAAACAGGCAGCTGAGATTCTGAAACAGCTTATCAGCGTTTCCCGGACCGCTAGATTAAAGCACAGGGACGCAAAGCAGGAAGGAGCATCTAACTACCAGCTAGTGAAGATCTGGCGTGGTGTGTTCGTCGTCCGAGATCGTGCAACCGGAATGATCAGGGGTCGAGTAACACCTGCTAAACGGGAGAGCGTAGGACTAGAGCGTGATGGATCCAGGGGCGAGCAGTCTAACGATAGCTTGCGGAGCAGGCACGATTCGCACCGGCAGTTTACCCGAGCGATTTCCTGGAAGGCATAAAACAGAGGGAGATTGCGGCAGGTAACGAATGCACGGACTACCGAGCCAAAGAGATTCTAGAGACGGGAAGAAAGAACGGATAAGTCAAGTTCGACTGGACCACGAAAACGTGGAGAGGTGCGCGAATACCTAAACCCAATAAGAACGACATCAGCTGCTGAAATGCACGCTGATGCTCACAGCCGTACAACGCAAGTACTGGGATTTGTTCAGCGAAATGCCGCCGCTGCGGTTTAACTGGATCGAGCCGGACGCGTGCGAGGTGACTAAATGGACGATCGCTCGTGCTCTGGAGTTAGGCGAAGAGATCGACGCGGCAGAGGCAGTTCGTCGCTACAAAGCAGCCTGGAAATGCTCCCAGATGCCTGCCAAACAGCCGATTCGGAAGCATCCTACGACAGGGATGGTTTGCGGACGAAATTACTACCTACCCGAAATGCTGCGATCTATGCCCCGACTCGTAAAAGGTTCTCGACCGTACCTCGAATGGTTCGAGGCCGAGATGAACGCGGCAGGCGAACCGGATGTTGTTCTAGAAGCCGGAGTGAAACGCGGTGATGTGCTCATGTTAGAGTACGACACTGGAGATCCTTTTGCGGACGATCGGACTCAGCTGGAATATATTGGAGCCGACACGATGGCGACCGAACTCGAAGCTGAGGAAGAGCGCGAACTAGCGGAGGAGAAAAAGCGCGTGGAAGAGGAGCGAAAGCAGCTAACATAGAAATTCGCCAAAAACGCACCGAAGTTAAGAAATTGGTTCAAGGTGTTAGTCGATCCTGACTCAAATCTCGCGAGAACTATCTGCAAGATGCCGCTGTTTAACAATAACGAGGATAATGCTCCATTAGATGACGAGCCGTTCTGGGGTCCACTATATGGCTAGTTAAACAGAATCTTGCTACAAGCCATTCAGATGGCGCTCCTTACCTTCTTAAGAGCCGGAACGATGCGATAGAGATCATATTCGCGGCTAAAGATTTGGGTTAGTGTGTGTGGTCTGAGGAGTTCCAAGGCAATCATGGCCGGGACTGGAAACCGATCGAGAAAGCGGCCTAAACACGACAAAGCCCGATCGTCATTTGCAACGGGCGGGCTTATCGTGTGAGTAAGGCTGGGAAATTGTTAGATGAGCAAGGGTAATTGTCGGCTGATCACACTAGTGCAGTGTCCGCGAAATATGAACCGCATTCCGTCGGGCCTGAAGTGGCTTAGACACAGGAACTGGAAGCCACGAATAAGTAATTGAGTTTCGCGGACACTGCACTAGCGTGTTTGCGCTTTCCATACAGGAACGGGGTTCCGTCGTTCGGATTGTTGGCTTTGATCCGTCCGTAGATTGCCCTGATGCGTTCGGCATGAGCACCACGCTGTAGGATCTGATTGAATATCTTCGGGTGTTTGCTTCGAAATTCGCTGGGGCTCATTTAGCCTCCTTCGCGTCTGCGGTAATGCCCATGGTTCGCTCTAGCGTGACGCCGAGTTTGAAGATTTCGGCGTAAACTTCGGGGTACTGTTCGAATGCTTGCTGTAGGCTCATACTGGTCAGGTATTTGGGTTTGTAAGTTTGCTGGTTTGGTAACCGAGACTGCTACATTAAATCCGCGAGTGTCAACGTCGCGATGAGCATTGAACTTCGTCCGGACCGAATCTTTCGAGGTGGTTAGCGTCGATCCTGAGTAGCCGTTTTCGGTCTCTTTCAAGACGATAAAAGCCGGTAAACGGTCCCAGAACGTGTTCGTTTTGGATCGGGTACGTCCGTCTGCATCAAAGAATTTATAGCTCTTTCGGGCGTGAGATAATATCCCCAGACTGGCAATAGCAGGCGTCACTTGGATGACGGATAATGTACATGAAAAGAGGCGCAAGCCTTAGTCGGGAAACACTAATATGAAAATACAGGAAGAAACCAATCTAACGACCTATCCAAATCAATCCTTCCTAGACAGTGAACTCGGTGGCCTCGAAATAATCCGCGTTCCTTTTGGTAATTTCGCCGGAACCCATGAGCGACTGTTTCTGATTCAGAATGGTGAGTTACAAGGATTCGATACCGGCAATCAAGGTGGTGGTCAGAACTGATTGGTTCGGGGTTGAGCGCTCGGATGGTCTTATGGGCCCCGGCGAATCGCCATGGTTAAGAATGTTCTGTAGAACTTGTGTCCTTTTTCTCACTAAGAAATGAGCGTTTTTAGCTGTCGATTCGGTCTCGGGAAACTTGTGGAAGACTCACAAGGTCCCAGTCCGGTACACACTACCGATAGAATCCTCAAAACCAGCGCAGCTAGGACTCTGCTCTTAGCGATAGTGACGTTTGCCACTCTACTTTTCTCCGGTTGCACAAACGGAGATTTCATTTTGACCTCCGGGCAGCAGCAAAATTACGGGCTGGGTGGTGTCGCACAAAGTGATGCTTTTGTCGATTGGTCAAAACCCGCGAGGGATCAATCAGGCCCGACGTACCCGCGGTACGGCGGTCTTGGAACACCTTGATGCGAGAACGGTATCCTACCGGTAACCGGTAGTATAGCTACCGGCGATCACAGCAGCCGGTCGAGGATCTGAGTGTGCGCCGCACAAATGTGAAAATTTTTCCCATTTCACGCGAGCAACCCCATAGCACGCAAGGCAAGGCGATCCCGAGCAGCAATGCAACACGAACCTCACGCGTTTTTGGTTCGTCGTAACTGCGTCCGATGCGGTCAATCTCGGCTAAAATTTCGGGCTCGAGGTAAACAAGCGCCATAGCGGATTCGCGCATCTGTTCGGACGAAATTGCGTCACTGGTGAGGAGTTCCAGGGTAGCGTCAAGCATTCTCTGCCGTGACTCGCGAGCTTGATCTTGCTCCTGCTGCAACTTGTTTCGCAGTCTACCCATGCCTTTGTCAGGCGTGTCAGATGTTAGGGAATTGACTCAGCGGCCATTTGCATGTTCACCGCGACACATGCCGATTTCCGGGCCGCTATCAGGTCGATTGAGACCGTCGGGGCTTGCAAGTCTTCAACCGAATCACCGGACGCGGAAGCTAAGCGCAGCAAAGCGGCGACGGTCATCAATGTGGCGGCGATGTTGCAGATGACTCTGACGGCAAGGTTATGAAGATTTCACCAGAAGAAGCACGAGCCAACATCATCGCGACGTACACAAAGGAGCACCAGGAAGGCGTTCACGCGCTGACTTCGGCGATCGATCGAGTGAAGGGCGCTTAAACTGACGACAAAACGAAAACTGTTTCCGAGCTCAAGCCATCGCTGGCTTCGCTGCTCTTGGCTGGGGCGAGGAATAGGGTTTAGACGTCCAATCTATCAGCCGATACGTTTCGAACGCTCAGGTCGTTCTAGAGCGTTTTTTGTTCCCGGTAGATCCCACACCATTCCTGGCTGGGTATGCTCTCCGCTACCTACGAGACCGGCTGTTTCTGTTCTCTAACGCCCCGTCCCGATTTGCTGATAGCGACGGTCGTCGATTTCTGGCTTGCATGCTTGCCAAAATAAGCGCCAGGGATTGGTAGGTCATGTTTCGTGAAGATGTCCGGTGTTTCCGCTTTGCTGGAAAGAGTAGCTCCCAAAGTGGCTCCCATGCCAAGAGCCGCAAGTCCAAGCCTAATAATGTTCTTCATTTGAATTATCGTTGGTATTTTCATGCTTTGATTTCAAAGTAACCTGGCGCTCCTCGCGTCGCCATTGGCTGAACGGGCAGATTACTTCACACCCGAAAGAATTATACAGTGCTGACCTATCGAGATCGCGCTGGGAAACCAGATGTATCGCAGCAAAAAAACCGAGCCCAAGGTAGAGTTTAGTGCGATCGATTCAGTTCTAAGCGAGCCAGACGCAGCAGCGGATGATTTTGAGCAGACGCATCTCAAACCGAATCTGCCATTGATTGAAGCGCGAAATAAAGTCGAACCCCCTGTTTTACCCGGTCTCCGATATCGACCCGGATCATGCTCACATACCCGGATACTTTGGCGTGAACCAGAATGTCCTGATACGGGATGAACTCGGCTTGGAGGGTGCTGTCTGTTTTCAAAGCTTTACGAACCACTTTGACTACGGCGACCGTTTTCGGCCCGGTTGGATTTGGCGGTTGAGCCGAAGCAGGCTTACTTAGCAGCCGCCAAAATCCGATCCCGATCACCAGCAGGGCAATGACCACGACCGTGAGCCTCGAGAATCGCGGGAGGCGTCTGCGCCTGCGTGTTAAAGTGGGGGGTCGGATGGCTTCTGTCTCTCGCTCTTTCATAACGGTTTATTGCGATAGATCAGCTAACGCGAACTCGGCAGTAAAACGCAGCCTCCAGTCGCTAAATTCTCGGCGTAAACGGTTCCTCCGTGGGCCGTGCAAACTGACGAAACGATGGACAATCCAAGTCCTGCTTCCTCAATTGCGCGTGATTGCCTGGTGGCTATGTATGGGCACCGAACCGCCGGGAGGAATTGTTCCTTTTATAAAGCATGGAGCCTCATCGCTTCCTTGCGGTGCAACCAGAGATTGCACGCTCAGTCCGAATGCGTCGAGTGGGAGAAATAGGATGTTAGTGGTTATTGTCATGACTAACAATTAAGAAGAAAGACAGTTTGCCGTCTATTAGGCGATAGTTGGCTCCGGCCTTTCGATCTATCGAGGTTTCTGCACACCGTTTGATGGAGCCGAACCAAACGAAAGTCATAGGGACAAAAGGGTCGAGCGCGCGTTCCACCCTTATGGTCGTGCCACCTCTTCGAGAGCTACATCCCGACAGATCGTTTAGGGACGGCTGAACATGGCTATTCAGTCATTACAACGAGATGGGTCTTATTACCCGACGCGGTCACTCGAGACGAACCAGCCCGCGGCGAACCGCTTCGCGGACAGCTTCTGTGCGGTTCGAAACGCCGAGTTTCGAAAACAGTGCGCTAGTATGCGACTTCACCGTGCCTTCGGTAACGTCAAGACGATCTGCAATCTCCTTATTCAAACAGCCTCGGGCGATCAGCTTGATAACGTCGAGTTCACGAAACGTAAGAGAGATTTGTGTAGCCTGAGCAGCCAGTTTTGCTCCGATCGCAGCGGAAACATACTTGCGCCCCCCGTGGACCGCGCGGACACAATCCGCGAGTTCGCCCGGGGATGTATCTTTCAATAGATAGGCTTCAGCCCCGGCGCGAAGAGCCCGAATTATATCGTCATCGGCATCATAGGTGGACAGTACGACGATTGCTAAACCGGGGCACTTGGGACAGAGCCGTTCGATCACCGCCACACCGTTTAATTTTGGCATGCGCAGATCGAGCAATAACACGTCCGGTTGCTCTCTTTCTACCAGCGCGATAGCGTCCTCGCCGTTTACAGCCTCGCCCACGACAATCATGTCGGGCTGACGGGCAATGACGGCTGCAACACCTTCCCGCATGAGGGTATGGTCATCGACAACAATGACGCGAATTCGATCTTGATCGACAGGTTTGGTCATAATGTCCCTTTCAGGCGGTTTGTTTCGGGTCCGGTGTTCGCACCCTCAGACATCCATAAGACGATAACTTCGGTGCCTTGACCGCTCTCGGTAACGAGGGTAAAGGTAGCCCCGATCCGTTCGGCTCGTTCATGCATGGCGCGCAGGCCTAGACCGCCACCAATCACTTGAGTTTGATCGAAGCCGCGGCCATCATCATTCACACGCAAACGAAGTCCTGGCTCCGGCAAATAATCGAGTTTCACTATGATCTTAGAAGCCGCAGCATGACGCTCCGCGTTGAAGAGAGCTTCCGTAGCGAGGCGCTCGATTTCGCCCTCCACAGCCGATGATAAAACGGCGATTTTTCCTTCAACGTGAAAATCGACTTGAGCGGTGGTGCGTGCGGAAACCTGCCGTACCCGGTCGGCAAGCCGCTCCGGTAATGGCCGGTTGTCCGCGGGCGTGGCGGTACGAACCGCATTCATCGCTCGCCTTGCAGCAGCGAGTCCCGCGGAGGCGGATTGCTGAGCAAACTGGCAGTGCGAACGTAAGTTCGGTTCAAGGCGTGCCATTTCCATAGACCGAAGGTGGAGCAGCGTGGCAGCAAACGCCTGAGCCAATGTGTCGTGAACGTCAGCAGCCAAACGGTTTCGTTCGTCCGCGAGCGCTGTTGCCTTCGCCTTTTCTGCTTCTTGCCGTTCCTTGGCAATGATTGCCTCCCGCGCAATTTCCTCGTCCCGCCTCTGGCGGAAACTCAGCCAACTTACGAAGCCCCCGACCAAAAAAAAGACGGTGAAACGGGGAATTTCACTCATTGTAAACGCCAAATTGTGTGGCGGCGCAGCGAAATAGAATTTGATTGCGAACATCGAAAGGACTGTCGCTAGAATTCCGGGGCCTAAGCCCGCGAACCAACCGCTGAGTACAATCGAGCAGAAAAAAAGCGGCGTTTGAAAGGTTGGCGCTGGAAAAGAGTCTCTGAGCTTATGCATCGTGAAGAATGCCGCAGAGAACAGAAGAACAGCGATCGCGTATCGGATCACCGGTAGGGCATGGTGCCGCCAGGATCGAGTTTCCGGGTTCGCGAGGTGCTTCTTTGCTCCGTGGCTTTGCTCGCGCGTGCGCGTAATTTCCGCCTTCAGTTCTGCAACATTCACGTCCGCGATCATAGCAGCACACAACAGCGCCCGATTTCCCAAGTCTTCTTAAACGCCATCGCCCTTGACCTTCTTTCGCTGCCGCGTTGGCCAGATTGCCATCCGGTCCAGCAGCCGGTCACGAATGATCAAGGTGTGAAATAACACCGCGCTAAGGTGGGCTAGAAAGGTCGCGAACAACAAAAAGGCGAGAACGGTATGCGCCTGCCGTAATAACGCGTAAAGCATCGGGTTCGCCGGAAGAATCGGCGGGAGATGGACCGGCCCAGACATCACAATCGGATAGTGGCCGGCAGACAACATGCCCCAGCCTACCAGTGGCAGTATCAGCATTAGAGCGTAAAGCAGCTTTTCGGATGAGGAAGCTAGGAAACGCTCCTGGCGAGACATGGTAGGCGGAAAAGGCGGTAGGTTAGTGCATAGCCGGTTGACCAGCCGAATAAGCGCCAGAATTAGAATGGCGATCCCAAGCGGCCGATGGATCGCGACGAGCAGAGAATAGTGCCCCAGTGAGGCCACCATGCCTACACCGATGAACAACATGGCCAGAAGCATCACGGCCATCAACCAGTGCAGAATCCGCGATTGAATCGCGAATTGGGTGCGAGGTTTCGGTGTACTCATTTTTCGGTCTCCGCGGCTGAGACTGCGCTGGGCTGTTTAGCCTCGCCTTCGCGACGAGTGAACGACTGAGAATACGCGGCAGACCGGGCGCTCAGGAGAGGATCATCAGAACCGGCAATTCCGTCGGGCAAGATCAATGGATCGAAATTGATGTCGCGCGCGGGACTAGTGTCCTCGCTATCAATGCGATCTATGGTCAATGTACCGATGTCGACCTGCTCCCGATCGGGCGGCCAAGGAATCGTGGCATCGTTTGTCGGATCACCCGGCCGGCCGATGCTAATGACCAGACGCCATTGCAAAGGGTGGGCATGTACCGCTGAAATCAAAGCATCGAACAAGTAGTTCTTATCGGCTTTTCCCGGATCCGCGATATCGATGGGAGTGAACGGTTGAACCGGGATCATCGACCAGCGACCCGGGGTTACCACGCCGTCAGCATTGATAAAACGAAACGCGTTTAAACTATTGTAGGTACTGTTCTCGAACCCGGATGAGATGGGTCGATGGTTAATTAGTTCCATCGCCTTGGCTGTTTCCGGATATTGAGCCAGGAACGATTTTAATTTGGCGGGATCGGGCTCACCGGTGGCCGGGTCCAGCGCCGAAGCAATGAGTTGGTCACGGAAAGCTTGAGCACTCCTAACGGGGAACACAGGAATATTATTCATTCCGGTGCGCCATTCTTCGCTGTAAGGCAATTGAATCAGAATCGCCATGCTGCGGACCGTGCGTGGTGCATCGGTCACGTATGGTTGTCCACCGGCAAGCGCGAACCTGCCGATCACCGGAACCCGACCAGGACGAAAAATCACCGCCTTTGAGAGTGCAATCCCGCGCCCGTTACTCTCAAAGTATCCGCTGACACAAACGCCTTTCGCGTGATTTCGCCGGAACCCCGGATGCGCTCCATTTACTTTTTCGAAAGTATCGATGATCGCGGCCGGAGTAAGCCTCTTCGGCGTCAACCATCCACCTATATAGAGGAAAAGGCCGGCAATTCCCAACACAATGGCGCCGACTGCGATAAAGCGCGCAACTAGGCTGGTTTTCGGCAATTCCGAAACCGGTATTTGATTCAGATTTAATAGACTCATTTCACGGAGGTAGATGCGTTCACTGTTCGGCTACTCCGGCAAACAATGCGATATCGGAATATGCGGAACCATCGCACAGGTCTCGGAGACGAGCGCACTACCTATTGGGGTGATTTAATCTTACCCGTTCCGAGAATTGAGGATATTACGATCCGGAAGGGTAATCCACAGAGGGACGGATCTTAACATTCGTTGCTCTATTTGGTAACTAGACATCCGTACTGAAGCGGCTAAGCAGTCTTTGTCCGAGTTGCCGTAATCGTTGTCTCAACGTTCTATCTCGATGCGCACTTCCGATCACGGCCGAACAGGTCACCGTCTCGCAGGGCAGCATCTTCGAACCGCGTGTTAATTAGAAACGCTAACAGCTAACACTTGACGATTCGGCAATGCCTCGGTACCCGTCCAGCAGGTGTGAACTCTACTTAAGCCACGCCGCTTCGGTCGGCTGCTATGGCCTATCTATTTAGTTTTGATGTGTCAGTTCCGGTATCCTTATTTCCCATGAAATACACTTTGGGAATAACTGCTCTGCGCCTCGCTTCGGCTTCGAGATCGGCCTCCAATTGGGCAAGCGCCTGCTTGGGCAGAGCACTGCGTACCAATGTCCCTTTGCGGATCCGTCGATCTTTGCTTCGTCGTCAACGATATGGCAACCCCCTTTCACTTGGATGTCGACGACGACGATTAATTTGCCTTCGAGAGTGTGGCCGACCAGATAAGGTTGGATGAAAACATACTCCTCACCAATTACGTCGTAAGCCTTTTTACGCACAGTTAATAGATAGGGTAAATCGCATTGACATCGACATCCAAGAGCATCGAAAGCTTTCTCTTTTTCACGGTAAATTGAGGTGCAAAGATCTGGTAGGACCTACCAGGAACAGCTCGCGAGTTTAAAGGTAGATGCTCTGGGAGCCGTCCGTCAGATTCGGATCGCCGGATGTTCGGAAAACGAGAGGCGGAAGCTAGTCGCTCTGATTCACACCCTAAGAATAGATCAATGTCGACTCAAGCAACAAATCGATAGGATTCGCCGCCCATTCGACCAGATTCGCGTCCTCGCCGCCTATTTAATACCGAGTTCGCTCGCCTTTTTAAAGATTGCAGGCTTTCGCCGCCGTATCCAGCCCGAATGCGCCACCCGGGTTAGGCAGAAGGTCCGGTTTCTCGTTAAAAAGATGACGGGGTTTTGAAAACTCGGCCTGAACCTATCCAATCGGGGACGAGAACCGGGACGAGCGCCCAACTTCGCGACATAAAGGCTTTTTGTGACACTGTTGACGGTAGATCCGCTGTGCTTCTGGCGGGCAGGATGGCTTGCGCGGCGTTCTCAGGGGGGGAGTTTTAATTGCGCTGGTTCGCCCTTGGCTGCTACTTCAGCGCTTGACTCCGGGCTCCAATTCCAAGAGCTCGAACTTTGCTTCAAAAACTTTTCGCCGCTGGGCCTGTATTTCTCGAGACGTATCAAGCCGTTTCAGCTCGTGTTAACGAGCCTTAACCGAAGGGCGAGAAATCAGCCGTCAACAGAGCCAGGACAGAGGCGTCGGCATTAGTATGTGAGTGTGCTACCGGCTCAATCGATGTGTGTGGTGTGGAATACTGGCCGGTACGTATTGGGGATCGCCCGCGATGGCGTGGGAAGGCTGGGACCGCGGTAGAGACAGCGCCATCAGAACCGGGAGCATACGGCTGCCGCAACCAGAAGCCAGGGTTTGGCGTTGATGCGGGGATGCGTGGTCCAGCGAACCGGAAAACCGGCTCCCGCCTGATCGGCTGTGATCATTGTCCAGCTGCTAAGCGTAAGAATTTTCCAAGTCGCGGTCTGGGTCCCCCACAGATGGAGTGTTTTGTTATCCAGCAGCCGCCATCGGGCTTGTGTAGAAAACTTGCGTGACTCCGTTCCTTTACTCAGGGTGGAGTCGATCAGGGCGGTGCCATCCGAAGCCAGGCGTAGGCTGGTGCGGATACGGCCGTTTTGCCGTGCTAACCGTGATGTCCACTTTCGCACCAGCGCTTTACGTGAGTCGGGTCTTCGGACCAAGCGAATGATCGCCAGGATTGCAAGGGCGAGGGGCCTAGATGAGCATTATTTTGGAGTTCGCTTACGAACGGAAAAATATGCTGTACCCGATTATATTCCGTTAAATATGGATACCCAGCAAAGATATTTCTTCTGGGCCGTCCAGCACCCGAATCAAATTGCTATGGGCTTGCGTAGTCGTTCTAAGTACGATCGGTCTGGCTATCCTCTGTAGAATGCAAATCGACCCGACACTCGTTTCTCGGCTTCGGTCGTCTCTCAACGAGGATGAAGCTATCGGCTTGTTGCGACGCTTCATTGGTACACCGAGTGTCACTGGTGCTGAGGCGACGTTCGCGCAGGTCCTTGCGGATGAACTCAGGTCGCTGGGTGCCGACCAGGTGACGCTTGTGGACTTCGCGCCGGGTCGGCCGAATGTGCGCGGTCTGTTGCGTGGGCAACAAACGGGTGCCAGCCTATGCCTGTTAATCATCGGTCATACAGACACAGTACACGTCCGCGGTTGGTCCGAGCACTGGGCCGGAACAGAACGCGAAAATCCTTTCTCGGCCACCATCGTAGACGGCGCCGTCTGGGGACGGGGGGCGGGTGACCTGAAAGCCGGAATCGCCACCACGCTCGCAGCGGCAAGATTGCTAGCTGCAGCCGATCTAACGCCGCCCGCCGACCTTCTCTTCGGCTTTGTCGGCGATGAGGAAAGCGGCGAGCCGGGCACCGGCGTCAGCGCTGGAATCAAGTCGCTTATCGAAGAAATCGAAGCGGGGAAGCTACCCAAACCTGATTTTGCCGTCTATGTCGAACCGACTCGGCTGAACATTTATGCTGCGCAGATGGGATTTGTGATCTGCGAGATCAGCGTCATTGGCCGTTCCGCGTATTTTGGCGTGCCCGAGCTTGGTTTGGATGCGCTCGCGGCTGCGCACGCTGTATTGTCAGCTGTCTGGGCACATTCGGCCGTCCTGGAAGGCCGCACACCCCACGCGCTCGTCGGTCGACCCTTCGTTCTTGCGACCGGACTGGAGAGTGGCGGTTATATCGCGGTACCCGGAGAGAGCCGCATCAGTCTGATCCTGAAGCTGCTACCGGGGGAAAGTCTGGACCACGCGGTGCAAGGCCTTGAGGCAGCGGTAAGAAACGCGCCTGTCGCTGACGGAATCGTCGTTTCTTTCGCCTATCCTGCCGGCAGGGACCATCGACTCGGCGGTACGCCAACCGAGGTCTCGCCGGAGTTGGGGCCCGTCCGTCTGCTTGGACGGGCGGTTCAGGCGGTGCGTGCCGACCGCGGGCTCATCGAGGGAGCGCCTTACTGGTCTGAAGCACCGTTTCTGATCAATCGGCTCGGAGTCCCCGCTGTCTATTGGGCTCCTGGCGATATCCGCAATTGCCACACCCTGGAAGAACGCGTGCTCGTCGAAGAGTACCTCGACGGCATATTTGCCTTCGCCGCCTTCATTGCAGCCTTTGACGGGAGTGAGGCTATCAATGTTGCACCTACTTCATGCCAAACTTAGACCGAAGGAGCTCATGTTATCCAAGCACTACTTCTTGACCGCCGCCCTTGGCGGCATCGTTGTGCTGGGCAATTCAAGCTTGGCCGCGGCGCAGACTGTCGGTCCCAATGGTGAAGCCGCGACCCCGTCCAGCGCACTCACATTGACCGATGCAGAGGTGGCAAAGCTAAAGGAAGGCAAGTATTCTGCTGCACTTGTCTGGCACACCTCGTCGGATTTCATCTCCGCTGTCACGGCAGGCGCTATCGATGAGTTCGATCGGGCTGGGATCAAAGTTGTGGCAACCACAGATGCCGGGTTCGATTCGGCACGACAGCTCAGCGATGTCGAGACGGTCATGGCGAAGTCGCCGAGCGTGATCCTCGCCTTGCCCCTTGACCCGATTGGTTCGGCCAAGGCTTTTCAGGCTGCAAAAGAGAAGGGCGTCGAGCTCGTGTTCCTGTCTAATGTTCCTGCGGGCTACAAGCAGGGAGCGGACTATGGGTCGATTGTTAGTGATGACCTGTTCCAGATGGGGAAACAAGCGGCCGATGCACTTGCAAAATCGCTGCTCTACAAGGGGAATGTCGCCTGGATCTTCCATGACGCCCAATACTATGTCACTAACCAGCGCGACAACGCTTTCAGGAAGACAATCGAGAACGATTATAAAAACATGTCGATTGTAGCCAGGCAGGGGATCACCGATCCGGCGCGCGCCGAAGACGTCGCGCATGCGCTATTGACGAAGAATCCCGACCTGGACGGTATATACGTCACTTGGGCAGAACCTGCAGAGGGCGTTCTCGCGGCGTTGCGTTCGGCGGGCAATACCAAGGTAAAAATTGTCACGCTCGACCTTTCCGAGCCTATCGCTCTCGACATGGCCCGGGGAGGCTATGTAACCGCCATTGTCGCCGACAAAGCTTTCGAACTCGGCCGTGCCATGGCCGTCGCGGCGGGCTACGGCCTGCTCCGCAAAAAGGCACCCGCTTTCGCAGTCGCCCCTGCTTTAACGATCACTAGAGAAAATCTCGGCGAGGGCTATCGAGAATCGCTCAACCGCGAGCCGCCACAGTCCGTGCTTGACGCCCTTCAAGCAAATCAGCCGCCGTCTAGAGGAGGGCACTGATGTCCGTCCGTTCCACATTCCGTCGCATTCCGGTCGTTGGCCAACTCGAGCCCAGCACCTACGTTGTTTATGTTGGATTCCTCTTAATCTTTGCTGCATTTGCCGTCCTGTTAAGGGACCAAGGTTTCCTGACCGTCTCGAACCTGTTGAACATCGTACAGGAAACCACACCGGTTACGGTGATGGCCATTGGTATGGTCTTTGTGCTGTCGGCGGGCGAGATCGACCTTTCGATCGGCTCTGTGGTAGCGATCGCCGCGCTTCTGGCGGCCGTAGTGATGCGCGCCCACAATTGGACGCTCGGCGTTGCCGCCGGGCTAGGTGCGGGTGCCCTGGTCGGTCTCATTAACGGTGCTCTCGTCGCCTACGCACGGCTGCCGTCTTTTCTGGTGACGCTGGCGACAATGGGCCTTCTCGCAGGCGTCGCCCGCTGGATGACCAATCTCCAATCGGTACCGGCGATCGATACCACCTTCACTAGTCTCTTCGGGTCCGGCTCGCTGTTCGGGATCCCATCACTCGTCATATGGACTGCTCTGGCGGTCTCCCTCGGCCATTACGTCTATCGCGAGACGCGGTTTGGCGCGCGCGTGCTCGCAACCGGCGACAACCCGCATGCGGCGCGCGCGGCAGGTATTAAGGTCGACAGGTTGCGGCTTAAAGTCTTAATTCTCGGCTCGACATGCGCGGCTCTCGCCGGCTTGCTCTACCTGGGGCGAATCCAGGGTGCGCGCTACACCCTTGGCGAGACAGACCTTCTTACGGTCATTGCCGCTGCTGTTGTCGGTGGCACGCGGCTCGACGGTGGCAATGGCACCGTTCTCGGCGGTTTGATTGGTTCGTTGCGGGCGCTGAGCGCGGCCTGTTAATTCTTCCTCGCGATGTCGAGCAGAGCATCGAGGCGGAAGCCATGACCAGCGGCGACACTATCATCGTGAGGTTACCAGAAGAGTTCATGGCAGAGACTGAGGTGCCAGAGTCAATCATCCATTATGTCGTGCGCACCCAGGAGAGCGTGATGCTCGACGATGCTGCAAGCCACAATGCGTTCTCCGCGGATCCGTACCTGCGTCGACATGACGCCCGTTCAATTCTCTGCCTCCCATTGATCAATCAGGCCAAACTGATCTAGGCTCATGTCGTCAGGTCGGGAAGCTTGTCGATCGCCGCCCGCAATGTCGCCGCGTCAATGTGCGAGTAAGTCCGGCTGACTGCTGCGCTTTCGTGTCCGATGATTTCTCTGGCGATAACATCGGACGCGCCGCTAGCCTTCAGTGCCGTCGTGCAGTAGTGCCTCAAGCAATGAAAGCCAAGTCCACCACTCTGCCGCCGAGCATTGCGGCCGGCACCTTTCTTTTTATTTTTCCGCGGTTCGACGACTCCAGCGCGGGTCATGAGTCGGTAAAATTTGTTCGAAAGCCCGAATTTTTTTCTAGAACGCAACTCAAAAGCTCTAGGGAACAGCGGGGCGTCGAGCCGATCATTTTTTGCGATCTCAAGAAAATAAGCGTACAAGGGATCGGCGACCGGGATCACCATTTCGCGCCCAGTTTTCTCGCTGGTAAAGCGTAACTCGCGGTTTGCCAAATCGACGTTTTGCCAACAAAGGAGACTCACGTCGCCCAAGCGCAAACCGCCGTACGCGCCGACCAACACCATGCCGCGCCATTCGTTGTCGGCGACGGCTAAAATCCTTCGAAGCTCATCTTCAGTGAATGCGCGGCGTTTCTGCCGGCCCTTGGTTTGCTCGTCTAGTTTTGGAACCCGAGCGGCTTCGTTAACATCGACGAGACCATCCCTGAATGCATCATAGAGCGCGGCTCGGATACAGGCTCGGGCGACGTTGACGCTTACCGGCGAATATTTCTTTGCAAGCGCGTCGCGAAACTTTCCGACTTCCGCGCTTGAGAGATGCGCGAGCCCCAGCTCAGCCCGCGAGCCGAGCCATTTCAGAAATTCGGCAACAATGCCGGAATAACGACGAAACGTAGCATTGGTCGTCTCGCGTTCTTTGCGCTCAAGCCAGCCGTTGAAATATCCGCGTATCGTTTCATCGCGGAGGATGCCACGGTTCGAAATCTGATAAATATCGGCAATAACCTTTCGTGCTTGCCGGTCGGCGAGTAGCCCCATCCGACCCAGGCGTGCGGCTTCCGCGTACCGATCTGCGATTTTCTGAGCGCGGCCTTTGTCGGTTTCTTTAGTGGAGCGTTGGCATCGGCGACCGTCTGGACCGATGAAACAGGCGAACCAATAGCGAGAGTCGG
>Ga0137359_10000688_pt1 | contig 25556 bp, 29 predicted proteins | sample Mad1_40_16metaG_FD_108281 | JGI IMG/M metagenome (GOLD analysis project Ga0137359, IMG submission 108281) | Vadose zone soil microbial communities from Angelo Coast Range Reserve, California, USA - Mad1_40_16 metaG | ecosystem: Environmental > Terrestrial > Soil > Vadose zone | place: USA... | reverse complement strand
AGCCTTGACCACATGGTCAAAGTTTACGACACCAGTAATTACAACGTCGTTCACACGATGCGATACTCGGCCCCAATAATATGTCTCGCATTATCGGTATGTCATGAAGCTTGGCCTCAGAGACGAATCGAACAATTGACCATCTGTGACATAGCCTGATGAAACACACGTTGCTGTCGGCATGTCTGATGGAACGTTGTCTGTCCGTCGACGCCAACTAAAAGCATCTGAGGCGTCGATGACTCACCGGCCCCTCGAACCCTCGCGCACCGCTACTCTTGAATCTTTTCTAGGCGGAGCTCTCTCTGACGTTGGGCTACCCCGTATTAGAGATCGCATCAGAAGCAAGCCGGTCGGTGATATAGACGAATTCAAAGTCGAGAGCAAGCGCAGGCGAAGGTTAAAAGTATACGATCGATATCTAAAAGCATTTAAGTACTCTGCTGCGCTAGATTCCGCTCTACAGAACGTTTGGATTCACTCTTTTTTGTGCGGAAATGTTTGGCAACTAACCGAAAACTGTAGAAAGTTCCCCCTGCAACCACATTCGCGCTCATTCAAGAACTTTCTTATCGTGATGGGCTTCGGTCAGCTCTCGCGGGTCGCGACGACGTTCTTCTCGAGCCAATTTTGCGGTTTCTTCTGAAGTATATAACTGATCCTCGCTTCGGAAACTTAGTGTGCGACGTCACCAGTCTTATCGTTGGTGTGTTACATTTTATAACATCGATTAAATGTGAGGTTTTGAAGGTCCCTCACAGACATGTACTCCCCTGTCTTCGGGCAGTCCCCCACTATTGACTCCCTCTTCCTCCGTCTGAGGAAAAAACTGGACGTAGAGTTGCAGCTTCAAAACGACCTTGTCAGGGTTAAAGGGGCACTCGATATGCTCTTCGCCTTCGCAGCGCTCTCCGCTTGAAGTCGTACAGGTGCCATGATGAAAAGTGCGTCTGTGTATGGCCACTGTCCGACGTTAGCAGCTGTTCAAGAAAGCCATTAGATGCTGTAATATCTCTTGTTGAGAGATCCCATCGGAGTCGTTCACTTCTCTGCCGTCGATGTTGTCACAGAAGATCCGAAGTGTCGACACAACGTCTTTGAAGGACATGTTACGCCGGTGAAGCATTTGCAATGCATGTGTGCGGATCTAAGGCACCATCAGAAGAATCACCCTGTCAAAAGTTGGATGTAACCTACTCCGTCGTCTTCCATAATGATCCACGCCAAAATATAGTCCACAGTCTGTAGTGTGTAGAAACCACCGTCCAACCGTCGCAAATACCACGCGTCCTCTTCGTTACCTACTTCTTCGGCGGCCTCGAGTAGTGCTTTCTTTTCCGTGTCGATGTCACGGTTCACCACGGCGAGCCTTGCTTGTGCAGATGTGCGGATATCAAGTAACTTGTCTGTCTTTTCGTAGTTACTCTCCACGAACTTTGCGAGGAGGCGGATACGTGCAGGAGAATCGGAGGGTAGATTCGTGAACAGTGATGAAAGGATGCCGAGGGTGTGTGTTGTTTCTTCAGGGGCAGGTGTCTGAGTGGCACCTTTTTGCTGTTTAAGAGGCTACATTGCTTTAGAACGCCATCAGAATGCGAAATTGGGCAAGGCAAACCTTTCCCATAAAAGCGTTAAACAAGTATTTCAGACCTGATGCCTCGATGAAAACCGTGCACGCTTCCGCCCCTGTATGTCCGGACATTGCATGGTCCAATGCCTTGACTGCGCGGGAACGCGCCTGCATTTTGTCCCTGATACGATAACAATCACCAAATATTCGGAAGAAGACGGAAGCAAAGTATACATCATCGTCAGCACCATGAGATCCACACCCTCGCTCTTCAAAAAAAGTTTCTTGATCTCTGGCTCAGCAAGGGCGGAACATAGTGAGTCGAATACGTTTTCCATAAATTCCGTCTCGTCGGCATCAGTCGGGTCCCGTCGACGAAATTGCTGGCAAGGATGTGAGATCCGCGAACAATTCAAAGACCACAGCATACCGATGCAATATTCAAGAGTGACTCCACTCCGTCCTTCTCGCCTAATTCCAGGCGATTGAGCCGACTACCCTGCAGCAAGATGGACAGCAACTCAGCTGCGTAGCCACGATTCTCATCATGCATTTTGGATTGAATGCGATTCAACAGCCAGGGCAACATATTTGTTTTGAGGACTAACCGTTCAGCCAATGGTGGCTTGGAACCAACGAAATTCTCGAAAATCCCCAAAACGTGATAGATCCCTTGGCGGTCCGACTCTTCAGCTTCATCAAACCGCTTCATGTTATCAACAAGTAGCTCCAGAACAGAATGATCCAGCTACAGACACGTCATGAAGGCATCAAACCGCAAAGAGATGTGGACGCACCAAAGCACCAATTAAATTCTTCAGTGCAACCTCTCTTTGCTCTGGATTCTCCTCGTGTTCGTCCTCAACATCTCCCCCAACCTCCTCATCAGTGAGTTCGTGAATCAATTCAATGATGTCCAGAGCAATATCTGCATTTTCGTGACTGAGAAGTCCGACAAGAGTCTCAAGCTGACCGGATCCTATGAGGAGTGGATAAGCGACTTTGGGAACCTGCGCGAGAGGAAGCAGCATCTTTATGGTTGCATCAAGGTCCGCTTCCGAGTCGATGAATCTGTCCAGAGCCGTGATGAACAATGAGGACGCGCACATACCCGCGTGACTCACTTTGTTGGATTGTCCGGATATTTCGATCGCTGCACTTGGTTCTTGTTGACAGCTCTCTCCAATCGTAGCAGTAGCTTTTTGATTCCAGAAGGAGAAAGTGTTTCAGACTGGTGGACACCAATATTAGCTTTGAGTGGAGAGTGTAGAGTATGTACCCACATCATCTGGCACCTGATCAGCTCCCGTACTGTCAAAGATATTTAGTATTTCCTTTTGCTCAGCGGTGAGACCGCCTCCGAAAAATCGCCCTTCCTCGTCTTCCTCAGCAAAGTAGTCTGCGTCGTTCCCGGGAGCAAAATGCACCCCCTCAACATCACCCTCTGTGCTGTCGGTATCGACCTCGTCGTGCACAGTCGTCACTCGCTTGGAAGGGACGGTAGAATAGGACCACGAATCTGAGACTGTGGCATCAGAGACGCTCTCGGGTCCCAGTCTCGTTTTTTTGAGCATTTCGGCTGATGGTAGGTCAGGCATCCGCCGTTTGTTGGCCCCAGTGGGGAGTTTTGGTACCTGCAGACGTTTGCATTGAGCGCAACGAGACCGAACACCGCACTATGTGGATACCTTGAAGAGCTTGTCAATATCCATGGTGTGAGCCTGAGCCTGTGCTTACGTTATTCCTCTTCAGAAATTACAGACTATTATTCACGTTTACATTATTACCACCGCCGAACTGCAGATATCCTGAGTAAAGTTTTTGCAACAAATACTAACTTCGACACGAGGTGACATGAACGATTAATACACATCTAGTGCAGTGCAGCACGTAGCGTATAAAACAAAGCCTCGCCTCATAAACAACGTAGGCTAGTACGGTTTCTTCCTGTTCTTCTTCAGTTCCATCTCTAATTGCTTTGCTTTACGATGCCCAATCTCCACAGGACGAATAGCAGTGCTGTCTGCCTTCTTCAATTTGATGGGGCGATTTCCAACGTATTTCCCTGAGATGGGACTTCAATATGAGTTGACATCACAGAGAGGAATGAACCCACCATCCATCTCCTTCCAAGCGTTCAGAAAGTCCTCGGGGTCAGAAAAAGCGACAAAGCCGTACTTGGCCTAGCCTCCATTGAATACCTATTTCACTTTGAAATAAGGACTGAATATACCTTTTGGCTCAATCTATCCCTAATGACACGAGCTTTCTGAAATGACGGGTATTTATTGAAGGCGCCAGCTAGTACCTCATCAGAGACATCATTACTCAAGTCCCCAACGAACAGGCGAAACCAAGCTGGCAAAGAGTTTGCTTAAACAAAGTAGAAATAAAAGAAAAAAGGACAATGAACGTACACGGGTTCCACTCGAGTAAGGTCTGATCTTCCCAAGTCTTCCCTGCACCCTTTCGTAAGACGGTCATTCGTTTTCCGCCCTTTGCCAATTTTCCACCTGAGCCACCTTTCTTGTCGATCATAGCGCCTGGAACATACACTGATTGCTGGGCAAGTATGCCAACGTCATATTCATAAGCATTTGCGGGAACTGGCGCGTTGTGAGAAGAAGACGTAGAGGGTAAAGGATAGATAGGGCCTTGATATGGCTGATGATAGGGATTAACATCAGAGGAAGAGCCTTGTTGGTAGTAATTCTGAGAAGAAGAATACATGTCGTGTCGACCAAGACAGTGGAAAAGTGAACCCCGTGCTGCCCCTTCATTCGATTATGTAATCACCATCTTGTCTGTCCCGGCCCGACCAGTAAACTCTAATCAATTGCAAGTAGACATCCCCTTCGTCAACTTTTGAGGGTCCCCATAAAGCGCGATGTGAGTTACATGTTCCATTCCTCGCCTATACAAACCACCGTGTTTCGTTCGCATAATATACCCAGTTCAGAAGAAAGCACCCAGCGTTTCCGCGATGGATGTAGCAGACAGCTTGTGGATGTTTCTAACATTGCTCAATTGCTGATTTGCCCTCAGATGCCGTTCGTCAAGAAAGTCAAATCTGATGCTTACTTTTCCCGCTTTCAAGTAAAATATCGTCGGAGGAGGGAGGGAAAAACCGACTGTATGTCACATCATCGACACTGTCACGATTCCTCTGGTGACCATACTTTTCTAGATTATGCGCGCAAGCGCCTTGTAGCGCAGGCAAAAAACAAGTAGTACGTTATCGTCCGTGGATGAGAGACATTGGGTTTTGATCCACTTAACACGCAGCAACGCCCCGAAATATCGTCTTGTTGTTCGCTTCACCAATAAGGATATCATTGTCCAAATCATCTACGCACGTCTTCAAGGAGACTTCGTGCTTGCCGCTGCACATTCACGAGAACTGCCACGCTATGGCATAAACCATGGTCTCACAAACTGGGCTGCTGGTACTCTTTATTGACTCGGCTTAATATAACCCTCCTGAAGTCCATATCTTCATCTTTAGCATATGCCACCGGTCTCCTTGTTGCCCGTCGCGTATTGGCTAAACTGGGGCTCGCAGACAAGTATCAGGGTGTTGCAGAACCCGATGGCACCATTTCTTTGACAGAGACACTTGGTGAAGATTCTCCACGACCGTTCAAGTGCTACCTCGACGTTGGTTTGAAGCGTACTTCCACTGGTTCTCGAGTCTTCGGTGCCCTCAAAGGAGCTAGCGATGGCGGGCTCTACATTCCCCACAACGAGAAGCGCTTCCCCGGGTATGACCCAGAAAGCAAGGAGCTAGATTCGGAAGTTTTAAAGAAGTACATTTTTGGTGGGCATGTCGCAGAGTACATGCAAAGTTTGGAAGAGGAGGATGACGAGCGGTAAGCACCTTTGCGTGTACACACCCGTCACTTAGTATAACAAGCTTCATAGCTTCAAGAAACAGTTCGCCACATATCTTGCGGATGGCGTTGGGTCAGAGGACATCGAAGAAATTTATACCAATGCTTACGCAGCCATTCGGGAGGACCCCACTTTCAAACCAACAGACAAGGCGAAGGACTGGAGGGCCGAAAGCAAGATATATTCTACGCCCCGCCTTACTCTGGAACAACGCAAGGCCAACATACAGGATAAGATCGAGGCGTTCAAGGCCAGTGGTGGAGCCGTGGCAGAAGAGGGCGAAGAGGAAGATGAATAATCTGATTTCCCTCTTGTGGTGTGACAAACCATGCACACTCATTCTTGTCCCACACATTCGTGCTTGTTCACTGTGATCTACGAAGGAGGTATGACACAGACCCATGTAATACTCATAATATGAATACGCCAAATGTAGTGCGTAATTCATCGCATGAGCTTACGGTCCAGCCAATGACTGTCCTATGACATCTCGTATCCATGAAAACATGGTGGTCGATCCCGTGACATACGTTCTATAAACTGATTCTTCCTGTTGCCTCGAACGTCGCACAAGCTGCGACACCGAACACTGCAAATCCTCTTCGCACACAACAGAGAATATCCTATCAATACCCAACAGGTTACTGTGGTACGTCGATGTATTCGGGATCAGTACTCACACTGTGTGGCCCTCCCACTTCCCCATAGCCCGGTTCATAGGCGTATCAACGAGCCAAGTACCGCTCAAGCGCTCAGACATCTCTGTACCTATCTCGCATATTCGTTGGAGAAGGCACTGTTCTGTCTCATCGCGAAGGAGCTGGACGAGTTGTGGAATAGAGGAAACTGGCAAGGTCGCCTGAGACAGATGCGCGACTAAGGATGAAGGCGATGAAAAGGTGAAACGCAGACTTCGCCTGCGGAAGCATTGTCGTATCGCCCGAGGTTGAATTGCATTGAATTGCTCACCTATTGTCAATACGGACGATAGTTATGCCACCGATACGCCCGGTAATCCCACTGATCAATGACTCAAGTACTCCTGCACCGTCCTCTCCCACGGCGTCGAAGTGAAACTTCACCGGAACACCAGCACGACGTAGAACTCGGACGATCTTGCACATCTCTGCTTTTACGCGGACGCAGAAATATTCGTACTGCAAGAGATCGACAACGGGCTGCAGAAGAGCTAGCGTCGGGTAAACAGATAGAAATGCCACATCTGCACGCAAATTCGAAGCTTCGGAGACTCCAATCCTGGTGAGTCTCCTGTAAGAGTGCTCACGGAGCAGAAGGATGTGGAGAAAGTCATAGACCAAATCGCATTTGGCTTGAGTGGCGGGATTGGAATTTGCCACCTGTGACGCGACTACGTCTTGTTCCATCTAGAGAATGTTTCAGCTAAAATCGTTGAAACGGCGCTAGGATTCCAACCAGCTCGAATCGAATCTCAGAGTCCTGGGTGGCGTCGACGACTAGGAGTCTCTCGGAAACGCGGACAGAACTTGTGGGAAAGATGCTCGCATCCCTGATCAATAAAGAGAATATATCCTGTTCTAGGACTTCTCGCTGTGCCTCATGAAGAGAAGTCTGCAAAGGATCACCGTCCTTGAATCTGTTTGTAAAATTGCTGCAGCCCGTTCTTTCCTCACCAGCAGTGCCCAGGGTCTTAATACTGACACAAAGGGCAGTTCTTTGTCTTCGAGGAAATGTTATTGGTTCCCTGGAACCGTATGCAGCGAGTTGGCCTGTTGCTCTCTGTCGGAAGACAGACGACGCTTAGAGAGCGCGAGTGAGCATTCGCATGTGGACACGTGCAAAAACACAAACACTCAGACAGTCCGAACGATATCAAAAAATCTTTGGTACTCCGATCTGCACCACGGCCAATGGGGGCCCCGAAGGGAAGAGGCGCAGGAGTCAAGCCCCAGTTTCGTCGCCTGATCTTCAAAGCGTCCATCCAGTACCGTGCGCCTACGTCGTGACCACGTTCAATAGCAATTGCCGCAGACTTAAACAAGTCAGAGGCTTTTCTCAAGGTTTCATCCTTTCCCCCTGCCACAAGACGTGCATTGAAAGATTGCACTGACGGTATCGAAGGGGGCTTCGCTACCGAAGACGAGGCAAGTATGTTGTGTGGAAGGGCGGGAACAGACGTCGGGTCGACTCGCACTGAAGATGGCATGGTGGCGGGTGCGGCGTAGAGAGAAATAACATCTTTTGCGAGAGACATTTCACCAAGTGCGACACTGGAGAACCCTGAGCGGAAGTTTGACTTGACGATTCTGGTGTGAGAGACGCGTACTGTAGCTGGGGTAAAATCTCGAGTCTCATATTTGACAGAGCTTCTGGGGACATGGCGTCCGCGTTCAGGCCGTTGAGCGGCTCGATAACGGTATCTCTTGACTGGGGCTCGGCACCGTGTTTATCATCAGGCGGTTCGTTGGTCCGTCGCTGCTCCTCGTCTTGATTAAAAAAGTCGAACCCTCTTTCTAAAAACATACGCCTTAAATTCTCTCCAAGTTGTGTACCAGGAGGTTCGTCCCTTTACATGACATGCCATAGTGAGCATGCAGACTATGCCAAGGGGTGTGAATCCGTACGGCTCGTAGATATGGTGGCCATCGGTGGCAATATCGAGAACGGTAGGTATAGCACGACCTAAATCGTCCTTGTAAGGTCGTTCCAGAGATAGCCTTAATGACATGGAATCGCGTGGTGGAAGGGGGGAGAAGGTCAAACCAGTGTCAAACCATGAACGACACAATTCGCTTGGACCCGAATTGACTCTCGGCTCCTTTTCCGGCGTCGTTCAGTCGTCTGATGAACCACCAGCGAGAATGTCACCTCAACCTTCTTTAAAACGAAAGAAACTAGACGACGATGACCTCAGTGGGTCAAAGAAAGCTCGAACCCGAGTCAGGTTAGCTCTTCTGTCGTCGAAGCATGTCAATTTATCTGATACCTTTTCCGAATTCAATCCAGCTACTCCTGCGGAGAGTGCCATCGTCGTAAGCAAAAAGTACGTTCAAAATCTTCACCATTAGCGGAAACTCATACATCACGAACGTCCTATCTAGTGTGATCGCCAGATTCCCTGCTCCCATGTATGCGTCAGCACACCGGGTTGACACTGCGGCAGCACTTAAACTACATTTTCAGTGTATGGCACGCAAGGTGCCTGAATTGTGTAAAGCATACACTCCGGGAAAACCAGACCAAGATATCCACCTGCGTCTTGCTCGCCTTGAGCATATCATTGAGGTCGCATTGCCACAGTTTGCGTCGGGATCTGGCCCTACATCTAAGGACCAATGGCCTATGGAGGGTGCGCGATCACCGTCTCCTGCCGATACTGGTGCACAGTCACAAACAGAAGAGGACGACTTCGGTAGCGGAACGTTTCAAAGTGGGAAGTGGTATGGAACTAGTGCATCTGGGAGTGTCGCACCCGCTTCTGTCTTACAGCAGGTCAAGATGATACATTATCATTTCTGTTCTTACACTGACAGTCGTATTCAGCTCCAGAACGCTGTGCCTAATACTCAGACCGGATCTCCCACTTCTAATCCCCCAATAAGTGACGATACAAAGACTTTCGTAGCAGCCATTGATTCCGTCCCGCATGACGCCGAACCCACCGCAGCGGACAACCTCAAGACGCTCATTCAAGACTGTGGCGTGTCTCCCCATAAGATTACTGAACTCGTGCAGGAGCTTCCACCGCGGAGGTTTGCGGACGTTCTGATTGACTTCTATTTTACCTCGGTGTAAGCTATTTGCCCTCAGTTTTCCTTACCATTTGCGCCCCCTCAACAGAAGTAGGAATTGGACCCGCTACCCTATCTCTGAACGCGACTTCCGGAAATCCTACGCCTCTGTCTGCGCAAATGGTGTCAGCGTCCATCCGAATGACGTCCGATTTTTACCCCTGCTTTTTGTTGTCCTAGCAATCGCTGTCCGCGTAGCACCGGAACATATAGCAGGCGATGCCAGGAGCAGGAGATTGACGTCTCTTAGATATTATTGGTCATGTACGTGCGCGTCCTGAATGACCTCACCTCCATCGCTCAATTAGGACAACTACCTCGACAGCACGACGATCCATGCTCATTGCTGCAGCCATACAACCTGACTCTCTAGATATGGTTTTAACACGACTCCTGGTTAGTTTGATCTACGTGTCTGAGCTATTTCACGCTCAAGTTGTAAAGAGTGCGCGCTATTTGACTTTTGATCGACGAGTAACCGAGTGCTGGAGTCAATTGGGTGCGGCGGTGCGAACAGCACAGGTGTGTCATACAGACGGCTGTAATGATCTACTCTTACTAGTGTGAAGGCTCTTGGCTTGCACCGAGACGCATCTACATTGGTAAGGGGTGATTCCCAGGTCTCCTTCCTTAGCATCACCGTTAACCTCGTTTAGGGATTAGAGCCTGCACAAGTAGAGTATCGCCGGCGCATTTGGTATGCTCCCTCTTGTGAATCTTTATGTAAAGCCGAACTTGCATTAGGGCGTATTTGTATCACGCAGATCGGTCATACGCACTCTTCTTAGGAAGACCAAGCGCTATTCAGGATGCATACTCCTCGACCCTACCTCCTCTCAATGTCGAAGATGAAGTCAGTGTTTCTGAGTTCTGCAATCCACCACCTTTAACTACCCCAACGCGTATGACCTTCGCCATTCTACGTCACAAACTCGCTGGGATCATCGGCCGCATAGTCCACCACTTCCAGCAAGTTCGGCAGCACAGCCATTATTCTGATGTGCTCGCAATAGACGATGACATTCTCAGATTCCTGGACAATCTTCCTCCACATTTTTCTCTCAACTACGACACGTCCTTGGATGATGCACTCCCGTATCTCCCCGCCCACCGCTTTCTTCTTCTAACTGAGGTCTTTTTCATCCGCATAAGTCTTCATCGACCGTATCTACTACGTCGCCTCGGCTCCGATCGATACGCCCGATCACGAAGAGCTTGCTTCATCTCTGCTATAAAGGATTTCGAAATCAGGAGAGCAATAGCCTCATCGCTCAGTGAAGAAACGCTTGTCGCACTGAACATTGCATATCGGGATTTCCAAAGTGCAATGATCAGTGGCATCTATCTAGTCTTGCACCCACGGGGGAGTATGGCGGAGAACATGCACACCATTTTGGATACGTTTTTAAAAGACCACGAAGGAATCAGGGAAATGGACGAGACTACACGCAGGGAAGTCAAAATCATCGAATTCCTGAAGGCTAAGTCCTCTCAGGTGGAGGCATCTATGAATGAAGCACCCACTTTCGAAGAGCCTTTGGAGCCTATCGCTTCCGCTGACATGCAACCCCTTTTGAGTATTCAAAAGCCAGGACCTCGAAGCACGGCCTTCACCTCTCTCCATAACAATGAATCAATTTCACCGAGGGCGGGAGTTGAGCCTACTTCTCAGCTTGGTCAGGTTCTCCCGTCCCCTACTATCCAGCGTCTACAAGGCGAAACGGGTAACGAAACGTCCAACTCGGGAAGCCCTGCATCAGAGGACGAGTCTGCAGCCCAAAATCTTCTTGACCATTGGTACAATACAGTCAGCATGTCAAGCGGAACAGGTGGTGATGGTTCCTTGGACTTCGCTGGCCTCCCCTGGGGTGGTTTTGGGAGCACAGACTTGTCTGGATGGTTTGGCGCGACACCATCGGCAGAAGGGCCTCCACGCATTAACACTAGCCCGAGTTTGTCCTCAGTTCCTGACGGGTCTGACTGGAACTATTGGGAGAACATCGTGAAGGTGATTCGGGGGGGACCAGTAGTATAGTGTATATTAGTAATGTGGGCACGGGAATATTACGTGATGCCAGATCTCCAGGTCCAAACGCGTCCAAACGTGGCTCACTTCACGTCTTTTGTCTTTCATTCCGGCTCTTGTGCCCCCTCCTGTCCTATCAATTCTTCGCGGGTCACACTGACTAGTTTTCCGTAGCTCTAAACATGGATGCAGGATCCCACCTCGGGACTGCAGCAGATCTCGAAATGCGGACTGCTCGAGTAGCAGACCCTGCTCTTGGTACGCCTCATGTTATGTTTCGTCCTATGATCGGCGCTCGCGAACACTAGTGCCGCAGATTTAACTCGCAGACTTGCTGCTGCGACTGAGCTACGCGATATGATAGATAATGTTCGCGATGCGGAGGCTACTCGAGTATATCTTCAGACAATTCCTGCGCTGCTGGACCTTCTACGCTCAAATGAACCTGCCTTTCAAAAGGATACTTTGGAATATCCGTTTCGGCGTGTCACAGTAGAGATCATGCAGCGTCTTGCCCCGACAGAAGGCGCACGCTCTTTGGTGTCCGTTGTCTTTCCTGGCATGTTACACCTTTTGCGCCACGACAACGAGGAGATTGGTGTTGCCTGTTGCAAGACGCTTAGCGAGATTATCCGTACCCATCGCACTCTTCCGGAAGATCTAGTGTCGCAGTTCATGTCCGTTTTCCAGGAGCTATCTCGGAACATTCCTTCACTCGCCGTGGAATACCTTTCGGAGGGCTGTGCGGTGCTAGATGCAAATACGGTCCTTCCTAGCATGCGCAGCTTCAAGGTGCTCAAAGAGATGGGTATTGTTGTTTCGGCTTTTATGCGCGACCAGCGTCAGTCCATTGTTGCACTCATTCAGGGGAGCCTTCCTTTGCACTTTGAAGTCCTTGCGGTTGAGGCCCCCGCGCAAAAGAAGGCGAGGGAGGACTACGAGGCCATGGGAGGTTTCTGGTCGGGAATGTCAGGAACTATTCGTAACGCTCAAGCCTATAGCGACCTCATTCTTGCCCAAGTTAAAGTTCGTTGCCTGTGTCAGATCACAGCGTTTTTGGATCAACGAACTATTTTCAGATGCTGTCTTACATCGCCTACGTACTGCGCAGTCTTGGAGACCAACACGATTCGCACGGAGATAATCTTCTCCTAGCTTCTTTGCGACTCCTACAGGATATCCCTGCGCACGACATTTCTTCGAGAAGGGTTCGCACTTACGACTTTTGTGTTTTCTTTTCTGACCATGAAAATCTAGGAGCTTTTGACTTGCTTTAGAATTCTGGTAGCCACGCCCTACCGCGGGGCCCTCCTCTCACAGGTCGACAAACTCCTCGATGAGAACGTGCTGCTCGGCCCGAGTTTTGGTAGTCGAGAAGCTCTCCGGTAAGCCTTTGCGGCAGGTCAGATGCGATATTCCATCTTAGTCTTCGTTAGTCCAACAGCGTACGCAGCGGCAGCAGATTTAGTTCACTACCTTCGTGGAGATCTATCACCTCGTCAATTGGCTCACTTTATTCACGTGTATTCCCGTGTAATCCACAATCCCTGCCTTTCCAGCAGCGTTCATACTCTGGCAGGAAAGATGATGTTCAACCTCATCGAGACCGTGATAACCAAGGACACCCCTGCCGGTGCTGCAAAAGTTCTCGCTACTTTGATGGAAACTTGCGTAGACCGGCTGGAATCGCTCACTGCCGTGCTCGATGAGGTCTTGCAACGATCGGAATGTCGGAAGAATGGGGAGGCTGAGTCTGGAAACTTCTTCCTCGTCGAGAAGGCAAGACCAGTCGCCTCGGCTACTTACGCCACAGACGAACCGGACAATGTATTATCAGGTAAGTGTACACAGCCACATCACAACACTCACTCAGGGCCATGTCAGAGTTCCGGCTTTTGTTCCGGACCTTTGCACACGGCTTACGTGCCTGCCTTAGTGCTCTCAAGAAGATCGACGCCCCAGTTCCTGATGGGTCACTCATGCTGAGGCTTTTCGAGACCTGCATTCGCTGCATGAGTCTGTACGACACTGACCAGCGAGAGGGATCTGAACCAATGGAAATGCTAGTTGGCGCTCTTCTGGAGATTAATCCGCGCATTTTTCAGGAAGTCTGGACCCTGAAAGTCGAATTTTTCTTTCAGACTGCCCAGAAACGGCCTCATGTTCTCCAAATATGTCAGGCACTCTTTGGTCGCGAGTCCACTTCCGCGATTCTAGTCTCAGTCATTCTCCGCCACCTCATTTCAAACCTTCCACAACTCGGAGAGTACGATGACACCACGGCAGTGATCACCATTCGGTTGTTCAAAATGGCGTTTGGCGCGATCGCCATGTACCCTCAGCTCAACGAACCCATTCTCGCTTCTCATATATCGCAGCTTATTACAGAGTGTTTTCCTCTGGCTGCCAAAGCTACGAAGCCAACCAATTATTATCACCTTTTGAGGGGTTTATTCAGAGCCATCGGGGGTGGCGGAGGTCGCTTCGAACTCTTATACAAGGAGGTGCTACCCCTTCTACCAGACATGTTGGAGAACCTCAATAAGCAGCTTCTTGTCTCTGACGGTTACAGCCGAGATATGCTTGTCGAATTGTGCTTGACAGTCCCGTTACGCTTGACACATCTCTTACCTCATCTATCCTACCTGATGAAGCCCCTTGTGTTAGCTCTCCGCGGAGGCCCGGAACTTGTGGCGCAGGGGCTCAGAACGCTGGAGTTGTGCATCGACAACCTCACTCCGGATTTCCTCGACCCTACTTTGAACACTGTTCTGCGAGAGCTCATGGACGCACTACAGAGCCATCTTAGACCCCTTCCTGCTAACCATCATAACGCTCATACGACACTTCGGATCTTGGGCAAACTTGGTGGCCGCAACCGCCGTCTCTTGGAGAGAGAACCAGAACTGAAGTATCACCACGTATCCGATCCCGCGCAAGTGTTCGTCTCTTTTGGAGGCAAAACAAGCGGCCTTGATCTTGGTCCGAGTACGTCGGTGGCAATAAAAGTTTTGAAGCGACATACGTCGCCATATCGTATGCAAGCTTTTGATTTTCTGCAAGGCAGTATCGCTACACTCTTAAGCAATGTACGTACGAGTCTACTGCCGTAACCGTGTCTGACCTCCTCTATAGGGCTTACGTGGTCGAGAGCGAGAAGAAGTATTCGTACGCTGTTTAGAAGGCACTTTCGACGCCATTCATCAGCCAGATATGCAGGAGAAAGCCGAAACATTCATTCGCGAGCTTGGTCACTATGTCTTTGGAGCTGAAATCCGTAGGGCAGTCACTCTGGACAAGGCGATGCGACGCTACGCGAGTCTTCTGTTTGCCACTTTTCTTGATGGGCTCTGTTACGGGCTGTCCCGGGAAAATCCCGCCGAGGCATCCAGAGCTGTTGACTTGGTGAATTCATTGATTCAGGATCTCATTGCTCTAGGAACCTCGGGTGAAACCTCTATTCAAGATTTAATACCCCTGCTCCATCACGTTGCCGGGCGCTTCAGTGCACTTTGTCTTGATGAATCGTGGGTTCGAAAGAAGGCTGGCTGCAGTGGGATCAAGCTCATTTTGAACATTCCGGACTTCGGAGCCAAATGGATTAATGACCGCGAGGTTGATCTCGTCCGGACCTTATTACACGTTCTGAAGGATATGCCCCATGATTCACCACGGGATATCGATGATATCATGAACACCTTAACCCGCGTTCTCCGGTTAAGTAATGTCAACTCTTTGTCCCTTTCGGAGCCACACACAGCCAAGCTCGCTCATCTCACTGGGATTTTCTTCACGGAGTTGTCAAGCTCGAACGCTGTTGTCAGAAAAGCCGGTGAAACATGCATAGCCCTCCTTTCTGAAGTTACGGGGCAAACGATATCCAACCTCCTCATGCCTCATCGAGAGCGTATGCTTTTGGGGATTTACACGAAGCCTCTGCGTGCGCTTCCCTTCCCTATACAGATCGGAATCATTGAGGCAATGAGATACTGTGTGAGCCTCGACCCACCTCTCCCTGAGCTTAACGACGAGCTCTTGCGCCTGCTACACGAAGCTCTAGCTCTCGCAGACGCGGAGGACGCTGGTTTACTTGGTAGGGGAAGTGCTCGGCAGAGTAGTCTGGATATTACCAAGTTACGGGTAGCCGCAATCCGACTTCTAACGGCCTCAATGCCAATTACGGAGTTCTTCTCCAAACAGCCACAGACTCGCCAAAGGTTCGCTTTCTTTGTACAACATTGACTTACTGACGCTCGTTTAGGGTGACAAGCGTCTATTTCAAGTCGCTTTATTCGCCTTCTTCTGAAGTCAAAGAAGTTGCTCATGAAGGTCTTCGGGTAGTTCTGACGCATCAGAACCGTTTGCCTAAGGAGCTACTGCAAACCGGATTACGACCCATCTTGATGAATCTTGCCGATCCAAAGCGCCTATCTGTCCTTGGGCTGGAAGGGTTGGCACGCCTACTCGAGCTGCTGACGAACTACTTCAAAGTAGAAATAGGCTACAAGCTGCTCGACCATTTTCGCATAGTTGCCGATCCTCAGACATTTTCAAAGCTTCCTCCCACAGACAACGAAGGTATCACTAAGCTCGTACGACTTGCGAATATCTTCCACCTATTACCTTCCGCCGCCAACGTGTTCCTCGAGAGTCTGGTAAATGCTATTGTCCAAGCGGAAACCCAGATGCACTGCTCAGGTTCGAGTCCCTTCTCTTCCTCATTGGCGAAGTATTTGGATCGGTACCCCATCGAAGCTGTGGATTTTTTCCTGGGTCACATCCACCTTCCTCGACACGTGCACACGTTTAGAAGCATCGTCCAGTCTCGCTTATCGTCGAATCTGCAGCGCGAGTTGGAATCTCGGACCCCGATCATAATTCGCAACTGCCTGAAAGGAAGCGATCCAGCTTTAGTCGCGCCAGGCCTCCAGCTTTTCTCTGACCTCGCTAGCGTAAATCCGGACTGGACGTCAGAGTATCCTTTTGTAGTTGATGTACTACTCGACGTTTGGCGCTCCGAGACTCCTCCTGCAGAAGACGATGCATCCGCAATTTCTGCCGCCGTCAAGCGACACCGTCTCATCGTTGGTATCTTACAGGGCGTTCTTGAACGAAAGCCTAGAGTCGACTTACTCTTCGATTTCATCACGATCTATACGCGCAACCTCCCAATGGATCTGATTCGCTTGACGCGTTTTCTTCTCAATCGTGTGGCATTTACAGATGACGTCTTTTATCAAAGAAATGTGCTCTTTCGTTTCTTGACCCAGTTCTCCGACTCTTCTTATAGTTGGTCTGATAAAACTCACTTTATACGTATCTTCATAACCCCCATGCTTCTCTACCGAGCTCGATCAGCTTCCAAAAATGCACTTTTGGACGAAGATCTCGTGTCATACATCCACCAGCGCATCTGGGTCCCAATGCTTAACAGCGTAACATTCTCTGAAGCTGATGACGCTTTCCACGTGGAGCTACTGCACTTCACTGCAGTACTTGTCGAACATTACCACTCTTCCTTGGAAGTCGCACGGAAAGACATCATTAAATGCGCTTGGCAGTACATTAATAGCGAGGATACATACGTGAAGCAAACTACCTTCCTTCTTGCGGCGCGATTTTTCAAGAATTTCCCAACGCCCCCCAAGTTTATCCTCACAGTCTGGACAGGATTGCTCAAGCCGCCGCCTTCGCATAACGAAGCAAGGTCCCTCGTAAATCAGTCTCTGGATATCTTGGCACCGTCCATACCGCAAGAGGTGGGGTACCCTATGTGGGCCAAGACAACTAGGCGATTGCTTGAAGAAGAAAACAGTCAATCCATGATCATGACTGTCTATCACCTCATCGTCCGACAATCGGAGCTCTTCTATTCCGTGCGCGCTTTGTTTGTTCCTCACATTGTGAACTCGCTAGCAAAGCTCGGGTTGCACTCCTCGGTGTCAGGAGAATCAAGATCTTTGTCAATCGACATCACACAGACAATCTACGATTGGGAACAACGGGCTACCAAAGAGAGAGCTTCTACCTCCTCAATAGGGCCCGTGTCCAGCGCCTCAAATTGGGTGACCCCTCTCCCGCTCCGTGAGAGCGTTGTCAGCTATCTTGTCAGGCTTATCACCACGGCATTCGACGTGCAATCGCGGAGTGCACTTGTTCCTCGTGCTCTGACATTGTTACGCTCGATTGTTGGGCCGAGTGGTTGGACCGAGGTCACTGTGAAATTGAACTTCTTTTCTCGTTTTTTGGAGCAGGTGCGATCAAGTGCTTGACCGTCCGTTTTACACTTCGACTAACCTTCATCTTAGGCTGACCTGAGTAATGATGCGGGCCTCACCCAAGCTCTATGCGCAGCGAATGTTCTCCAAGTGGTCGTTGCGGAAAAGTCGGATGCATGGTTTGGGGATGCTGAAAATGCGGCCACACTGCAGAGGCTCGTCCGTAAAGGAATGATTACGGAGGACTCTACACTACACGATTCCCTTCATCCCGTCTTCGACCGTCTCCTACGTTTGTTCCCTCTCCCGAAGGAAGATGATGAAGATCAGACTGAGATGTCCGGGTTCCACAAGTTCGTGTACAAATCTATTGATGACGGCTTGCAAAACGCAACGGCTTTGCGTGGTACACTCCTGATGTTGCGATCCGTCGTCCAGGTTACACCCGAGAGGATTGAAACCTTCAGCGCGCCACTCATGAAGCTCCTCAACAAGCTAGTCAAGGACCATATCCAAGTGCAATCCGCTACCGCAGGTTTTGAAAGTGGGGTACGCCTCCTGACAGCTATTTTAGAAATTTGTCAGATCTCTATGTCGTTTCTTGGCGATCAAAGGAAGTACCTTCTAGCAATGCTCTCCCAGCTGATCGAGAAGTCAAAGAGTGCATCGCTGTGCCGGTTCGTGCTCGAGATGGCGCGGGATTGGGCACTACATCGCCGAGAATCTTATCCAACCATGAAAGAAAAGGCTAGCGTTCTGCAAAAGATGGCAACTTTTGAAACACGTGGAGAAACTTTGTTCAGTGCCTACTTGGGGCTTATTTTGGAGATATACACGGAACCTTCTCTTCGTCGCAGCGACCTTACTACAAAGCTTGAACAGTCTTTCCTCCTGGGATGTAGAGCCCGCGAACCGCGAACCAGAGAGCGCTTCCTGTCGCTTCTGGATGGAAGCGTTCCACGAAGTTTGTTCAGTCGAATATGCTATGTTCTGGGTGTGCAAAGTTGGGAAGCTTTGGCCGACACTAATTGGATCCATGTCGCTATCCATCTCCTTCTTAACGCTGTTGACGGCGACATGGCTCTCGGACCGAGGCACACAACCCCTACATCCGAGACCAGTGTCTCGCTGCCTCCTTTCCTGCCCCATCTTCGTGTCGCTGATCTTATTCAACCAATTCAACGATTGGTCTTTCTAGAACCCCACGCAGCACATGAGACTTGGTTGTCCCTGTTTCCGATTGCCTGGGCCTCTCTCACCCGACGCGAACAGGTAGATACTACGCAGCATATGATATCACTCCTCAGCAAAGACTATCATATACGGCAGGCAGAGTTGCGTCCTAACATTATTGACACCCTTCTCGCCGCATCAAACCTGTGCTCTCCTACGATGACGCTCCCTCCCCACCTCATTAAATACCTCGCCAAAACTTTCTGCGCCTGGCATGCGGGGGCCGAGATCCTCCAAACCCTTAATATTAACATTGAACCCGATCGTAACCTTCGTGACACCGCGCTCGATGCCCTGGCGGAATTGTACGCAGAAATGGCCGAAGATGACCTTTTCTACGGATTGTGGAGACGACGTTGCCTGTACTCGGAAACAAACGTTGGTCTCGCTTTTGAACAGAATGGGATGTGGGAGCACGCCGCCACCATGTACGAGGAAGCGCAAGCGAAATCTCGGGCCGGTGCACTTGAGTTCTCGGAGCAAGAATATTGCCTCTGGGAAGACCACTGGATCCTCGCTGCAGAGAAGCTACAACGATGGGACACGCTATACGAGTTCGCTCGGAGTGAGGGTAATCAAGAATTAATGCTTGAAAGCGCCTGGCGGACGAAGAACTGGCCCGAAAATTGTGATGTCCTCGAGGAACAAGTCAACGCCCTCCCGGAGGTCGCGACACCTCGAAGACGCGTCTTCGACGCATTTATCGCTCTACTTAAAGTCCCCTCCGCTGTGGAGAAGAATGCCGAATTTACCAAGATCTTGGAAGATGCAATGCAACTCACACTCCGAAAATGGGTGGCGCTTCCGGCTAATTTGTCTCCTGCCCACATCCCATTGTTGCAACACTTCCAGCAGTTCGTCGAGTTGCAGGAAGCCGTGAAGATATTTGGTTCTCTTTCTACTACTAACGCTCAGAACTTGGAAAAGAAGTCTTCTGACCTGAAGATGGTGCTCCAAGCTTGGCGAGAAAGACTTCCAAACATTCATGACGATATCAGTATCTGGAGCGACCTTGTAGCCTGGCGACAGAACGTTTTCCATGCTATTAACAAGACTTATATCCCCCTGATTACTCCCAACAGCCAGGGAAACGGTGCCGCTAGTAATACGAATACGTATGGTTATCGTGGCTACCATGAGACAGCATGGATAATCAACCGCTTCGCCCATGTTGCTCGTAAACACGACCTATTAGACGTCTGCTTCACTTTATTGAACAAGATCTACACTCTTCCCAATATCGAGATATCGGAGGCTTTCCTCAAGCTCCGTGAGCAAGCCCGTTGTCACTATCAAAAACCGAACGACCTCCAAGCTGGCCTGGAGGTAATCAATAACACGAACCTCCTGTATTTCTCGACCGCGCAGAAGGCCGAGTTTTATACTCTGAAGGGTATGTTCCACGCGCGATTCAGCCGCAACGACGAAGCAAATGCAGCATTTGGTCAAGCCGTCCAACTGGACATGAATCAAGCTAAATCCTGGGCTGAATGGGGAAAATATAACGATCGCATGTTCAAGGAAGTACCTACGGAGATGGCTCACGCCGCGAGCGCCGTTAGTTGCTACCTCCAAGCCGTTGGTCTCTACAAGAGCGGGAAAAGCCGACCTCTTCTCACGCGAGTTCTGTGGTTGCTCAGCGTTGATGATGGCAACCTCGCAATCTCTCGCGCATTCGACACATACAAAGGCGAAGCTGCTTTCTGGTACTGGATCACCTTAATACCTCAGCTCTGCTTGTCCCTCGGCTATCGTGAATTCAAACAGGCTCGGTATATTCTCCTAAATTTGGCGAAGCTTTATCCCCAGGTCTGCATCCCGTTGAGCTTTTGTAAGCTTAGTGACCAAAGAAATTCACAGGGACTATTTTTTCACCTCCGCACAACGAGAGAAGACTTGATTTCTGCAAGAAGGCAGGCACAGGCAGCGTCGCGTGCACAAAATACGGTATCATCTGGGAATGAACAGGAGTCCGTTGCTCCCAGGGTCGATCAAGACCCTTCCCGAAATGCTGATGTCTCTGCGTCATCAAATATAGATGGTTCGAAGGCCCCCGAGAACACTATTGCGTTTCCTGGCCAACGGTCATGGGAATACGTCGAGGAGGTTGTTAACATGTTGAAAACAGCATTTCCTTTGTTGATTCTTAGCATGGAAACGACTGTCGATCAAATCAGTCATCGTTTCAAAGCAACACAGGAGGAGGAGATTTATCGTCTCATCTGTATGCTCTTGCAAGACGCAATGCAGGTAATGTAAGCCGCGTAAAAGCTTTTTCCCTTCCTGAATAGTTTTTCCCGTCCAAGCACTATGCCCTTCGAGTGAACTCCATGGATGATGACGGCACGCTTCCTCCCGGGACCAATACAAACCTCCATCGCATGGTCACTAATTTATCCGGTCAGGCCAGGGTGTGTAAATCTATCTCGACGCAAAATTCCTAGTTTATCAACAGGTTTACAGAAAGAATATGAAGACGAATTCCTCAAGAGCAAATTTACTTTCTCCGAATATATTCGTCGACTCCAGCGCTGGCGTGATAGATATGAGCGCAATCTGGATTCGAGGCCCCGACTCCAACCGTTGGACCTTCTCAGTCATTATCTGACTGAATTCCAACATGGAAAGTTCGACGATATTGAGATCCCGGGGCAATATACTGAGGCGAGCTCCGTAGCTGACTCTACTGTACCCATGACTAAATTTCACACAGGATAAAGACAGCAACCAGAACTTCGCGAAGATCGTTAAATTTGGCTCTAAATTCGAGAATTGCCGCTCTCATGGTTATTGCTGGAGGCGTCTTACGGTTCATGGTTCTGACAATTCCGAAGTTTCTTTCTCCGTGCAGCTTCCATCTGGTCGGCACATTCGTCGAGAGGAAAGGGTAATGGCATGCTTCCGTATGTTTAATGGGTGCGCCGCCATCTTCCTACTTAGTGCTTTCTAACTTCGATTCAGGGTGTTAAATCGCCATAAGGAAAGCCGAAAACGTCACTTGAGCTTCCACATCCCGGCGTCAATATCTTGCAGTGCAAACCTGCGGCTACTTCAGAACGATTCGTCGTATATTACACTTGGTGATATCTTTGACAAATTCTGTGAGGATACTCGAATGGCTAGGGAAGATCCAATCCTCATCCCTGGAGAGAAAGTGAAGGAGACGCTACGAAAATTCAGGGAGACACAATATCGTATGGTTAGTTGTCTTACCTATCCCCCTGTCGGCCGCCCCTGAAACTGAGCTTTAGCCGAATAAAATCGAGTATTTCTCTCTGAAGAGGGATATACTGGATGACATTGCAGCACACATGGTACCCCCGACAATCTTGACCAACGTCCGTAACGCTCTTTGACTATTGCGTGAAAGTTATCTGATGCGCTTGGCAGTACATGACTCGTACGATGGACACGCCATCCGATCTCTGGCGAATGCGAAAACAATTTACCCTTCAACTTGCTGCGGCGTGCTTCATGACACACGCCTTCTTCCTCACCAGCAGGCTGCCTAATAGATTTCACGTATCACGAAGGACGGGTCTAATAGCCATGAGCGAGCTACTTCCAGGAATGGGTATTCCCGCGGCACTACTGAGTTTAACGAATCAACTTCCAGTTTTTGCCTCACACGATGTAGTGCCATTCCGGCTTACGCCCAACTTGCAACACTTCATTGGAGACTGCTTCACGGAAGGCGTTCTTGTATGCGCCATGATGGCCATGGGACACGCCCTTTCAGAACCTCAGGTAACGTCGTGTGAGACGAGATGTGACTAAGCTGACCTGACGAACTCCTATCTATCAGAGTGATGTTGGCGATCAGTTGTGTCTCTTTGCCAGAGACGAGATGATTACCTGGCTGCAAGCACGGAATAGGACGTGGGCAGTGGATCTAGTTTTCCGTCAAAATGTCCAAGTGAATATCGACACCATTATGAAACGGATTGAAACGATGGGTTGCAAGATCGAGCACGAAAATGTTTGTAATGTTGCCGTATACACTTCGAGAGGCACCTCACATCCCTTTAGGCTAGAAACAATCCGAGTGCCCCGGCCCCCTCCATGAATTCTGTCATGGGCACCATCATCAACCTCGTCGCCTCAGCGACTGACCCAATAAACCTCATGAAGATGACAGAGATTTATTCACCTTGGTTCTAACGTTGATCTTTCCGTCTATGTATCCATATGCTCCTCGCAGTTGACAATACTTTGTAAATTCCGTTGCTCATTGTATCATCATTTCACAATCATACAAAGCAGTACAACAAGTGATAAGATAAGGCTCGGCTCGACCAGACTTGTTGATCAGTGCAGTTAGCGGTGACTACCTTTTATAATGCCTTCAGTCTGCCTAAACGTGTTGATTTGTGCCTCGCTTTCCAACATCATCTGTCGCCATGTGAATGATACGTGGAGGAAAACACGCAACACGAACACACCTCTTCCGCCATGGTGTAGATATCTGACCCAGGTCTGTTATACATCAAAGAATTGGCGAACATGAGGTACACGTCTCTCTGAAATTCGGCAGAGCTCGCAATCTGGCCCTCACGGATACGTGCTTTGATCGTCTTAAGGTCCACTGGTCGTTTCACGATATCGTAGTAATCAGGCGCCTCAGACTTTTTGATGGGGTTATGAAAAATGTTGCCATTGCGATGCTGAGAGATCTGGGAATGAACCATGATGATGACTGTCTGGAATTTTTTGGACGTTTGCGAATCAGCGGCGGGTGGGCGTCCGCGGCGGCGAACGGGACCTATGAAGGATTAAATTAGGCCAGAGCGGCAAGGTGAGAAGCACACTTACCTGGTTCGTCTTCATCCACGGGCTGCGAATCTTCGCGCACTTTTTTTCTGTCCCGGGTAGAATCCGAAAATATACTTGCAGCTTCTGAAACTTTCCGCTTGTCTGGGACAATCAATACAGAGTGCAAGTACGATGAAAGGAGCTTACGATCGTGACGTGACTGCTCCGTGATTGGAGATGCCACCTGCAGGCCATCAACCTGCTCCACCTCCACCTCCATGACATCGTCTTGTCGAAGCTGTGTTTCTACAGGCTGATCGTCATCCAAGCCCGTCTCCTCCTTCACCTCCAAAACTTCAGATAGTTCTGTGGAAGAAATGCATTTAGGCACTGCATAATGGAGAATACCTGATTCACCTTGAGGTTCGGATACGTCCGTAGCTATTCTAGGTATACCCGCTCCCAAAGCTTCTGCTCCATCTTCCAAGGGAGACGGAAGTTCTGCGGATTGAATGGTCTCACAAGGTTCAGAGCGAGATCGTTTAGAAGAAACATCCTCTTTCGCGGATATTGGAGAACTATTCATTGTCGACGTTTTGTCTTTGTCTTCAAGAGGGTGAGAAGTTGGTGAACCCGCGGGTTCGTCTGGCTCCATTTCAGTACTAGCTTCAGAGTGGTCTAAAATTGCGGAGGGCCCGAGATGTTCCAGAAGGTCAGGTGCTTGTACCTCAGCGATCTCTGTAGGTCCTGCAACATCCAACTGCTTGTGTTCAGAAGACGCAGCAGGGTCAGAACTTTCGGGAGAGGGGGGGAAAGAAGTGGGGGTTTGGAGGGGCTGTATACTCTCGTGACGTTTGGGAGGGTCACTTTCTACAACATTTTCCCCTGAAGCGATAATATCGAGAGGGTCCGGTGACCCAGTGGGCAGCTGAAATGAGGGACTCAACTCTCTTTGGCCGTCGATGTCAACAGGGCTCGGGGGTGATGATAGGTGTGGACTGGCGAGGATTTCGGCGTCACCTTCGTGAATCGATGGCGGTGAGGGAAGGTGTGGCGGAGAGTTTGAAGAGGTGAGATCCTCGTCTGGTAGTTCCTGTATGGTCTCTTCTTCTAAAAGAGGCTGGCCCACCTATAGAATTAGTAAGAGGGCTATGACAGCTCAGAAACATGGTCACCTTCGCCTGAGAGACGGAGGGGCTGGGATCGGAGATATGCGTGAGATCTGACTCCGACTCTGCGAGCGCATCAGCTCGCTGCGTGGAAGAGTAACAATTGAGTCCGGGAGGTCGAGTTAGTAACCAGAACACACATACTTCACTTTGCGATAAATGTGTAGTCTTGTCGGAGACATCTTCACTGATTCCGAGGTGCTTCTCGATTTGGACATCCCATTTACCAGCGCGGATAGCCTCTATTTCGGCAGCAACAGACCTAATGACGAGACAGTAAGCGACAAAGACTAAATATAGATCATAGAAGAAAAGAGACCTGAAACGCGCCTCCTCTGCGAGGATGAGTTGTTTTAATTCGAGCACTCTAGCTTGATACATCCGTTGAGCTAATTTGAGATTATTCGAATGAGCTGTAGAGATAGTCAGGTAAAGAAGACTGACGCGGTGGCTTTGAATTGAGATAGACGTACTATTTCGCGGCAGCTTTTCAGGTTCGGCACTAGAGAACGGTGGTTAATAGCAGGTGGGCGAGGAATCATCGGTATGGATACAGATCTACCTGTCAAGTCCAAACGATTCTAGGAGGTGGCTATATATACTCTGGCATGCCTTTATACACAAGCAAGATGAGTACCAGGACGTGAGGACCGAAGAAAGGACTCGCATTTGGAGAGAAGGCGAGGTCATCACGGTTGATGATGAGGGGATGCTGAGAGAGGATGTCGGATACGGCTGCCCAAGCATTTGATCCGAGCTCGTAGACTGCCTGGGCCAATATCAATCTTTCAAGGTTATTCAGTCTGTCCGCCGTGTTCAAGTTCGACATCCCTTTTATTACGTCATCACTTCTCATCCCATCCCCCCATCTCGGCAGATCCCGCCCCTTGCCACCCACGCCATTCCCTTTCGGGTTTTTTCTTCCTT
>Ga0137359_10000682_pt1 | contig 25640 bp, 19 predicted proteins | sample Mad1_40_16metaG_FD_108281 | JGI IMG/M metagenome (GOLD analysis project Ga0137359, IMG submission 108281) | Vadose zone soil microbial communities from Angelo Coast Range Reserve, California, USA - Mad1_40_16 metaG | ecosystem: Environmental > Terrestrial > Soil > Vadose zone | place: USA... | reverse complement strand
AGGCTACTCCAGTCGCCCTACGGGCTCCTTCCGTAGCCCCGTGCGAATCGGCGAATTGAAAATGTGTAACCAATGTCATGGCATTTTCCGGTGTTACCAATGTCTTGGCATTTGAGAACTACTGACTAGTTCGCTTCATGATCGATTACGAACAGCTAGATCTTTACTCGGCGGTCACCTCCGACGACGTTCTTGAATCTGTATTCGATGAAGCATTGCGCAGTCTGGTGAAGAAGGAGCCCAGACCGGAAGTCGTTGCTCGCTTCTATCCATACGCGGGTCTCTCGTCGACAATCAGATTGCGAAACGGGCGCGTTCACGCGCGAGTCTCGGACATACTTATTGGCTCCCCGCGCGACGTGCTGTTTGCCCTGTCGTGCATACTGGTTGCGAAGCTATATCGATTGAAAACGCCGGTTGAACACGAACGGGTTTATCGCCAGCATACGCTCGATCCTTCTGTGCTCGATGCGTCACACAACACAAGGCGTAAACGGGGTTACAAACTCATTACGTCTTCGCGCGGGACAGTCTACGATCTGGCTGACTTATTCAAGGACCTCAATGCGAAGTACTTTGCGGGCAAGCTCGATCAACCGTTGCTATCCTGGAGCCAGCGCCGCACCCGGCGTGTGTTGGGTCACCACGACCATGTACACAACGCGATTATAATTAGCAGCACGCTGGACGATTCGCGCATTCCACGTTTCGTAGTCGGTTATGTTCTGTATCACGAGATGCTTCACGTGAAGCATCCGGCGCGGGTAGTTTCAGGAAGGACCGTCTATCACGGGCGGGCGTTCCGCGATGAAGAACGTAGATTCGAGCGATTCGACGAATCGCTCAAGTGGCTTGAGAGGATCGCGTCGCCCGTACGCAGCAAGTCCCGCAAACGCCGCAGGCAGTTTTGAATATAGGGAACAAACCCGAGGGTATGCCGTTTAATAAAGTGCGAAGGATCCTGAGTAAGCCGAAGATATGGATGTGCAAGTCATTTTCTTTCAGCAGATCGGGACCCGAGTCTAGAACAGAAATCCTTCTCCTTTTGGGTATCGGGGCGCTTCTGGGAGGCGCCCCGAATTTGTTTTATTGCGTATTTGGGTATTTAGGCTCAATCGGTATCGTACGTCGCTCCGTAGACCTGCTCCCCAGGAACCATTAAAAAACATTAACGTGGCGTTGATCGTTCCCGCGCACTTTTTTTGAAACCGACTTGGGGCAAGCGCGTTATTAGACGTGTGAGTGAACAACGAGTTGACCTCGATGAATTCTAATGCGCCTGATCGTCGAGGTCATCTTGTGAATCTTAAGCGTTGTCGCTTGGGGTGATCCTCCTCCATTACTCACCGGGCGCCGCAGAGTGATGTAAGCTGCGGCGCCCGCACTTTTTTGTAGACAACAAAGCCTCCGATGTTGATCTCAGTTCCGCCTGAATCGCGCGAAGAGTCTGGCGAATACATCAGTCGCAACCTTCAATTCGCGAACGCCTAGCAACGAAGCAGCAAAATAAAATGCTCCCGCGCCCGCCGAAACCGACGCCAGGACGTTTATCATCCTGGCCGCGAAACCGATGCCTAAGGTTCTACCTATGAACGCGCTGATCGCCCAGCACACGAAACCCATCACAACCGAAGCCACAATAATCTTGCCTACAGTTATCGCCGTTCTGCGGCTTTCGATGCCTTCGACGCGCCGGTGCATGATCAAATAAAGCAGAACGAAATTCATCAGCGCTACGGTTGAGGTCGACAGCGCGAGCCCGCGCTCCTGGAGCGCGCCTACCAGCATCCAGTTCATCACGAAGTTGGTCGCCATCGAAAGCAGACTGATCAGCATTGGCGTGCGCGAATCATTTAGCGCGTAGAAGGCCGGCGCGAGAATCTTTATCGCTGCGTAACCCGCCAGCCCAATGGCATAGCACGCCAAGGCTGCGGATGTGTGGTTGGTGTCGTTAGGCCCAAAGGAACGGTGCTCGTAGATCAGGGCGATGATCGGGCGCCCTAGAACTATCAGCCCAATGGTTGACGGAATCGTCAACAGGAACGCCAATCGAATCGAGCCGGCCAGCGTGTGTCGAAACTCACTCATATCCTTGCGCGCCGCGCTTCTGGATATTGAAGGCAGTGTAGCAGTGGCGATCGCTACGCCAAACACGCCGATCGGGAACTGCATCAGGCGGATTGAATAGTTCAGCCACGATACCGGACCGCTCCCGCCTGGGATGTTTGTCGCGAAGTTAGTGTTGACCAGAACGTTCACCTGTACCGCGGCGCCTCCTATTATTGCGGGACCCATAAGCCTGAAGATTCGCCTTACGCCGGGATCGCGGAGGCTCAACATCGGGCGATAACGGAAACCGGCTTTAAGCAAACTTGGCCATTGAACCGCATATTGCAAAAGGCCACCGATCAAAACGCCATAAGCCATTCCGACAATCGCTTCAGTGGGCTTTTCGACGATTGCGTTTATGGGATGTGAAAAGGCCGGATCGGTTAACAGTGCCGCTGCGGCGAGCCCACCGAAAATCGAGCCAACGTTGAAGAAGGTCGACGCCATCGCAGGCACGCCGAACCGGTCCCGCGCATTCAACACGCCCATTGCCTGCGCGGCCAGTGCCACTACCAATATGAACGGCATCATTATTCTGGTGAGCCGGACGGTGAGATCGAATTTCTCCTTGTTATCCTGAAGCCCTCCGGCTATTGCCATCACCACCTGCGGGGCGAAGATGATGCCGAGAATAACAAGGATCCCGAGCACCAGGATCAGAGTCGTAGCGACCAGGTTCGAAAGGCGAAACGCGTCCTTCTCGTCTTTAGTAACGAGATAATCCGAAAAGACCGTCACGAATGCGCTCGACAATGCTCCTTCTGCGAATAGATCACGCAGCAGGTTTGGAATCCGAAACGCGATTACGTATGCGTCATTGGCAAAGCTCTTCGATGCGCCGAAGAAGTATGCAAATACCATCTCGCGCACGAGCCCGAACACGCGGCTGGCCATTACTGCGGCGCTTACGATGCCCGCCGATCGCGCGACGCTTGTGGAGTGCGTGGCAGTCAGCTTTCGCGTGTGTGCGTCTCCGGTTGATTTGGTGCTCGTTGCTTTGTCGTCTCTATCGACCCTGTCGTCCTTAGAGGGGGGTGCCTGGAGGTTCATCGCGTCTGATTCTATCCGCATCGTCAAAGGTATTCCAACGAGGGCCCGAGCGTCGGACGACTTAGTTGCGAAAGCAGTTCGGGTGGGTTGTACGCGAAGGACCGCTGGTTATTCCAGCGCCAGCTCTTTGACTCGAGTGAGAAGCGTCTTGTAGCTCACACCGAGGCGTTGGGCCGCGCGCGACTTGTTGAAGTCGCATTCTCTAAGCGTCGCGTCAATCTTGCGTCGCTCCACGAGGCGCTGCGCGCGGCCGCTCACCTCCGCAAGCGAGCCTCGTAGATCGAAGCCGTCCAGCAGGGCGGTTTGTTCTCGCGGCGTATAGTCTGAAGGCGGGCTGATATTGAGATCCAACGGCGTAATCTCGATTCCACGAGCGAGTATGCAAGCGCGCTCGATGCAGTTCTCAAGCTCACGCACGTTACCCGGCCAATCATATTCCTCAAGCGTACGAATGGCTTCCTCCGTGAGCTTCAGGGCAGTTCTTCTCAGCTCACGTCCATACTTGGCCGCAAACGTTTCAGCGAGCCGGCGAATGTCTGAACGCCTCTCACGCAGCGCGGGGATATGGACTGGAAACACCGCCAAACGAAAGTAAAGATCTTCCCGGAATTGTTTCGACGCGACGGCGGCCTTGAGGTCGCGGTTGGTGGCGGCGACTATTCGCACGTCAACATCGAGGTCCATGGAGCCTCCGAGCCTGTTGACCTTTCGTTCCTCGAGCACGCGCAGCAGTTTCGATTGCACCGCCGGCGCGACCTCGCTGATTTCGTCCAGGAAGATCGTACCTCTGGCGGCAAGCTCGAACTTGCCTGCCCGGCGTTGATCAGCGCCGGTGTAGGCGCCTTTCTCGTGACCAAATAACTCGTTCTCGATCAGCGTGTCGGGGATTGCGGCGCAGTTGATTGCGATGAACGGCGCGTTACGGCGCTGGCTCAAATGGTGAACCGCGCGCGCGAATAATTCCTTGCCGGTTCCCGACTCGCCAAGAAGAAGAACGGTTGTTGGAGTGGCCGCGACCTGTTGGATCTCGCGTCCGACCTTCTGCATGGCGCTCGATTCGCCGATTATCCTCGGAAAACCATAACGACGGGAGTATTCATCCTTCAGCAATACGTTCTCTGCGCGCAGCCGCGCCTCTTCAAGCGCGCGCTGAACCAGCAAAAGAAGATGACGGCTATCGACCGGCTTCTGCAGAAATTCGTAAGCGCCATCTTTCATCGCCTGGACTGCTTCGTCGATGGTGCCGTATGCGGTAAGCAGGATTACGGCCAGGTCTCCATCGGCGGATTTTGCGGCCCGCAGCACTTCCAACCCATCGGCGCGTGGCATCTTCAGATCTGTGAGAACAAGATTGTAGCGGTTCTCACTGAGTTTTCTGCGAGCCTCCGCGCCGTCGCGAGCCTCATCCACCGAGTGCCCGGCATTCTCGAGCGTCAGGCGGAGCATTTGCCTGAGGCTCTCTTTGTCTTCTACGAGGAGTATTTCAGCCATTAGATCTGAGCAGTCCTATCTGAACAAATCGCGCGATACGTCGGCTCGCCTTGCCTCTTCCTTTAACGCATCCAGATCGGCTTGAGCCTTGGACAGCGCCGCACGCGCTTCGTCCATTTTGGCTTGCGCCTCAGCTCGGTCCTGCTGGAGTTGCGCCATGTAGAAATTGTCGCCGCCCTTTTTCCCTCCATTCATTATGATTCGCTGGCTGATATCGCGAACGCGATTCTCATACAATGAGATTCGACGTTGAGCGCTATCGATGTCACCGGTAAGCTTGTCTAAACGCGTTCGGAAATACTCCTCATTCGGTTTTCCATCGCCTGAGGTCGGCTGTGGCGCCGCAGCTTCGGCGAAACCTTTCTGCCTTCCGTATTCAACCAGCTCCGCGAGATCATCAGCCGCAACCTTAGCGTTAGCGCGGATGTCGATGAGCCGCCGGCCGGCTTGATCCAACTCAGCGGCGGTGTCGTTTCGATACCTGGAGCTCTGGCCGGAATTGCCGAGGTCGTTTCTAAGCGTGGTGATGCGCAACTCAGCCTCCTCGGCGGCGCGCTCAAGTTCCGTCGCGCGACTGCGCGCTTTGCCGACGCGGTCTCTCCACGACGCTTCTTCCGGGCTGACCTTCTCCCCACCAGCCGTCGGTTGAGCAGCAGTCGCTACAGGCTCGCCAGGCTTTTTCACTTCTTCTGGTTTCGCAGCACCGTCCCTGGATTCCTCGACAGGCTGCGCCGCTGGTGGTCGCGAGACGTCATCGGTCGTAAGTCTCGGGATCTTCTGTCTGCCGATCGCCGGCTGTTGTGCGTTCGCGCCAGGCGCAAATAATAATGGCAATAACAATGCCAGCCCAAGCGCAAACTCAGGGCGGCGAAGAAACGCTGCTGCCAACGCCGCAACTAGCCGAAGGCTTCTCATGGCTAACTCTCCAGTTGATCTTATTGGTGATTGCAGGACAGGGGCAGACTGCCGGAAGGATACGTCAAGCATTTACCCGGCGCAAGAGTAAAGGTCATCGCGAATGCCGTTCGAACCGCAGTTTCTTGACGCCCAAATGTGTGGCCCGTAGCATGAGCCTCATGCCCCAAACAAAACAGAAGCGCTTGTTTCTTGTCGATGGAATGTCGCAGATCTATCGCGCCTACTATGCGCTTCCAAGCCTTTCAAATTCCAAAGGTCTCCCGACAAATGCGGTTTATGGCTTCACGATGATGCTGCGAAAGCTCATCACCTCGGAGAAGCCCGATTACCTGGGCGTGGCCTTCGACTCGCCGGAGCGGACATTTCGACACGACCAGTATGAATCATACAAAGCAACACGAACGAAGATGCCCGACGATCTGACGTTGCAGATTCCTTACATCGCGCGTCTTTGTGAGGCGCTGCGGGTCCCAATAGTTCGCGTGCCCGGTTACGAGGCCGACGACATCATCGGCACACTCGCGGCTCAAGCCGAACGAAAGAGCCTCGATGTCGTGATTGTTACTAACGATAAGGACATGTCCCAGCTCGTCACCGATCACGTTTTGATACTGCGCACGGAACGCACCGGCGAGATGAAGACGCTGGATGCGAAAGCCGTCGAGGAGAAGATGGGAGTGCCGCCCAAACAGGTGATCGAGCTGCTGGGCCTGTGGGGAGACACTATCGACAACATTCCCGGCGCGCCGGGCATCGGGGAAAAAGGCGCAAAGCAAATCATTCAACAATACGGCACGATAGAAAACGCCATCGCACACGCGGACGACATTTCACGAAAAACTTATCGGGAGAGCCTGAAAAATAATGTCGACTTGATACGCCAGTCGCGCGAGCTCGTGACGATCGCTTGTGAGATGCCGATCGACCTTGATCTGGACGGGCTCATCTACGAAGCCGCCGACCGGCGGGCTTCTTATGCGTTGTTCTCCGAGCTCGAGTTTGCCGTGCTTACAAAGGAATTCTCGGACGCCGAAGGAAAAACCGAAGCGCCCGCAATGGTGGCCGCTCGCGAATCCGGAAAAGCAAATTACTCGCGCATAACTACGCGCGTCGAACTCGACCAGTTTGTCGAAACGCTTTGGACAAAGGACAGGCTGGGGTTATCGGTTGGCGAACACGAGGGCTCGATGATTGTTGCTATTGCGCCCGAAGCGAATGAGGCCGCGCTGATTGATCCGCGTGGATTCAGGTCAAAAGACGATCCCACGCCCGCGGTGAAAGAGATCCTCGAGAACGGTCTGATTCGAAAAGCGATTCACGATTGGAAGGGCGCGCTCACGACGCTGGATCGCTGCATTCGCCGTAGCGAATACAGCGACGCTCCTTTGATGGCTTTTGCTAACGGGTGCGACGGCGCGATCCGGGATTTTACTCCGGCGATTCGCATCGAAGGCGTGGAAGATGACACATTGATCGCCGCTTACCTGCTGGATCCGAATCGCGCGAACTATCGGCCGAAAGACCTGGCTCGCGAGTTTCTCGGCATCGAGATGGACGAGACCCTCGATGGCTTTGATGCTGATGCCTCCGGCGCGCTGCAGACTTCGGTGTTAGCGTTGCGGCTTGCAGGTGTGCTCGAAGAGAGGTTGAAGGAACAGGGACTTGATCGTCTTTATCGCGAGATCGAACTGCCGCTGGTCGAGATCCTGTTTGATATGGAGAGAATCGGCGTTCGAGTCGATTTGGCTGCGCTCGACAAGGCAGGGCGCGAGATGGAGACCGAGCTTGCGCGGCTCACCGGTGAGATATACGAACTTGCGGGCGAGGAATTCAATATCAACTCTCCGGCGCAGCTTGGCGATGTTTTCGAGAAGCTCAATTTCGAAGTCGGGCGCAAAACCAAAACAGGCAAGATTTCGACATCGGCCGATGTTCTCGAAGAGCTGGCCTCGAAGTACGAGCTCCCTCGGAAGATCAGCGAATATCGAGAGATCTCGAAGCTGAAGAACACCTACGTCGATGCGTTGCCCAGGCTGATCGATTCGCAAACCGGCCGCTTGCACACGACATTGAATCAGGCCGTGTCGGCTACCGGCAGATTGTCTTCGCAGAATCCCAACCTGCAGAACATTCCGATCAGGTCTGAGCTTGGACGGCGGATACGCGCGGCCTTCGTCGCTTCGCCGGGGTACAAACTGATGTCGGCCGATTATTCGCAGATCGAGTTGCGGGTGTTCGCTCACATGACGAGCGATCCGGTCATGACCGAAGCTTTTGAACGCGGCGAGGACATTCATGCCCGCACGGCGCGTGATGTATTCGGCGCGAAGACCAAACAGGAGGAGTCGGAAGCGCGACGCCTGGCGAAGATCGTGAACTTCGCGATTCCTTACGTAATCGGTCCTTTCGGTCTGGCCCAGCGCACCGGTTTGTCGCGAGCGCAAGCCAAGAAGGTGATCGAGGATTATTACGAAACTTACAAAGGTGTTCGACGTTACATGGAAGAAACGCCCCGGCAGGTTCGCGAGAGTGGAGTCGTGCGAACCCTGTTTGGCCGTATTCGCCCGATCCCCGATATCAACAATCGCAGTCACGCTCTCAGATCGCGCGCCGAGAGGGAAGCCATTAACGCGCCCATTCAAGGCACCGCGGCGGACCTGGTCAAAATTGCGATGATTCGAGTTCACGAGCGGCTTCGTCGTGAGAAACTTGGCGCTCGAATGATGCTTCAGGTTCACGACGAACTGCTGTTGGAAGTGCCGGAGAATGAGATCGATCGAACGACGGAAGTAGTTCGCGCCGAGATGGAGGCTGTTCATCCTCTCGCGGTGCCGTTGGTCGTTGACGTCGGTGTGGGTAACAACTGGATGGAAGCCAAGCCGTAAGCCTAGGCACTGGAGCTTACTGCCAGGCGATGGTTGCGAGGCCGGCGGCGCCAGCGAGTTGATCGAACCTGATCGGTTCGCCTTTCAGATCTATTCCAAACTCGGCCGGGTCAAGCGTGCCAGGCTCGGTTTCAAGCGCATCCGCGACGGCGCGGCGAGCTTCGGCCAGGTCGATTCCTCCAAGCACAAGCATTCGAGAGAGGGTGCTCGCGGTTCCGCCGCCACCGTCGACAAGCCTGTCGCGGTAATACAATGCAAAACGATGCAGCTCGTCTGGGATCGAATCGCGCTCACACACGAACGTGCGCACCAATGCCGGCTCGCCGTTACGCACGATCAGCGAAGTAAACCCGCTGTGATGCGCAGTGACCAGCATCTTGTCACCAGCTGAATCATCCCACATGAGCCACTGTGCTTCTCCCAAGTGCCGCGGCAGAATCAGACCCGCCTTCCATCCCAGGTTCGCGAATACGGCTTCGTATTGCGACAAGACTTCATCGCGCGAAACCGTGATCAGGTACCGGTCCTCTCCCGCGACGGGCCGCAATTTTTGGCGCGAGGTCCGCAGCTCCGTGGGCGGCACGGAGACGAGTCGCTCGAGCTTCCACTCGATCACTTCGTTGAGTTCGCGCGCGTTGGAAGGTTTGCTTTCGAGCGCTACCACAAGAGTCCGCGCAGTCGCATCGGGAAGTGCTATTGACCAACGTTTCTTGTTAGCCAGCCCGGCGGCTTGTGCCGTCTGAGTGATGACTCCCGCCAGTTCTTCCGCATCCTGAATGTTGAGTGATTCAAAACTGGGAGTAATCAAACCCTCTGGGAGTTGGGTAACGGCGCTCGATGCGAGCGAAAAGCCTCGACGTCCGCGGCGCACGTCTACCACGGCGAAGTTATCATCGACGAAGCCCGCCGCTATGTTCGGGGTAGTTGGCGCGAGAAAGTATCTTCCTAAGGCAGTCATTTTTTTATGAGAGAACCATTTTCCATTTTCCATTTGTGATTTTCATTCGACATTGCCTGCGACTGCGAAATGGAAAATGAAGGATGAAAAATCTCATATGGAAAATGTAACGTTCTTCAATAATCTTTGTAGGCCATTCCGTCGGAGCCTTCGCCTCCTGCGGCGCTGTGAACGTCAACCACTCCCGAGCCGCCATCGCGAGATATCGTATCCTCGCCCATATCGACGACCCAGTCCTTCTGCCCGGTCATTGGATCTATCGGCACTTCTCGAATGTAGAAAGCGGATGCCAGATCGTCCAACGACTGCGGGAGCTTTTCTTTGTCGGCCGCGTATTCGTCAATCTTCTTCCGCATAGTCTGGAGGTCTTGTTTAAGAATCGTCTCCTTAGCCTTCAACTGAATATGCTGATAGGACGTTACGCCGACCGCCGCAAGTATGACCATAATAGTCATCACGATGACGAGCTCGAGCAACGTGAACCCGGAAGAATTGCAGGTTGCGGATTGCGGATTGCGGATTGTTTCGCGAGCCGGCATTTGAAATTTGAAATTTGAAATCTGAAATTCGAAACTTCTCACTACCAATCCCTGTACTTGGTTCCGTTGAGCGCCTGTCCATCGCTCTTGGTGTAAACATCAAACACGTCTTCTCCACCCCATGACGTTGAATCGGGCTTGTCCTTGTAGGACCTCAATCCCCATTCAGTGTTTCCGGTCATCGGATCGATGGGCAGGCGACGGAGAAAGCGGATCCGGTTTTCACTGGTGCCCACGACGTTTGCGGGCACGAATCCCTCGACCAGTATCTTAAGCTCCTTCGGGTAGCCGCTTTGAGTCTTCCACTCGATCGGGATTGCGGCGCCATTGCTTTGGTCGTAGTAGAGCTTGTACCTGTCTATCGCCTGCCGCAATTGGCGCAGGGCGATTCTGAGCTCAGCCTCCCGTTCGCGCCTCACAGTGTTGCGCACCATCGGGATAGCTGCCGCAGTCAGCACTGACAATATAGTGATGACGATTATTATCTCGAGGAGGGTGAACCCATTGCCCACCGCCGATTTTCGATTTCCGATTTCAGACGGGGAAGAAGCATTCGGCAATTGGCAATCGGCAATCGTAAATCTTTTCAGCTTCATCGGATATCGACCTGCGACGAGTTCACTTTGATCGGGAGCGGCTGGCCGCTCGCGTTTCGGAACTGCGTCTGCGACTCGACGAGCACAAGCGGCGACTGGCCTTGCGCCTTGACGCTGAAGACCACCAGGCACAACTGACCGCGCGCAGGTACGCCTGCGGATCCCTGAGGCCTGTCCATTTCAATGTTCAGCACGCCGCCCTCGGCGGCGAATTGAAGCTCGGCTCGCGCGCCCGCGCTCAACATTCCGCTATCGCGAACTCCTTTCACTTCGAGCAACGATCCGTCGTAAGTCAGCGTGATGTGCGCCGCCGAGACGTCCCCGTTACCGTTGACGAATATGGCTACGTACAGGTCTTGGCCCTTGGTGGCGGTGGTCGAGTTCGGCCTCACATAAACCATCAACGGGTTTGCGGATTGCTGCGTCGTTTGATCATCATCGTCGTCGTCATCAAGGGCTTTGTTAGTCGGTTTGGACTCCGCCGCGGCCGACTGAATCCCTGGCCGTGATACGGTCATTTTGATCACGTTCGGTTTTTGCTGAGTCTGCGCCGAGGGCGCAACAGTCGGCGGCGGTGCTACGACGACGCCGGGCGCGCTTGTGTTGACGATGGCCGGCGGAGCGCTGACAACCTCGGGTTTTGCTTCCGGCGGTGCAGCACTGGGTGGTGCAGCTTCCGCCACCGGATTTTGCGCCGCGTCATCCTGGTCCGCGAGAAAGAGAATCTGCTCGATCTTCAGCTGATTAGTCGCGTTCACGCCGTCACCCGACAAGCGCGCAAGATGGTCTTTCTCGGTAATATCGGCGCGTCGAAGGATGTGAGGAGTAACCGTGATAACAACATCGTTCTGTGTGTTCGTGGTTTCAGGCGTTGAGAAGAATCGCCCGAGTATTGGAATCAAACCAATTAGCGGAATTCCCTTGACGGTCTTCGATTCGTTATTCTGGCTCACGCCCGCGACCATTGTTGTCTGACCGTCTTTAACGCGGGCGACTGAAGACATGGTTCGCTGGTTAAACGTGGGAGTGAACTTGCCCGTGCTGCTGTCGACCGAGGTGGTCTCGATCTTCATCTTCATCTGAACATCGTCTTCGTATACGTTCGGGGTAATGTCCAGATTGAGTCCCACGTTCTCGTATTGAATCTGAGGTATGCCGACACCGAACGCGTTGCCGAGGCCGAAGTTGACATCACCTTGACTGACGCCGGACTGCTGAGCAGCCTGCTTCAAGCTCTGATTGCTCGGGGTGCCATAGGACGGCAGAGACGCGGTTTGAATCGGCACTCGCTGTCCGATTCGGACCGTGTTTGCTTCATTGTCAAGAACATGGATTTGCGTAGACGCGAGAAGTTTCGCCTTGCCCTTGTTTTGGAAGAAACTGATTGAGCTGTTAGGAAGGCCCAGCGCAAAACCAAAAGGTCCGGTCAGCGTTCGAGCCCCGACTCCAAGGAGACTCTGTTGCGCATTTATGCCGCCCAGCGCCGGCAACGCAAGCGCATTACTACCGCTGGCTTCGGTAGTGAACTGATTGCCTATTTGGAGCAAATCATTCTTCGAGACCTCGTAGATATTGACGTCAATCAGCACCTCGGCCTTGCTCTTATCGAGCGAGTCGATCATGTTCTCGATCACTTCAAGGTTTGCCGGAGTGTCCCGCACGACGATCGCGTTCAATTGCTTGACCGTCGTCATTTTCGTCTGGGCGGACAACGCTCCGGTAATCGCGCCTTTTACCTGGTCAATATCCGCGTTCTTTATGTAGAACGTTCGAACGGCGTAAGCGTCGTACTTCATGCGCTGCTGGGGATTGTCGCTTGCGACCACAATTGTGCGCGAGTCCAGCTGCGCATACATCAGGTTGTTTGTTTTCAGGATCATCTCCAGCGCGCGCGGATAAGTAACATCCCGCAGCTCGATTGTGATCTTGATCATCTTCATCTGGTTGACGACCATCTGGTCGAAGACCACATTCAGCTTCATCATCTGTGCCAGTTGTTCGATGGCCGTCAGTATGTTGGTGTCGCGATAGATGACGTCGGTTTTGCTGAAACGACGCCCCGGAATGCCCGGCATCTGAACTTTCATCTGGCTGGTCGGAAGTATAGCGGCGCGACCGGTAGAGGAAGCTTTTAGATTTTCGGCTCTCGGTTTGTAGCTGGGACCGGCCGGATCGCCGATCTTGGGCAGACTATCGGTTGGAAGCCCCTGAAACTCGAGCATCCTGCGCATCTTTACCAACGCCAACTCATTTGTAGGATCGTATGAAAACGCCTGTCGATAAGCATTGTAAGCCGCGTTGTAGTCCTTCTTCTCCACGAGGCTGTCGCCGCGCTCGACCAGCATTATTGCAGCGCTGACCAGCGCACGCTGAAGGTGAAGCGTGTATTCAACGTTGGAAGGCTTCTCGGACACCGCAAGGGCGTATTCCTGCGCGGCCTTGTCCCATTGGCGATTCTCTTCGAACTTGAGACCGTTATTAAAATGCTTCTTTCCGTCAGCCGCGAACGCGCCAAGCGGCGCGGCCAGCATCAGCGCCACGGTCAGCGCTATCGCCTGTTGGATCTTCAGAGACTTTGCCATAACCAACTCCTTGCCTGTTTGTCTTTGCCTCGGGAGCGCGCACCCTCAAATCTTGCCGATGGAGATTGCGGCTGGTTCCTCTTTAGCCCAAATCTTGAAAGTGTGCTGCCGCATCAAGCTATTTCTAAGAGTGTCTGCTTGGTTAAACCACTCTAGCACGCTTCAGTTTCAAAATAAACGGGAATAGTCATTAGTCCCTGGTCATTTGTCACTGGTCCCAGGCGCGCTGTACTAATGACCAATGACTAATGACCAGGGACTATTCGACAAACGTCACGCGATTGATTTCGTGCAGCGTCGTCACCCCCAGGAACACCTTTGCGATCGCCGACTCGCGCAGCGACGTCAACCCTTCAGAGCGAGCCGCGCGGCGAACCTCCGAGCCCGGCCGGCGCTCGAGGATGATGTCGCGGATGTTGTCCGTCACGTCGAGCAGCTCGTGAATCGCCGTCCGGCCTCGATAGCCCGTGGAATTACATACTTCACATCCGACGGACTGATAGAAAATCTCGCCGCGGTATTTGTCCGGGTTTAGCCCAGACTCGCTAAGCTCCTCGTCAGTGGGCTTGTGCTGCCGTCTGCAGTGATTGCAAAGCATGCGCACAAGTCTTTGCGCGAGCACACAGTTCAATGACGAAACGAAGTTGTATGGCTCGACTCCCATGTTCAGGAATCGCCCGATGACATCGATCACGTTGTTAGCGTGTACGGTCGTGAATACAAGGTGTCCGGTTAGCGCTGATTGGATTGCAATCTGCGCGGTTTCGGAGTCGCGGATTTCGCCGACCATTATCTTATCGGGATCGTGACGCAGGATGCTGCGCAGTCCGCGTGCAAAGGTCAGTCCCTTCTTCTCGTTCACCGGTATCTGTGTGATGCCCTGGAGCTGGTATTCGACAGGGTCTTCGATGGTGATGATCTTGTCTTCTTCGTTCTTGATTTCGTTGAGCGCGGCATACAGCGTAGTCGTTTTACCGGAGCCGGTCGGCCCGGTCACCAGCACCATCCCATAAGGCTCGGCAATGAACTTACGAAACTTCTTCAAGTCCTGTGGGGCGAATCCGACGACATCCAGATTCAGCTCGCTGAAGGACTCGTTGATTTGTTCCTTGTCGAGAATACGGATAACCACGTTTTCGCCGTGGATCGACGGCATGATCGAAACACGGAAGTCGATCTTGCGCCCCCGAATCATGACTCGGAAGCGGCCGTCTTGCGGCACGCGCCGCTCGGCGATGTCCAGCTCCGACATGACCTTGATTCGCTGAACGATTGTCTGATGATGCGCGATGTCGATGGGATCGGCCGCGCGATAGAGCGCACCGTCGATTCGGTACTTGACGACAACGTCCGAATCGCGAGTCTCTATATGGATGTCCGATGCGCGTCGCTCGAGTGCGTTGAGCACGACGGTGTAAACCAGCTTGATGATCGGCGACATCTCGTCGTCGCCGGTGCCGGTCAGCCGCTCCATGTCCAGGACTTCTTCGCCCTGTTCCGTCTCGCGCAGCAGCGACATCTGATCGGTGCGGAACCCCGCGGTGGCATCCTGCAGAATCCGAGCGGCGGTGTCGCCACGTTTCAGGGCATCCTCAACGGCAGTTTGAGTTGCAAAGGCGGGCTTCAATCGCAAGTGCAACTGAGCTTCTATTTCGTCGATCGCTTCCAGATTAGTCGGGTCGGCCATCGCCACGGACAGCGTGTCGCCGTCGCGCGCGAGCGGGACGAAGCTGTGACGCACCATCATCTCCACCGGCAGCTCGTGAATGAGGTGATAAGCCGGTTCCTCGACTTTTAAATCCACAAACCTCAGCCTGTAGCGCCGTGCCTTTTCACGCGCGGCGATCTCCTCCTGACCCATGGCGGCTGGATCCCGCACCGTAGCCTCCGTTGAAGTGACGACGGGACCCGGTGGGGTTTGACTGCTATCCTGTTCGACTCGTTCAGACATTAGCTACCTTTTTACTACTCCCTGATTGGTTTCAGATTGCGATTACTGCGGGACCGTCTGGCCGCCGCCCATGTTGCCGATCATATAGAAGAGCGGCAGATACATAGCAAGCAGAATCGTCATCACCAGGCTGCCCATGAAAATCAGAATGACCGGCTCGATGAAAGTGGTGATTGTGTTGAGCCGCACGTCTATCTCCGAATCATAGAAATTCGCGACTTCATCGAGCATTTCGCGCAGCGCGCCCGAGCGTTCGCCGACGCCGATCATGTCGATTGCAAGCTCCGAAACCCATCCGGAAGCTTCAAGGCTGTCGGTGAACGGACGACCTTCTCGAATCCCTATGAGCACGTTCCGGCTCGCGTGCCTAAGCGCTCGATTGGTAATGGACTCGCTGGCAATCTCAACGGATTCGGGCAAAGTGATTCCGCCCGCCAGCAATGTTGCGAGACTGCGCGTGAACTGCGCGATCGTCATCTGACGAACCGTCTCGCCCGCGACCGGGGCTTTCAGAATCCACCTGTCAATCGTGAGCCGCCCGTTCGGCGTGCGTCTCCAAACGAAGATAAAGATCAGGCCGCCGATGATAGCCGGAACCAACCAGATCAGGTTGCCACTTACAAACTCAGAAGTGGCGACTACCGCAACCGTCACCGTCGGCAATCCCTGAGCGCCGACGCCGCTGTATAACTTCATGAAGTTCGGTATGACGTAAGTCGAAAGGACCATCACCAGTATGATCGATGCGCCGACGAGCACCGTAGGGTATGCGAGTGACTTTTTGATTTTGCGCCGCGCTTCGGTGATCGTCTTTTGGTAGCTGACATAACGCAGCAGCACTTCATCAAGCGACCCCGCGCGCTCCCCCGCGAGAATCGACGCAATGTAGATACGGGGAAAAGCGTCGCCCTGCGCTGCAAACGCCTGCGACAGCGCCTGGCCCGCGCGGACTTTCTCTTCGACGTCTTCGAGCGTGAGCCTGAGTTGCTCGTTGTGAACGCGTTTGCGAAGAATGCCGATGGCCTGAAGGATCGGAAGCCCGGCGCGCAGTAAGGCTGACATCTGCTGATTGAAGAGAAGGAAGTCTTCAGTTCTGATTTTGCGAACGTGCTGTTCGCCGCCGAAGGCTCGGCGAATGTTCACGCCACCGCTTGCAGCTATTGAAAAAATTCGAAAGCCCTCGCGCTCGAGCTTCGATCGCAGATCGCGTTCGGCGGTAGCCTCTACCATGCGTGTGACAACCTCGCCGGTGGGCGTCCCCAGTCTGCAAATAAACTCAGGCATCGGATTGAACCTTACTCATCGGCCTGTCGCAGCCGGCTTTTGTTGTGTCTTGGGGCAGTAAGCGACCAGGGAAAATAATAACATAGCTCCAACATTCGTAACCATTACGAAAACCCGGATGGTTGTTTGACTCCACGCGGCCGTTCCATTACACGCAGAGCGCCGATAACTGTTTCAAAGAATGGCAGGAGCGATTGGTTTCCCAACGAAACCGCCCCATCCGGCCAACGCCGTCACGAATCAAAGGTTGGGAAGGGTGGCTTGCCCCGCTGCTCTCGAACAAACCGGGGGGCAAGCCACCCTTCCCAACCTGTTATTCTTCCGCTGCGGTGACGTGGATGAACGGCGCTTTGAATCACAGGAATATCACTGAGCCGCGGCTACTCATTTCGCAAGCGTCCAAGCACACTGATGCCGCCAATAACGCGATCGCCTTTTCGCACAAGCACGTCGATCTCGGCGGGTAGGATTACATCCATTCGTGAGCTGAACTTCATCAGCCCGATGCGTTCGCCCAGAGCCACGCGATCGCCTTTTTTCTTCTTAAGCACGATCCGGCGCGCGAGCACTCCGGCTATCTGGCGAAAGACGATCGTGATCTTCTCGCCGCGGACCGTGACCACATTTTGCTCGTTTTCCACCGAAGCGATTTCTCGTGACGCCACGTGAAAAGCGCCCGGCTTGTAGACGACATCCACTATCTCTCCTGCAATCGGCGAGCGGTTGATATGCACGTCCATCGGCGAAAGGAAAATCGAGATCTGAGTAGGAGAGTCACTCGCTCTCTCGTCTACGGGTGACGTGGCCACAACTCGTCCGTCGGCGGGCGATATCACGATTCGATTGTCGACCGGGCATTCGCGTTCAGGATCGCGGAAGAAGAACGCCATAAAGGCGGCAAGCAACACACACACGGTTGCTGCTATCCACCAGCCCAGTACCAGAAAGAGAAGCCCGGGGACGAGAAACGAAACGACGAATGGAATTCCTTCTCTTGCCATCTTTCGACGGATGGGCAGGCAAGGATGCCTGCGCTCGCGGGTTGTCTCGGGATAATGTCGCGAAATAAAAATTGGTTACCAAACGACAAACAGACACGCCGCATTGGATATGCCAACACTGTCCGCTCGCGAAGTAACCAACGGGTTGATGCTTTCTTGTTCGGCGCGATTCTGTAAAATGATAGCGGTTGCGCGCCTTCCAATCTCAGTGACCGGCCGCTTGTTCGTGTTCCTTGTAGCGGCGCATGATCGTTTCCATCTGGTCTTTAAGAAATAGCTTCTTCTTTTTCAGAGTGGCTTCTTCCATCTGCTCCTCAACGCTCGGGTAATGCAGCGCGGCCAACTCGCTCAATCTTAGCTCGAACTCTCCGTGGGTTTGCGCCAGTTCCGCGAACTGCGCATCGTTGGCCATAAGTTGCTGCCTGAGCGCTTCGGTGTCGGAAAAACTCATAGCATTTTTCCCTCCTTGGTGGATTTAGAAAGACCAGTTCTGATGCCAGCCAAATGGTACTTCAAAGCCCTATCGCATGCAAGAACACGGAAACCGTGAAAGGAGCCATTTTCCATTGTTCATTTATCAATTGTCATTTTTCATCGTTCCGGCAATGGAAATGAAAAATGATAAATGGAAAATGGAAAATCTCTGATACTTCCTTTGCTTCATTTACGCTGCCGCTCAGCGAGGGGCATAGCCCTTCGCATAATGCAGATGCACGTCCTGCTCGGTCGTCACCTCAACCTGACGAAAGCTCCTGCCGATCGTAGAGCTGTCATAGGTTATCAGCCATTGAAGGTTTAGCAGTTCGTCGAACTCTTTGAAGTACGGATCGAATGACACAAAGTCGTTGCCGGTCGTAAAAGCCTCGCCGCCCGTTTCATCTCCGATCCTTATCAACGAGCCCTGTCCGAAGTTCGATGCCAATCGGCTCTCGTCGCTCAATCCGACGGTTGGCGCGAAGAAGCTGAACACCGAAACACCGCGACGCTGAGCTTCACTTATCGCGTGACTGAGATCAACTGAAAGCCCCGGACTCGAGCTTCGAAATCCGTGAGAAGTGTCCAGCCCGTCCGATACCAGCAGGATCATTCTCCGGCCGGCGGGCTGCGAATCGAATCGACGCAGCGCTTCGATCACTTCGACATAGGGGTTGTAAGGCGCGCTCGAAGCGCTGCTTCGCACAATCCGCAGCGACTCCGCGGCGCGCTCGCGATCAGTTGTGAAGTCCTGCCTGACCTGCAGCGATCCCGCGGTAACATAACCGATCATGACTCGCGAACCCTCGGGCAGACGCCGTATGAACTCCTTGATGCGACTCAGCTCATTGTTGACCCGAGTCACAAGATCATCCTGAATCAACACCGCCAGAATCAGCGGCGCCTCCGAAGCGCGTTTCACCGAGATGATCTGCTGAGGAGTTCTGTCTTCGCGGACGGAGAAATCGTCGGGTCTTAATTTTGACGCTGCTTCGCGCATCCGCTGGTTGCGAGGATGCGCAGTCACAAGGATCGTTACTTCTCGTCCGGAGGACGATACTTCGCGCTGTTTCTTTTGCGCGTTTGAGCCAGCTACCGGACTCAAGAGCAGCGCCGTTGCGCTGGCTATGACGCCGAATATTGCGATCTTCTTAAAACGCACTGTTGTTACCTCCTCGATGCTCGCGAGCAAACTCCTATTCATAGCGAGCTCGACGCCTCCATTTTAGCAGAAGGTTTCCCCGTACCGGCGTCAGCCGAAAGTCAGTATCCGTCAAACAATGTCCGGCTGGAGGCGGCGCTACAAACATCAACTTCAATGCGTGCCATGCTAAGCCGTCGAGACCGCTGCTTTTCCGCAACAAGACAGCAGAACAGCAGAACCGCGTAGAGAATTATGCTGGCGCCCAGCATCTCGAAGAACTCCTCGAACGCGACCTCAACTCGATACAGTGACAATGAGACTCCGGCGCTGAGCATCTTGTAACCGATCGTCTCCAGCACGGCGCCCCCAGTGAAATAGACCGCGCAGCCCCCGAGACCAGTTAGCGTCGCGCGCCGCGACAATATCCACAGCCCTCGGAAATGTGGATAAGCTCCGGCGATGCAAGCGGCCGCAATGCAGGCGCAAACGACCGTGCTGCCGATGTGCGCCGTAAAGTAAGCCGGCAGCCAGTCGATGTAGCGGCTCCCAACCAATGCCGTCATTCGCTCGTGGAACATTGCCGTTTCGTCGATTGAAAGAAGTAGGAAAAAACCGCCGCAGGTTTTCAAAAAGCGTCGAGACGGGCGCCCCGTTTCCCGGACACGGCTTGCGAGCGCCCAAAAGCTGATTGCGACTAACGCAAGTTGAAAGGACGAGAACCAGGTTGGAAGATTGCCTTCGGCATCGAGATCGATGACCTCGTCCAGGCGTTCGTTGGGTCCGTGTACCCAGGCATCAGTTCCGTAGATGACGACAAGTAGTAGCTGTATGCATACGAGGCTGAGGAAAAGTTTGCGCGCTTGCTGAGACGTATGGATCATGACTCACCTTCGGGTCTCACCTTCTAGAGGAGTCCCTGAGAGTCCATCGGTCTCGCGCGTGCACGGCTTCGGATGTGATGAGCGGGCAGCGAGTTGCTTTTGACGGGACAAAGCTGAAATTTGAGAAGATCGACAAACGAACCTGGCGAGTCTTTCGCTATTGTGAAGTACGTTCTCTTCCTGCGAGCTTTGCGGTCCTTTGCGTCTTTGCGATGAGTATCTTAATTCGCGAAACGAGTCTCGGGAATCAAAAGATACTCAGCGCAAAGACGCAAAGGACCGCAAAGCACGCCAAGACGCAAATCTCAACACCTTCGACCCTAACTGGAGACCTCGCGCGAGGCGCGTCTCCGTCTGCTTCGGGCGACGAAGCCGATCGAAACCGCCGACGCGCCCAGGCCCGCAAGCAGCCATGTAATCGGACCGAGCGGCGAGAGAATCGGAGTGTCCGGCTCGCCTGATGTTTCGCTCGTCAGACCCGCCGTTGTTCGAAGCGCTGCATCAATGTCCGAGGCAATCCATTGCCTACGCGCGCCTCTCGCGTGCGTGCCCTTCAACGCGCCTTCCTGGAGTCGCGTACCCGGAAGCACCTTTCCGTTTGGGCCCAACTCGATCAGAACGCTGCTGGTCATCCCGTTGTATGCGCCGGTGAGTGCGAGCACCCAGGTCCCCTCCGAAGGCCACTGCTGTTTGATCGCGTACACCCCGGATCCGATTGAGCGCAACTCGAGTGCTACTGATTTGCGCGCGCCGTTCACCAATCCTTCGGCGGTTGCTGATAGCTTCGCGTCCGCGGGCTGATGACATCCAAAAGTTCGCGCGATCAGCACGGCGTCTTTCATCTGAGCGTCGGATGATGAACTTGGTGTTTCCACCGATAGTTGAAATCCTCCGGCGAGCGCGGAGGACGAGATCGTCAGCAGAAACGCGGCGCCAAGAGAAGCAAGTGTCGACATCCTAATCAGGTTCCGTCGCGAGCGTGATTGTTTTGACATTTTAGACTCCCTCCTTTTCAGTGGTTCAGTTGTTATTCGATTCGAGCACACTGTTTCGACTGTTTCGACTGAATCATCCGTTAGACGGCGGCGCGCTGAGTTTTCTTCCATTGACGCAGCGCAACCAGCATGTAGGGGCTGCCCTCCGTGGCCGCCCCTCTTTACGCACGTACGGCGCTTGTTGGACGTCAAGAGGGGCGGCCACGGAGGGCCGCCCCTACATGCCGATGTCGCGCGCCGGCAGTTTGCGCTACGCTGCATCGCTGTCGTCGAACGGCTCGGAGTCATATAATTCGCCTCCTGACTAGAAAGACACTATTATGGAAATAAAGCTGAGCAAGTCTGTTCTTCGCGCGTGGAAGCCGGGAGACGAACCCTCTCTTGTGCGACACGCGAACAGCCGAACCATATGGCGCAATCTTCGAGATGCCTTCCCGCATCCTTATACGCTCGTCGATGCAAAGCGCTGGATTGATGTCGCGAACCCGACTACGCCGGTCACAAACTTCGCGATCGTTGTAGATGGCGCGGCGGTCGGGGCAATTGGTTTGGTGCTCAGGGAAGATGTGTTTCGCAGGTCGGCGGAGATCGGCTACTGGCTGGGCGAAGAGTTTTGGGACCGCGGTATCGTTACTGAAGCGGTTCGCGCAGTGACCGATTACGCGTTTGAAAAGTTCGATCTCTGTCGAGTGTATGCCGGCGTGTTTGAGTGGAATCCGGCTTCTATGCGAGTGCTCGAGAAGGCAGGATATGAGTTGGAGTGCCGAATGAAGAAGAGCGTGACTAAGGACGGCGAGACGATTGATGAGTTGATCTACGCCGTGGTGCGCGCTTGAGATTTCAGTTTAGAGTCGCCGATCGCAGTAGAAGAAATGGTTAGGAATAAGAGGTCGGGAAGGAGGGCTTGCCCCCGCCCGGTTAGCCAATGAAGACTGCGGGGGAAAGCCCACCTTCCCGACCTGTTATTCCTCCCCGCTGTGTTTCCATGTTCTATTTCAACTTATCGAGGAGCGCGCGTGCTTTTGTTTTCAACTCAGCCAATTCAGACGGACTTCGCGCGGTATCGTTTCCACTCAGGACTGATTCGAGCAGCTTGCGCGCCTCGTCCTTTCTACCCTTCTTCCCGTAGACTTCAGCGAGCGTCACCGCAAGCTCTGCATTGTTGGGACCAACCTTAATGCCCTCTTCCAGTCTCTCAATTCCGCGCCGATCATTGCCGCCCAGGAGTCGAGGCAGATTCAGGTCGATTTGACCAAGCGCGGAATAGATGGCCCCGTTCTCGTAAGCGGGATCGATCGCAAGCGCCGCCTCGAATTCTTTGCGAATAGTCTTAACGAGGTTGAGGCTTTGAAGCGCGCCCTTCAGGTCGGCATATTCGCCCTCGTTCGCTGCAAACCAAAAATGAGCTTCGACGCGTTTGTCATCAAGCGCCACCGCCTTTCTTGCGGCGTCGATTCCGGCTTGGAGCATTTTGCTCTTTTTGGACGAATCCTTTTCGCGATCCGCAAGATAGTATCTGAGCCTGGCCAGGCGCCACCACGCTTCGTAGTTTGCAGGTTCATGCGTCGTGAGTTGTTCCATCAGCGACGTAGCTTGCTTCAAACTGTCGCCGTTGTCGCGCGCCGCAAACAGACTGTCGGCACGCTCGAGAGTGTTCGGCTGCAACGCTCGCGCGGTCACCGGCAAGAGAATCAGCATGGAAAGGAAGAGCAGTTTTCTCATGGTCATTTTGATTGTTGGTTTGTCACTACGAGTTTGCCGCCGCTCTCGGCAATCGGGTAAACGGGACCCGCGGCCGCGCGATTTATTTCGCCGAGTGTCGAGGAGTCGGTAAAAAGAAGGACTCGACCCGGGTTGTTCCACAACTTTGCCAGCGCTTCGTTGTCCAGAAAAATCTGAGGCGCGTCCTGGAAATAGGAACCGTATTCCAAATTTGCCGAGCGCCCGTTCAGAATGTAAACCATCTTACGCGTGTAGAAGTTTATCGACGACCCACCCTCATACTCTCCGTTGATGATGATCGTGTCTCCCTGTCTGTACTCGCGGTCGATTGCTTCCGCGAGGGCGCGAGACGACAGATAAGGCTCAAAAGCGGCGAGGCTCATATGCGCGAAGAAAAAGAACGCGGCCATCATCAATGCAAGGGTGATGTTCGAAGCCGTGTGCTTGCTTTTGAATCTAAGAAACAGAGCGGCTCCAGTGCCAAGCAAAAAGGTCAATGCAGTTCCGATTACCGGAACTCGGAGCTGTGCAAGCGAACGCGGCGTCAGATCGAGGACGTGACCGAGCGACAACGCGTAAGCCCCGGGATTGCGAGTTAGCGTGGATGCGATGTCTCCTTCGACCGTGATGTGCCTCGTCATCCAAGAGGCAATCGCTCCCGCCGCGAAGACAGCGACTCCAAGACAGGCGAGTGTAATCTGAGATGCGTTGAGCATCGCAGTTCTGCCCTGGCGCCATCGCATTTCTGCCTTGACGAGACCGGCTCCAATCAGAAGCGCAAATGCCGGATACGCCGGCATGGTGTAGTACTCCTGAGTCGTCGAAAAGCAAAAGAAAAGAATGATGAGCGCGCCCCACAGCAGGAGAAACAGAGTGACTCGCTGCTCGCGATCGAGGCTTCGCAAACGCCGCGGAATGCCGGCGATCGCCGCCGGCACAAAGAAGGACCAGGGGAAAAGCCACACCAGATGCAGCCCGAGAAAGAGCGGCAGGGGCACGGTGTCATAGTCGGCGGGATAGCGCTTGCCTATGTAGCGCAGCAGATGTTCATTCATGAAATAGAACCAGAAGAACCCTCGGCCCTGACTCGGATGCGGCGTGCCAATCATCAGACTTCCCGGATTGCTCAGCCCTGCCGCTATGTGCCACGGCGCGGCAACGATCAGAAACAACAACGAGCCGGTGAATAGCTTAAGCTGAAGGAGCTTTCTCAGTTCACCGGTGATCAGCAGGTAAGCAACAATAATAATCGCTGGAAACGCCGCGCCAACCAGACCTTTAGTCAGCACCGCCAACGCACCGAAGAAATAAATGCCGTACGCGAAGCGTGATCGATGCGGTTCTTCGTTCGCTCGAAGAAAGCAATAAAAGGCCATCGTGATGAACAGCGTTAGAATCACGTCCGGCCAAAGCATCCTCGTGAACAGGTAGACGCCCACGCACGTGCCGATGCATAACGCCGAATAGAAGCCTGCCCTGTCACCGAATGCAAACTTGCCCACAAGCATCGTTGCCAGCATCAGTGCCAGCGTCGCAAGCGCTATCGGCAGCCGTGATGAGAATTCGCTTACGCCAAAACGCTTGCCAAAAAGGTTGCCAAAAAGCTCGTCAGACAGGGCCACCGACCAATACATCAGCGGAGCCTTTTCGAGATAGCGGATTCCGTTCGCGTGCAGTGTGACCCAGTCGCCCGTTTCAGCCATCTCCCGCGCCGCCTCCGCGTGGACTGTGTCGGCGTCGTCGAGCAGCGCAGGCGGATGAGCGCAACTTGCGAGATAGATGATTCCCCAAAGAGCGATCAGACAAAGAAGTTCTTTTCGGTTCGGCATCTAAAGGTTTTATAGCAAAGTGGTTTCAATTTACTCCAATTGTTTTCTCATCCGACAAGCCTTACGCCGGTGGCGCTCGATGCTGAAGGAGAGTTGTGTTCATCTCACTTGCGCTGTTCTCTTAGGCTATTCAATCGATGGGCTACGGTGCGTGTATTTGTTTCCCCAGGTGTTCTGTAAGATTTACACCCTTTTTGCGAGCGTTTCGATGTGTGATGTCGATTATATAAATTATTCTGCGGGTTCTTGCTCTCTGAATGAAGGCATACCGTTTGCGACTGGCCGTGTCGTTTGAATGCAATCTCGCATAGATTGGTGTTGAACAAGTAGCACAAACAGGCCATAGCCAGTTGCACGTTGGGAAGCCGTCCAGGCATGCATGCTGTGGCCTCCTCGCCGTAAGGATCAAGTAGTCTCTCACCCCGAAAGAGAAGCCGAAGCGAGTTGGTTCGAGTTGTTCTCCCCCCGAGCAGTTCGCGTCGTTTAGCGTCAACGAAAAAAGGGTCGAGTCTTTTGCGTCTTTACTTTTAGTACGGCGTTATTAGCAAGGAGTATGTCATGCGAAAACCAAAAGCCAATGCGCGTCACGCGGAATTGCGGCAGGCGAGCGGAATAAATCATAAGGTGGCTGCGCAGGCGATTCTGGATCTTGCAACCTGGGCGCGTATGAGAATCGCGTCTCCCAAGTCTCTTGTGGTGTGTTTGATGTTTATCGTGTCCCTTTCTGTATTCGTCGTGCGATTTCGCCCCGCCGCGCGCGCCGCAACCGCGAGCGGGCCGGAACACGTTCTCTCATTTGCCTACTACTCGATCAAAGATGATTGGGATTCTACACTGACATTGAATAACTCGTCGGTCATAGGGCTCGTTAGCACAGTTACAGTGTATTCGCTCGATGGCCGGGCATTCACGCTGCCAACCCTGGAGGTGAAGGCAAACAGCAACATTGCGGTTCCCTTACGCGACTTCATCAGCCGAACCTCGCAGACCGGCCAGTTTCAGGAGGGAAGCATCGACGTTCGCTTTAACAGCGACGATTCGATGGCGATCGCCCCACAGTTGACGGTCTGGGACGCTGCGCATGGACTATCATTCGACGTGGAACCCGCAATGATGCCGATGTCATCGACGTGGGAGGGGCTGTGGTGGTCGCTCGATGATAAGACGAGTGGCCAGGTTATGCTTTCCAACACTACAGACAAGCCGTTGAAGTCGGTGGTCAATGTCGAGT
>Ga0137359_10000681_pt1 | contig 25644 bp, 29 predicted proteins | sample Mad1_40_16metaG_FD_108281 | JGI IMG/M metagenome (GOLD analysis project Ga0137359, IMG submission 108281) | Vadose zone soil microbial communities from Angelo Coast Range Reserve, California, USA - Mad1_40_16 metaG | ecosystem: Environmental > Terrestrial > Soil > Vadose zone | place: USA... | reverse complement strand
GCCACGCCGCGCCTCCCACGAGTGTTGCGCTTCTTCCGTTTATTCATCTCCTTCTCGCGCTCTTTCTCATTGCGCTCCATCTCACTGTCACTGAGGTAGTTAAGGATTGGCGTAAACGCCTGGACTTGGTCCATAGGCCGAGCGACAGATGTGACAGGGGAGAGGAAGGACATGCGGAGATCGTCGTCTTGCACGGCGGTGCCATCGGAGGGGTGCCCGACAAGGAATAGGGATTTTTGATACGTGTGAACTTGCTCTCGTATTGAGTGAGCAATAGCCGTCCTGAAATGCGTGGGTGTTACCGAAATATCCTCTACATAAAGACATAATTCGCTCACCGAAACTCGCCGCCTAAACCCAGTTCCCGCGTATATACCCCAGCAAATTGTTCAGGCGAAGCGCCGGGGTTCTCAATGTCCCACTCAAATTGATCATCAAGCTTCATCGATCCGATACCAATATCGAGCTGTTACGGCATCTAGGCATCAGCTTCCCTGTGTGAAGCGGGGCACAACGAACCCTAATAAGGATACGCATCTCCTCTTGTTGCTCCTTCTCATCAACCTCAATTTCAGCCACGGTGGCAGGTGCATTCGGATCACGCTCAACCTTCACGTTAACATCCACCTTGCGTCGCTTCCTGCCAGTGGTGAGCGCTTCCTTTGGCCGTTTGGGAATGGAGGGGAGCTCCTTGCGCCACTTGTCCCACCAAACCATTTCGTTCTCGTCAAACCGACCTCCCAGTATAGACTCGGGCTCATTCTCGGTTAATGGGTCTGTCGTGTGGGCCTGGAAGTCGCTGAGTTGGTCCTGGATCGACTTGACAATAATTTGAAAATAGCTAGGTGCTAAGGCATAGTCATCGACGAGAGACTGAGCGAACACCTCTGGAGTGATGACTGGGTCTATCAACGAATGTCAACCTAAAAACCGAGAGTACGGTGGGTAACTAGTTACCGTTGAGATTCCACACAAATGCTTCACGCATTCTGTGATGTTCGACATCAAACTCTACGCGGAGGGGAACAAGGATTTCTTCGCGTTTCGCTTCGTCGGGCTCGACTTGCGCAGGCCTGAGAAAATCGATATTGTTGATAAGACGGTGCGTCCAGTCTCTACTAATGAAGAGGAACGACTTACAGCCTGAACCCTTCGCGTCTGCCCTTTCTCCTATTGTCCCGCAACCGTTGACCAGGATATGCGACGCCGAACTTTGTCCTCAGCTTCTTGCCATCAGTTACCTCCCACCATAAATCACGGTGCTGGGCCCGATACGCGCGTAGCTCTTCCCCCATACGCTCTTTCATGCCGCGATAGAGTGCTTCATACTCCTTGTCGCGAGCTATCCACCCTTTTACCTGCGTCACTTCCTCTTCATCCAGTGGCTTGATATCAGCGGGCGACACGAGAGTGACACGCATTGTCTTGCCACCCACAGGCACGGACGATTGCGCAGACGGGAGCGTTGGTTGAGTGGATAAGGTCGATGTCGATGGTGCAGCGGTTACTGGCGCAGTCGGGGGGTGTGAGAGTGGTAGGGGAAGAGAAACAGTAGCCGTAGCCTCTGGAACAGCGACTTCTGGCACACCAGTGTTGATTGTCAAGGCGTCACCACCGTGCATCTGCATCTGCATTTGCGCGGGTGTCATGACAGTTTGAGGGACTTTTTGCACTACTGGGCTGTGAAGCGGCGCTTGCACATCGGGAAAGCCAGGCGCCCCAAGGACCGGCTGTCGTTGTCTCATCGGCCCACCACCGATCCCAACGTTGGGGACGCCCGAAGGCGTCTGGAACGGTGTAACACCACCCGCGATAGACCCTTGTGAGACTTGCGGAGGAAGTGGAGTTTGACCGCCCGCTAAATGTTGCTGGAAAAGGCTGGCGTCATCGAGACCTTGTGGGAGTTGAGGAACATGACCGCCCAGTGAGTTTGCGCGTGACGGGACAACATGAGGTGGTCCCATGAGTCCACCACCAGCGCCGCCGAGGAGCGTTGGATTCGGTGAACCCATGGGCTGCGGTATAGACATCAGCCCACCCGTACCGACATTGCCAGCATTATTCATGCCCAATCCCGCCAACGCAGCCCCAGCCATGCCACCAAATGGTTGATTATCCAGACCACCTTGTCCAGTCAGCCTTCGCTTCCGACCTGGTGAACCGGGAACAGGAGTGCCTGGGACCTGGCCGAAGCCCTGAAGGGCCTGCACCTGGGGTTGCTGTGCCTGCGCCTGCTGTTGTTGCAGCTGATGCTGATGCTGAAGTTGGAGCTGCTGATGAAGGAACGGAGAATTCGCGTGAGTGGGGGTATGGGCCTGTGGCTGGGGCTGGTGAGGAAGCGACGACTGAACCGGAGTTGGGGGTTTAGGTGTGCCAATAGGCGGCCCTTGGCCGAAAAGATGAAATCCGCTAGACGTCCTCGGCCGACTCGGCGGCCGTTGCATCGCACCAAGTTGACTAGCATTCAGAGCAGGTGACGACGGTGCAACTACTGACGCAGGCCCAGAGTGGTGAGATATTTGTGACTGCGAAGTGCCTGGACGAGATGATGGTGGACGAGGAGGCGGTGGTGGCATCATCTGAAATTGAGAACCCTGCTGCGAGAACTGTTGCCCTTGCGGAGATTGCTGAGAGAAGGGTTGTGAATGCGTAGCAGAAGACGAGGATGACGGCCTGTCGAAAAAGTTCGGTGTGTTGTGCATGCTCTGCTGCTGGGCAAGAACGCCTTGGAGGCCGTTTTGTTGACCGGGATTAAATTGAGGCTGATCCTGGAGGAAACGTTGTTGCATCGGCTGCTGCACTTGCTGCCGTTGGTCAAACTGAGGTTGACCGTGGTTCATCTGCCCCATTTGCCTCTGTTGCAATGCTCGTTGTTGCTGTAGGGAAAATTGGTTAAAAAAATAGTTACGCCAGACAAATCGGAGTCGATCTTCCTTACCAATAACTTTGCCTGCATCTGCTGTTGAGGAGTCATTTGCTGCAGCTGAGCGAGGTGCTGTGCCGTAAAGCCCATAGTATTCGCGTTCATACCACCCATGCCTGCCATGGCCGTGTTGCCCATGCCGCTCATACTGAGCGCGCCTTGACCAACACTGCCCATACCGCCTCCTAAACCGGCTTGCATGGGGTTACCGCCCTGCATCTGAAGAAGTAATGCGGGGTTGAGTGACTGATTGAGTTGTTGTTGTTGTTGTTGGGACATCGCAGACGCCCCACGACCATTCAACAACTGTTGGGGGTTCATTGACAAGCCTTGGTGTTGAAATATTTGAGGGTTCATCAACGCGGGATTACTGTTCTTCTGAAATTGTTGATTTTGGCCCTGGCTCTGGAGAGGCTGTAGCATGGTAGGGTTGAGAAATTGCTGCTGTCCGCCTTGAGGTTGTGGGAATCCATTGGTATTAACGTTCATTGAGACGAGATGAGACGTAAAAGTCTGGCGCTATATGTGTGGCCCACGCGCGGGTGGGAGACTGCGCCTGCGGGGGAAGGGGAGAGGGTGTGTCAGCAAAACGATGTCGAGCTGACGGGCCATCGGAAAGCGGAGAGCGTGTGTACCTGGATGAGAGCCTAAGAGGGAGAGGGAGGTATGATAAGCACGTGCATGGATAGGGAGTGGGATATGAAATGAGACGTACGGATGAGTTGAAGTCGAAAGAGGTCGGACCTCGTGAGGGGTGGGACGACCTAATTGGTAGGAGAGGGACGTATTAGCATATAGTTGAAAGAATTGACAAAAGGGACATTGTGGATACGTGCTTGGAAAAGGAATAGGATGGAGCAGCCGACGATTCGGAAGGAGGCGCACGGACCAGGGGAGGAGGGAACGAGGGAATGATGGATCGGGAGAACCCAAAAAAGCTTACGTTTGAGTGTTGGAAGGGGAGGACGGAGGTAAGCTGGCCGTACGTGTGGACGGAGTGCTATTTGCGAAAGGTAACGCTCGCTCGGAGAGCCGAGGCTTGAGCGGTGAGAGGGGACGATCAATGATGATGCGATACCGCACAGACTCGGTATCCTCACTAGGCCCGTTGGAATTGGAATTTCTAGCCTTAGTATGTAAAAAGACGACGGTGTCTTCCTTCTTCTACGACGAGTGTGAATCTGAAAAAAGTGGCACACCGTGTCCGTTTTGTTTACCAAGTCGACGAGGCGGGGAGGGGCGTTGGCTAGGCTAGCAAGAACAACAGACTCGGGGGCGACGAGTCACGGATTCAACGTGACGAGTGGTCACGTCACGCTCCCACCCCTCGAGCCACGGGATTGTGTATTGTACTAGACACATACAACACTTTTTACATACGGGAAAAAGGGAGGGACGGGACGAGGAGGAGGGGAGGGGAGAGGGAAAGGGGAAGATAGACGGGCGGGATACATGAACGCGGCTGGCGACGGCTTGAAGCCCACTCATCCTGTAAGGAGATCTGAGATCGACCCCGGTCTGGTCTCCCAAATGAAGAACGTCCACTCGCTTTTTCCTCCCCTCTCAGCTCACCTGTCACCACTGCTCACGATTCCCTTTCTATATCCGTCCGCCTTCTACCCGCTTCCTCTCTATACTCCCGTCCCTCCTTATATGGTTACGCATCTTGAACAATAAAATTCTCTCACCCGTACTCCTCTACAGAGTCCATATATATGCGCTCCTGATTACGCCCGATTCCGATTCTGACACCCCTACCATCAGCTCATTTTAAAGGTCTGCTGACCCGAGCCCGCCTTGTGTCTTGACACATCAACCGTCCGGATACAAATAATGCATCGTGTGTCCATCGAGATGACAATGCAACCCATATCATCTTGTGGAAAATTCCAAATCCCGATTCGCCAACACAGGCACCCACGGCTTTTTCTTCACACGGAGTTTCTCGCTTTCCTCCCACCTTTTCTAACAAAACCTAGGGATAATCTCGAGCGTCTGATCGCAATGTTCCTGCAGGGACTACTTAACAAACGTCTATAATCTGTAGTACCTTTCGCTTTCAAAATCTAGTGGGTTGCACCAGCAAGATGTCCCTCCTTGCTATTCTGCCAGGCATCCCTCTTCTTGGCCCACGCGTAGACGCTGTAACCTGCACATATCACGTTGATGACGACAATGGCATAAGAGGCATCCTTGCATCACACGTACCAATGCCAAAGGGAATAACCCAGTAAGGCAGCTGGGTAGACAGGCGACGATAGCCATTAAAAAGATAGTTGCGAAAGAGGTGGCTCGTAGCGCTCTGGCGGAAGGGGGAGACACCTGTTTTTGCGTGAGTTGTGTTTGATTAAGGGGAAAACAACAGACGTACTGTAGGTGACTAGCCCGCGTTGCCTCTGAGTACCATGGTGGTAATCGCCCCACCACACGTTCTGAGAAATCATAAATTTCGTGGTAATCACAATAACGTGGTGGACCCACATAGACCTTGGCTGTTTACACACATTACCTGCAACTCCAGCAAACAGAAAAAAAGACTTACGGCCAGGCATTTCGCCCATTGCGGCGGGTGTTGGCTTCATCCTGGGAGAGTGGGTTGTATAGCAAGAGAAATAGTTTTCTTGAAAAGAAAGTCGCGGTTTTGGTGTCGTTGAGGAAAGAAACGGAGCGCCCGCGACAGGATGAACACGGCGATGGGGGTGGACTCGGACCGGACCTGCCTTTCCCGGTTGCGCGTCTTCCAGTTCCTTCGTCGTGGCGACCCAGCGTGCGGGCTTCTACCGATTGACATAGCAATAATGCACTCGTATACTGAGACTCGAAGGCAACTTGACGAGTTGGAGCTCGTCCACCAATCTATAACGTCATATCGGCCTGCAGTCAGCAACCCTCCTATCCTGGACTCGTCTTTGGATGTCCCGATCAATCATGACAACGACAGCGATCACGTATCCGGTCTGCGGCCTCTGCTAGAGGCAGCCAAGCGAGATTTGGACGTCATCAAGCAGGTACAGCTCATGCCTTGCTCTCGCCAGCCTTTCCAATGAACCGAATGTCTCTTTCTTCTTCACCAGTAGTTTCTGGCGCTTCCTGATGCTGCTCCTGATGCTGCTCTCTTACCGCCACCCTCGACAAACGCCCCGTATCTCATTGCTGTTTGGAAGGAAGTGCTGTCTTCTCCACTTCCCATAGTTGCAATTGGAAAGACCTTTTTCGAACACTCAAAAAATAGCGACGTCAAAGGACAAAAACAGGCGCACATACAAAACTCCGACAAGTCCAAACCTGCCGGTGTCAAGGTTGATGTCGTCGCTAACAACGGGCACACGTGGATCCGAGTCAACACGCAAGTTCCATCCCTTCCGTTCATTTCTTCGTGATTTGCTAATTTTGTTCCAGTGCCAAGAATGCAAGGCTCCTGGCAGAGTTCCGCGAAATCGATTCACATTTTACGGACTCTGAGGACGAGGACGGTGCAGATGATAATATCGTTGGCCCATCACTAGCACAATCCGAGTTTGATAACAGCCTCCTGCGCATGGGACGTGCACTCCTCGCTGCTGCGCGCGACAACCCCGTCCTGGGTACCAACAAGCCCCCAGAGGTCGTCCTCCGCCTCACACGAATAGACCCTGACGCCACCGACGAGTGTGAAAATGATCCAAGGATAGCGCTCACTGTCGAATTACTGCGGAAGATGGGCCTCTCAATTAAGCTTGGCGACCTTGGCCCGATCAACCAACTGATGAACTTGGCGCCCACTTTACCCCCACCCCAAACACTCATCCCGACGCATCGAATCAACCTCGATCTCTCAATTTTGGTCGCTTTTGTTTCCGACCTCACGCATGCACCTCTCCCTGACACCGTCGATGCTGCCTATACGCGTTTCATTCCGTCCGTAGAATACGTGGAATGGAAGCGGTCACGCCTCCGTGCGAAAAACGGTGGCAGTAGTGACAACATGAATACAATTGAAGAGGACGTCTACGGTGCCGTCGGTCCTAGTCAGCACTCGCACGCGCTTTCCGAGCAGCTCTTGCAAGAGATGCGCAAAGGAATATTGCAAGAGATTTATGACCGGCTGCTCGCATGTCCGAATGAAACAAATGCGGATACGTCACCCGGGGACGTCCCCATACGTGTTGAGTTTTGGACGACAGCCGAAGCCCGGGACCGTTGTATGCGCATTGTCGCCAAGATCGGTGGACCAGGCGAAAAGCGCCGCTTGCGTGCGCTCTTCCTCTTAGATAACGAGGGCGCCATGTCCCTCAAGGAGCAAGAGGCGCAATATTGGTCACATTCGCGCTACCCGCCCGCCTTCCTCCCCCTCCTGCCGATCCGCGTGTTCCCTGCGACCGAGCCAGCATCAATCGAGACGTCGCCCACGCGTGTGGGGTTTTTCAGCGCTCTCGAGGCGACGTGCCGTGCACTGCTCGCGTCCGGTCCTGCGCCTGCGCCCTCACCTGAAGGCACTGGCAACGGGGAGCTCCGACGCGCCGCGGTGGTGCGCATGAATGGACGACTGACCTTGCATACCGTCCAGAGCATGCAGTGCGGCGCCACGCGGGGCTGGACGACGCTCACGGCGAACAGGTCGAGCGTCAAGGCGGTCTTGCGGGAGGTAAGGGCGCGTGGTGGGTATGGCGTTGAAGCGCGGGGCCGGGACGTGAGTGATGGAAGGCATGCTGCACTATGGATCATCGACCCGAGGAGCTTAGCTCAGGGAATGCGGTCGGATATCAGCGCTTCGCCGGCGTAACCGGCACATTTGATGAGCATGGAGCGGTGAGCAGTGTATCATGCTTGTGGCCGTGCATTACTGCATGTGGTAGACAGGGCACCTTTGTAACGGATTACAGTAGAAGAAATTGCAAATTTTCAATGTCTCAATGTCAATGTCTGGAACTCGGATAATTTTTTCGCTTCCAATTTTTGAAGTTCTCCCTCCGTGCTAGCGTCACCTGCCCTGATTGGTCTGATCGAGTCGAGATTTGAGTAACGTTGATTGCTGGCATACAGTGAACAGCGAGAGTAGCCTGTGAGGACAAGGTTTCGTGCTACACGGCCCACAATTGTTTCCACTGCATACGTACGGCACACCTTCTCGTACGTTACTTATGACGTGTTGAGCCCCAACTTGTCAAACCTTCCAAGCTTACAAGGCGACTTGGGACCTCAGTAATGCCGTAACAGCGCTCAATCCCTGTAATCTCTTGCTGGTTTGGTTTGGAGCATCTGTCCCACTATTTTCTCAGGTACCAATAAAAAAATAATTGAGAGTTGTTAGAGACTTTAAAATCGTCACAGTGAGCCGGCCATATCTGGGAAAGAATCTCTACGTGTGCAAAATGTTCATCGATTTCGGCATAAAGCTGCACGTTACGATGCCTTATACTGTAATCACACCGCATCGCGAGCAAACGTCGCGTATCGGGAGTGGCTTCGGGCTATAAATAATCGGATGACACACCGATGGTCATTGCCAGTCTTACCATACCACGAGTCCTCGGGCGGTTTCCCACTGTCTGTGTGCTCTTTCCCAAAGCACTGGTACTTCTGCCCTAAGCATGGCCTCGGAGCTCTATTTACGAGATGCGGCGAACTCGGTGGACGCCACACGTCCCAAGGTCAAACCGCCGCCACAACCGACCTCTATTTCTGTGCCATTCCACTATTTTCCCAGCGATGACGGAACCGATGAGAATCTTCTAATCCTTCTCCACGGTCTTGGTCCGCACGGCCTTTGTTTCTTTTTCGGCGGTGCACGCTTCTGATCCACCACTCCAAACATACATGTAGGGGACACGCATCTCCCCTTCGGAAAACTCGGTCGCTCGCTCAAGCTTCCTCAGACGGCCACCCTCGCTCTTCGGGCACCCGAGCAGTGCGTGTCCGCGAGCTTCCATGTTAAAGCCCCCATGTAACCGCCTTGTCTCACAAAGGATACCGTATCTGTACGAGCAGGCGTTTCAGTGGTACCCTTCCTTCGATCCGCTCGGCGACGTCCTGGCGCACCCAAATCCGACGACGGCAATCGACTACATGATGAAAGTCTTCGATCATCTTGTCGGCGATTGCGGATGGCCTCCACAGCGTATCCATCTCTTCGGTTTTGCTCAGGGAGGCAGCGTAGCAGCCGAATCGGCGCAGAACTGGTGGCGCCGCACGCTCCAGCTCCAGCAGCAGAGATCAGACAACACGTCAGCGCAGCCGTTGGGCTCGGTGGTGTCCGTCGGCGGTCACTTGCTCTCATACCCTACTCTGTCATCCCCGTGTACCACACCCGTTCTTGTGTTTTATCGCCCGCCATCTTCAGAGCCGTCCCTTCCAAAGGATGCCCTTCCTGCTTTCCGAAAAGGCTTCACGAGAGTCATAGACATAGAGAAAAGTGGAGAGGGCATGCCTCGCTCAAGGGATGAGTGGCATCCTATCATGCAGCTTTGGAGTGAGCGGCTTGGGCGTAGACGGATCGATGGGCTTTACGAAGTGATAACCAAAGCGAGCACAGCCTGATATGAACACGAACCAACTACACATAGTACGTAAACTGCGTATCAACAAGGGTAGGTATCGTGGGCTGACAGGACGCCAAAGTTCAGTAGATATGGAAGCAGAACATCGTGTGTACGCGTATTGTAGCGGAAGTTGGGAGTATCCCCAACGATAAGTTGCTCAGAACGTGGCAAGGGCCGGAAATGAATTAGCTGAACAACCCAAGGGCCAACTAAGGCATGCGTTGTCCCAGCGCAACTGTTTAGGCCCCCGAATGTCGCAGACAGACGTACAAGCATTCGAATGCGTTGAAGGGCCGACGCCCAGAGAACTGCCGATAATGTGCTGTTAGAAGTATATCAGGAAGCCACACTACCCTTCACCAGCTTCACTGCCGGAGAAAGAGGTTCCGGCGTGTGGATGCTCAGGCGCCTTTTGGCGGGTCACGACTGCATTTCTCATATTCCGCGCTGTCATCTACGAGGTCAGTCACCTTTTTATTTTTTAAATTCCTGGCTGCTATTGGCACCTACATTTTCCAGAGATCTCGCCATCAAAGATGTCCGCAACATCAACATCGTGAAGTGCCACCATCGTGGGTAGTTCAGCATTGGCGATGTCATCGCTCAGATCTATCACATCTGTTACAAGAAATGGTAAATGGAACCACATGTATTAAATTAGGTTGACGGACGAGTGTGGGATCCATATATGGTCATGAGACGTGACTTGACATTTCGAAGAGTCCTGGTACGAAACACGGATCTTGATAAGGCTCTGCCAAACAATGCGAGTCACCGGACTCACTTTTCGTCAACGAGCCCAGCGGTGCCGACAACATTGAGGACGCTTTCCCATCCAATCGGGCCACTTCGGTCGTGCGTGCTCTCCTCCACTGAAAGACTATATGTCGCCAAAGCCGATAAAATGCGCTCCAAGTGGGATGAGGACACATCAGCCAAAGCGCGCAACGATGGTGGAGGCAACAGCACTTCAGCTTGGTCTTCAATTAGCACGCTGTAGCCATCGGAGTCTTTGCCACGGGATGGTGATGAGACCGTGTGAGAGGGACCCAGATATGAAACGTCGGACAGCAGAACCTGTTTTGCAAGCGAATATACCTCATCTTCGAATCCCCACTCGGGGCGATGAATGTCCTCTGGTACAAGAGGCCATCGGGTCCAGTTTTTCCACGACCTTCCAGGATGAATGGAATCCCCTTTGGGTGATGAGCGGCCAGTCTCTTCGTCCAACGGACTCGTGGCACGTTTACTCTCTGCGCGGGGCTCTGCGCGGGGCTCTGCGCGGGATTTGTGCTGACCTGTTTCGTCATCTGCGCCAGTTGCATGAAGTGAATCCAGGCGGGTGAGTTGAGTGGTGATGTCCAGTGTATCTGTTGTACGCAAGACACGAAGCAAAGAAGCATACTCCGAGATTTCTGAGTGCAAGGCTGCAGGGACTATTTTCCTCTTCCTTTGCTTCCCCATGAATGACTCTCACACTTTGAGGAGTTGCAGGGTTGCAGAGTTGCAGAGTTGCACGCGTCGCATACCCGAATCATGTGATAATCCGTGGAAAAAGGTTAGTAATGTACTGTACAGCTACGCAAGCCTCAATCCTCCACACCATCCCAATTACTCTCCAAGTGCTCTCTTTACCAAGCCATGTATGCCGTTTAACTGACTTCTTATTTTCTTCTAACATTTCAACGTAACACCTTCAGAATGAGAGAGAAGTGGAAGAAAAAGAGGTCTCGTAGGCTCAGACGTAAACGCCGAAAAATGCGCGCCCGTTCGAGTGCGTTTGGTCGTTATATACCTGTCATCGCGCACTGACTGTCCTTTCCAGAGTAATGGCCATAAACCAATAAAGTACGCGAACTCAGGCTGTCTTTTTATCCCCAGGCTGGGGGGATTCGCCCAAGATTTCACCTAACCGATAGCCGCTTGATCGCGTTGCTTTGGTGCACGCTTCTGTCCTACAGCTGCACACCTGATTGTCAAGCCGAGTCGGGATGGTTGATTGGTCAAAGTCTATGTATTCTTATACAACAACACGCGACGAATCCGTTGTCGTTTATGTGTGAGAAATCTCGTGTGATTCAAATGTCGCCCATGAGATGTTTCCGTTCATTTCGCGAGATATTTTTGCTGGGGGCGAAAGACACGATCCTGCATGAGATTTGAGCTGTACGTGCATACATTGCGATCAGATATGGTAATATTTGTTGTATGATTGTATTGTCTCAGCGCTACCTGCACTCATCCGTCTTTCCGTCGGTCTGGACCTACATGACTCACGTTCGCAGGTTTGGGGTGATAGTTTTCGACCCGCTAACCAATGTGGCATTATGCCTGGAGTTGTGACCCCTTCTGAGGGTGCGTTTTATTCTTCTACGTAACAGTGGCGAAGACACCTTAGAGGAACTTGAAGTCGTTCTAGGCCCAGTAACCCACTCCGTACTTCGGACGACTACATTCGACAAGTCGGATCCCGCACTTAAGTTCATTCTGTCGGCACCCATCTGGATTGGGTTCATATACAACTTTTCGTAACCCTTCACCACGTTCAAACCTCGTTGATTCTCGGTTGGAGTCCCGCATGGACTCAGACGACCGCGCCACGTGCAAACTCAATCATACCCCGCGGACAATTCCTAGCCAACCCAATGAACACTTTAACGGCGTGAGAGTCCGATACAAAGGGAACAAGAGTAATTATTCGTCTACGGAGCTTCCATATGACGAGAAGCATCTGGAGGATGCGACTTACTCCTGTGCTATGTTCACACGGTTTGTTGTACACTCACCGACTGGTTTTTCCTCACTCTGGTTGTCTACATGCGCCTTGGTTTTTAACGACTTGACATACGAACCGGTACCACTTGAGCCACTTCTCTATTTATTTTCCAGTGGAGGCAATGCTCAAGATCCTCGCGATCGCTACGCTTTCCTTGTGGTAGCGATCTGCATGCGACCGTGCACCAGGTTGTGCAGATCGGCGATGCTTGTCACAGGCCAATCTGTACTAAGACAACTGTAGGCGATATTGGAGCGGCGGATCTGCGCGGAATGTTGGTTGAGAACAAGCCAGGCTACTTTACTTGACCTTCACGACATGTTTAAGAAACATGTTTCGAAGAGGAATCCATCGAGTTCCCTAATCTAGCCTTTGGGGTTCTACCGATGCTTCTTGCTTTGTACTTGATGCTTCTCTAGCATCGCAGCCTTTGTTTCTACAAGCAGACATGGGTTTAAAATATACTGCGCGACAAGATCTAACGGGTTCGTGTATCTCCAGGACCTTGGCGGTCGGCGACGCGAGTGCTGATTGCAGGGATCCATTCCAGTCATAGACCATGTGGTTGTTTTGTAGTGACCCCAAACTCCCCCACCTTCAAGACAGAATCAAGACAGACAACTAGACCAGTTTATGCCGTTCCCTAATCCAGTGGGCTTGGGGGTTAGGCTACAATCCCGTCTCCGTGCCATGAATGTTGCGCTTTGGCGCTCTGCTGATTCCTAGTCTTCGCAAGTCGGCTGTCCATTCCACTCCTTGTGCTTCGTATGCCGTTACCTGGATCGTTTAAAATGCCTTGCCCGTAGAGCGATTCCATTCCAAATTGCGTGGTTTTTGCGTGCTGAAGGATCTACTGCGATGCCAGTACTGCTCTCTGGGCTCATTATCTGGGGCCTCTCAACTGTTACTATCGCCGCACCGACTTACATTGACCCCTGTGCCGCTATCGCCGGGAATCATTTCTCACCACCTGCAGACGCACTGGCCTGTTTGAAGTCCTTCCCCTTCAACGAGACTCTTCAGAGCAATGTGTTGGCTACTGTGTCGAGCGTCCTCGACTTTTACACCTTCGAGGACTATTATCCAAAGTCGAGTGCTCCTTTTATAACCATGAAAAATATACGTGCAGAACTCGCCCGGATAAACTCGACATTGTATGAGGTGAGATAGTCCGGCTCACTTGATCTTCTAAACAGCTAAACTATGCCCAGACGGACTATGACTTCAACTTGGACGTATATAACACTTTGAACCAACTAAATGATGGCCATACCGGTGAGCACTAGCACCAGACGACGAATGGTGTTAGTATTTATTGCATCCTTCGCAGCGTGGTTACCCAACTGTTACGTGACTTGGGAAGCTCTCCTTCCAACTCCTATGGTTTCCCTATCTGTCAATGGCACTGAAAATCTATACGTTGTACCGGACGCAGTAGAGTTCATGTCGCTGGTCCCTCAAGGCTTGATTAGCCACTACGAGTCGATCGACTTCAATTGGGAGCGACTGGCAGGCGTACAAGTACTCCAGATTGAAGGCATGGACCCATATGGCTACGTGGACTTGGTCGCAGACACTGTAACGGGCAATTACCTCGATCATGGCGTTCGCGTGAACAGTGTGTTTTCCGGTTACAGACTTTCCGGCTCTTCGTTTTCCCAAAAGTTCGGAGATCTAGCCGGCAGGGTTTTCAATCCCATACAAAATCTGACATTTAAATACGTGCCGGTGGGGGCGACGCAAGCCGAAGCTGAAACAGTCACGGTGCCGTTCCTGTACGTATTTACGGGGAGCAGCTTTGCAGACCGGGACTCATAGTGGGTCTTTCTGGCCTCATTTTACATCCTTTGATCCCGTAATTTTAACTTCATTTCAGTTGGGCAAACAACTGCGCTGCTAACGCCTATACGAACGGTGTGGACAGGGGTTCGCTCTCGTCCCGTCAACATCCTCAACTTCAACCTCCAGAGAAAGGCCCCCCTAAAGGCATTGCTCGCTTACCTTCTGTTGCAATTGGGCTACCTCCTCAGTTTCATCCGTCACTGCCGTCGGCGAATGTAAATGCCGGTTACATGGTTTCGTACGTCCTTCCGGACGGTATCACGGGCGTCGTAAGTTACCACATTTTCCACTTGCGAAAATTGACCGTTGGTAGTTATTTGTAGGGTCTTTTCAAGAGCCTAGTTACGAGCAGTTCCAACTTGATGTGGCTTCTACAATCACCTCCCTCAAGAAAGCAGGAGCGACGCGGCTTCTCATTGACCTTACAAATAATCCAGGAGGGTTCATCTGCCAGGGCTTTTTCTTGCACCAGTACTTAACCGGGCTTGGCTTTGGATACCCGTAAGGGCTCGGTGTCTGTTTATTACTACGGCCTATCTGACGTTCAGTCGTAGTGGTTTCCAGAGTTCCATTCGAGGAAACGCGCTCGCGCAGAAGGTAGTCCAGCAGCTTATTGCGAAGGGGATTAGTGAGGACGTCTCATATTATGTTCCAGGACAGTGTACGAGATTTCCTTTACATTTTGGAGAGTGCTGATGTTGATTTTTAGGGGCGTTCGTAAATGATACTTTGTTCCCCAAAAATTTTAACTACATTTCCCCACCAATTTCGGTCGTTATTGATGGCGTCAGGGACACCACATCCCAGCGCTTCCATGTAGGTTTTCGATGTGGCATCTCCATACTCCGTCAACAGTTCTGATAGTACTTAGGACGCTTGTCCGCACTCCGTAACTATTCCGACCGGGCCCCCGTTCGATCTGTCTCAAGTTGCCATCGGTATTCCCATTGGTATCCTGCGCCATCCTGTTTTCATTTGTTCCCTTAGTTACAAATGGGAATTGTGCATCGACCTGCGCTATGTTCAGCACCCTCATGTGGGAACGCCACAACACAACAATCGCAGTATTTGGTGGTCGCCCTGGACAGAGCATAGAATTTAAAGGTACTGTTCGTGTCGCTTCTTCTGTACTTTTTGACAAGAACGCCGGAAAGGCATGGCCGGAAATCAGGTTTTGGAATGGACGGACCTCGACTCTGAAATTAAGATGGCAGGACTTAAAAATGTGCGCCTAAAATACCATGACATCCATATCCTCCGCTGAAAGAAAGACCTAATCAGGATCCCCTTGCACCGCCAGATTTGTGAGTGCGCGGAAGATCTTGGCTATATGCTATTGACTTGATTCTGGCAGATTAGTTTCTGCTAACATCCGGTACAGACCCTAGGTGACCTTGTAGCCAAGAGTGTTTGTTGACCCTCACTTTCCACAGTCATAATTGGCGGACTGCGTATAGCTACTGGGACGAGAATACGCCCATTGGTGAGGAAAATAGTTCCCTGATTTATCCTGGCTAAATCCCTATGCATTTTAGCATATTACTCGGAACCTCCGACGCGTGAGTCGCCTCCATGCGGATCTAGCGTTCGACATTGACAAATTTCTCGTATAGTTCGGTTTCCATATACTGCTGACACGTACAATGACCCCCAAAATCTCTGGATTTTCGCGTAAGTGAAATTCCAGCAATTATCAAAAGTCCATGTTGAAGCCCGCACAGAGCACGGGAGATCTTCGGTTAGACGAGCGTAATAGATAGGCTTCGGACTCGGACTCGGATGTGTCGGACATTTTGTATTATAATCTGGGCGCTTCGAATTGCTCGCTTACCTTCGCTTTATCACCCTGCATCGACATACATGAAGAATGTCGGGCCACTGTTCGTTCATCATCATCGGATGCGCTAATAGTACTGTGAGCAAGCGGAGTACCCTGAGGGACAGTTCTTCAAGAGAACACTTTGACCGATCCTTCAGCTCCGAGGGCCGAGGTTACGCCTGGATACAACCAGAGCCAGTCGTGGAACGAGAGCGTGCTGCCAGAACGGCCGATTCCGTTTTTCTCATAGTATTGGGCCATCTCATTCTAGATGGTGACGGAGCTGTCGGAGCGGAGCGGTGCCTCAGGACGCAAGAGATAAAAAGCCGGCGTCCCAATTTATCTGACCAAACATCTTTCCTCGCCGTTTGCATCACCCACTTGTTTAACTTTCCTGTCTATAAAACATGGGCGTTCTCGACATCGTACCAGTATGATCTATCAACTGCCCACTCCGTCGGCGTCTTGCTAATATATTTAGGCCGGCGTCATCACTGGCGACAACGTCCGGAAACTTTTCGAATACGCCAAAGAGCATAAGGTCTGAACAACTCCGAATAAATCCACCTTTCGCAATACTGAAAACTTTATCCATTTCCAGTTTGCCATTCCTGTTCGTAACCTTTCCTCTATAGGATTCCCACCATTGACATTCTTGCATCTTATTGGTTGTAGGCTATCGTGAGTGCAGAAATCGATCTTATCATATCAAAGATCCGAACGGAGTACCATAGAATGTGACTTCATCCTCGACTGCCAATGCCGCACTCGAAGCCGCCCGGTCAGCACCCCCCTTCATGGATATTTTTAATTCCTGACTGTAGAGCAGAGACATCAAGTCGCCTATCATTCTCCAGTGCTCGCAGGGTGGCAGCGCATACTTCGCTGGGAAGGGTTTGGCCAATGACAAGCAGCAGGCCTCTGTCACCGGTGCCATTGCCGCTGCGCACCACATTCGAACTGTAGCCAAGGCATATGGCGTGTGCGTCGCTAGCCCCGAGCCCACGTGTCATTAGCCCCTCTAACTCGCGGTTCTGCCATTAGCCCGGTAGTCCTGCACTCCGACCACTGCGCTGAAAAACTCCTTGCTTGGTTTGATGGCATGCTTGAAGCTGACGAAGCGTACTTCAAGGAGCACCAGGAACCCCTGTTCTCTTCCCACATGCTTGATCTCTCTGAAGAGCCGAAGGAGCAAAACATTGCAACGTGCGTTAAATATTTCAAGCGTATGGCGCCAATGGGTATCTGGCTCGAAATGGAAATCGGCATTACGGGTGGAGAGGAAGATGGTGTCGACAATACCAATGTCGACAACTCCAGCTTATACACCCAACCAGAGGACGTATATGACGTATATTCGGCACTCTCGCAAATTAGTCCCAACTTTAGCATAGCAGCTGCGTTCGGGAATGTACACGGCGTCTACAAAGTCGGAAATGTTCGGCTGCACCCCGAGCTTCTTGCCAAACACCAGGCATATGCCAGCCAAAAGATTGGTGGCAAGCCTGAGCAACCTCTGTGAGTGGAAAATAACTTCGCATGAGCGGGGCGATGACCTGTCGTACCTGATGCTTCTCAGCTTCCTTGTTTTCCACGGTGGCTCTGGCTCCTCCAAGGAGGAAATCCAGACAGCCGTTAACAACGGTGCTGTCAAGATGAATGTGGATACTGGTTTGTGTTACCTCGCCAACAACTATTCGAAGGTCCTGACGTCCGCATAGACACCCAATTCGCGTATCTCTCCGGAATTCGGGTGAGTACACTTTTTCCTGGATAATCCCCGGCTGAATCTGATGAATAATGTACAGGACTTTGTTCTTAAGAAGAAGGACTACCTTTATACCCAAGTCGGCAACCCAGAGGGATCTGACAAGCCCAACAAGAAGGTAAGCTCTGATTCGGGGAGAAGAAGAGCGTCGCTGAGGACGATATCTAGTTCTATGATCCTCGTGTCTGGGTCCGTGAGGGCGAAAAGACACTCTCGGAGCGCATCAAGGTTGCATGCCATGACCTTGGCAACGTTAGTAAGTGGATTTACAGGTACTGTCTCCGAGCAATGGATGTTGATAATGGTGTGACAGACCGACTATAATCGCGTTGTCGTCTGCTTTGTGATATTTGCGCTTTGTTGCAAGGATGAGAGGGAGTGATGGAAGTCATTTTTTTGTAAATTCGACTAAGGTATTCTGTGGGCTTGGAAAAAAAGCAGCAAAGCTCGAAGTACTTGTAAATGTCAACGTGTAGACCTTGAATTGGCCGTTCAGTAAGCCGTGCCAGTGGAAAATCCCAACGTATGTCAAAGAAATTGGTTCAGACTTCCAGACTGGAGGATGATCGATTGATCGATGATGCATGATGCGTGGGACAATGGGGAGGTGCTTTTCTGGTGGAAATCTTGCGTGAGCGCCCACGGAAAGGACCACACACACTTCCCAGGCGGCAGAACTCAATCATTGCAGACAACAACAAATGCTCGTCACGTGTACCGTTGCGACAGCAGGATTGATGCAATCTGGATGAAAATTGCACACACGGGGTGAATTCACGAAAAAAAGGACCAAGACAAAAAGGCTGACGAGAGTGGGATTCGAACCCACGCCCCCGAAGAGACCAGATCCTTAGTCTGGCGCCTTAGACCGCTCGGCCATCTCGCCTTCCTAATCATTGTCGAGAGTAGTTTTGTCATTGATTATAGCCTTTTTCAACTGCTTTCTTGGCTGTGTGTGTAGCTGGCCTTGGCCTCTTGTTGTAATCTTGTAATCTTCTCACCGTCCGTGTGCGAAACAGTTACGTCTGGCTGTGTCATGATCCTTTCGTCCTCCTCGCAATCTGGTCGCAATGGACTTCCGAAGGCATCAACACATGTCCGATGTTGGGAATGTCTTCGAAAATGTGTCGCATCATAGTCGCACATGATCACACTCACCTTCCCATGCCCACAGCTCTCGAGCACGGGCCAGACACACCTTTTGGGATAAAGCTTCCGTCGAAGTAGCTTCCAGGAATGCGTCGAAATGCGCTTTCTCCTCTTCTTTGCCTGGGATTTGCATGAACTCTCCGCAAGGCGAGCGACCAGCGACCATCCGCCTCAGTAAAAGCTTTCACCTCCTCCACGTCGACGTCTGCTTTCCGGCCCTCCCGACCATCAAGCGAAACGTCGTCCTCCTCTTCCTCTTTGCTATGTTGATCCTTCCACCGCTTCACAGTCAGGCGAAGCGAATGCTTCTTCTCGCGTTTCTTCTCCAGCGTAAGACAATATCACGTGTTCGCGCAGCGTAACGCAGTTGGAAACGATTCGGCAGAACAGTCTCCATCTTAGACAACGTTCCCACGACGTTTTGTTTGCGAGCAGTGGACATTTTGGCTCGCGAGCCGCTATCTGTCAGAGAACCCGTTTTCTTCGCGCCCTTTCCTCTCCTCGTCACCGACCCAACTTTCTGCTGATCACCCATACTTGGAATGCCGCTTCCACCTACTCCGCATAGGTGTAATTTTTCTGATTCAGTAAGGGATGTTACATCCTCACCAATTATGATTATGATTGATAACCGTCATCGATCGTTTCTAATCCTCGTCCCTCGTCCCTCCTGACTCGCCCTAAGGACAGCTTCTCCGTCGATCTCCATGTGTAACATCCCCCTCCTGATTTAGAAAAATAGTTCCATGTATACTTCACCATCTCCTTGGATACGTTCTCTTTCATCCATGTGTTTGCTTGTAAATGACGAATTCTCATAACTCACTTCTTCTCGCTCCGTCGGTTAGCGTAAACAAGGTATTTGTTGACAACGTCGGCCCTGCGTCTAGTGGTAGCATGAATATGACTTTTTTTTGCACGACTGTGAGTTTTTCAATGTACCGAGGATCTCTGTCAGCGGTCACAGGTGAGTTTTTTGTTGGGAGATGTTTTCTTGATCGACTGACCCGCTGTTTGCAACCTTTGGGGTGATGAATGTTGAAAAAGGCGTGCTATTTCCCTAAACATCATCGTAACAGTCTAATTTCGAATGAGTATAGCTTGTGCGAACAGGGTGCCGAGAACGTATGTGTGTACAAATTCTGCGCGAGATACAGGTGCCGGAGAGTAAAGGCGGCGAAGCAATTCAGCGTCGATGGGCGACGAGAATAGTAACCTCGCTCCGTAGGCATAGGGTTACGAGGCCCAGACACAATGGCACGGTGATCACGACACCTTTGAAGGGAAAGATTAAGCCGCCACGCCAGACGTCGTATCGGGCAAATGTGCTGTCAGGATATTGTCTATTTCCTGGGACGATAGATCGTCTTGCGTTAAGACGTCTTCCCAATTCTCGTTCCCAGAGGAAACGAGGGTCCAATTAGGTGACGGGGTCGATCGGATATGCGAGAAGTCTTGAATATCAGTGTGATTACTCTGGTGCGGGAGAGATGAGACACGTTGGAAGATAAGATGGTTTGCCTACATTGGATGGTAGCGCTCCTGCGGCTAGTGGATTAAGCGAAGAAATGAATGGTGGGTATTCCGCAAAAGCTATTGCAGAGCAGTCCTCGATGACAGGATTAGCTGTCGTTGCAAGGTATACGCGAACATGCGTTGAACTATCTATGCGGAACTGGATGAAGCAGGTAAGAGCAGTCTCTAATGTCGGACAAGGGGATACGCGCCTGGTGGCATGCAGCGATTACCGTGCACGTGTGTAGGTTGTGCAAGAGCACGCTGCCTTTCACGTTGGGCAAAATCAGAATCGTATCTTTCAGATCGCGAATATGGAGGGCTGTCAGGGAGAGTTGATGAGGAGACGTGGTTTTTGCTGGACTACATAGATCTACAATGCAACGGCTGAGATCCGAAATTGTCAAGTCGGATGCGGTGTCGTCTTTGAACGTTGGAAGAGATTGTAAAGAGATTCTGCAGTTGGAATGCGCGCTTATCTTACGAAAAGTAGAAGGCGCCGCTGCCAGGTGGTCTCGCTCCGGTTGTGGTGGTATGGCCTGGGATGAAGGCGGTGACGTGGGCGCAGCTGAGAGCGAGGGCCGATCTGCCCCGCGCTTGAAAGCAAATTTCTTCTTTGGCAAGGATGCAGTACGCGTCTCTTCTAAACTTTGTTCTAATGAGTCGATTTGCTGCGTGAAGTAGGTTACAATTAAAGTAAACAGTCCTGAATCGTCGACACAAGCTGTATGCAACGTACAGCTTGACATTGTCTTTGATCGTAAGAGGGTAAGAAGCCTGTTGCGTCGGTCAGTTGTTTTCTCAGCTTTCTGATGTCCAAAGCTAGCTCCTGCAAGTCGTTGTTGGGTGTTAGAGTGTTCTTCGCCGTCTCTAAACGCGTAGTGAGATCTACATGAAAATCACTGAGAAACAGCCGTAAGTCGAAGTAGAAAGCACGCGAACCAGCACGAGATGCCTGAAATTGTAAGTAAAAATTCCGTTGAAACGTTTGATCAGTTGGCTCGAACATCGTAGTTAGTGGTTGAGTCTAGATTCAAGGGATGGGCATTTGAATTTGCCCAATGTGAATTCTTCAGCCGCGCTCCTAGCCAGCACGCTTACGCTCTCAAATGAGGTCTGGTAGAGTGGTTTTCCTGATATCTACTACATGTATGGAACATCCGATGCTAACACTCAGTTTCTACTTCGAGCTCAGAGCTCAGAAAATGCTATGTTACAGCGTGATACGTCGCTTAACGGCCATACCTGAATACAGAAGATGAGTGACAGAGATAGACAAAAGATAGATGCACGTACTTCTGCAATTCCCACTCACGATTGTCCAGAGGACAAACATTCCTAGTCTTCAGCCAGCGCGAGATGCAATGAAAGTGGAATGCATGCTAGAACCGAATGCGGGAGATATGAAACCGCTCAGGAGGAAAAAAAAAAGAAAAACGAGGTACGTTGCAAATACCCCAAGCCGCGTTACACTCTTCACTAGTGGCAGAGACCTGGTTGGCTTGACAGTCTATGCCTGAAAAGGTGTTAGCACGATGTGGTACGGACAATCGGGGAGCTACAGACAAAGGTCCATTATATGATTGCGGCAAATTGCACAGTTATCAACGACGATGTCTGCAATATGGTTACAACTTAACATCGTACGGTCGATTAGAAATAAAACGAGCTAACCCCATGCCCACAAAGCAACTGCATTCCACTATGTGCCGTTGTGTTAAGTCGAGAATCTAGGGGTTTGGAGAGATCTTGCAAACCTTTTTAACTTCGAATCTTTTCTTTGACTCGTCTTTCTTGGATGACACTGCGGGCGGGTCAACGTCAACATCCATATCAGTCATGATTGAGAGTGAGGTGAGTGAACAGCCCAGGCAGGAACCAGGAACGAACGGAACGAAACAGGTGTCGTGCTGAGCTGATAATGCACGTGATGCGATACAACGCGGTCACATGACACGATATGTGGAAGTTCAAGTTGACTTTTCCAGGTGTGGCTTTGATTACTCGGCTTGTCACTCTCGCCTCTGTTGCTTACTTACGCTCTTGCTCGCAGCGCATGTACTAACAACTGCTTTTCTAACTCTGCCTAGCTGAATTCTCCTATGTCAACTTACTCATCCGGGTCGAGGTCGGAACCTCGCTCCCCGCTTTTCGGCACTGCGACTTTCTCAACTTTCACTCGATCTGAAACTTCCCCCACTAGGTATTCATACTCTTCTCGTTCAGGTGATTCGTGTTATTTTGTCTGTGAGGAGATCTATTCACATTTTTTTTTCTAACACTTTCTCCAGGGATCTCAAGCGACAGCGACATCTCTGGGAATGGGATGCGACGCATCACGGTTTCACCTTCTCCCCCCAACCGACGTTCCGGCTCGGACATATACTCCTATTCCGAAGAAGACTCCATTCGGGATGCAGCTGAGGTCGAGGCAGCCCTGAGTGCGCTAGACGAGGAGCTGGACCAGACGGAAGATGCTTTGACTGAATGGTCGCGAGGGACATCCGTCACCCCGTCCTCTTATCTGAGCGGCTCTGCGTCCTCACCTCCGTTCACTGCAAACACGTCTAGCTACATACCTTTCACAAATACCTTACGCGACAGTCGTATTCTGAGTACTATTACTGAACGTACGGAAAACCCGTCTTCGCGCCCCACGTCTCACAATCTCTCGGTCCCTGGGTCCAGACCTGTTTCTGATGCCATTAGACATTCCCTTCATTCTCGAGGCGCCACCGAGCCCGCGCCCAGTGCCGCTACCCCAAGCCGTCGTACTGGGGACCTCATTGCTTTCTTCGAGGATAAATCATCGACATCGGACAACTCATCGCGCCCGTATTCCCCCTTTGACCATAGGAGGACAGGTTCGACACCTGCTGGCCCTCGTTCACCCAGTCCATATATGCAAATGAGTCAATCTATACCGACTTTTGGCTCTACGACCTATGGATATGGGAGCTCTACAGGCTCGCGCCCATCTTCTCCCAGTAAAAGCTGGATCTCTCAGTCACAATCCTACACATCAAGTGGAGTGTCACATTCACTCCTTTCGCCCCCTCGCGGTGGTATTACGGCGCTCGACTCTGGATTTGATAGCAACCACACGTCGAGCTCAACTCCAACATACTCGAATACATTCACTTCTACGTCATATACAGACCCCAATTCTGAAACTGCGTCTCAAGGTACTTCGCTCAGGCGACCGCAAACGACACCACGCTCACCACTGAGCTCGGTGCGTAACATTGTCACGGCATGGAAGAGCCGCTCTCCTTCTCTCGACGAGTCATCCCAAGTTAATTCTAACAAATCGTCTACGGATGCGACACCAGAGGAAGGGTTCTTTAGCATAGGGCGTCGCGCGGCGAGGAGTTCCCAACGTGAATGGGCCGCAATGGGCGGTGAGAGTGGCTCATCTACGTTTAGGACAAGTTATTCTCTTGATAGTCAAGGAGATTTCAACGTGCCTAGCACGCCGAAGACAAGCACATCCCTCACGTCGAGCGGCAATATTCCTCCGCGCTTTGACCTTACCGATTTGGGAACATTCGCCAAAGGCAGCAATGAAGTGAGTTTTCTCAGCATGTCAGCATTTCGTTCGCTTGTTGTCACCACGTTATCTCATCTGTGCCTGGGATGATCTATTGGCCCTTCCTTGCTTGCGTTGCATCTTTGTACCTATGGACTAACTTCTTTCATTGCCAGCCTCTGCGCATCGGACTTCTTTGGTATCTGAACGTGCACGCACCTCCTCCTTATAGGTGGCAGAGATGTCAAGCAGTCCTATACCCTAATATGCTATTACTCTCCTGGATCGCTCAAGGCGGTGGGCGTGGGATTGTAACTTTGGATCTACTCAATTGCACGGAGGTCCGGTCGGTTGCTTCCCCCACTCACCCGAGTGCTCGAGATGATGTTGGCACAATCGCTGCGAAAGCGCAGACGGAAAATGCTCAGGCAGAAGGTTTCGGAGAGTTAGGCTTGATGGAGACCCTGTGTCCGTTCCAATTGTTTTATAGTGATGGCGTGGAACGGTTAGGTGCTGAGTCGGCTAGGGAGCGCGTGCGCTGGGTCAGCGCTATTTGGTGAGTTTTGACGCTGCCCTTGTTCTCCGAGTTGACCATGTCTTCAGGGAGGTGCTTGATCGCTCGGTCACAGTCCCCGATCGTTCTGCAACACAATCGCCTACGGGATCTATGCGTACGATCCGGTCGATGGCAAGTACGAGTACTCATTCTGGCTCCGTCGCTTCTGGGTCGCGGTCTACGACATTCCTCCCTCCCATGGAGTCAATCCCCGACCTTTCCGACTTCCAATCATTTTCGGGATCTAGCGCGGGGTCTTTGTCTCGCCAGCCGTCGCTGCGTTCGCGTGCTGTCGATGACGGTGCCATATCCAACCAGACAATCTTATATCCTGGAGACCCACGGGTGATTGCGCCGAGTCGCAGTAGCTCTCTGCGTCGCACAACCTCTTTGACGGACCTCGGTGAAGAGTTCGAATCTGCGCTGCGACGAGCCAAAGACGCCCGACCTGGATTGGGATTTGGTCTGGGACTTATCGGCGAGGGGTCACCCGTCACTGTATCGAGCGGACCGACACTCCGACGTGATGTTATCGTCACGCCACCGCCTAGCGCTGGTCGTGGCTCTCGTGTACGGCCCACTAACCCAAGCACTAACCCGGAGTCGCTGGCTTCAGTCTCAGATGATGTATTCTTTACATCTGGAACACGGACATCTGGCGATCCGTCGACGACCCACTCAACATCTTCCTTCTCGTCGGAGACCCACCTCCGAACCCAAGTCACTGACAATAACTCAACTGTACCTACTGAGGAAACATCAGGCTCTGGAACAGTAGTTCCTCAGACGTACCGTGACGAAAGTACTACGTACTTGGGCAGTTTGACCGACACCCGGCGCTCAGCACTCCACCTAGACTCGCCGTCTAGGGCTACGGGGCTCACACGTTCACGTGCCGTAAGGACGAGGAGGGATGCTGCCAGCTCGCTCAGCTATTCTTCTCATATTTCCGGGACAGAGTCGTTCTCAGAACGGGATAATGGATCAGGCCATACCCATTCCAGATCCTATTCGGACTACTCACGAGGTGATGGCTTTAGCACTCTCGAGAGCTACTCGCGGTCTTCTTACTCCAGATCCGCAAATCGCACGCCTCCACCGAGTTCATCTTCTGAACACCTACCTGAGTCAGAGGAGGACCCGATTAGTACGACTACACCAACCAGCACCACCCAGTATGAGACTGCGCGTTCTCCCTCGATCATGTCTTTCGCATCCTTGCCGAGTATCCCATCGCTCTACGAGACCG
>Ga0137359_10000679_pt1 | contig 25694 bp, 20 predicted proteins | sample Mad1_40_16metaG_FD_108281 | JGI IMG/M metagenome (GOLD analysis project Ga0137359, IMG submission 108281) | Vadose zone soil microbial communities from Angelo Coast Range Reserve, California, USA - Mad1_40_16 metaG | ecosystem: Environmental > Terrestrial > Soil > Vadose zone | place: USA... | reverse complement strand
TCCAAGGGGAACATGGTGAAATAAGGGCACACGGCATTCAGTGCGTGCTGTGCGTCATATGCTAAGGGGCTTTTTGCCGACTTGCCTGGCGTTAGAGCTTCCTTTACTGCGCTAGTTATGCGGTGCATTTACGGCCTTCTTTGAAGGGACTAAATTCGTAGATCGATCGCAAGAACGCGCAGTTGCTTTCAAAAAACAGCGCTCCGTCTTGCAGCGGCAACTCGCAATCCAATACGTCATTGACGGTCTCCGCAGCTCACATCGCATCCCTCCCCTGCGCTTGTGCAGCTCGAGCCATAGACCGGGTGCTGCGAGCACCTCTTCACCGTAGCGCATCGGCATCCGTGCCGATTTCCGGCGTCCCGCCTGCATGACGGAAGCAAGATCGATGTTCAGTGCCAGCAAATCTTGCGTTGCCCCCACCCGGATCGAATGGCCACTAACATGCCTCACCTGCTTTGCCGGCATACCGACCCGTGCGGCGACGCGCTTGAGTATGTCGGAGACGCTGTCCTCATGCAGTCGACCTCCCACGTTACCACGCCCCGATCAACGCGAAGTGCAGACTGCGGGTGTCAACCGGCGTCGGCGCAATCGCGGCTCGGATTCCACTAGATACGCCTCACAGCATTTGACTAAGCAAGGTCCGCGCCGGCACAACCGCAGCATCAGTTCGTCTGAAGCAGTCGGCCTGGACGTGAGGCAGATCAAATACCGCCTGAAACGCATGCTTGGCCTTGGTCGCTGTCTGGAAGTATCGCAGCGAATCTGACAAGCGCCTATCGCTGGTCTTCACCTCCACAAGCATCCAAGGCTTGCGATCCCGAACGACTAGGAAATCGACTTCGCGCTTAAGTTTGTCCCGCAGGTATCGCAGTTCGAATTTCCCCAGCCCGAGGTCTGTCCAGCCTTCCACGGCTTTGAGTAAATGACAGGCCATCAAGGTTTCGGCGCGCTGCCCTGGATTGTCTATACCTGACCAATCACGGAGGAACCATTTGGGCTCCTTGCGCAGAGCTTTGTTGACGTTAGTAAACCACGGACGCACGACAAAGCCGAAATGTAACCGTTCCAATAAATCGATCCAGCGCTTCACCGTGTCGACGGCAATACCGACTTCATTGGCGAGATTGGAATAGATCAGCTGTTGCCCCGAGCGTTCAGCGAGAATGTCGGTCAATGTTTCCAGCAAGCCGAGGGTTTCGATCTGCGCGATGTCGCGGATATCCTCGTGCGTCAACTGATCGTGCCGCAGCGAGCGCCAGCGGCGGGTAAAACGTACATCGCGGCGCAGAAATGGTTCCGGGAACCCGCCGTGTTCCCACAATGCTTGCCATTCAGCGTCGATCACCGGACTCGGCGGATGAATGACATCCTTCGGTAGGTCGACACGTATGATTTCGCCCACGCTGAACGGATGCATGCGATACAGAAAATACCGACCCATGAGACTATCGCTGCCGCGGCGATAGACATCTAGCCGCGAACTGCCGGTAACGATAATTCGTGCCCGCTCGCCGTAAACGTCAAAAAATCCCTTCAAGAACGCTTTCCACTTTTTGTCCTTATGCAGTTCATCGAATACGATGATGGGCCGGATCTTGCGCAATTGCTCGAGTTGGATGCGCGCCGCTACGGCGGCCGGGCCGTGTAAGATGAGTCGACGATCGTCCGCGTTATCCCAGTTGAGGTAGTCGGTGCCTTCCATTCGGCAAGTCGTCGTTTTGCCCACTTGGCGTGGACCACTCACCCAGGCCATCTGCCGATGGCGGGCGAAGTGATCCTGCAATACGCGGTCGTAAAGGCGCAGCCGGGCAGTCATTGGATGCACACTCGCATAGGGACCATTTTACGCCTAATCGCCGAATGGTCCAGACCATTTTACGATAAACCATAAAATGGTACAGCGTCGGCGCGCCTCGCGATCCCGATCTTGGATGTGCTCAACGGGCGGTTGCGGACCCAGGTGGCGATCGAACCGTTGCCGCCGTTTCCCGTCGCGCATGGCTCATGAATGGCGCGCATGCGGCCATCGCGGGCACACGTTTCCGCGGAAACGCATATTCATTATGATTTCAAAAATACATTGTAAATTATTGATTTATAATAGAACAGTGGGACGGCTGGGACTCGAACCCAGGACCAAAGCCTTAAAAGGAACGAAGTGCAGCCGTTGCAATGCGATAAAAAGCGACGGACGCCAATGCCCAAGCGCGCGATTGAGCGACTCGCTCTGCCGAGACTTGTGAACGCGTATCGCGCGGTTGCGCCCGATCGGCTATCGCCAATCCTAACTCTTTGGTGCGTTGACTACCCGCGCTCATCCGCTGCACGAGGTGGGGCATCAGCGCAGGCGCGAAGCGGCCTCCTGCAGCAGCTTCGAATTCCCCGTCTGATAGAACGCACGGAATGTGATCCTGTGGATCGTCCATACGGCCGATTCGCGCTGCAGTTCGAACTCGTAGTGGCCCGCCACCATCCAATTCTCACCGCCAACCAGGTCCTTAGCATGATGATAGCCCCGGATGTGGCAGATCGCTTCGGCGGTCCGTTCATGAATGACGACGCAGATAGGACTCAGCACGTGCTGCGTTGCCGTTAGAGGCGTCAGCAGTTGGCGCCAGCCATCGACCAGATCATCGCCATTCTGCGTCTGTACCTCTCCGCCGAACAACGACGTGTAATCAACGACGACCGTGTCGGCAAAGCGCGCACGCAGATTGTGCCAACGCCGCTGATCGATATCGTGCGTGACGCCGGTGACGGTTTCGCGCACAGCCTCGCGGTCGACGAGTTGCTGGCTGTTGATCATCATTACGATCCCCGGCGCGCTACCGTCTCTCAATTGACATGGAGCACGCGAAAGTGTCTGGCTTGAAAAAGCCACTTGCCGCCGCGCTTACGGTATGTATCTTCGTAAAGGCCGGCCATCCGATACGTCTTGCGTTCATTGTTCGTGACGAGCTCTGAAGTATAGTCGCGTCCAGTAGCACGATCGCCCTGCACACAGATCGAGCCCGGGGTACTGATAAACACAATCAGCGGATAGTGGGCGATCGCGGCACCTACCGCTGCCGCGATCGCATCCAGACCGTTCAATCTCCCGACATCGGGATGCGACCACTCCGCCTCATCAATCCAAAGTGATCGCCATTCTTTCAGATCGTGACGACATACGGCATCGCCGTAGCTTTCGCATAGTTCGCGAATCTCAAGACGATCTTCTATTGGGCCTTCAAACTGCATCAGCATCTCCAGTCTCGCGTGGCGGTGACGGGGGCACTAATCAGTCGAGTTCCGCTTCATCAAGGTTCTAAAGCAACTCAATTCTTCCCACTGCAATTTTGGCTCGTTTGGACTCATTAAAAACACAATGCGACCAAAACCAGCGGCGCGCAGATGCGCGATCCGGTCGTGAGAGTCCGCGGCGTTCATCGGGACGCGTATAACGATCGTCAAGTCAAGATCCTGGACACAACGCCCGGCTCGTTGGGTCTCAATCCTGATCTGGTCGATTATCTCCTGGATCTTGTCCGGAGCTATACCGTCCCATGCGATCCAACCGTCTCCATATTCCGCGATCCGGCGCGCTGTATAGCCGGAGAAGGCACCCTCCAGCACCGGGGGTCCCCTGCTCTGCAGGGGTTTCGGCCAGCTTCGAAGCGGGCCAAATTTTACGAACCGTCCTTCGAACTCCGCGACATCGTTGGCCCAGATCGCGCGGATCGCTGACAGATGTTCTCGCAAGGCCTTCCAGCGATCGTCAAAGGAGATCCCAAAATCCTCCACCTCACGAACGACGACGCCTGCGCCAATACCCAATATCAAACGGCCACCACATATCCGGTCCAGCGTCGCCAACGTCTTGGCGTAACTGATGGGATGGTGGAGAGGCAGCAGCGATACCGAGATTCCGAGTATTAAGGTCTGCGTGACGGCCGCAGCAGTGGCAAGGACAACGCACGGATCATACAGCTGATCCATGGCCTCTGCGTCCCGAAGTCCTGACCGATCGGGGTCCGGCGCGTGCGTATGTTCGCCAAACCAAAGTGATTCAAAGCCCTGCGCTTCGACCCATCGGGCGAGATCCGCCGGTTGAATTCCGAAATCCGTCATTCGTCCGCAAATGCCGAAATGCAACATGAGTCCCCCTCACGAGAACGCCGCTTTCGTTTCGCATCAATTTCGCCGGCAATGTCGAGATCGCGATACCGGTGCCGCGAATCTTGCCAGCGGGCCAAAAGATCGAACACCGGGCCGCCGCCTGGCATTCGCTCGACTGGTCCCGGCTATTCGCTCTCATCGGCCGCTGCACCTTGATGTCGTCACAGTAATCTTTCCTCCGTACTCCTTTGCCGCGTGCCCGCTAGAACCTGTAGAGCCCCTGCAGCCTGACCTCACGGCCGGGATTTGCGACGCCTATGAGGTCTTGGGGTTTGCCAAGCGGCTTGCCGAACAGGTTGCTGGCATAGAATTGGTCGGTCAGATTGGTACCGATCAATGCCACCTCCCAAGGCGCATCGGACGAGAACAGGCGCAAAGACGCATTGAAAAGCGTATAGGCTTGGGTTCCCGTATCCGGCTGACGATCGATGTTTGGAGCGCGGGTGTAGGTGGCGACGTCTGCCGTCATGCCCAATCTGTACGTCCCCGTCAGCGACGCCTCATAGTTGGTTCCAAAATGTACCTGCACTGGCGCAGTACCAAAACTTGTGCCGGCGAGGTCCTGAGTCCCAGCGGGGCAGGTTTGTCCCGAGTAACAGGGGGCATTTGGATAGCTGCTGAATCGGTTCCGTACATATCCCACAAAGCCGTTGACAGACCAGTGACTCGCCAACTTGTAGTTCGCATTGAGGTCAATGCCCTCATTGACGGCGCTCGCAGCGTTGCCAACGGTAAAGCTCGTCGTCGCAACGTGATACGTCGCAATCTGAACGTCCGTATAGTCGTAGCGATAGACAGTGACATCGCCGCTGAACCGACCTTCAAGAGCGCTACCCTTGATTCCGACTTCCCCGCCCCGGTTCTTTTCCGGCGCATAGGTGAGGTTTGCGACAATCTCGCTTTGCGGTAGCTGCGTGTAGTTTGGAATGACCCCGGAGTTTTGGACACCGCCGGCCAGAAAACCCGTCTTGTAAGCGCCGTAGATCATGGTATCCGACGTCGGATGCCACGTCAGTGTGACTTCTGGGGAAAAGTTCTTATACCGCGTGCTCACATGATAGATGTTGCCAGTAGGTGTGAAACTGGGATCATCCAACGCGGGATGCGGGTAGAACAAATCGGCGTATTGAAATGGCTGGCCGATGTCCGAGCGCTTATGTGCGCTGGTCCAGCGGCCGCCTGCTGCCAGTTCGAGATTATCCGCAATATGCCAGTTCGCCTGTCCGAAGAAGGAATAGTTATCCGAGTAATTGTGGTCGTCATTGATGTAATCGGCCGTGATGCCGTAGAAGGGTCCCGGAACAGGATACGGCCCTAGGGTAAAGATCCGGGCTTCCTGGTAGTACGACCGGTTCTCATGTTCGAAAAAACCGCCAAACGTAAAGTTGACGGGAAGATGAAAGCTCGTACGAGCCCGAAGTTCTTCGTTCCATTCGACCGTGCTTTCTTCCTGCAGCACTGGCGTTTCAGCGAATGTATCCATGTCGAAGTCATCGAATTCTCCCGCGTTGACATGATAGATGCCCGTGATCGAGGAGATCGACACCTGCGGGAGCCGATAATTCACTGTCAACGTCCCGACATCCTGGCGGACTCGCGTATAGTACTTTCCGTCCGCTGGAGCGCGGGGAAACCCGGCGAGTACCACCGACGGCAGCGTGGGATCGTAGGTCGTGCGGTTGTTGCCGCAGGTCTCAGGGGTATCCTCCGTGAAGCTACCCGTCAGCAAATTATGGTAGTAGGGGTGAACTCCGTTGTCGCAGTGAGTCAGTACGGTTGAGCCGTTGGCTGAGTCATCGTGATAGTAGGAGCCGAGATATTTAAAGGTGGCATCCAGTGCGTCGGTTGGGGTCCATACAGCGGTAAAGCGACCAACCAGCTCCTTCGTCGCGGGAAACTTTCTGAAATTTGCGCCGGAAACCGGATAGCCCGATATATTCGCGGTCAGTGGCACCGCGCCATTGTTTACGTAACCCCCTTGCATATCCTCGCCGCGCACTGCGACACGCATTGCCAACGTATCAGTTACGGGAAACGAAACCGCGCCCTCAATGATCGGATCCTCCTGCAGGAATCCATAGCTAGCCTTGGCATAACCTTTCATCGGCTCGCCGGACTTGGGTGTTACGCTGTTCAGCGCCAATACGCCGGCCGGGCTGTCCTTACCGAAGAAGAGAGCCTGCGGTCCTTTCAGGGTCTGAATGTTGGCCAAATCAAAGAAACCTGCGTCGACGATATATCCGCGGGAAATGGGCATGCCGTCGACGATGACGGCCACCGGTTGCTCCAGTCCGGCGTCGCCAGTGCCAAAGTTCTCAATTCCTCGAATGCTGATGGCGGCGCCGGGAAATCCGCCGGGCTCTTTCGTGATGTCCAACCCTGGAGAAATGACGTTGAGTTGCGTCAGGTCTGCTATGGCGTACTTTTCGATCGTTGGTCCTTCCAAAACTATTGCGGCGACCGGAACGTCTATCAACCGCTCTTCGACTCGGCGCGCCGTCACAGTGACGGTTTCAAGGTCTCCACTAGCGCCATTCGACGCGGCTTGTTCGGCCGACGCACTCGTGGAAGCAGTCTGCTGTGCGCGTGCAGGCTGCACGAAACCGAACATGACTCCGCTAACCGCGGCAATCGCGTATCCCGCCCTCCGCCAGGCGATCCGCTTACCGCGCCTATCATTATCGAACATTTGGGTCTCCCATCCGAATATATGACACCGCTCCGATCGATTTCAGGGCCGCCCGCCCATGGGTCGTCACGATCGATTGATCCCGATTTTGAAGCACACCTACCCGAGTGCACTATCAATGCCACGGCTCGTCTGGGATGTCATGAGAGGCTCGTTAAAATCGACCTGTAGTCTCAGCACAGAGTCCTTCCCTTGTTAGAGGAGTACCGCGACGATCGGCTCAGGATGCGGTGAACGAAGAGCATCTGAAGCTTGTTCGCAAATACACGCCCATTTGAACGGCACGCCAGTGACAGCGCGATTGATCGCACTAGAATTCAAGCGCGCCCGACGAGCGACCTTTGATCGGAGATGCCGTGGGCGTTGCCTTAAATGCCGTCCCACTTGAGGATACACATGACTAACGACCTCGCTGATCAGAAGACGCAGAACTCGTCTGCGTATGTCTTGTCCGGCTTGCTGATCGCGTTGGGCGCAACACTACTCGTCGGCGGAATGCGGCTGATAGCGCTGCATGGCTCGGCATACTATGTCTTGGCGGGGTTCATCTATGTGGTCAGCGGCGTTCTGGTCTGGCGGGACAACATTTGGGGAGCGCGCCTCTATGCGGCTTTGCTGATCGCTACGCTTGCCTGGTCGTTGTCTGAAGCGGGGTTAACACCATGGAGCCTACTCCCCCGCCTGGCTCTTCCGGCTGCGCTCGGCCTCTGGTTCTTGGCGCTTGGCAGACGTCGCGAACCGAACCAATACAAAACTGCGGCTGCTCCCCCTCTCAATCTTGCCGGCTTGGCGGGGCTCTTGTGCTTCGCCGTCATTTCTGTCGCGTTCGTAAGCCCCCCACAGGCGCTTTCGACCGCCTCGCTGTTTTCCTTTGAGAGCATAGCTGCGATGGCCGACGATCAGGGTGAGGCAAGCGATGAGTGGCCCAACTACGGCAATACGCTGCACGGCACGCGATTCTCGCCGCTGACGCAAATTACTCCCGAAAACGTATCCCATCTTCAAGTTGCATGGACCTTTCGATCCGGTGAAACACAGAATCCCATCACCTCGGCCGAGGCCACCCCGCTCAAGGTTGGCGACACCGTCTACACATGCACACCTCATGACGTGGTCATCGCGCTTGACGCCGAGAGCGGCGCACAGCGCTGGCGTTACGACCCCCACGTCGGCGCCGCGACTTACTTCATCCTGACCTGCCGGGGAGTGGCTTACTATCACTCGGCCGCGCGGACGGATGCGTGCGCGGACCGAATCATCCTGGCAACGATGGATGAAAGGCTGCTGGCGCTCGATGCGAAAAGTGGCAGATTATGCGATGACTTCGGAGATCGTGGCACCCTATCCCTGCGCGAGGGTATGGGTCAGATGTTGCCGCACTATCAATCTCAAACCTCCCCACCGACGATCATCAAGGATCACATCGTCGTAGGCGCACTCGTCCTGGACAATCAGTCCGTTGACATGCCCTCCGGAACCATCCGATCCTTTGACCCGGTTACCGGTCGACTGCAGTGGGCGTGGGACATGGGCGCCCCGGACCGCATCGGCATCCCGCCGGTTGGTCAGACCTACACCCGCAGCACGCCAAATTCCTGGACCGTGTTTGCCGCCGACGAGGACCTGGGCCTGATCTACATCCCCACGGGCAATCCGAGCCCGGACTTCTACGGCGCTGGACGTAGGCCCTTCGATGAGAAGTATGGCAGCTCCATCGTCGCGCTCGAGATCGAGACAGGACGGCCTCGCTGGTCGTTCCAGACCGTACATCATGACCTCTGGGATTACGACCTTGCAGCTCAACCTGTACTAACGAATCTGGACACACCGCAAGGCATCAAGCCGGCCCTGGTACAGGCAACCAAGCGCGGCGACATCTACGTGCTGGATCGGCGTACCGGCGTGCCGATCATCCCGGTCGCCGAGCGTGCGGTTCCGCAAGGGGCGGTCCCAGGAGAGCAACTGAGCAGAACTCAGCCCTTCTCGGGATTGGCGTTACCTTCTCCATTGCTCACCGAAGCGTCGATGTGGGGGGTGACACCGATCGATCAAATGATGTGCCGGATCGCGTTCCGGGAGTCCCGCTACACCGGAATGTTCATGCCGCCAGGCATCACGCCGTCAATCATTATGCCCGGGCTCACCGGGATGGTGAACTGGGGCGGGGTTTCAATCGATCCCGGCCACCAAGTTGTTATCGCAAACTACATGATATTTCCCTGGCGTGGCCATCTCGTGCCGCGCGCCTCAGTGCCGAAAGCAATGGCGGCCTCGCCGTACACCAGTCTGATGCGAGGGACGCCGTACGCCTGGGATCAGGGACCGTGGCTGGGGCCGCTCGGCGTGCCATGCAGTCAACCCCCTTGGGGGGCCCTGGCCGCGATTGACCTCAGCACGAACCGTGTGCTTTGGAACATGCCGCTGGGTACCGGTCACGACTCGGGCCCCATGGGGATCTCCAGCATGCTTCCTCTGACGATGGGGGTGCCGAGTTTCGGGGGAACGGTGACAACCCGCAGCGGGCTGGTGTTCATCAGCGGAACGATGGATCGCTATCTTCGCGCGATTGACCTTCGGACCGGGAGAGAGCTGTGGAAGTCTCGGCTCCCTGCCGGGGGACAGGCAACACCGATGACGTATAGCGCGGGCGGCCGTCAGTACGTAGTGGTCACCGCCGGCGGACATAGCATCATGGACACAAAGTTCGGCGACTACACCATCGCATACGCCCTGCCCGCACGTTGATTTGCGGTACGCGACATCCTAGCTCAGCTAGGAAGGCGTCAGTGGGGGCGCCAACCCGTGCCAACGCGCGCAGCGGCGTCGTTTGCCGCTGCCCGAAACGCTCGCGGGGATCTCCCAAAACGTTCCGAGAAACGCCGGCTGAAATGGGAGAGTTCCTGAAATCCCGTTCGAAGCGCAATCTCGCCGATCGACCAGCCCTTGAGTGCCGGATCGGCGAGCAATTCTCGGCTGCGATCAAGACGACGCTCGAGGATGTAGCGGCCCAACGTCGTGTTCGCCGTATTCATGATCGAGAACAAGTAGCTTTTTGAAATGCTCAGCCGCTCGGATACAAAGTCGACCGACAGCTGCGGATTTTGAAGATTCCCGGCAATCAAGTCTCTGACGCGCAGGAAATGCATCCGGGCACAACGCGAGTCAAACGCCGGCACACCGCTACAGTTCCCGAAGGTCGCACCGAGCAAGTGGACGAGGGAGGCCGCCAGGTCGTTGCCCGCACCTCCGCGTATGTCGCTGCGGGCACGCCAATATGACTGCATGCACTCGCGGAGAATTGCCGCTGTCCCTTGGGTTGCGTCGAGAGGAACCATGCACCACTCGTCAACGTCCACGAAACGAGACTTCAGCAACGGCGCGGAGAACGAAACGGCCAGGGAGGTTCCGGCGGCGCTTTGCTCCGTCTCCAACGGTCGATTTGCGTTGAGCAAGACCACGCTGCCCGGGGCGACAACGACGCTGGCTTTGTCACGCAGCACCACGCCCCCGCCGTCCACCAGAAGCATGAGTACGTAAGCTTCTCTCTCGTCACTGCGATCGAGCAGCCGGCGCCGGGCATAGAAGGGCCCGCTGACTTGGGTGCGGGTCCATTGCAGCGGCCCGATCACCGCCGTTGCGATAGCACCCGAAACATCGCCGACGCCCCTGACTCGCTCCATGACGATTGGAAAGTAAGTCGCGGAAATGGCGTTTTGCACGCCGGCTAACCCACCGGGCACACAGATCAGGTCCGACTCGTACATATTCCCCCCGCTTTCGCTGCAACCGCAGGATGCTGCCGGTCACGACGGCTCTCGTGTCCTTATGAAATTGAGGCTCTCATGAATTAACGTCACACGTCAACGTGAAAAATGCACGGAGTATCAAGCACATCGTCACTCAATGGCGTCCGACCGGCCGGTCGGTTTCTTGCTTTGCAGCATGCAGCTGTGCTGTTGCTCGTCCGTTGCCGGTCCCACCCCCGGCGCGCAGGGCGCGATGACGGATATTGGTCCAGGACTCTGAGTCGATTTGCCCCAGCGACTCGTGACATGCCCGCGCCGAAGCTAAAAGATGGCGCCTGTCCCGAAGGACGTACGAGGGCTTGTTTGCAATGCTGTCGCGACTGCTGGTTTCGTTGTTGGCCGTAGTTGCCGGTGTATTCTCGCATCCGGCAAGTTCAGCGACAGTGGCGGGCCGTACTTACAGCCCGGATCGCGTTCCCATCAAAGGTGCGCTTGTCACGCTATCCAGCGCAGACGGGATGGTGTCCGAAACGGTCTACACCGACGGCACCGGCGCATTTCAGCTCGAGACCAAGCTCTACGGCAGACTCATGCTGCGCGCCCGCGCGCCGGCTGATGCCGATGCGGTGCAGGCGGTAGACGTACCCGCCGGCGCCGGCCGAATCGAGCAGAGTTTCACGTTGCGGCGTCTGACGACGGCGCAGGAGCTCTCGGACAGCCTGCCCGCGAGCGCACATTTCGCGCGCATCAAGTTTCCGACGCCGGCCGCTCGGCAGCAGTTCCAGACTGACTGCTTGAGTTGTCACGAGATTGGCAATCCTTTCACGCGCAATGCCGCTCGAACTCCTGAGCAGTGGGCGGCATTTGTCCAGCTCATGCTGACGTATGCCGGGTACACGGATAAGAACCACCTGCAGGAGTACGCCGGCGCCCTCCACCACGCCTTCGACGGGACACCCACCAACGCCCATGAACGCGTGACCCCGGACGATGGGGCAGTGAATGCGCGGATTACCGAGTGGAAGTTGAGCGGCGCGGTAATTGCCCACGATACGGAATTTAACGCCGCGGACGGCAAGTTTTACACGGTCGACCAGGGCGTTGACAGCGTCTATGTCACCGATCCGGTCGCCAACGTAACGGTCCGAGTTGCACTCGCGGACAACAACGTTCCGATGGGAGGAAGTTTTACCGAACACGGCTACCCTGTCCCGTTTGGGCTGACGGTGCGTCACGGCCTCCATAGCATTCAGCTCGGCCCCGATGGCCGTCTTTACACTACAGGCGCAATCGGCGGAGAGTTAGGAATCTTCGACCCAAAGACCCTGAAATATGAATCGCATCGCATTGGCGGGAATTCCTTGTACCCCCACACATTGCGCTTCGACAAGACAGGTATCGCGTGGTTCTCGATCGCGCAATCGAATCAGATCGGGCGCTACGACCCAAGCAACGCTGCCATCAAAGTGATCGACCTGCCTCGAGGCGTGACTCGATCGAACACCCGAGAGCCGCTGCCCTACGGAATCGACATCAACCCGATTGATGGCAGCGTCTGGTACAGCAAGCTGTGGGCCAACAAGATTGGCCGCCTCGATGCCAAAACACTCGAGGTGCGCGAGTTCGACCCCCCGGTATTCGGCCCGCGGCGACTGCGCTTCGACTCGAGCGGGGCGCTGTGGATCCCCGGCTTCGGAGACGGCAAGCTTGCATGGCTCGACCCTCGGACGATGAAGTACGAGATCTACCGCATCCCAACATTGGCCAGCGATGAGGTCGAGGCACCGTACGCCGTCGCTGTGGACCCGCGCACGCAGGACGTCTGGGTAACTGCCAATATGTCGGATCGTGCATTCCGCTTCATCCAGAAGACCCGGCGCTTCCGGGTGTATCCGCTTCCGACCCGCGGCACGTACTTCCGCGACTTTATCTTCACCCCGGATGGTCGCGTCTGTGCTTCCAGCAGTCCGATGCCCCCCAGATCCGAGGTCGTAGAAGGAGGCACGGACACGCTCGTGTGTATCGAGACGAATGATCCCTCGGTGACGCACTCGGACGACTCTGCGCGTGCTCGATGAAACTTTGCGTCGGCTAGTCTGCGCCATCGGGCTGTGCGCCGCGAGCGCCGTATCGTTGTCCGAGACCGTCGTTTCGGGGCAGGTGCGCGACATCAACGGCAATCCCCTAAAGCAGGTGCTGGTAACGTTGAGCCAACCCCCTGGAGTCGATGGCGCCGGCTTTACCACCGTCTTCACCGATGCGGCGGGACGTTTTGCCTTTGGCAAGCGTATCAGGGATCCGCTACGCGCGGATGTGACCGTGGAAGCCAAGGCCCTCGGCTACCGCATGGTATTTCCCGAGCATGGCCCCGCGAAGCTGCCGCCGGCGACTTCCGGAACTGAGATCGTTGAGTTGGTGCTGGTGCTGCAGCCGCAGCGCAATCAGGCCGATATGGCGCCTGCCTCGGCGTGGCTAAAGGCCATTCCGGATTCCGAGCCCGACAAGGCGCTGGTGATTCGCGAATGCGTCGCCTGCCACCAGATAGCGCACCCGGAAATGCGCCAATTCGTGCGTTCGATGGACGATGCGGCGATCAGCCGCCCGAGAGAGGCGCGCAAGCGCAGCTGGCAGCAATTGCTGACCTACATGTACGGAACATCACATGAATTCTTTGGCGACGGATTGGGCATTCCCTATGACTACGGCCATCTCGATGCGGGCGAGGCACGGCACCTGGAACCCATCTCAGAGCTGTTGTCGAAATACCTGCCTGATCAGCTCGACTACGTGGAGTATGCGTACGGTGCACCTTTGGCGGTGACGTCGAGGACCCAGATTCGCGAATACCCGGTGCCGAATCTGCCGGGACAACAATTTAACGTACTGGGAGTCCGCGAGGCGATACTTGCCGGCAAACCGCAAAGTCTCTGGGTCGTGGACGTGGCAAGTGACCACATCTTCAAGATCGATCCAGAAACCGGCCGCCAAAGCACGCTTGATGTTCCCTTCACGGGCATCACCGCACCGCACTCGATTTACGGCGGCTTCGATGGGTCGGTGTGGCTCACCTACCTCTTTCAACAGCTGCACGGAACGGTGAATCCGCAGACGGGTACGCTGACGCTAGCTCAGCGCAAAACAGCGGCGAATGATTATTATGTTTCCCACGACTTTGCCACGGACTGGCGGCGCAACGTCGAAATCGACACGAGTGGGCGTATCTGGTTCGGCGATGTTGCGAGCAATTCGCTCGGCAGCACCGACCTCAAGACCGGAGAGACAAAGCTTTACCAGGCGCCGGAGAGCCTATTGGACCACGGTACTGAAGTGCACGGTAACGTGCGCTTGGACGACTTGTATATGTATGGTTGTGTCATGACCTCGGACCGAAAGCACATCTGGTATACGCAGCTCAACGGTCGCTTCGGGGAGTTCAATACCGAAACGCTCAAGTACGGTGCCGCCGTTGAGGTTTCCCCCGCGAGTGGGCCCCGGCGGCTTGCGATTACCGAGAGGGACATTCTATATGTACCGCTGTTTGGCTCCGGACAGATCGTCGAATACGATGCGCGCACTCACAGACAGCTCTCCGTATACGCCTTGCCGGATCGTGCAAGCGCACCTTACGCGGTCACATGGGACACTGGGCGCCAAGTGTTGTGGGTAGCCACGTCCAACGCCGATCTAATCTACCGCTTTGATCCCAAGGACCACTCATTCGGCGTGATCCCGCTGCCGCGTCAGCGCGCCTACCTACGCATGCTGCAGGTTGAACCCGACACCGGATTTCTAGTAACCAGTTACGCGCTGCTGCCGGCGCGTGCACCGGGTCCCCGCATGGCGCTGATCGTCGATCCTGGTGATGACTATCCACCACGCAAGCGCGACGCTCAAACAGCGGCGTCTGACGCCGTAGCTGAGGCCGTCAATAAGCCGGCGCTGCAGGCCGCGCAGCCCTCGCCACCCGAACGAAAGGTAACCGTCAGCGAACTCGCGGAGCTAAGCAAGAAAAATCAATGCGTTAGTTGCCACAGCGTGACCGAGCCGCGAATCGGTCCCCCCTTTAACGCCGTCGCGATTCGCTACTCGCAGCAGCCTCGCGCCGTCACTGTTGAAGTGCTCGCCGCGAAGATCCTGAACGGCGGCGCGGGTAACTGGGGTTCCTTTCCAATGATCGCACGGGATCGCCTGCTGAGCCCGGACGAAGCACGGGCGCTCGTCCGCGCCATCCTCGATCTGCGGATCACTCAGTAACGCAGCGATAGAGCAGCTTCCGTCAGGCGATCGACTGTCCGCCCTCCACTTCGTAATCGATTCGTCGCCTGTACAGGGATTCCCTACTGATCCGGATTTCCCGATCGGAGCCCGAGTCTTGGTGTCTCTAATATGATCATGTCGACAGCGCGCTTGGCCAGCGCCGCGCCGAGCTGCCCGACCTCGGCCGCATTGTCCGAGGCAGCATTGCCGGCGGCGGCACGCGCCGCGATGCCTTCAAAGATCACCGCAAAGCGGAACAGCGAGAAAGCATAGTGAAATAGACCGGCGCAGTCCGCTGCGCCACGCACGGTCAATGCATAATAGCGCGCCAAATACTCCTGCTTTTCCGGGATGCCCAGGGCCGCAAGATCAAGGCCCAGAATGCCTCCGTATTCGCTCGGCAGCGTATGCCAGGCCAGACAATTGAATGAGACGTCGGCGAGCGGATGGCCGAGCGTGGACAATTCCCAGTCGAGCACGGCGATCACGCGGGGCTCCGTGGGATGAAACATCAGGTTGCCCAGGCGAAAGTCGCCGTGGCAGATCGTGGTTTCGTCGCCCGGTGCGATGTTGTCCGGCAGCCAGCTGATTAGCTTCTCCAACCAGGGGTTCTCGCGTGTCTTCGATGCCTGCCACTGCCGGGTCCAACGGGCGACCTGACGGCTGAAGAAATTGCCGGGCTTGCCGTAGTCACCCAGACCGATCGCCGCCCAATCCACGGCATGCAATTTGGCCAGGGTTTCCGCCATCGAGAAGTACATGGCACGGCGTTCTGTCGGGCTGACACCCGGTAAAGCGTACTCAGGAAAGACACGGCCTTCGAGCTTTTCCATGATATAGAAGGGCGTGCCAATGATCCCGGAATCAGGCTCGTACAGCACCATCCTGGGCACCGGGACATCAGTGTCGGCGAGCGCCTTCATGATGCGGTATTCGCGGTCCACCGCATGTGCGGAAGGCAGCAGTTCCCCAGTCGGCTTCTTGCGAAGGACCAGCGCACGGTTGTCGAAATCAACGAAGAAGGTCGGGTTCGACTGGCCGCCGCCAATACGCCCCAAGCGCATTCGGCCGGCCAGGCCAAGAATGGATTTGCGCAGGTAGGCGTCGAGACGCTCCGGATCAAAATCGAGGTTGGCAATATCGTTCGAGCTCATTGTCGCTCCTTACCGCAGGTTCGTCGCCCCGCCAATTCGGACAGGTCCAGCTTTAGGCGCATCCCAACTCCAGAACTCGCCGCCTTCCTCGATCATGAGCTTGGCCAGGACCATCTTATGCACTTCGGAAGCTCCATCGACGATCCGCGCCTGCCGCGCATACCGGTAGATCCACTCCAGCGGCGTATCCTTGGAGTAGCCGCGCGCGCCGTTGAGTTGGATCGCCGTATCGACCGCCTTGTGCAGCACATCGGCGACCACCACCTTGGCCATCGAGACTTCCTTGCGGGCGAAGCTGCCCTGATCGAGGTGCCAGGCGGCGTTCATTGTCAACAACCGGCCAATCTGAATCTGCAATCCGACTTCGCCCAGCATGCCCTGGACGCTCTCTTTATCGGCCAGCAGGGTGCCGCTCACCTCCCGCCTGCCGACATATTCGAGCGCGATTTCCATCGCCCTGCGCGCCAGTCCCAGCCACCGCATGCAATGCGTCAGTCGCGCGGGGCCGAGGCGAATTTGTGCGACTTTGAGTCCGTCGCCGACCTCCAGCAGACGTGCGTCATCGGAGATATCCAGGCCATTGAAACGCAGTTCGCAGTGGCCACCATGCTCCTCCGGGCCCATGATGGGGATCCGGCGTACAATCTCCCAGCCGGGCTGGTCGCGGTGGAACATAAACGCGGTGAGCCCACGGCGCTTGTCGTCCGAGGTCTTGGCCAGCAGCACGAAATGCTTGGCGACGGCGGCCCCCGTGATGAACCATTTGTGACCATCAATGATCCAGCGGTCGCCATTCTTGGTGGCAGTGGTGCGGATCATGGTCGGATCCGATCCGCCGCCCGGATGGGGCTCGGTCATGACGATGGAGGAACGCACGGATCCATCGATGATGGGTTGCAGCCAGCGCTCCTTTTGGGCTGCCGTGCCGACCTTGTTGAGCACGATCATATTGCCGTCGTCTGGCGCGGAACTGTTGAATACCACCGGGCCGAAAATCGAGCGGTTCATTTCCTCATAGCAGGCTGCCATGCCGACGAAGGACAGGCCCTGACCGCCGCGTTCCTTGGGCATCTGTACTGACCAAAGGCCTTCCGACTTGGCCTTGGCACGCATCTGCTGCAACTGCACGTCGTTGATGTTTTCGTGATCGTCGTACGCTGTGCGATCCGACTCCAGGGGAATCAGGTGCCTTTCCACGAAGGCCCGTACGCGTCGGCGGTAATCTTCAATTTCCGGTGTCAGGAGGTAATCCATAGTTGACTTTCAATTCACAGGGTGTTGATGGTGTGGCCGCCATCTACGACCAGCACACTGCCGGTCATATAGGAGGAGGCATCGGAGGCGAGCAGCAGCAATGGGCCGGACAGTTCTGCGCTTTTTGGCAGGCGCCGCTGCGGAATGCGCTTGATCAAGGCTAATCCGGCTTCGCTGGAGAAGAACTCGCGGTTCAAGGGCGTTTCGATATAACCGGGGGCCAGGGCATTGACGCGGATGCCGTAGCGCGCCAGTTCCAGCGCCATGGCTTGCGTCAGATGCAGCAGCGCGGCTTTCGAGGCGGCATAGGCGGGCAGCTGCTGCGTCACGCGGATGCCCAGGATCGACGAGATGTTGATGATGCTGCCGCGCTTGCCCGCAGCCTTCATGGCCCGCGCGGCCTTTTGGGCCACGCGCCAGGCGCCATTGAGGTTAACCTCGATCACGCCGGTCCAGTCCTCGTCGCTGACATCGAGCAGGGGTTTGGTCAGCGTGACGCCGGCGTTGTTGATCAGGATATCGGGCGTGCCAAGGCAAGCGAGGATTTCCTCGAAGGCTGCATCAACGCTGGCCGGCTGGCTCACATCCATCGGCACCGCGTAGGCGCGCAAGCCGGCATCGGCCAGTTCATCAGCGTAACGCCGGCCCTCCTCGATGCGGCGACCCGCCAGAGCAAGCGTCGCACCGGCTTCACCCAGCATACGCGCGAAGTCATGTCCCAAGCCGCCGAAGGCGCCGGTAATCAGGGCGATCTTGCCGCCGAGATTGAACAGTTTCTCGCTCATGGGGCGTGGTGATTCAATCGGGGAATCACACAAGCGCTTTGCAGGTGCGTGACTAAAGTGACGACAGCGTCTCCTCGGAGAAACGCAAGAAATGTTGATCGCGCCCGCCAAACAGTGCCGCATTCACCATCAGCCGGCGGAAGTAATGGCTGATGTCAAGTTCGTCGGTGATCCCCAATCCGCCGTGCATCTGCACCGCCTCGTTGGCAATATGGCGCGCCGCCGTGATGACATAGGCTCGGGCGCCGCTGACGATGCGCGCCCGCCCGGCCGCAGGCCGCTCCAAGGCCCCCTGCGCAGCCTGAGTCAGCGCGGCGATTTCCTGTTGCAGCAGGAACATATCCACCGCCCGGTGCTGTAAGGCCTGGTTGGCTCCGATCGGCTTGCCGAACTGTTTTCTTACCTTCAGATATTCGCAGGTTGACGCCACCAGACGGCGCACGACACCCAAGGCTTCGGCGCACAGCGCGACGGACGCCTCATCGCAAACCTCCGAGATCACGGCTGCGGCAGAGACTCCACGTTCCGGACCTAAGTGCTCGGCAACGGCGCTTTCAAAACGCAGATTCGCGGCGCCGCGCCCATCGACCAGACGATAGGACTCGCGGCTCACCTGAGCCGCCTCAATCAAGCATAGGGCTGGTACGCCGCCGGCATCGACATTGCAAGTGTCTATGATGAATTGGTCTGCACTATCGCCGTGAAGCACGCCGATCTTGCTACCGGTCAAGGTGCCGCCGCGCAATTCGCAGGCTGCTCTCGGTGCCGGGTCATCGGTGCAGGCGAATGCGAGCTTCAGCGAGCCGTCGGCCATGCGCGGCAGTAAATTGGCCTGTTGCGACGGGGTCGCAGACTTCAACACCAAGCCTGTGCATACAATGGCGCTGGCAAGAATGGGCTCCATCAGCAGGTGGCTGCCGACGACTTCCATGACGGCGCCAACAGCCGCTGCGTCCGCACTCAGGCCTCCGCAATCTTCCGGCATGCGCAATGCCAACCAACCCAATTCCGCGTAGTCGCGCCAGGCTTGGATGCCGTGGCCGGCTGGGTTGTGCAAAACCGAGCGCCGCTGCTGAAAGCTGTAATTGTCGGCGGCATACCGCTGTGCGTTATCGCGCAGCATGGCAACCATCTCCGGGTCCATGCTCATAAGCCCAATACCACCTTGGCCACGATATTGCGTTGGATTTCCGATGCGCCGCCGAAGATCGTCGCAGCCCGATTGTACAAGTGATCCTTGAGCAGGCCGCCGGCATCGTCGGGCCTCAGCGGCGGAAGTCCACCGGCGTGCAGCGCCGCTGCATCCCAGGCGACTCCTGCCGGTCCCAGTGCATCGACGGTGGCAGCGGCGATATCCTGGTACAGCTCGGTGCCCCTGATCTTGATCAGGGATGCCTCGCCGCCATTCTCGCTGCCGTCCATCATCGCCTCCACCGCTTGATAGGCGGTTTCTTCAAGGGCGAGGAAGCGCAGTTCGTATTCCGCAATGCGACAGCGCAACAAAGACTGATCGAGCAGGCCTTGCTCTTTGGCCAGTCGCTGGAGCCGGTGCAGCGCATGCCAGGCCATACCGACAAGGGCGCCGGCGGTGCGTTCGTTCTTCAGCAGAAACTTGGCGTAGGTCCAGCCTTCACCTTCATGTCCGACGAGATTCCCGACTGGCACGCGCACATCTTTCAGCCAGACTTCATTCACGTGGTGATAACCGTCCATGGTGGCGATCGGCCTGACCTTTATCCCCGGGCTCTTCATGTCGATCAGCAGGAAGGAAATCCCTTTCTGCGGACGCGCTTCCCGATCGGTGCGCACCAGACAGAACATCCAGTCGGCCCACTGCGCGTAGGTGGTCCATACTTTCTGACCATTCACCACATAGTGGTCGCCATCGCGCTCGGCGTACGTGCGCAACGCAACGAGGTCGGACCCGGCCTCCGGTTCCGAATAGCCTTGCGCCCAGAACTCTTCGGTATTTGCGATCTTGGGCAAGAAACGCCGCTTCTGGGCTTCCGAGCCATAGGTATAGATTACCGCTCCGACATATTTGACGCCGAAGGGAATGACCCAGGGGCAACCTTGGCGCGCCAACTCGTCCTCGAAGGCGAAGCGTTCCAACGACGACCAGTCCTGGCCGTTATGCTCTCTCGGCCAATGCGCGATAGCCCAGCCCTGGGTTTGCAAAAGACGCATCCAGCGCAGATAGTCAGCCTTATCCAGCACCTGGTGACGTCGCGATTTGGCGAGCAAATCGGCGGGCATGACGTGCGCACAGAAATGGCGAATCTCTTCCTTGAGGCGCGCTGCGCGTAGACGGGCCTGCAACATTGATTCAGACATGATTGAACAAGCCGTTGCGTCTCACTTTATGGTCACTGTGCTAGCGCGCCGCCGTCGATGACCAACTCGATCCCGGTCGTGTATGAGGCCTCGTCCGAGGCGAGATATAAAACGCCGGATACAACTTCGTCGACCGTTCCCAGTCGCCCCATGGGCACGCGTGTCAGGCGTCGCTGCAATACCTCCGTGCCCGACCAAATATCCTTCAGCATGCCGATGTCTATCGGTCCGGGATGGACGGAGTTACAGCGTATGCGATCCTTAGCGTGTTGTGCGGCCGTCACCTTGCTGAAGATACGCACCGCGCCCTTGCTCGCAGCATAGGCCGGCTCCGCGATCTGCGACTGCCCGATTCCGGCGATCGAGGATATATTGACGATCGACCCACCGCCCGCCTGCCGCATGGCCGGAATAGCGTGCTTGGTGCCGAGGAATACGCCCTTGGCATTGACAGCCATGACGCGATCCCAATCTTCCACCGTGCGATCTTCGATGGGGGTGACCTGGGGAATGACCGCGGCGTTGTTGATTAGGATGTCCAACTTGCCGAAGCGATTAACTGCCACCTGAACAGCCTTGCGCCAATCCTCCTCAAGCGTGACATCGAGGCGGATATATATGGCCTCGCCGCCTTCTGCACGGATTTCGGCCTCAACCATCTTGCCTGCCTGATCGAGAATGTCGCCCAAAATGACCTTGGAACCTTCCCGCACAAATGATTTCGCAAACGCCGTGCCCATTCCGCCCGCCGCTCCGCTGATGAGGGCAACCTTGCCAATCAGTTTTCCCATAACACGGCGCCCCATCCGTTTAGTCAGCCGCAATTTCATGTTAATATTACCCGTCCGACCGGTCGGTTGTCCACAGTTTGTCACCGGACCGTCGATCTACCCTCTTGCATGGGGCGGAAAGATTACCGCCAACAGGAACCTCAATGACTGCCGCCCGCACTCTGGCTTACCCACCGAACCCATCCTACGGCGCTGGCACTTGCCGGCGCCGGATACTGCTACGGCAGGAAGAGCGCCAGGTCTTTGCGTCGCTGGACGACAACTACCACGAGATGACCTGCCACCTGAGCCACGACGACAGGGTTGTCACCGATGTCACGGCCGAAACGCTGCGTATTCCCACCAGTGCGTGTCCCGGCGCGGCGGCGGTGTTGCGCGAACTGATCGGGGTGGCTTTGGATATCGACATGGCCGCCCTGTACGGCGGTGGCCGGTCGCGGCGCCACTGCACCCATCTGTTCGATCTGGCCGCACTGGCCATCTTCCATGCAGGGCGCCCAGAAACCAATCGGCGTTATGAGGCCAGCGTGCCCGACAGCGGGGGCGGTCCCGTCACGATCGAAGTATGGCGCGACCGGCAGCTTGTCCACGCCTGGCAGATACAGGATGACCATATCGTCTCGCCACCGGAACTGGCCCAACTGCCACTGCTGACCGGTTTCATGGCATGGGCGGTTCGCCATTTCCGCGACCACAACCTGGAAGCTGCCGCTGTCCTAAGCAAGACGTACCTGATCGCGAACGGGCGCCGCTACCAGACCGAGGCATTTGCCGGGCGATCAATCCGCATCAACGGCCAGATGACCGGCCTCTGCCACAGCTATTCCCGGGAGCAAGTCGACCAAGCCACTTTTCTTTCCGGTAATGTGCGCGATTACTCCCACGGTATTCCGGAGAAATAGTGCACAGCTCCGAAATATTCGGCTCTAATCTTTGCCCGCCCGGATCATATGGGATTGCACCGCCGCCTCAAATTCCATATGCGCAGCTAACCGATCATACGTTGAAAGATGCATCGCCCTTTTTGTAACTCTCAATCTCAGCCGAGGTCCTTCCGCAAATTTTGTTGCAAGTTCGTTGGCTCTGTCCATCAGTTGGTCTGCAGTTACAACATAGTTCACTAACCCGATTCGCTCAGCTTTTTCCGGAGTAATCGGATCCCCCGTAAACATCAATTCCGCCGCTCTACCAGCTCCTATCAACCGCGGCAATATCCACGTCAGGCCCATATCTGCTGCACTCCCAACTACCTGTTTGCCTTGAAAGGTCCGTGGTTTCGTCAGCAGGACCGCCATTTCCGTATCTTCAGCAGCAATTCTAATATCACAGCATGCTGCCAGCAGAAATCCGCCTCCCAATACATATCCGTGCAACGCAGCGATTGTCGGCAATTCAAGGCATTTGACCCGATACCCCATCTTGTTCCAAATTGTTACGCCGTCCCACAACTCTTCTGTTCCCAGCGCTTCAAGCATACCGGCTTCCTTGATATCGCCTCCCGCGCAGAAAGCTTTCCCGGCACCACTGATGATGACGCAACTAATGGACTGATCAGTCTCGAATTCGTCGCAGGCGGCCATGATCTCTTTTGCCATCAGCATGCTGATGGCATTCAATTGTTTTGGCCTATTAAGGACGATTTTACCGATCCGGCTTTCCTTTTCTACAATGATTGTTTTGTATTCCATCGTATTCACCGGTTCAGAAAGCACCCTTCATAGGCGGCAGGTCAGCGTTCGTTGTGATTCCCCCCTCTTTGATTCCCTCCGCCATCTCCTCGTCCGTCATACCCAGCAGCTCTTTGAATACATATTCATTATGCTCACCCAGAGCGGGCCCCGAGAACTGACAGTCCTCGCTACGCGAAAATTTGAATGCCGGCCCGCGATTAATATGATCTCCAATGACAGAATGTTTAATGTTCCGGAAAAAGCCCCTGGACTTCAGGTGACTATCGTTCTCCATTAAATAGGAAGTGCTTTCAACAACCGACGCCGGAATTCCACTAGCCGTCAACAGCGATTCGACCTCTTCGGCAGTCCTGATTCTTGTCCATTGTGCTACCAGATCATAAATCTCATCTTCCCATTGTTTCCTTCCTAGAAGGTTTCTGTACTGCTCTTTTCTGCTCCATTCTGGGTTACCCATGATTCGGCATAAGTCCTTCCAATGCGTATCGGAAAAGACTGCGATGGCACACCAGCAATCGTCGCCTTTGCAGGGGAAAAAGGCATGAGGTGATGCGTAGGGCAAAGCATTTCCTTGCCTTTCATATATTCGACCATTCGCGAAGTAATCCATGATTACGGGCGCCAATAAATAACTCGCGCTTTCGGCCTGAGATTCATCAATTTCCTGACCTTTCCCGGTTCTACGCCGATATGCAAGGGCTGCCAGAATTGCGGCTGCGCCAAATCTGGGTGATATGAAATCCGTATACGCTCCGGTATACGGTACCGGCCCTCGATCAGGCCACCCAGATATGTGTGTGAAACCAGCCATGGCAGCTGCCTCGTATCCGCTACCGGCTCGGGTTTTGTTTGGACCGGAGGCGCCCAATTGGCTCGACCGATAATAAATAACTTCGGGATTTACCTTTCTTACTTCCTCATACCCCAGTCCCCATTTCTCCATTTGCCCGGGAGAAAAGCTACTTGCCACCACGTCCGCCCATCGGATCAGCTTCCATGCCAATTCCTTCCCCTTCGGCGTCTGAATGTTGATCGATGCAGAATAGCAACTTGAGTTAACCGTTGGAAACCAAGCGTTATTGTCAACACCAGGCTCGCCGTTCCGATATGGCCCTTGAAGTCTTACCAAATCCGGTCTCGTATGACTTTCTATGCGAACAACCGTGGCGCCCCACATTCCCAGGTATCTTGCGGTCAAGGGCCCGGCCGCCATCCAGCAAAAGCTTGCTACTTTTACTCCAGACAGCGGCGATTTGGATTTAGCCCTTTTGTCCAATGCTTCCCCAATCATATAGCTCCCGAGCTCTTCAGAATCGCCAGCGTTTCTTTTGGTATCTGCATTTCTTCGGCATATATTTCCAGATTGTGTTCGCCAATCAGCGGTGGACGCCGACGAGAAGTCAGAGGCGTTTCACTCATTTTCACAAAAGGACCGCAATACGTAACAGAAGCTTCCAACTCAGGATGCTCGATCTTTTGCCAAAAACCCCTCGCAATGAGTTGCTCATCCGATGCTATATCTTCCATGGTTTTTACCGGGGCTATCATTATTCCCCGATCCCAGCCCTCTTTATATATTTCCTGCTTTGTTCTGGTCAGTAGAAAACCTTCGATACATGTCTCAACACGATCGATAGTTTCCTGGGATAGAGTGTCAGCATCATATTCATTCGCCCAATCAAAGTTCTTCAACCAATTCGGGGCCATATCACATTCAGACATCCATTCGACGAGACTCTGGGATGCCCTGACCATCCTCACCGAACCGCCACCACCCTGCAACAAGATGCCATAGCCATCCTTACATTTGAACGCGAGCCGTCGAGCAGCCCCCGATGTGGTTATCCACCGGTCGCCCGACCTTTTATAGTCAAGTTTTGCCAAGTCCCACATTTCCACCGTCGCCTGTAATACTCCGATACCGCTCTCCTGTATCGACAAATCGATATGTTGTCCTTCGTTGGACAACTCTCGCTCATAGTGCGCGATTAAAATTGCGGTCATCAATTCTGAAGCAGCCTGAGCAGATATTTGGGGGATGAAGCCCATGCATAGTGGAGGACGGTCAATATCGCCGGTGATATAGGCGGCACCACAACTGGCCCAAGCCGTCAGGTCACACCAGGGATTATTCGCTTTTGGACCTGCCTGTCCATAGGGCGTGATCGAGGCCACGATGATACTTGGATTGATGGAAGCCAATGATCCAAAGCCTAAACCCAATGCATCCAGATATCCCGGCGGGAACGACTCGATGAGAAAATCTGATGTTCTTACTAATTTCTTTAAAATCTCCTGTCCGTCTGATGTCTCAATATCTAAAGTTATGCCTCTTTTATTGACGTTATAGGCCCACCAGAAGAGGCTTTTTTCAGAGTGCGGAATATCCTGATAGAAGGGGCCAATGGTTCTTGACGTATCACCCCCAGGTTTCTCAACCTTGATAACATCAGCTCCAAGATCGGCAAGAAGTTTTCCACAAAGAGCGAGCGCTCCTTCTGTCAGATCTAGAACACGATAGGGAGATAGCGCACCTGAATCATTTGATAGGTTCATGAAGTGAAATTGTCCTGATGGATTAACGTATTTGGCGCGGGCAATGACCCTCGGCCCGATCGCCGTGCGCGCCGCAGGATATCGATGACGACCGGACCATAGATCAGCAACTCATTTCGATTGTTCGGGCGGAGTCGATCTGGCGCAGCAGTTGTTCCGTGTCCAGTCGCACCTGTGTTGCATGCGCCAGTTCGCCTACCTGCGCGATGCGTGTGAGATTGGGAACTTCGATGCTGACCGGCAAATTGGGCGGCAGATTCCCGACGATCCCTG
>Ga0137359_10000677_pt1 | contig 25724 bp, 22 predicted proteins | sample Mad1_40_16metaG_FD_108281 | JGI IMG/M metagenome (GOLD analysis project Ga0137359, IMG submission 108281) | Vadose zone soil microbial communities from Angelo Coast Range Reserve, California, USA - Mad1_40_16 metaG | ecosystem: Environmental > Terrestrial > Soil > Vadose zone | place: USA... | reverse complement strand
GGCGTAGCCGATTCTGAAGTCGTGATTACCGTCTCCGACACCGGAATCGGAATACCACAGGCCGAGCAGCCGAGAATTTTTGAGCGGTTTTATCGCGCCGACGTAGCCCGCTCGCGCGAGGTGGGCGGCACGGGGCTGGGTCTCTCCATCGCCAAGCACCTGGTGGAAGGCCACGGCGGGCGCATCTGGGTGCAAAGCGAAATCGGGCAAGGTTCGCAATTCCATTTTTCCGTGCCGATTTTCGATGCGGAGCGGCTAGCTCCGCGCAACGGAAGCAAGTAGCGCTGTAGCAGCCCCGGGCGTGCGTCGCTCAGCCTCCAGCGACGGCACGAATTCTTTCCCTCTTTTAACGTTCTGATCATCATCCCGTAATGCAAAGTCTGAGAACCTTCTGCCAGGAGCACTGAAAGATTCGTGCTCCCAAGGACGCATCCATGGGCTCTGCCGCGGGAATGACGGAAACCGTTCTCTACGACACGCTGGTGAACTACCTGATTTCGATGGCGCGCACCGTCGAAGGCGCGATGAACCGCGCGCTGGAATCGATTGTGAGCGTGGACGATCCTAAAGTCTCAGCGCTGGTGGGCGAAGTATTTCTGCTCGAACCGCGCATCAACGAAATGGAAATCGTCATCGACGAGCACGCGATTCGGCTGCTGCGACGCGGCGCGTTCAGCGACGATGAAATGCGGTTGATTGTGGCGGCGCTGAAAATTACCAACGATCTAGAGCGAATCGGCGACCTCGCTGTGAATTTGGCGGAGCGTGTCACCACTTTGCGCGAGATGCCCGGTGCGCAGCCTCCGGAAGAACTCGAGGCCATGACCGTAGCGGTGCGGGCGATGGTATCGAAGAGCCTGGGCGCGCTGATTTTCCGCAATGCCACCATGGCCACGCAGGTTCTTGAAAGCGATGACCTAGTGGATCAATACCGCGACAGAATCTTCGAACAATTGCTGGAGCAGATGACCAAGCAGACCGCGCAGGTGGTTCCCAGCATGCAGTTTATCCTGGCGACACGGCACCTGGAACGGATTGCCGATCACGCCACCAACATCGCCGAGGACATTATTTATTGGGTACGAGGCCTGGACGTGCGTCACGGCCGCGGATTGGGCATCTCGCCAGTTCCGGCAAGCGGCGCGGAAGAAACCCACAAGGTCACGGAAGATTCACACGGTCTTTATTCGGACGTGACCGTGAGACCGGATACTCAACACGTTTGACCTTCAGTGTTCGAACCTACCACGGGGATCATCGCTCCCCTGGCGATGATCCCCTTTCCTCCTGTATGTTCTGAGGGCCTTCTATTTTCAGGAAAACGCGGGAAGGCATCTTATTGACCTTGGCGCACAGTCCGATTATCCCTCTTGGCCGCAAAACCACTCCGTTCAGAGAGTGGATTATAAGGCTGATTTTTGTGTTACTCTTTTCTTGGCGTAGGGCTCGGATCGAGCCATCGCGTAAAGTGTCCTGCCCGAGTGCGGAGCGCCCCGCAATACTCGCTGCTGGCAGTCGCGAGAAGCCTCTTGCTTTAGGGAGAGGAGTGGTCACTGTGGAAGTGTCAGTATGATTCGTCGTGATTCGGATTCGCGTAAGCACCTTTACGTGAGCACTGGCGCAACAAGCCGGCGCAAGTCTGTCCCGCTATGGCAGATTCTTACGTGTGTGTTGCTCGCCGGGCTGTTCCTCTACAACCCCTTCCTTGCGGCCAGCAGAGCTTCAGATTGTTTGACGGTTTGCCACCCGGCAAGCCACCGTGCCACTGTCGGTTCCTCTGAGCTGGAGCAATTCACTCAACCGAACGGCACCGTGCTCGCTGATCTGTCCAATCTCCGAGACATACAAGAATTAATTCCACGATTCGCTGTGATGCATTCGACTCAGCGGCAATACGCTGAACAAGAAGATGTAGTTGCGACTCCGCAGACGGGTTTCTCCTCGAGTCTGTGGTTCCGCCCTCCGCCCGCCGTTTAAAAGCAGTTCCCCAGATAAGCGCAGGACAAATCCGGTGAAAACCGGACGGCCAATATATTCAGGGCTCGAGAAAGAAATTCTGCTGGTGTTTGCCGCGGCTGAAAAGGCGGTTCGCTGCGAATACCGGCACAGCGAACGGACTGGAAAAATGTCTCGCAAAAAACTGATTTGGATTGCGGCCGTGATCGTAGCGGCGGGAATTGGCGCGTGGCGGTGGCTGGGCCATTCCGCGACGGAAGCCGACGACCCCGAACATGCCCTGGCGGCTGAAGCGGTGGTCGCCGCGGTGGCGAAAGTAGAGCGCGGACCCATGGAAAACACCCTGACCATCGCGGGCGAGTTCAAGCCGTTTCAGGACGTGGATGTGCACGCGAAAGTGGCGGGATACATCAAGAAAATTTACGTGGATGTGGGTGATCACGTGAAGGGCGGGCAGACGCTGGCGGTGCTGGAAGTGCCCGAGCTTGCGGCTGAGCTGACGGGGGCAGATGCGCAGGTACGGCTCGCGCAGCAAGAGATTCGCCGCGAGCAGGGAGACGTGCAGCGCGCGGAATCCGCGCACGCGGCGGCGCATTCCATGTACATGCGGTTGAAGCAGGCGAGCGAGCAGCAAAAAGGACTGGTGGCGCAGCAGGAAGTGGATGATGCGCAGGCGAAGGACTTGGAAACGGAAGCGCAGGTTTCCAGCGCCCAGGCGGAGCTGTCCGGCGCGCAGCAGCAACTGGAAATGGCGGACGCGAACGAAAAGCAGTTCGGTGCGATGTCCAATTACACGCGAATCGTGGCGCCGTTTGACGGAGTGGTGACGGCGAGGCATGCGGACACCGGATCGCTGGTTGCGGCCGGGACTTCTTCCAGTTCGCAGGCGATTCCAATCGTCAGAATCGCGGAAATCTCTAAATTGAGATTGGTGTTGCCAATTCCGGAATCGATTGCGGCGCAGATTCATGTGGGCGATCCCGTGCACGCGAGAGTGCAGGCGTTAAACCAGGACATCACCGGCAAAGTATCAAGGTTCGCGGATTCACTGGATATGCAGACGCGCACCATGGAGACAGAAATCGATTTTGATAATCACGACGGCAAGCTGATTTCCGGGATGTACACGGAAACGCAACTGGTGCTGGCGGAAAAGCCTGATGCGTTAAGCGTACCGCTGGAAGCGGTGGCGGAAAACGGGAACGAAGCAACGGTGCTGCTGGTGACGCCGCAGAACACGATTGAACAAAGGAAAGTACGCCTTGGAATTCAAGGCAAGTCGCGAGTGGAGGTGCTGGCCGGACTGAAAGAAAACGACCGCGTGGTGATCGGGAACCGCAGCCAGTACCGCGAGGGAGAAAGAGTTCAGCCGAAGGAAGCAGCGCCGATGAGTTCGAATGGCCGAGGCGCGAGCTAATGTCCGGGTTCTCGATTCGCAATCCATTTTTCATCATGGTGTGCTGCCTGATTGTGGCAATTGTGGGAACCGTGACCCTGGTTCGAATGCCGGTGGACCTGTTTCCGCCGATCAATATTCCAGTAGTGGTGGTGGCGACATTTTATTCCGGAATGCCGCCGCAGCAGATTGAAACGAGCATTACCAATCCGTTCGAACGGTTCTTCACGCTGGCCAGCGGAGTGGACCACATTGAGTCGCGCTCGTTGCCCGGCGTGAGCCTGATCAAAATATATTTTCAGGCGGGGACCAACGCGGACGCGGACCTGAGCACCATTTCGAATTTGGCGATGGCGGACTTGCGACGCTTGCCGCCCGGTACGTTGCCGCCAGTGGTCTTGAAATTTGATGCGTCGAGCCTGCCGGTTTGCTTGATTACCCTGAAGGGCGAAGGACTGAACGAAACGCAACTGCACGACCTGGGGCAGTTCAACGTGCGAAATCAGATTGCCAACGTGCCGGGTTCATCGGTGCCGCAGCCGTTTGGCGGACGCTACCGGCAAATCATGGTGTATGTGGATCCGCTGAAGTTGCAGGCGCATCAACTGAGCCCGATGGACGTGGTACGACAGCTCAACGAGAGCAACCTGATTCTTCCAGCGGGCGACGTGAAAATCGGGCCGTTCGATTACAACTTGTATTCGAACAGCCAGGCGCCGACGGCAAAATCCATCAATACCATGCCGCTGAAAACAGTGGGGCAATCGTCGGTGCTGGTCGGGGATATCGGCAAAGCCGTGGATGCGGAAGCGATTCAAACCAATATTGTCCGCGTGGATGGACAGCCTTCGGTGTATCTGCCGATTCTGAAGCAGGGAGGCGATACCAACACGATCGCGGTGGTGGAAGGAATCAAGAATGCGCTGAAGCATCTGGTGGACATTCCGAAACAGTTGAAGACGCGGGTAGTGTTTGACCAATCGATTTTCGTGCGCACGGCGATCGACAATTTGATCCACGAAGGCGGAATCGGACTGCTTCTGACGGGACTAATGATTCTGCTGTTTCTGGGAAGCGTGCGCGCGACGGCGGCGGTGTTTTTGTCGATTCCACTTTCCGCGCTGGCGGCATTTTTGGCGATTGGCGCCGGAGGCGGCACGGTCAACACCATGGTGCTGGGCGGGCTGGCGCTAGCGTTTTCGCGACTGATCGATAACTCCGTGATCGTGCTGGAAAATATTTTCCGGCATTTGGAAATGGGCGAGTCCCCGGAAGTGGCGGCGGAAAAAGGCGGAAGTGAAGTGGCGCTGGCGGTGCTGGCAGCAACGATTGCAACATCGATCGTATTCTTTCCGGTGGTCTTTCTGTATGGAGTGAGCCGGTTTTTGTTCGTGGCGCTGGCGACGGCGGTGATTTTGTCGCTGTTCGCATCGTATCTTGTGGCGATGACGGTGGTACCGCTCTTCTGCGCGAAGCTGGTTAAAAAGCATCAGGCCGACGAAACAGTCGATGAAGGATCGATTGAAGGGCGGCTGGGTAAAATCTCAAAGAGATTCGATGCGTATTTTGCAGCAATGCTGGAAAAGTATGACCGGACACTGGCTACGGCACTGCTGAAGCCCGCGGCCACCGTAATTGGGCTGGTCGGAGTGTCATTGCTGTGCTTCGCGCTGTATCCGCTTCTTGGCGTTTCGTTTTTTCCCCGGACCGATCCAGGGCAATTCGTGATCAATCTGAAAGCTGCAACAGGTTCGCGAGTCGAATTGACGGAAGACTACGTGAAGAAACTGGAAGATATCATCCGCGATGTGGTTCCGAAGAACGAATTGCAGATCATCGTAGCCAATATTGGCGTGACGCCGGATTTTTCGTCCATCTATACGCCGAATTCCGCGCCACACACGGCGTTCGTGCAAGTGAGCTTGAAAGAGGGGCACAAAGTCGGAAGTTATGAATACATGCGGAGGGTGCGCGGACGTATTGCGAGAGATCTGCCACAACTGACGACGTATTTTCAATCCGGCGGACTGGTGGACGCGGTAATCAATCTGGGATTGCCCGCGCCCATCGACGTGCAGGTCAGCGGCAGCGACCTGCAGCAGACTTATGCGGTGGCTTCGCAATTGGCTTCGAAGATCCGGCAATTGCAGGGAGTGAGCGACGTGCTGATTCCGCAGGATATCGATTATCCCGCGCTGGAGCTGAACGTAGACCGGGAGAAAGCGAGCCAGCTGGGACTTTCGCAGAAGGAAATCGTGGACAACGTGGTTACGTCGCTGACGTCGAACGCGATGATCGCGCCGAACTATTGGATCGATCCGAAAAGCGGGAATCCGTACCTGCTGACTGTGCAGTATCCGGAAAATGCGGTGAGCACGTTGACCGACCTGAAACAAATTCCTCTGCACGGGCCGAACATTTCACAACCGACGTTTCTGGACAGTGTGGTGAAGGTGAAAACAATCGCTTCACCGACGGAGGTGGACCACTACCAGTTGTTTCGCGTGATTGATTTATATATTTCTCCGAAAACGGAAAACCTGGGAACGATTACGCCGCAGATCGAAAAGATTTTGAAAGACACGACGATGCCGGAGGGAGCCCGCGTGGCGCTGCGCGGGTCGGTCGAAGGGATGCAATCTTCGTTCAAGAGTTTCGGCATCGGACTGATTTTGTCGGTGGTGCTGGTGTACCTGGTGCTGGTGGCGCAATTTGCATCGTGGACCGATCCGCTGATTATTTTGCTGGCGGTGCCACCGGGACTGGCGGGCGTGCTGCTGTTTTTGCTGGCGACGCACACCACACTGAACGTGATGTCGCTGATGGGCGTGGTGATGATGGTCGGCATCGTGGTGTCGAACAGTATTTTGATCGTGGAATTCGCGCGGCATCTGCACCAGGAAGGAAAGCCGTTGCAGGAAGCAGTGTCGGTGGCATCGCGGCTGCGGCTGAGGCCAGTGTTGATGACTTCGCTGGCCACGCTGCTGGGCTTGATTCCGATGGCGTTGGGAATTGAAGCGGGCAGCGAACAGTACGCGCCGCTGGCCCGGGCGATTATTGGCGGATTGTTGGTGTCAGTGGTGGTGACGGTGTATCTGGTCCCGGCCGCGTACTTGATCGTGCATCGCAAGGAAGAAAACGCGGAAGCGGAGGTGCACGCGTGATGCGACACATTCGAATTTGGCCGGTGCTGACGTTATGGCTGGCGATTCCTGCGGCGGGCCAATCGCCACAATCTACAGCACCACAGCAGCAAGAGCCTGCCACTTTCCCCGCAACTACAACTTCCGCTCGAACACCAACAGCGACTCCGCCGGCGCAAGGCGCAGTGCCGGCGGGGACTTCTTTGACGCGGCGGCAGGCGGAAGCCCTGGCGTTGAAAAAGAACCCGCAAATAACAGTGGGAAAACTGCGCGCGTTGATGGCAGGGCAGTACGTGCGGGAGCAGAGATCGGCGCTGTTACCCACGGCGTATTTGAGCTTAACGGGGGCTACTGCAAGCGACGGAGCGCGCATTTCGGCTGGCGCGCTGAACAATCCGATCATTTTTCCGCGGGCGGCGACGGGAGCGACGGTCAGCCAGTTGATTACGGATTTCGGGCGCACGACGAACCTGGTGTCCAGCGCGGAATCTTCCGCAAAAGCCGAGGATGAAAATTCCGCGGCGACCACGGCACAAGTCGTGCTGGCGGTGGACCAAGCGTTTTACAACGCGCTGGAAACGAAAGCGCTGTTGCAAGTGGCGCAGCAAACGATCGACTCGCGGCAGTTGATCGTGAATCAGATAAACGCGTTGACGCAGGCCAAGCTGAAATCGGATCTGGATCTGAGTTTCGCCAACGTGGACCTTTCGCGGGCCAGGCTGTTGCAACTTGAGGCCAAAAATAATTACGCTACAGCACTGGCGACGCTTTCCGCGATTCTAGGTTACCCGGACCAGCAGCCATTCGACCTGGTGGAGAGCAGCCGCGCGCCGGAACAGCCCGACGCGGATGTGAATCCGTTGATCATGGAAGCGCTGCGGCAACGACCGGAAGTTCTGGCGCAGCAGGATCAAGAAACGTCGGCGGAAAAATTCGGGCACGCGGAGCACGATCTGTGGCGGCCGACGGTGAGCGCGCTGGGCACGGTGGGTGTGGCGCCGGTTCGCAATGACGCTTTGCCCAACTGGTACGGAGCGGTGGGAGTGAACATCAATATTCCCGTGTTCAACGGATTTTTGTATAACGCGCGAGCCAAGACGGCGGACCTGCAGACGGAAGCGGCCAAACAGCGGCTGCTCGACGAGCGCAACAACATCGCGCGGGATGTTCGAACCGCGTGGCAGCAATCGCAGCAGGCATTCGAGCGGCTTGGGGTCACGCAACAACTCCGCGACCAGGCAAACCTTGGGCTGAACCTGGCGCAGGCGCGCTACAACCTGGGGTTGGGTTCCATTGTCGAGCTTGGTCAAGCGGAACTGCAGAAGACCGAAGCAGACATCGCCGACACCGATGCGCAATATCAGTATCGCTTGACCGGGCTGGTTCTCGCCTATACCATTGGCGCGCCGAAGTAGGCACCTCCTCGACTTGGTACGCTAAGAGACGCTTCGGAGAAAACGGACGATGAAATCAAACACTCCAAGGGCCCATGCCGAAGAGTACGTCCCGTCACCACTCTTCCAGCGAACGACAGCCTTTGCGTGTGGTTGCCGGTAAAAACAACATTCGGCCGTAAACTCCGGCGCGTCAAAGAGTTTGTCCGTAACAATTCATGTTACAGGATATTCACATTCGATTGACGTGCCCGTAAGACGCTCCCTCTACGTTTACCTGCGGGAAGGTTCGCAGACTCACCGGTGTTTCCTTACTTAAACTGCAGCACCAAAGAGAGAGGCAATGAGAAAAACAGCAGCAATGATCTTGTCGCTATTCCTGATGTCTGGAATGGCATTTGCGGACACACCGAAGGATGGTGATCCGCAACCGGCGCAAAAGGCAAAAACCAAGAAGCCCGCAAAACCAGCCGCAAAGTCCGCGACCGCCATCCTGACCGAACAGGTGGAAGCGCTGCGGCAGTCAATGGAAGCTCAGCAACAGCAGATTAGACAATTACAGGAAGAGCTGGCGAAGCGCGACTCGCAGATCGGCGACGCGAAGAGCGCGGCTGCGGCTGCCGATGCCAAGGCTAGCGACGCGGAGGCCAAAGCCTCGGCTGCGGCCAGTAGCACGGCGGAAGTGAAGACCACCACGACCACGCTGAGCTCCGACGTTTCCGACTTGAAACTGAGCAACGAAGCGGTGAAAGGTGCAGTGCAGGATACGCAGAAGAAAATCGTCGCCGGAGAATCACCGGTAGCCATTCATTACAAGGGGATCACCATCACGCCGGGAGGGTTTCTGGCGGCGGAAACGGTGACCCGGACGCGGGCTACGAGCGGCGACATCAACACGCCGTTCACGGGCATTCCGTTTCCAGGCAATTCTCTGAGCAAGGTAAGTGAGAACAACTTTAGCGCGCGGCAGAGCCGGCTGACCTTGCTGGCGGAAGGAAAACTCGCTAGCGCCAAGTTGACCGGTTACTACGAGGCAGACTTCCTGAGCGCGGCCGTCACGTCTAACAACCGCCAGAGCAACAGCTACGCATGGCGCACGCGTCAAGCGTTCGGACAAGTTGCCTGGGATAACGGGTGGTCGTTGACCGGTGGTCAAATGTGGACACTGGCGACAGAGAACAGGAAGGGCATAAACAACCGCCAGGAAGCATTGCCGATGATGATTGATCCGCAATACGTCGTTGGCTTCACGTGGGCACGGCAGTACGCATTCCGCGTGGTGAAGAACTTCCATGACAAGTTTGCGCTGGCCGCCTCGGCTGAAGGGGCCCAGACGACGCTTGGAGGCCGCGGATTTTCGACTTTTACAGCCCTGAGTGGAACTACGTCGCAGAACTTCTGGATCAACGCGCCAGGCGCGGCCGGAGGCCTTTACAACGCCTTCGATCCGACAGGTTATACCACAAACAAGGCGCCAGACTTGATCGTGAAGGCGGTATTAGATCCAGGATGGGGCCACTACGAACTTCTGGGAATTGTTAGTCAATTCCGGGCACGCATTTATCCCTGCGCGGTGGTCAGCCCTGCGGCTAGCACGGGAACCGCCGGCACCGCCGGCTCTGTCACACTTGTCGGCCCGGCTCTTTCCTGTACCGAGGCACCCGCAGCGACGGCGCCGACGGCCGCAGGCGCGTTCAATGATTCACGGACCGGCGGCGGCGCCGGAGCCAGTGCAACCGTTCCTCTGTTTGCAAAGAAGCTGGACGCAGGGTTGAAGTTCGTCGCTGGAAGTGGCGTGGGACGGTACGGCTCTGCGCAGCTATCGGACGCGACAGCTCGCCCTGATGGTTCGCTTGCCCTGATTAGGAGCGCACAGTGGTTAGGCAGACTTGAATTTCATCCCAATGCGAAACTCGACATTTACCTCTACGGTGGGCAGGAATACGCGGGCCGTGCGGCCTACAAGGGGTACGAGTCGGTGAAATTTGCCACCACCACCCTGACCGGCGCTAATCCCGGCAGCCCAGTGGGCGTGGCCACAACGATCACAACGTCAGCCAACGGCATCGGCGGGTACGGTTCGCCTTTTGCTAACAATTCCGGGTGCAGTACAGAAATTCCACCAACGACTCAGTTACTGCCCAGTGCGGGCGGCACTTGTGCCGGCGATATCCGGGCAATCACCGAAGGCACCATCGGATTCTGGCACAAGGTGTACACCGGACCGAAGGGCGGAATGCGCTGGGGCATTCAATATTCTTACATTACAAAAACCGGATGGTCCGGCAACAACAACGTGCCGACAGCGATTGGCATATCGCCGAAGGCTGTTGACAACATGATTTTCACCTCTTTCCGCTATTACATTCCGTAGATCGAGTGTGAAGCGATTCGCCCTGTAAGCTCTCGGGAACGGATAAGGCGGCCTGGAAACGGTCGCCTTTTTTTTTCTCCAAGTTGGCGATTGTTCGCTGAAGCACGCAGAGAGAGCTGGCGCCGCTTCTGTAGACACGCAGCTTCTTTGCCAAGTCTCACCGACTATTCGCATGTAAAGCATCTGTAACATTCTGCTAAAGGCAGTAAAATCAGTGAGTTTGGGGATTCAACCAACTCTGAAGCGACTGTAACATTCCCGTAATACTTAAAGCCCAAAATGCCACTGATAGCGGGACCAGGTCAGTAATCAGACAAACGAGCTGCCAATTGACAGCCGACACGGAGAAAAATTCCAATGAAGCGACTTGCAGGAACGCTGTTGCTCGTTGTGGCATTTGGCGGAATGCTGCTGGCACAGAATGCACTGCTGATCAACGGGGCGGGAGCGACATTTCCGTATCCGATTTATTCGAAATGGTTTGACGAATATCACAAAGCGAATGGGACACAGATCAATTATCAGTCGGTCGGTTCCGGCGCCGGAATCAAGCAGGTGACCGAAGGAACCGTGGACTTCGGTGCCTCGGACGGCCCCATGAACGACGACCAAATCAAGGCCTACCGGGCAAAAAATGGCACCGGAATTCTGCATTTCCCAACGGTTCTGGGCGCAGTTGTTCCCACCTACAATGTTGCAGGAGTGAGCGGGGCGCTGAATTTCACGCCGGAAGCGCTGTCCGGGATTTTCCTCGGGCATATTTCCAAGTGGAATGATCCAGCGATTGCCGGCGCGAACAAAGGTGTGAATCTTCCTGGAAACGACATTGTGGTAATTCATCGTTCGGACGGCAGCGGCACCACCTACATCTGGACGGATTATCTTTCGAAAGTGAATTCCGATTGGAAGGATAAAGTCGGAAAGGGCACATCGGTGAACTGGCCCGTAGGTCTGGGCGGCAAAGGCAATGAAGGCGTCACGGGGCTGATCAAGCAGACGCCAAATTCCATCGGCTACGTTGAACTCATCTACGCGGCACAAAACAAAGTGCCTTATGGCAGCGTGAAGAACGCGGCTGGCACGCAGGTGAAGGCGGATCTTGCCAGCGTAACCGAAGCGGCCGCTGCGGCTGCAAAAACGATTCCGGATGATTTCCGCGTTTCCATCACCAACGCCCCAGGCAAGAATGCCTATCCGATTTCGAGCTTTACGTGGCTTCTGATTCCCGAAAAATTCAAAGACACCGCGAAGCGCGAAGCCCTGAAGGGCTTCCTGAAATGGGCGATTACCGATGGACAGGGCGCTGTCGAAAATCTTTCCTACGCCAAGCTTCCCAAGGAAGTCGTGGACAAAGAGCTGAAAGCCATTAGCAAAGTTCAGTAAGAACGGTGCAGCAAGCAAAAGCGTGTCAACCTCTTCAATAAACGTTCCGAGCGCTGGTCCGATTGCGGGCTCGCGCTCGTTTCTTTCCAGGCTCCGGAATGGCGATGAAGTCGCGCGGCTGGTTACCTTTCTCTTCGCGGCATCAGTCGTTCTCACTACGGTGCTGCTGGTTTACGAGCTGTGGATTGGCGCGGCACTCTCCAGGCATAAATTCGGATTGGCATTTTTCTTTACCAGGGTTTGGGATCCGATTGCGGAACAGTTCGGCGCGCTGCCTTTTATCTACGGCACGCTGGTGACTGCGGCGGTCTCCCTTCTGCTGGCCGTTCCCCTGGGGATCGGGGCTGCAATTTTTCTTGCGGAACTGGCCCCGCAAAAATTGTCCGATCCGTTGCAATTTTTTATCGACCTACTCGCGGCAGTCCCCAGCGTGATCTACGGATTGCTCGGCGTGTTCATTGTAATTCCGATGATGCGGGAGTGGGTGCAACCCGCACTGAAAAACACACTGGGATTTTTGCCGCTGTTTCAGGGTCCAGTGTACGGAATGGGTTTTTTGACCGCCGGAATCGTGCTGGCGATCATGGTGATTCCTTACATTATTTCGGTGTCGCGCGAAGTGCTGCTGTCTGTTCCCCGCGATCAGCGCGAAGCGGCGCTGGCGCTGGGTTCTACGCGCTGGGAATCCACCTGGAAGGTCGTGGTGCCGTTCGCGAAGACCGGCATTATGGGCTCGATTTTTCTGGCGCTGGCGCGCGCCCTGGGAGAAACCATGGCGGTGACCATGGTCATCGGCAACACGCCAACCATCAGCAGTTCCCTGTTTTCGCCTGGGTATTCGATTGCCGCCGTGATTGCCAACGAATTCACCGAAGCGACCGGAGACATGCACCTGAGTGCGCTGATTGAGCTCGGCCTGGTGCTGTTTCTGCTGACCTTCATTTTAAACGGCTTGGCGCGTCTGCTGATGTTGCTGACTACGCAGCGCGGCAGCGGCATGGGGCACGCATGAACGCGCGCTTGCGATGGCGAAAGCTGGTGAGCGGTTTCATGCTCACGATGACCGGGGTTTGCGCGCTGGTGGCCGTTTCGATTTTATTTTTCATTCTGGGATATTTTGTCTATAACGGCGGAGTATCGATTAATTGGGATTTCTTCACCAAATTGCCGGCTCAGGTGGGCCAACCTGGCGGAGGAATGGCCAATGCGATCGTCGGCAGCGCCAAGCTGCTCTTGCTTGCTTCGCTGATTGGAGTTCCGATCGGATTTTTGGGCGGAATCTATCTCGCGGAATTCAGCGGCACGAAAGTGGCGTTCGTGGTGCGTTATGCGGCGGACCTGCTGAATGGCGTGCCGTCGATCGTAATCGGAATCTTTGCATACGCGCTGCTGGTGCTGCCGTTCAAGCATTTTTCAACATTCGCGGGGTCGTTTGCTCTCGGAATCATGATGATTCCCATTACCCTGCGAAGCACGGAAGAGTTTCTGCTTGGCGTGCCGCGGGCTCTGCGCGAAGGCTCAATGGCCCTGGGCGCGGGTAAGTGGACCACCATTATGCGCGTGGTGGTGCCTGCGGCCTACCGCGGCATTATGACGGCAATCCTGTTGGCGCTGGCGCGCGTGGCAGGGGAAACAGCGCCGCTGCTTTTTACGGCCTTGGGCAACCAGTACTGGAGTCCTGGCTGGAACCAGCCCACCTCATCGTTACCCGCGATGATTTATACATACGCGCTTTCGCCGTATGAAGACTGGCACCGGCAAGCCTGGGCCGCGGGCCTGGTGCTACTGGGATTGATTCTCATGGTTAACATCGTAGCGCGGGTGATTCTGTCGCGAGGAATTGCGGTACCGAGGTCCTAATTTATGCAAGCTTCAGCGAGGCCAGCATTGTCCGTAAACTTGAAACCAACCGGCATAGCGAACACCAGCCGGGAAACGATTGCGCCTACGTCCATGCGCATGAACATTTCGAAGGTCAATTTTTTCTATGGCGAGAAGCAAACGCTTTTCGACATCAATATGGGCATTGCGCAGAACCATGTGACGGCACTGATCGGGCCGTCAGGATGCGGCAAGTCCACGCTACTGCGAACTTTTAATCGCATGCACGAAACGGTGCGTAATGCCCGGCTGGAAGGCGAAATCCTGCTCGACGGGCAAAATATTCTCGCGCAGGATGTGACTCAACTGCGCCGCCGCGTTGGCATGGTATTCCAACGGCCGAATCCATTCCCCAAGTCGATTTTCGAAAACGTTGCGTACGGCCCCAAGATCAACGGCGCCAATGCTCCGATCGCGGAAATTGTGGAAAAGAGTTTGCGCCGCGCGGCGCTGTGGGATGAAGTCAAGGATCATTTACACAAATCGGCCTACGAACTTTCCGGCGGGCAGCAACAGCGGCTGTGCATTGCGCGCGGATTGGCGGTCGAGCCGGAAGTGCTTCTGCTCGACGAACCGTGCTCGGCGCTCGATCCGATTAGCACCGCGAAGATTGAAGAGCTGCTGGTGCAATTGAAGGATTCATGCACCATTGCCATCGTTACGCATAATATGCAGCAGGCGGCGCGCGTGAGCGATTACACGGCGTTCCTGCTGGTGGGGCAATTGGTGGAATTCAATCCGACGCCGCAACTGTTCACGACGCCAAGTGATCCGCGCACGGAAGCGTACATCACCGGCCGCTTCGGCTGAGATCGCACTGGCGTACGTACACCACCGGCGGTCATTCCGAGAGAAGCAGTTGGATCTCTCTGCAATTTTTGCGTAAAGCGCGCCGAACGAAAGGACTCCATGGAACGCCACTTCGAACGAGACCTGAATGAAGTGAAAGAACGCCTGCTGTGGATGGGCAGCCTGGCGGAGCGCGCCGTGCATCAGGCGGTTCACGCGGTGTTGGACTCTGACGAGCAACTCGCCAAGCGCGTGTTGGACGAAGAAGGCGCGATCAATGAACTGCAATTGGAAATTGACGACCGCGTAGTGCAGCTTCTAGCGCTGCACCAATTGATGGCCGTGGATTTGCGCTTTGTTCTGGCGGTTTCGCGGATTAACAATGATCTGGAACGCATCGGCGACCAGGCGGTAAATATCGCGCAGGGCGCTCAGCGGATTCTGCGCCACCCGCGCGTGAAGCCTTATGTCGATTTGCCGCGCATGAGCGAAGTGGCGGAAGAAATGATGCGCGATGCATTGAACGCGGTGGTGCGCCGCGATGTGGAGTTGGCACGCAAAGTCTTGATGAGCGATGACAAGGTGGATCACTATCGCGATCAGATTTTCCGCGAATTGCTGACCTACATGATGGGCGATTCTAGCGTGGTATTTCCGGCGTTCGAATTGATCCTGGTTGCAAAAAATCTGGAGCGTATCGGCGATCACGCCACCAACATCGCCGAGGACGTGATCTATCTGGTGCAAGGGCAGGACGTGCGTCATCCAGCGGTCGATCGCCGCTAAGGTTTCGCGATTTGCGGCCAGCGCCGCATCCAAGCCAAGATAGACAGCGATGAAATTAGACTCGCGGCGGAAATCCATCCGCCCAGAGTCCGGTCGGCGGTGCGCGTAAAGTCGATGCGCAGTTCCGATTCACCGGCGGGAACAGGAACAATCATCTGCCTGGTTCCTTCGGGATGCCTCGGCGTGACCGCTGCGCCATTTACCGTGATTCGCCAAGCCGGATATTTCAGCAAGTGCAGCACTACATTCGCCGGATTCCTGCTGACGACTCGCACTACGCGGTGCTCAGCATTCCATTTTTCGACGATTACATCTGCTTCGTTTTGAGCGAATGGACCAGACGAGTGGTGCAGAATATGAGCGCGCGGCTGCTTTTGCGGCAGGTCGGTGCGATCGTCTCCGGCAGGATCATACTCGTCTGTGCCCTCGAAGCCGGTGCCATCTTGTATCGCAGCCTGCAACGTCGGCATATCTTCCGTGTCCCACCAGGCGTTTTTCACCAGGTAGTGCGCGGAGCCGGCAATTGTCAACGCCGCCAGAAACGGCCAGGCCCAGCGCAGTGATCTGCGCGCGGCCACGGCGGTAAGAATCATTGCGCACAGGGCAATCACCGACATCCATCTCCAGGGGAATTGTACGAAGCGCAATTCCGGCAGATACCGCCACAAAATATTGCTGAAGGGAAACAGCAAAAGAATTGCGGCCGCGCATAGCACCACCATCGCCAGCAAAGCATCGGACTTTAGATTGCCGGCGGTGGTTCGGGAACCGGCGCGCCACGCCGCAAAAGTGGCGCAGACCGTCCATAAAATCAACACTACCGCCATGTGTGATGCGATACGGTTAAAGGCATCGTGCTCCGCGTCGCTGGTTTTTGCGTACAAAAAATTGTCAACCGGCGCCAGTCCGCCATAAAGCGCCGCCGAAATTTGCACCCAGCGTTGTTCATAGATCGCGGGAATCAGATAAAACGCGGCGAGGCAAAATCCCAGCGCGATTCCCGCGCCGCCGTTTACCACTGGCAGCACCGAACGTTGCCGCACCGCAGCCAGCAGGAACAGAAGAGCAACACTGTAGCTGATAATGACTCCCGCCGGCGCGTTCGAAAGCCAGATCGCAGAGAACGGAATGGAAAAAAGCATAATATTCGAAAACTTTCCTCGCTCTTCCCGAGACCACATCCCCAGCATGCGCAGAGTTGTCAGCATCAGCAGAGGAAAGATGGCGATGGCCAGGAGTTCCGCGAAGTCGCTGCGCATATAAATGATGAGCAGGCTGTAAGGGTTTGCGATAAAACAAGCCGCCCCGAGCAAAGCTGCAAATCGCGAATCAGCCATCCGCCGGGTAAGCGCATACGCGGAAAGTCCGGCAAACGTCTGCACGCATCCGATAAAAACCGCGGCAACCGACGACCATGGAAGAATCGTTCCCAGAAATGCGCCGAAAAGCCACGATAGCGGGGGATAAAAAATAAATCGCGGCTCACCAAAGCCGAAATTAGCCCACTCCGTCCAGCGCGGGAAAATTACCCCTTGCTTCCACTGGCCGGCGGCGTCCAGCCACGACGCCATGTGAAATGCAACGTCGTGTCCGGATGCTGTTCCGAGCCGGAAAAAAGGTGCGAGCACCGCAAGCGAGACGCATCCAGAAACCAACGCCGCGATTCCCCATTCGCGAGTGCGATGTTGTGAAGTACTCGTTTGCAGTGGACGCGGCGAGTCGCTCATCTGATGTTCTTGCGATTGTAACTGGAAGGCAATTCGTTCCGCGATGCTATCTTGGCGTTAGACTCAGCGCTCCCTTTGCTTGCGCACTATTGTGTAGTAGTCCGCGAGACGGCCAAGTTTCCGCTCGCGGAGCGTTCGAACCATGGTTCAATTCGCTTTCTCGTGCTTGTAAACCACGCCTTCTTTCATCACGAAGAAGACATGTTCTGTCTGCCGAATGTTTTGTACCGGGTCGCCGGGCACGGCCACCACATCGGCAAGTTTCCCAATTTCCAACGTCCCGATTTTATTCGCCAGTCCCAGCAAATCCGCGTCGCTCGAAGTGCCCGCCTTCAAAGCGTCAATCGGCTTCATTCCCAGGTCCACCATCTGGTGAAATTCTTCGGCGTTGCGACCGTGCGGATAAACCGCGGCATCGGTTCCCAAGCCAATCTTGATGCCCCTCGCGAGCGCCTTTTGAAACGTGAGATGAACATGCGCGATGGCGTCCTCGGCCTTCACCTTGATCGCCGGAGGAATCGGCACTCCTTTCTGGATTTGTTCGGACAATCCCTGCACCGCCATCAGCGTCGGCACGTAGTAGGTGCCCTTCTGCTTCATCATGTCCAGCGCTTCATCGTCAAGAAACGACCCATGCTCGACGGAATCAATTCCCGCGCGAATGGCGCGCTTCGCTCCTTCGGCGCCGTGCGCGTGTGCCGCAGTCTTCAGGCGCAACGCATGCGCTTCGTCAACCAGCGCATCGAGTTCGGCTTGCGTCAACTGCGGCGTATCCACGGCATCGGCAAGCGAGAGCACACCACCCGTCGCGCAAGTCTTGATGATCGTCGCGCCGTACTTGTGTGCGAGGCGAACCGCTCGGCGCGCCTCATCGGGTCCGTTGATCACGCCAACTTCCGGTCCGGTCTCTGGACCCAGCGCCTCTTGGCGGTATCCCGCGGTTTCGTCACAATGGCCGCCCGTCGCGCCGATGGCGTGTACTGCGACCAGCATCCGCGGCCCGGGAACGACGCCGCGCTCAATCGCATTTCGCAAACCCGCGTCCAGAAAATCCCTGGAGCCGACGTCCCGCACGGTCGTGAATCCGGCCATCAAAGTGATCCGCGCGTTCACGCTTGCATCGAGGGCCATTTCTGGAACGGGCTTCCGCAGTCCATCGAGCGCCGCCCTTGCATAATCCTCTTGGTACATCATGGTCAAGTGCGTATGCGCGTCGATGAATCCGGGCAGCAGCGTGGCATCGCCGAAATCGATCACTTCCGCACCGCTCGGCAAGTTCGCGTTGGCTCCAACGCCGGTGATCTTTCCGTCGGTAACCACCACAATTCCCGGCGCGACGGCTGCGTTGCTCTTTCCGTCGAACATTCGCGCGGCTTTCAATACATACGACTTCGACGGTCCCTTATGCTGCGCAAATGCCGGCAGGAACCCCAAAGCGCACAACGTCGCAAACACCGTAATCCTTCGAATCATTGCAAGTTCCTCCGATGATCGCCCGAAAAACCGAATGCTCAAAATAGCTTGTCAGCGGGAAATGTCAAGGTCATCTGGATCCTGGACGCGCAAACGTTCGCGACGCGCCAAGTATTCTGGGAAAAGGGTCGGCGCAGTCGACCTTGCCGTCTTAAAACGTGCCCTGGGGACGATACTCTGAGCGCTACCTTACAATGCGCTAAATCGAAAGAACCCTGTTTTTCAGCAATTTGCCTGCTGCTGGCGGCGTTTTTCGACTGCAATAAACGCAAAGAAATACTCTTTGCAGGCATGGGAATTTTGTTAAAATCGCCGCTGAGCTGAAAAGGGATGTTGCCTTCAGCAAGGGAACCCACTTCCCCTCACGCGCTTTCCCTGAACGCCGCCAGCTCTCCATGTCTGGCAATTTTTTGGAGCTCCTATGAGCACAAGAGCAAATCACTCCCGCTGGTTGTTCGGTAATCGATGGCCCAACATTCCGCGTGATTATTTGGCGCGGCGCCGTTATTTTCGAAAAATCTCAAGTGTCCTGATGATCGTTTTTCTAAGCCTCATTGTCGCCGGCTTTATCATCTACACTTCGAATCCTGGTGGATTCACTCCGGCTGGACGGTAGTAGAAAATGTTCGTCGGCCCGTGAACCAGCCGCAGACTCAAGGCGTGTTTTTCTGGCGTCATCGTGTGATGCTGCCAGCATTTGCCTCTCCCGCAAAAATCGGCAAAAATGAAGGCAGCGATGTTCCAGGCAAAACGAATTGATCCGCAACTGCTCGAGTCTTACCGTTCGCAGTCCGGCCAGACCATTCATGCGCTTTCTCAGGACCGTCCGCTGCTCCTGGTCTTCCTGCGCCATTTTGGCTGAACCTTTTGCCGCGAGGCGGTCGCCGAGCTCTCGAAACTCCGCTCACAGGTCGAAGCCAAAGGCACTCGCATCGCGTTTGTGCATCTCGGCACGGAAGAGCGCGCCGGCAAATTTTTCGCTCCCTATAAATTGGACGATTTGCCGCGCTTTGCGGATCCCGACGGCAAGCTCTACGATGCGTTTGGGCTGACCCGCGCCGAATTGCGCCAGTATTTGAACCGCGAAAGCATCTCCCGCATGTTGAGGTCCTGGCTCGAAGGCAATTTTGTCGGCCTTCCCGCCGGCGACATGCAGCGCATGCCTGGCGCGTTCCTGCTGCAAAACAATCAAATCAAGAACGCTTTCCGCCACAAACTGGTTTCCGACCGCCCCAACTATCTGCAACTCGCAACCGCCGCGTAATATGCCCGCCTGCCGTCGCTCGATACGATTGGCCCCGACCCGCAAACCGCTCTTGCGCCAAGCCGCCGACTTGCCGCACGATATTCACTTCACCTACAACCGTGATGCGTCGAGTGTAGCTGCACTTGGTCAGCGTTACCGGGAGAATCGCGCGGAATGTCCAACGGTCCGGATGTCTTGATTATCGGTGCGGGGCTTGCCGGCCTCGCTTGTGGACGTCACCTCGCCGACGCCGGAGTCTCTTTTCAAATTATTGAAGCCTCTGACGGCATCGGCGGCCGTGTCCGCACCGACGAAGTCGAAGGATTTTTGTTGGACCGCGGCTTTCAGGTCCTGCTCACTGCGTATCCCGAAGCTCAGCGCACACTCGATTACCATGCCCTGGAATTAAGAAAGTTCGCTCCTGGTGCGTTTTCCTGGTTCGCGGGACGCTTGAACAAGCTCGTAGATCCCTGGCGCACTCCCGGCGCCTGGGTTGAAGCTCTCCGCTCCGACTTCGGCGGCTCCTTCGACAAGCTGCGCATCCTGCGGCTCCGTTCCCGCCTCCGTGACTCGTCCATCGACCAGATTTTCAAGCGCCCCGAACGCTCCACAAAAGATGCTCTCGTCGCCGCCGGCTTTTCGGAAGAATTCATTCACCGTTTTTTCCGTCCTTTTTTCGGCGGAATTTTCCTCGACGGTGAACTGAAATCCTCCAGCCGCATGTTTGAATTCGTATTCAAAATGTTGTCGGAAGGCGATATCGCCGTTCCGACGCGCGGCATGGGCGCCATTCCCGCGCAACTCGCTTCGCACCTCCCAGCGGAAACCATTCGCCTGAACGCGCACGCCGAATCGCTGCACGAGAATGAGCTTACGCTAACCGGTGGCGAATCTTTACGCGGTCGCGCCATCGTCGTTGCGGCCGATGGCCCTGCTGCTGCGCATCTTGTCGGCGAAGCCGAACCGGCTTCGCGCAGCGTCTCGTGTTTCTACTATTCCACCGACGAGCCGCCGGTCCCGAACCCCATGCTCGTGCTGAATGGCGACGGCGCCGGCCCGGTCAACAATTTCGCGGTCATGAACCAGATTGCTCCATCCTACGCTCCCGCCGGCAAGTCGCTCGTCTCCGTCACCGTACTCGGCACGCAACAACTCACGGACCAGCAGTTAAGCGGTTTTGTGATTGCGCAAATGAAAAATTGGTTCGGCCCGATCGCCAGTTCTTGGCGCTATTTAAAAGGCTATCGCATCCCGCACGCGCAGCCGCAGCAATATCCCGGCGCCCTCGAACCGCCACAACGTCAGGTACGGGTTCGTTCCGGCATCTACGTCTGTGGCGACCACCGCGACAACGCTTCCATCAACGGCGCGATGCTCAGCGGTCGCCGCGCAGCCGAAGCGGTCCTCGCCGATTTGTCCCGCTAAGCGGCAGCGCACTACAAATCTGCTTCTAAAGTCGTCGTGGTAGTTTCATTCAGGAACGTTTTCCACAATTTTTTTCTCATAAATCCATTGGTACTATTGACGATAGAACTATCCATGAGGAAACTCGTCTCATGGCCCGTTACGCCGCGTTTCTTGGCCGTTTTGTAGATGTCCAGTATCGCGCCGGAGACATTTGCCTTCCTGCCTCAGGAACATTCGTCGCCGATTCCGGCCGCTCCATCTTCCTTGAACAACACTACGAGCAGCATGGCCAGCGCAAAAATTTTCGCTGGGAAATTCCCTATCAATGCATCATTCGTGTGGAAGAATCGGAAACTTTTCGCGAAGCCGCAACGGCACAGCCCGCGCAACAGGATGAATCTTCCGCCGCAACCGGTCGCGAGTTGCAGGCCAGCGCGGCGCACGCTTCCGGCGGCGCCTCCCTAATCCCCATTGCTCAGCGCCCCAAAATCGCCTAACCCGTTCCTGGCTCTGAAATTCGCAGCGCATAATTCCTTTTGCGGCGAATGCCACCCGTGCACCGGTCCAACTCGCTGCGTTAAACTACTTCTGTGACGCCCGCCAGCTTTTCAAATCCATTCTTGCCGTGGAGGCTATCTTGCCGCAACCTACTGTCAGCTTCATCGGACTTGGCCTCATGGGCCGTCCGATGGGCCACAATCTTCTCAAAGCTGGATTCCCGCTGGTCGTATGGAACCGCACCGCATCGCGCGCCGATTCTCTGGTCGCGGCGGGAGCCCGCCTCGCTGCTTCTCGCAAAGAAGCCGCCGCTGCCGCCGACGTTCTCATCACTATCGTCAGCGATCCGCCCGCGCTCGAAGAAGTTCTCTGGGGTTCCGGTTCGAACTCGAACGAAAAATCCGACGGCGCATTCGCTTCCCTCAAAAAAGGCGCGATTTACATTGATTCCAGCACCGTCTCGCCCGCGCTTGCTCGCAAAATTTCTGAAGCCGCAAAGTCCGCGGGCATTCGCTTTTTGGATGCGCCTGTCACCGGAGGCACCTGGGGCGCGGAAAAAGGCGAGCTGCTCTTTATGATCGGCGGCGAACCGGAAACGCTCGAAGCCGCGCGCCCGGTCCTCTCCGCCATGGGCAATAAACTTTTCCATCTCGGGCCTAACGGCGCCGGGCAAACCATCAAGCTAGCCATGAATTTGCTGCTGGCTCTCGAAGTGGAGGCCTTCGCCGAAGCTCTCGCTCTGGTTACCGGCGCAGGCTTCGCAGGAGAAAAGCTGGTCGAAGTCATGCAAGCCAGCATGGCCCGTTCCGGCGTCCTCGATGTAAAGGCTCGCGTAATGCTGAGCCGCGATTACCAGCCCAGCTTTCCGCTGCGCTTGATGCACAAGGATTTGAGCCTGGCTCTCGAACTGGGCAATCAACTTGGCATTCCTCTCCCCGCCACAGCCGCCGCCCGCGAAATCTACAACTCCGTCAAAGGCGTTTCCAAAGACGATCTCGACTACGCCGCCGTCTTCAATTACTGGAAAAAATGAGTGTTCAGTAACCAGCGGGCGTACGCCTGACTGCTGTGCGCTTCGGGAGATTTCATGGATCGATTGCAAGTTCAACGGAAATTTTTTGCGGACCTGATTACCGCAAGCGCCGGAATTCCCAAGTCAAATTCTCGCATCGCGGATGCCCTCGCTTCCGTTCCCCGGGAACACTTTGTCGGCCCGGGTCCGTGGAAGATTTTCACCGCTTCCGGCCTGGTCCAAACGCCGTCGGACGATCCGGCTTTCCTTTATCAAGACGTAGTGGTTTCCCTGGCCCCGGACCGCGGTATCAACAATGGACAACCGCTTCTTCATGCCGTTTGTCTCGCGGCTCTCAATCCGACGGAAGGCGAGACCATACTGCACATCGGTGCGGGGACTGGCTACTACACGGCACTGTTGTCGCGGCTAGCGGGCCCCACAGGGTCGGTTGTTGCATATGAGATTGAACCAGACCTCGCGCAACGCGCTGCCACCAATCTCGCCGATTTTTCCAATGTCACCGTACGTAACCGCTCGGGCTCGGAAGGGCCGCTCCCCGATTGTGACGCGATCTATGTCAACGCCGGAGCCACGGCTCCACTCGACGTTTGGCTCGATGCCTTGCGTCCTAACGGCCGCTTGTTGTTTCCCTTGACGCCCACAGAGGGGCCGGCAGCTATAACCGGAGCAGGCGCAATGCTTCTAGTTAGACGCGCCTCATCAAATGATTTCCACGCGCGCTTCGTCTGTCCCGCCATGTTCATCCCGTGCGTCGCGGCGCGCGATAAAGCTACCGCCGCAAGGTTGTCCGCGGCATTCAAGCGTGGCGATTACCGGAATGTGCGCTCCCTGCGCCGAAATTCCCCACCCGACGAAACGTCCTGGTGCGCAGGCAATGGCTGGTGGCTCTCCACTTCCCGGATTCCATAACCGGACCAAAAACTCAAATCCAGTAATTGACCACCGTGTCCGCGCCTACGCTGTCTCGTCCCTACAAATTCGGATCGGCTAGCTGCTTGAGAGGATCACTCAGTTCTTCTTGCGCTCACGATTTGTTCCGCGCAGTTGCCAAGTCTTCAGTGGAAAAATTGAGAACTGAAAACTTACAACTGATGACTTTTTTTGTCCGCGTACGCTTCCGCACCCAAGAAATGCAACGACACGTACGGTTCATCCCCCACGACCCAACTGTCGTGCCCCGGCCCGATATAGAACACATCCCCCGCCCGCATCTCGATCACCCGACCATCATCCATCGCCGCCGTCGCACACCCCGAGATCACCATCCCCACATGCTCCACCATGCAACTCTTCGCTCCGCTAGCTGCGCCCACGTGCACCGACCACTTCCATCCCGGCTCGTAAGATGCCCGACCAATCGTCATCCTTCCCAGATTCACCAATTCAAACCGCCCCTTCTCAAACACTCGCACCTCATCCGGCTCTTCAAATCTCTTCAAAATCACATCCAGCACGGGCGCCTCCTTTCGACGACTTTAGCGCGGCCTCTCGCTCCATTGTAGCGGTCGGTCTTCAAACGATGTTTTTGCCAATGCAGAGCCGCGGACTCCCCGGATCTGTTCGCAGGTACGCCAGCCTTTCGGAGGGGTCTCCCTACTCGCTGCGCCCTCTGCGTCTCCTCTTCTCCGCTTGAGCGATAATCGTTTCTCGCTCTGCTCCTGGCATTGTAGGAGCCCGGCGGTAAGCGCCGCTCTTTGCTCGCTCCATTCCATGCGCTCCGCCTGTAGGGCGTTGCTAAGATATGTAGGACAGTACTCCCGTTGACTTACGTCGGTTCGGCAAACTTCTTCCCTGACTGCCGTCCGAACGTTACTCTGTCCGTCAACTAATTATTCTCGTCGTATACCGTTTGCCTGCTTTTGAGGCTCCCGAGGCACGGCGTACATCTCCCCCCTAAGTTGACCGCATGTCGGGGGCGTATCCCATGGTACCGCTTGCTGGGCACGGGACGGGAGTCACAAGTCACCGTTCAGGAAGCATTCGCCGTTTACGGTTTTGCGTTTGGTGAGAAGAAGCCGATCGGCAAGTCCTTGGCCGTGCGCAGCCCCGCTGGGGCGTCCAGAATTACCGGAATGGAATTCACCGCCACCGAAGCCGTCGCAATGTCGCCATGCGAACCGCCGGGAATCGTCAGGCTAATATTCGGATGTCCAGTCAGCGTCACCGTGTCCGCCGGATCTTTTGCGCCGACGTACATTTGCAGTTCCATATAAATGACTTCTTTGCCGCCGGAAAGTCCGCGCGCGATTTGGTGAACGCCGGCCGCCTGACCGGCTTCAACGGTGAGAAATTCCGTCTGCACGCGCTCGGTGGCAACTTTCGGCTCGATCGATTCGGTAATTTCGTCCACAGTGAAGCCCAGCGCGTCCGCAACCATCGCCACCGATTCGGGCAACCCTACGTGTTTGATGACGCCTTCGGCTACTTTGGCGCGGAACTCTTCCACACTCAAACCCGCGCCGATTTTTTTCTGCAAAGGCAAACGCCGCTTCGAGGCGTCCACAATCCGCAATGCTTTCGCATGCTCAATACGTTGCGAAACGGCTGCCAGCGTAATCAGCAGCTTATCCATGACGAATCCCGGGTTTACGCCCGTGCCCACCAGCGCTACGCCCCAATCCTTGGCTTCTTTGTCAATTTTTTCCGCGAGTTCCGGATGGGTGCGATATGGATACGACAATTCTTCGCAAGTCGACACCACGCATGAACCAGCTTTCAAACATTCAATCAACTGGTCTGCAACTTTTCTCAGCGAGGACGAAGTGGTATGCATCACGATGTCCGCTGCCTGCGACAAGACTTCCTCCGCATTGTCGGAGACTTTCACTCCCCAAGGCGCGTCGCTCGCTCCCACTACTTCGCCCAGGTCGCGCCCGACTTTCGCGGGATCGTTGTCAATCGCTCCGCAGATTTCAACCGATGCTTTTTCCCGCAGCAACTTGGCAATTGAGGCGCCAATCGGCCCAATCCCATACTGAATCGCGCGTATCTTCTTTTTCACCTGAATCTCCGTCTTCGCAATCGCGAAGTCCCAACATTAAAGCTCGACCTTCACCAACGAATTTTTGCGTGCGACGAAACTTATAAGATAAAGGATTCAGCCTGCTCAGGCAATCAATTCACGACGTGCGGGCTCAATTGGTCCGGCCGGGGCGAGGGGCGGAGACGGCTCGAAGGAGCCGACGCTGGCGCGTCACAGCCTTGCGGATTCATAATATCTGAGGCGCAGGAATCT
>Ga0137359_10000674_pt1 | contig 25784 bp, 28 predicted proteins | sample Mad1_40_16metaG_FD_108281 | JGI IMG/M metagenome (GOLD analysis project Ga0137359, IMG submission 108281) | Vadose zone soil microbial communities from Angelo Coast Range Reserve, California, USA - Mad1_40_16 metaG | ecosystem: Environmental > Terrestrial > Soil > Vadose zone | place: USA... | reverse complement strand
GACGTTTTATATGCATGTCGGCGGGCACGGCGATCCCGTAAAGATGGCGGAAACCATCCGGGACGCATTGGCCGTAAGCAAGACGCCGCTCACGCCTCCCGCATCGCCGCCCCAACCTCCGGCCATCGACCTTGACACCGCTCAGATTGATCAGATCATCGGCGCCAAAGGGGCAAACAATGGCGGGGTCTATGCCATCAACGTACCCCGCCGCGATCCGATCACGGAGCAGGGGATGGCGGTGGGCGCGCCGATCATGGGTGGCGCGACCGCCATCAATTTCCAACCGACCGGCGGCGGCAAAGCGGCGATCACGGGCGACTATGCCCTGATCGGCTCCGAAGTTCCTGACGTGGTGCGCGCCCTGCGTTCCAACGGTATCGAGGTGACGGCGATTCACAGCCACATGCTGACCGAAGAGCCGCGGATATTCTTTCTTCACTTCTGGGCCGATGACGATGCCCTGAAACTTGCCAGAGGCCTGCGCGCCGGCCTGGACAAAACCGCAAGCGCTAGGAGCTGATTCTCGCGCGCGGTCCGAAAGTGCATTGGGGATGGCGGTTCGTCTTCGGGCCGCCCGCTGCCCTCCGGCAGTGAGGCCGGACTCGCACGGCGTTGTCGCTAGACCAGAACGGAAGCTGTCGGGGGAATGCCGTCGAACCTTGCCAAGTCGCCTGATCTTTTCGCTACCGAAGGCAGACGACCGTCGTTGGCAATAAGTCGCGGCGGGCGGAGATAATCCGCTGCGGAAGCGACGACTGCCGAAAATTCATGCCCGCGGGCTCGTTGGGTTCATTGAAAATCCAGCGACTGTTGGAAACGCATGGCATCGACTTCCGCCTGTCCGCCGCAACAAACGCTTTGCCCTCGATCTGATACAGCCGATTGTTGTGATGAAACACCGCGACGTACGAGTAACCACCGTTCACCCCTGCGATTCCGAGCTGGCGGCCATAGAACCAGCGGATTCGGTGCTGGATGTCGAACTTGATCAGGCCCCCTTCCGTCATCTTCTCTACCGCGTCGCTCATCAGAGCGTCTTCCTGGACTTGGTTTCCCGTTTCGGGGACTTCCGCGACCGTTAGCGTGAATATGCCGGTCTCTTGTGCAGCGGAGTAGACGTGTGCACTGAACGAGCGGCCGTCAGGAGTGTGATAAGCCGTCATCTCGATGTTAGGATCGGTGGGAAAGTGGACCGTGAACGAATGGTCGGGAGACAGGAATTCTTTCCACTCAGCTGCCCCGGCTGGGCAAGTAAGGATCATCGCGAAGAAGAATGCACTCAGGCGCATGTAATTGGTCCTCTGCACGTCTAAATGCCAGGTAGTTTACATATTTTGGGTGTTGAAGGCCAATAAGAGCGGCGCCGCTGGTCGACAGCGGTTGGTTGTAGAGAGGCGTGTCATTCAAGCTCGTGGTCTCATCCGCCTCTGCACGGCCCGCCCCGGAGGAAGCCTGCTTACTGATATACACCGCGAGTGGGCGCGTCGGCCGAGCAGTTCGGCGGTCGCGTTTTGACCCGGTCAATCGCGGAGGCTCGCAGTTTCTTTTGCCGGCTACCTGTTCCTCCGTGCTGTGAGACCGCTGCTCGCACTTCGATGTCCGAGTGATGTGCAGTTTCCTTCCTGCCCAACAATTCATACAGCGCGATGGCACCATCCTCCAGGTCAGCCCGCACAAAAATCACATATACATTCTGCTCTGCAGCGATCTTCCTAAGCTCGCCGATCATTGCGGCGCCTTGCCTGCGCGCCAGCGCCTGAACGAGCTGCAGCAGCTGGTGCCCTGACTCTCTCTTGGGTCGCGCGTTTGCAATTTGACCTGCGCAGCCCCGCCTGTCAGACTGTATGCAGGTCATCGGCAACCACCCCTTAGCCATCTGATCGGCCAAGCGTTGCCCTGTCTTGGCCTGGCGATCTGCCAGGCAGATGGGGTAATTATGATGGATGGCCTAGACGCTCTCGGCATCTTTATCTTTCTCGCCTCGACCTTTGTGGCCTCGCTCATTACGGGATTGGCTGGCTTCGCCTTCGGCATCATCGCGGCCGGCCCGTGGCTGCATGTGTTGAAGCCCGCCCAAGTGACGACGCTGATCGTCGCGTTCGGGCTGCTGGTCCAGAGCTACTCGGTATGGAAGCTGCGCGCGGCCATCAGACTGCAGCGCCTGCTGCCATTCCTGATCGGAAGCGCTTTCGGAGTGCCGCTCGGTGTCGAACTCCTGCGTTGGATCGCGCCGGCGCATCTGCGCGCCGGCACTGGCATCGTCCTGATCGTGTACAGCGTCTACGGCCTGCTGCGCCCGCGCTTGCCGGACTTGAAGTCCGCTGGACGCGCCGCTGACGGGGCCGGTTGGTTTTTTCGGCGGGGTACTCGGCGGCGCGACTGGCCTTGCGGGGATCCTGGTGACGATCTGGTCAGGCCTGCGCGGCTGGCCGAAGGACGAGCAGCGGGCCGTTTTTCAGCCGGCGGGCGTCGCAACTTTCGCCATAATCGCCATATGGCTCGGCGGCGCTGGAATAGTGGCGCGGGACACCCTGATAGGCTTCGTGATCGGGCTCCCCGCCGTGCTCGCCGGCACCTGGGCCGGCGTTAAGCTGTACGGCAAGCTCGACGAGGGCGGCTTTCGCAAAGTGGTGCTCGCGCTACTGGTGGTGTCCGGCGCGACACTCATTTTCTAAACACCAGTTTCCTTTGATCGAAGCAGAACGAGAATAGCCAAGGCCTGCATTCCGCTTCTGCTACTGGACACGCCCCAACACTGACCCCTGCCTCCTCGTGACGTGCTGGGATTCGCGTCGGCGCGGTATGAGCGTTCATCAGGTGATGATGGCGCCATTCGGTGAGCACGGCGCGAACCCGGACGAGTGTACTGGGTGATTTGGGGCAATGAGGTCCTGCCGCAGATCGCCACTGCAGGCTCGCCTTCGCAGAAGTCTGCTATCGTTGTGGAGCGCTGGGCCACGTTGGAGGTTGTGGGTGCGGAGCGCCGCGCAGAGCCTGCGCGGCATTCTGCCTGACGCACGGTCCGTCTTGGTGGGGCGAAGCCGACCATGCGGGCCGTGAACGCTCGACCGAAGTCGCCGAATCCTATTTTGGAGAGGGTCGTGTTTGGCCAATGCTGTGGATGGGGCGGCAAGCTATGGTGCCGCTCCGAGATCGGGCTCAAGGCTGAGAGAGCCGTGGGCCAACGGAAACGGCTGAGTGCGCTTACGCCATCGTCATTCGGCCCAATCGTCGTCGTCGGACGGACTTGCCGATACGTCCACGAATGCGCCAGAGCTTTCCGCCGTGCAGCGGGGAGGCAAGCGTCAGCGCTATGAGCGCCGGTACGTAGTAGTTGACCTTTTCACTCAAGTCTTTCACATCAATTCGCCGCGCCAAAGCCTCCGGTAGGCTGATATTGATGTCCGGTCCGTAAGTCAGCATTGCCGCCATCGCCCACTGCCAAGAATCATACCGACGTTTGTTTTGCGGCCCGGAAAAGTGAATCTCGGTCGGATGAAACGATAATGCGGCGGCCTGAAATCCTACATTAGCAAGGGCGTGCTGTAGACGGGCGTGCAGCACCTTAAGCGCGGCGAGGCAATCTTCGATAGACGAACGGACTGGGGTGCGGATCTCCACCCCTTTCGGCAAAAGATCGATTGGGTTCATCTGCGGATCGGGCAGATGATAGCCTTCCACAACATAAGGCCCGGGCTTTCGATGCGGCGGCTCTATCTTGAAACTGTCGCATTGGAAATCATCTGCCGGAATGGCCTCAAGAGTCGTGTTTAATGTCTCGAATTGTAGGTCCGGATGCCATAGTGGCCTGAACGAACTAGCATCGACCAGGAGAAACTCTGCCTCAAGGCCGAAACGGAAGCCGTCTCGAACGCCCGCATTCATCGATTAAAACTTCATCGACACAATACAATCTGGAAAATGAGGGTACCCTCTCTCGTGGTGCGGCGGCTCCCCTTCACCTAGGCAAAGGCTTACGGCCGTTCTGAAGGAGCCCCTGTGGTTGCTCTGGCCAACCCGGAAAGTGGCTGTTAGTTCCCGCCGCGCCGGCAACGTCAGCTTGGCCTTCAATAAGCAGGCGGAGCCGACCTGTTGAAGTCAGCCGCATTCGTGCATTCGTTGCACGCGAAGACGCTGCTTGGGAATGCAGATCGTACTTCACAGGTGATGCAATGGGCTCTGCCAATACCACAACTCCGAAACGTGAATTCGCACGGGCAATGAGCCGTGAAGACGACGCAGCGCATTAAGCCTGCCGCCGGACCGCGGGCCGGAAAGCCTCGACGCGGCAGCCTCGAACATCAGGTTGGGGGCTGCTTAAAAAGACAGATCCAGGTAGTGGAAAAAGGCGGGCTGTCGGTTCTGTCGGCGACAGCGAGGATTGATCACTGACCATTGCGATCGCTTGACGCTCGCAATGAGTAATGCCGATGCTGATGATGGATGTCGGGCATATGGGGATGCGTGTGCACTAGAGCTGTATGCCGATGCTCATGCACGTGGGGTTCGCCGGGCGGATCCTCTGGCCCGTGCGCATGTTGATGATGTTTATCGTGCGTGTGAGCGTGCGAATGAATTATTGGTTCGTGATCGTGTAGATGTTGGTGGCGTTCCGAAACGTGAAGCCACACCCCAAGACCCATCAGTGCGCCGGCGACGACCAGCGGCAGCGTAATTGGCTCGCCAAGTGCAAGGACAGCTACGGTTGCGCCAAAAAAGGGGGCGGTTGAAAAATAAGCGCTTGTTCGCGCCGAGCCAAGATAGCGCAGGGCTATAACGAACAGCGCCAGACTCACGCCGTAGCCTAGAAATCCGACCATTCCCGCCGCAACGATCGTAGGGATTCCCGGAAGCTTGCTCCCCATCCATAGTCCAAGGCCGACATTCACCGGCCCGGCGACGAGACCCTTCAGCTCCACGATCTGCAGTGGATCCGAAAGAGAGACCTTACGTGTCAGATTGTTGTCCAATGCCCAGGCAACACATGCGCCGATGATTGCAAGCGGCCCGAGGATGCTCGACAAGCTGGGCTGCCCCGACCACGAGAGGACAGCGACGCCTGCAACGAGACACTCCATGCCAGCGGCGATCCGTAGGTCGAAGTTTTCGTGGAAAAGAAACCATGCCATGAGGACCGTTGCTACGCCTTCCAGTGTCAGCAACAGCGACGCAGCGGCAGCATCGGTCCGGGCGAGGCCGATCATAAGAAGCACCGGGCCAACGATACCGCCTGCAATGATTGCTCCGGCAAGCCAAGGCAGGTCGCCATGCCTTAACGCCATCTCCGATTCCGGGAATCGAGAGCATCGGGCGCACGAAGCGACGTATAAGGGCTACACCAACTCCCGCGCCGCAATAGAGCAATCCCGAAGGACCGTGGGGTCCGTTGAGCCAAGAAGCGCTTTCGCTGCCGGTGTCGAAATGCCGAACAGGACAGCGGATAACAGTGCGTAGAGGATGGCGCGAGTAGTCATGAGGGTCGAGCCGGCCTAGTGGGGCCGAAGTGACGCCGGCCCCAATCAAAGCAGCTATGGACGAGCCAGCCAGCCCGCAATGGGGGCGTCGAAGACGTTTCGATCCAAGCTGGAGGTTTGGCCTCGCAGCGACACTGCTTGCCGACATGTAGCGAACCATGGCCCGGGTTTCGATTGAGAACTGGACCATATCGAGCTATCATTATATTGCAGCCCATGAAAATGGCGGCTTGGAGTCAGGTCTATGGTGCAGCGGGTTCGTCGCACTGGTCTCGCCATATTTACGGCATTGGCCATCTTCGGCTATCTGGGTCAGGTGCGAGCTGCGGCAGAGGAGCGTTTCGAGATTTCCAGCATCAAGGAAATCCGGCCCACTCTGGTTGACACAATCACGGCCCTCCAGCAGCGCGATGTTGCAAGGGCCAGAGCTGCGTTCGCGGATTACGATTCGGGCTGGAACGGTATCGAAGTATACGTCAATGCCCGCAGCAAGGACATGTACCGACTTCTTGAGCTCGAATTCCAGCCCAGGATCACAAAAGCACTCGACAAACTTAACCCGGACATCGCGGAGGTGCTCACGGACGTCCAGGCAATGCTTGCCAAGTTTGACGAAGCCGTCAGTTTGTTCGCAAATGCAGCTCCTCTCAATCCACTTTATGATGATGTTGCGCGGCTGCGCATTGTTCGAGCGCACCTGCGGGAGGTTACCCCGGCCTTGAAAGCCGGAAAAATCGCGAAGGCCAGAAAATCCTTCGAGGCCTTTGAGGACGGGTGGTTCAATATCGAAGACTTCGTCAGGGCGCAATCTCTTGACGCCTACGTAGCAATAGAAACTGGGATGGTTCAGATCGAACAGGCGCTGCTTATGTCTGATCGGCCGGATATCGCCGCCGTGACAGGCTTGGTAGGCGGTGTGATGAATCAGTACAATGCCGTGGTCACGGAGGTGCAGAAAGAAGCCCGGAGCGCCCAATAGAGCTGCCGTTCGGCTCTTTCGACCGCATTTCGAAGTCGAATCTCCGATATGACCTGTTGATACGATCCACCAGCTGCCTGCATTCCCGCGGGCGCGTCGAGCCGGGATCCGGAGCAGAAAAACAATCGAAAGCGACGGGTCTTACAAATCAAGACATAGAGCACGGTCGCGTTGCACTGTTCTTTGAGTTCCGGCGTGAGGACCAGCTTGCTCTGGAATGCTCGGCTCACTAACGGTCCGCAGTCCGACCGACTGCGGCGACATGGAGGTCGCTGGAGTACTCCGTCGAAGTCATCGTCAGATACATCGCAGCAGCTGCGTCGTCGCTGAAACCACAAAAGCCTTGAATCTAACGTCGAGCTGCGGTCCGTATCCCGCTCGGTTGCTATTTCTTCCCGCAATATTTCATACAGATGCTATACTCATTGTTGCAAGCGTCCCGGGTATGATTTTTCAGACACGCCTGCTGATACTCGCGGCATAATTTGCAGTCTTTCGTTTGCTGAGCTTGCGCTTCGGCGTTAGTGTTGAAAAAGACAACCAGCACTAACAGAATGGCAATGGCTCGCATGACCATCTCCTCTCAGATACGATGCTACGTGCTCTTCGCCTAATTCCACGCCACCAGCCGCCCCGGCTGAGCGGAACTCTTTCGGTTGGAAAGACCCGTCCATGCGCAATCACCTCCAAGAGCCGGTGCGCAGAGCCTGGACGGGTGCCCTGTCTCGTGGGGAGGTTCCCCGAGCGGCCAATTTTATCTGGTTTCATCTCGTGAGGAACAGTGGGCGGCCAAAAGCAAGGTCGTTGCCGCGGGCAGCAGGCAACGCCAGCGAGATGGCGAGGGAGGTAGCGAGCAAAACGGCGCCATTGAAAGCGCTTCGATCGCTGCCGCCGCAATTTTTGCGTCGTTTCATTGTGCTTCCTGTCCATCGGCTTCGGAACTCGCCTTCCAACCAGATAATGCGCCGCCGCCGGATAGCTGGTAAATTGCCGAAACGCCAGTCTACAGGGGGATGTTTAACGCAGTTTTATGGAGGTAGGGCTATGATTGCCGCGCAGTATCAATACTTTGCCAAGCCCTGACCCGGCCTTTAAGAGGCTGCGCCTGGAGGTCGCTATCTGCTGCAACGGAAAGAAATTTCTTGTTGTGGCATCTGGTCGCGGTAGCGCAAATGCGAGACCGATTGTATGGCCAATGCCCACCGACTCGTGACTTTATCTGGAGCGCACCGATTTCGTCGCCACCGTGTAATTAGGTGCTGGTCATCGTCGCACCTGGCTTTGCCCTGACGCCTTTCATGACCCCGCAAGTCAAATTCATGCGTCGCAGGCTGAAGGCAGCCTCGGGCCGTTCGATTGAACTCACCGCTCTTGCAGCGCGTCATGGGGATCGAATGATCGCCTCTTGCCATGATGTCCTACCAGCTTCGAATTCAGGCGTGGTCTCAAGGCAAATGTGTACAAAAAATCGACAGGTCGCGAATTAAGAATTATGCTGCATCAAGCCATGCTTACGTCCAAGATGGCTGCATCGACATTAGAAAATATCGACTCATCAGTATTCAACAATGCGATCAATTAGCTTTATGCTTCTCGACTACGGCATCGAAAGTTTCTTCTTGCTTATTTTCTCGTAGTCTAATGCTGTCGCCGGACATCCAGACTTCATTACAATTCGGCGACTTGCTCCCTGGGTTCGACAGGCAGAGCCTTTTGTTCCGGATCTTCCAAGTTCCGGTCAATTTCCGACCCATTTCGTCAGTTATGAGGAGGACGCCATCGGGCCGGACAAACGTTACCCAGTGGAAGCTATCAGTGATATCTTTGCCGATGACTCTCGCCTGGATTTCCTTCTCGCTGAGCAGCTTGAATCCGTTCTGGGTGTACGCAGTCGGCCCACAAACTAACGCAGGTAACGCGAGAGTCAGCGTCAGGACACGCAACGTACGGCGGGCCATGACTTGAGTCCATTGCAGCTGCGTCGAATCGCAAAACTGACCCTCAGGGGGGACGATTGATCTATTTTGTTTCGCCATAGTTGATTTCGTCGAACAATGTTACGCTGTCGGCCTTGGTCCATAATCCCAGTTTTCCGGCGTTGGTGAAGGTCGAATCTTCAACCTCGAACAGCTGTTTGCCGTTGTAAAGCACTTTGAAGCGGTTGCCTTTGAAATCGACGCGGAGGGCATGCCACTGGTTGGCTGGGACCGGAATGTCGATGCCGTAGCCACCCGACCGACCGACAATGTCAAGCGGGCTCCGGACGCCGCCCACAGTCTTGTAGAGCACGACGTTGTCCTCGAGGGCGTTGGCGCGGACCACGTAATAATTGTTCGCATCTCTGGCACGCCAGACGAGGCCGGCCGCACGGTCCTCGGAACCGGCAATGGCCTTGAACTTTATCTCGATGAAGCCATCCTTGATGTTGGCGTCGTCCTTGAGAAGGAGCGGATAAGCAGCCCGACCGGACTGCTTAACTACGTTCGATCTCGAAGGCGCCGTCTGGTCCTGTTCAATCGTCCATTTGGGATTGCCTCCGCCGGTGCTGGTCGCTATCCAGCCTTTGGGCGCCGCGCCTACCGGATCGGTCTCGAAGCTGACTGTGATGTCTGCCATGACAGTTGCCCCCATCAAGCAAAGAAGCGTGGCCGCGGTGAGAATTACCTTCATTTAGCTCCCCTGTGTCAAGAACTCGGAGCAGTCTCAAAATTTAGGGGCCGTGGCGCAGAGGCACTTTGGGCCGCACTCGAAATTGAAACCCCGACGCGACCCAGCCGATGCGACCGGCCAGCCGCCAAGCTGACGGCGGGGATGCCCCCGCCGGATCTATTCGGAATAAAACCGCCCAAAGCGGCCGGCCCTATAAGCCAAAGACATACAGCACGGTCGCGTTGCGCTGTTCCTTAAGTTCCGGTGTGAGGACAAGTTTGCTCTGGGATGCTGGACTTGGTCCCGATGCGATGGCGAGATATTGCTTGCCGTTGACCTCGAATGTCATCGGCGGTGCCGCGAAGCCGGAGCCGACATTGATCTTCCACAGCTGGTCGAGCGTAGTGTCGTCAAATGCCGCGACGGTGCCGTCCAGCAATGCGAGGAATACGAGCCCGCCGGCAGTTGCCAGTGTTCCCGAATAGTTCGGGTAGGCGAGGTGCAGGCTTTTCCTGATCTCCAACGTCATTGGATCGACGGCGGTCAGGTCGCTCTCGTAGCGGCCGTCCACTTTGTAACCGCCGCCAGTTCGTACATACCAACCCTCTTCCCGTTTCGTTGCGATGGTCTTGTCGTTGGTTACGAATTCGCAAGCCGTCATCGCCGGGATGTAGAGGAGCTGAGTCCGGGGGCTGTAGGCTGACGGCCAGAAATTGTTGCCGCCGGTGCGATTGGGGCAGACCTTCTTGACCGGATTTTCCGAGGTCGGATCGGCGATGCCCGAATAGGTCTGGACGTCCTTGGCGGGATCATAGTCCAGGGGCTTGCCGGTCTTCTGGTCGATGCCCTTGGTCCAGTTGACTTCCATGTAGGGCTTGGCGCCGACCATTGCGCCATTGTTGCGCTCCATCGTGTAGACGAAGCCGTTGCGCGCCGAGTGGGTGATAAGCTTGCGGGGCTGCCCGTTGACGGTGCGCTCGAAAAGAATGTGGGTGCCGACCTCGTCGAAATCCCACATGTCGCCCGGGGTGTACTGGAAATACCAGTTCATCTTGCCGCTGTCGGGATCCCACGAAACCAAGCTGTTGGTGAACAGGTTGTCGCCCGGCCGGGCGCGGGCATCCATCATCGGCACCGGGTTGCCGACGCCCCAAAGCGTCTGGTTGGTGTCCGGATCATAGGTTCCGGTAACCCACACGGCACCGCCCCCGGTCTGCCAAGCGTTGTTCTTGTCTTTCCAGGTTTCGCTGCCAGGCTCGCCCGGCGCCGGAATCGTGTATTTGCGCCACAGCAGCTTGCCGGTCGCAGCGTCGAGCGCGGCCATCCAGTCGCGCGCGCCGCCGTCGCCTCCGGAAGCCCCGATAATGATCTTGTCTTTGATGGGGAGGGGCGCGCCCGTGATGGTGATCTTCTCCGCATCGGACACGTTCGTTTCCCATACGACTTTGCCCGAGGTCTTGTCGGTCGCAATAATGCGCGCCGGCGCACTCGCGGGTGAGATGACAAAATTGCCCCACAAGGCGGCGCCGCGATTGGCGACCTGCCGTTCCTGCTTGGGCTCCATCCGCCAGACGATGCGGCCGGCATCGCCCGACGTGGCGTCGATCTTGTAGAGCACGCCCCAGGAATCCGTGATGTAGAGGAAGCCATCCTCGGCGAGCGGCGTCGCCTCGATGAATTCCCTGCCGTTGGTGCCGGCGAGTGGCACCGCATAGGCGAGCTTGAGCCCCTTGACGTTTTCCTTGTTGATGCGGGCGAGCGGCGAGAAGCGCTGGCCGTCGTAGGTGCGGTGATTCATAAGCCAGTTTTGCGGCTCCTTGTCGGGATTGAGAAGCCGCTCCGGCGTCACGTCGGCGGCGAACGTCGGCGACGCCAGCATGCTGGCTGCGAGCAGAGCATTTCGGATCGAAAGATTGTGCCTTGTCATAATGTCCTCCCGTTTACGAATTCAGGCGTCGCGTCGACGCAAGCTTCGAGCGAAGCTCAATCCTGCGATCAATCCGCATCGTCCACGACGGTCACGCCATACGGATCGATTCCGACCCCAGTTACCTGGGTAGCAACGCTACGCGAACCAAGATCGATCACATAGACCATTCCGGTCGGGTTGGTCGCGGATGCCGTTAACGTATCATCCCCGCCGGTTACGACCGCGTAGCGTCCTTCGGCCGTGACAGCCACGACCTTCGGCCGCGCTGGCGCGCCGTCCGGACGGGTGAGCGCAATGCGCGCTATCTCGGCGCCGGCCTTGTGGGCGAGCGCTAAGCCGAGGTCGACGATCGACACATTGTTGACGCGGGTATTGGCAACGAGAATTTCTTTTCCATCCGGAGTCCAGGCAACCGAGAACGGTCGGGCTTGCGCACCGGCGCCGTCGGTCCCGACTTGCACGCGTGCCGCCTCGGCGCCCGGCAGACCCTGGCGAGCCAGATCGACATCGATAATCGAGATGGTGTTGCCTTCGACGCCGGTCCTGTTGTTCTGGCGGGCGGTCGCCGCCACGAACTTGCCGTCTGGGCTGGCGGCGATGCCGAAGGGTCCGGCCTGAACTGGAATGCGCGGAGCAACTTCGACGACTGGAGCGCCAGTCAATGCCTTCTGCAGGTCCATCACCGAAACATCTTCGGTGCCACCGTTGCCGGACAGGAGGTAGGTCTTGCCGTCGCTCCCCTTCCCGAGAGCGATGAACTGCGGGTTCGGCCAGCAGCCGAAAGCGTGGGATGGGCCAAGATAGGAATAGGTGGCGGGCGGCGGCGTCGGAGATATGAACGGCACCGGAAAGGCGGCACAGGAAGGGTTGAGCTGGCGCGTTCCGGGACCGACCAGCGCCATCTGGATTTGCCCGACGAGGCCCCCGGTCTTTGGATCGATCAGGCTGATGCGGTTCGAGCCGTCCTGGCCCAGCCAGCCCTCGGACGTGCTGGCGATGATCAGGTCAGGAAGCGCAATCAGACCGACGCCCCCGAACCAGCCGGCATCGACAATTTTCAAGACCGCGGCATCCGTGTTGTCGAATTCCCGCCTGAGCATCTTCTTGACGTCCATGATCGAGATGTTCGCGCGGCCTCCGTGCTGGAGAAACTCGGCATTCACGATTGAGCCGTGATGGTTCATCACGTAGGCGGTGCTCTGGTCGTCGCTCAGCACAATGTTCGCAGGGTCGCCGAGCAGAGCGCCGTCGAGCCGGCGAGGACTGACCAACGATCGGCTCACGATGGCATTCGGCGTATTGTTGTTTTCAGGCTTTAGCGCCGCATTGAGGTCAATCGCATAGATTCGTGGGTCGCGGCGGCCGGAGGCGAGAACGAATGGCGTCTTAGCGAGCGCAAGGTCGCCAGCGAACAGCGCAAATGCGACTACGATGCATTGGGCTTTTACTATCCATCCGGAGCTCATGAATTTCCTCACGCGTAGCGAGGTTAGAATTAGTGGCGGTGCGATACCGCCCTGGGGTGCGACGCGATTTTAGCCTACCGAGCGCTCATTGGCTCCTCCGGCCGATTACGGCTCCTCTCTTTCGGCGGGTTAACGTGCAGATCGCGCTGCCATTAGCTTGGAGTAGACTTCGGCTCCCATTCGCGGGCCAGCCTCTGCGCTTCCGCGAGTTGCGCAGGAGTCATTTTCGCGGCGGCAACATCCTGGCTTCTTGCCGCATCTCTATCCCCCATCGCGGCCGCCAAGCTGAACCACATGTGCGCAATGACGTAGTTCTGAGCCACACCCCAGCCGTTGTCATACATGATCCCAAGGTTCAATTGAGCAGCTGTGTTGCCTTGGTCGGCTGCCCTTCGATACCAGCTCACAGCGGTCATAAAGTGCTGTGCGACGCCTAAGCCGTTCTCATACATGACGCCTAGACTTAGTTGGGCGGCGGCAAAGCCCTGATCAGCCGCCTTTCGAAACCAGCTCACCGCAACCACATAGTCCCGTGTAACACCCTGCCCCTTGTCGTACATGACCCCAAGATGTACTGGGCATCGGCTTCGCCCTTGTCCGCAAGGGGGCGCCACAGTCGGATCGCGGTCGCATAATCACCGCGCTGCGCCGCGTCCAACGCATCCTCAAGCGGCCCTGCGGCGACCGATCGGGCAAAGGCGACCGTCAGGACGAGAGCGGCGACGGCTGCTTTGAACGTCACGTTCATGATCGCTCCTCCCGTTCGACTGGATCAAAGGCGCGGCATCGGCTGGGCGACGTTGATCTCCGATGAGAGTTTGCCCAACACAACAAGGAACGTGTTGCGTGCGCCCTACCGGCTGCTGCGCAGAAACAGGATGAGGCGCACGACGTGTTCGTTCTTCTCCGTCTGGTCGGTGTTAATCGTGATCGAGGCCACCTGCCGGGCGTCGTGAAGAACCGCATAGCCCGGGGAGGCCCGGCTTTGGTCCTCGGCCCAGCTGCCACGCAGGCACCCCTTCACTTCGTCAAGGGTCGTTGCAAAGGCGCGTTCGGCCTCGCTGGCGGTTTTGAAAGGGAGGGAGTCGCAGGTGTAAGTTCGCGTTCCGTAGAACGAACAGTCTCCCCAGCCGGGCAGCGGAAGCGTTGTTTCCCGGAAATTGCCCTCGCGCGACTGCCCGATGATGCTGGCAAACCGCTCTTTGGTGTTTACGAGCGCGGTGGCGTGGGTGAGTGCCGGACAGTACGTCGGCCCGTCGTCTGCGTCTGCGGCAGGTATCTGCGCCATCAGCATGCCGCAGATACTCGCCAGTCGAACCGCAAAGGATGCGCGCAACATCTTGGCAACTCGATCGTCACTCGCTGGCCATGGCGGCGAATTCGTCGAAATGCATGTAGCTGTCCGCCTTCGACCACAGGCCAATCTTCCCGGAGACCGGTTCCGGCAGCGTGTGCTGCAGATAGAGCTTGCCGTCGAGATAGCCCTCGACCTTGTTGCCCGCGATGCGGACTTTGAGGTCGTGCCATTGCCGGGTTGCGGTCGGCGTGTTTCTGACCCATTCGACCGACGACCGCCGGCCTTTCTCGAACTTCCAAAGGACCAGATTGTTTTCAAGGCAGTTCGCCCGGATCGTCAGGTAGTCGCCGTTGGGCTTGAGATTGAACAGGATGCCGGCGCCCTGATCGATGCGACCCGACAGGCCTTCGAAGCGGACGCTGATTTCCCCGTTCTTGAAGTCTTCGACATCCTTAGCCACGACATAAGGATAATAGGCATAAGCCTGAACGCGATCGAGAAATTCCGCGTAACGATCGCCATAGAGCGCACGCGCCTTGTCGGCGATGCCGGCAGAGGATTGTCCCTGCTTCCATTGCCGGCCATCAACGGCCAGCAGCTTCTTGCCGCCGTCATTTTCGATGCGCCACACGCCGACCACCGGGACCAGCCCGTTTGGCTCGGCGCCTGCCGTTTCATTGGTCAGGTCCACCTTGATCGGCGCCGCAAACGCCGGCAGGAGCACCGCAATCACACTCACGGCTATGATCAATAGGGTTTTTGTGCTGCTGTTCATGACGACCTCCTTGAGGAACATTTGGTTGTTGGACGGTAAACGGCGACTGCGCCACCATGCGAGAACGATCAGGATGGGCAGTACGGCGAGAAACCACAGAACGGAGAACGCGCCATCCGTGACAAGGGGATAGCCCGGAAATTCGGCGGAAGGGATTGGCACCGGAGGCGACACGCTTGCGAGGCCATAGATCAGCGGCAGAATTTCGCGGGGACTTGTCGATCGGCTGGTGTCCTGACGCGTGCCATAGCGATATTCGATCTCGCCATAGGCTTCGTCGCCAGCCGATGATGCGAAGGTCTGTCGCGCGGTGGCAAGGCGAATGAAGACGTGCGGCATCGTTCGTTCGAGCTTTGCCAGTACGTTCCGTTGCAAATCGATGTAGCGGGGATCCTCGGCCGCAAGGTGAACCGCGATGGTTAGCGGCTCGGCTAGCCTTGCGAGCTGTTTCGTATCGGCGAGTGCGAAGGAATTGCGGCGATCCTCAGTGACGTCGATCGACGTCTTGAACTGGGACACGAGAAGGAGGGCGACCGCGGCGGCACCGACGCACACGGCAGAGCGCATCAGCTTCTCCCGGATCGCGACCCCAGGCGGCAGCCAGATCGCTGCCAGAGCCGCAAAGCCGCATATGGCGACGGCCACGCCCGCAATGAGGCCGATGGAAAGAAGTCCTTGCTCAAAGGTGCGAATGACCTGCGTCAGCGACAAATGGGCGAACCATTCGAGCCATCCGGGTCGGCCCGCGATGGTGAAATCAAGCACCCAGGATCCGATGGTGAACGCCAGCGTGACAATTGCGGCAGTGGCGCTGCTCTCGGTAATCGACGCAGCGAAGAGGGCCACTGCGCCGATGAGCAGGCCGTAGAGCAGATGTCCCGAGAACAGCGTTAGACTCTCGGCCGGAGACAAGTGTCCGCCAACCATCCACCACGCCGAGACCGACGAAAGCACCGGAATGGCGCACACAAGCCAAGCGCAGAACACAGCGGCGAGCTTGATGCCGACGAGCGTGGCGGTGCGGTACGGCAGCTGGACCAGGAGCCGCAATGCACCGGACTGCTTCTCTTCACCCAGCACCCGAATGGCGACGAACGGAAACAGAAGTGTGACGGCGACGTAGAATGAGCCGAAGGTGGGGACCAAGATTCCGTCCAAGGGGGAAAGACTGCTGGCGAGCACCGGCGAGTTCGCCGCCGCGGCACTCGCCTCGCCGTAGAGCGACATCGCTTGAAAAAAGCTGTAGCCGACGAGCGGGCATGCGAACAGCAACAATGTCCATAGGGCACGACCGCCGGTAATTTCGCGTAGCTCCTTCGCGAATAAGGGCCAAACCGGAGCGCCGCGCGCCAGTGTCTTAGGTGAGAGCAAGAAAGATGTCCTCCAAGTTTGCGCCAGGGCGATTGGCTCGGCCACGCAACTCTTCGAGGGTACCGACACCCCGGATTCTGCCGTCCGACAGCAAGGCGAGACGATCACAGACTTGTTCGGCATCTCGGAGTTGATGAATCGACAAGAGCAGCGTGCGGCCGCCCGATGCCACACGCCGCAGCACGGCCATCATGTCGCGAGTTTGTCTGAGATCGAAGCCGTCGAACGGCTCGTCCATCAGCAGAATCGGGTGCCGCGTCAGAAATCCGAGCGCGATGATGAGGCGGCGGTTGTAGCCTTTGGACAGGGCGTGGATGCGCTTAGCCAGCACAGGGCGGAGACCGACGCTTGAAACGATCTCGGATATCTCGGTCGCTGAGCGCCGGTAGACGCCCGCGAAGAAGGCCAACGCCTGCTCAGTCGTTTGATCACTGTAAGGGCGAACACCATCCGGCAAGTGGAAGATCACTTCACGCCGCCGCCGCAACGGCAGGAGCTGATCGCGGAAACGAATCTCGCCTGAATCGACCGGGAGAAGACCGGCAATTGCTTCGAGCAATGTCGTCTTGCCGGCGCCGTTCGGTCCGATCAGGCCGAGAACCTCGCCAGCCTGCACCGTAAAGCTAACGTCTTCAAGCGCACGTTGCCCTGCGTAATGCTTGGTAAGCGAAGCGATCCGCAACACAATTATGCCTTTCTGGTCGATGAATGCCGGCGCCGACAACATGATTCGGGATCTATCAAATGTCCGACGTCACCAAGCATCATCGCAAGCCTCCCCAATACTTGCGCTCACGATCGCGACAGAGTGAGCGCAAATCCTGACGCGACGATCAGAATTAAGAGGATTTTCCGAATCTCGGCTTCGTCGACCTGGTCACGAATTTTCTTTCCAAGCCAAGTTCCGATCAGCACCGCCGGTAAGCCCAGCACGAACAAAGATATGACGTTAGCATTGACTGCACCTTGAGCTCCCAGACAAAACGCGCTGATGACGAAAACGAAAAGTCCGACATACTGGAATACAGACCGCTGAATTTCCCTCGGCCATGCGCGCTGCCGGCACCACGCGTCGATGACAAGGCCCGTAAACCCAACGGCTCCGCTAAGAAGGCCGTTGAGAAGGCCGGCGCCCGCATCCACGGCCGCTCCACCTGATTTGATTGGTACGATTGCAGGCAGCATTAAACTGCCAAGACCATAGAGAATGAGGAGGGCCCCGATCGTTGCCTGCATAATCGCGGGATCTGTCCAACCGAGAATTGTGCGCCAACCGGCACGCCCACCGTTGCGCCAGCAAGGAGTGGCCACAGCACTCTCCATTCTGGAGTCGGTCGCAACTCCCATCCGGCGACACCTTGCACAACCGGACCAAACGCGATGATCAGGGTGACAGTTTGCATCGGCATCAACAGTTGCAGCCACACGGCAGCCGCGACGAGGCCATATGCAAAACCGGCGACCTGCGATGCTAACGCACCCACGAACGAGCCGCTGACGAAAACCGCAAGGTCAAGTGCGTTGACGCCCATCGAATCCGTTCTCACGTGACCGCAGCGTTGGTCCGAAGGTGAATCGCCTCAGGCGATGCACCTTCGGAGCCCACGCCGGTCAGCTCTTCGCGCTCGCCGTCTTATCAAGGGCGGCGCGCAAGCCCCTGGCTAGCTTCAGGGCGTCGTCATTGGCCCAGAAGTGAAGGAAGATGATTCGCGGCTCCTCCGTCAGCATGTGGCTGTGCATGGCCGTCACGTCGATGCCGTTTGCGCGTAGCGTCTTCACCACCTCGGTGACCTCCGACCCGATGAGCGCATAGTCGCCGGTGATCGCCGCTTTGCCGCCGCCGGTCGGTTGGAAATTGATGGCGGTTGCACCACCCATAATCGGCGCGCCCACCGCCATCCCCTGCTCGGTGATCGGATCGCGGCGGGGTACGTTGATCGCATAGACCCCGCCATTGTTGGCGCCCTTGGCGCCGATGATCTGATCGATCTGAGCGGTGTCGAGATCTATGGCAGGAGGCTGAGCTGCGGGCGTCGGAGGCGTGAGCGGCGTCTTGCTTACGGCCAATGCATTGCGGATGGTCTCGGCCATCTTTACCGGGTCGCCGTGTCCGCCGACATGCATGTAGAATGTCAACGGTTCGGCGCGCAGCAGGTGATTGTGAACCGCGGTGACTTCCACGCCGCCTTCGATCAGCTTGGCCATGACCGGGTTGACCTCGCTCTGGAGCAACACAAGGTCACCCATCGCCATTGCCGTGTTCCCCATCGGCTGGAAGGCAATCCAGCCGCCGAGCGCAAGCGTCGGCCGGATCGTGACGCCGTCCAGCGTCACCTGCAGGTCAGACCGGGGAAAGCCCCAGCGATGAACAGCGCCGCCGACCGCTCCGGTTCTACCGAAGATGCCGTCGATCTTGGCCCAGTCGATGGCTTGCGCACGGGCGCCGGCGGCCGTTGACAGAACAATGCCGCAAGCGCTGAGAAGTTTAATAACACGCATGGTGATAGTCCTCCGTGATTCAGGCACGAGTGCCTATGTGTTGACTTTCGGTCTCAAGCCAGCCGGTCCTAACGGTCCCGCGAAAAACATCCGTTACCGCTCGCGATCAGCTGACATTCGGGTACGCGTTGAATGTGCAAGTCCTTTGACACTATGATGCGCCAATCAATGCGGTTGCCACGAACGCGTGCAGGGTGACAAGGATCGAAGTCGTCATGTTCATGTAAGATTCCTCCTCGGTGCGTTGTTGTTGACACAGCGCCCAATCGCGCAGCGGTTTCTACGCCCCGCGTCTCCCCTTGATTTCCGGCAGGGAAAATCCGAACGTCATTCCGGCACGAAACTCTTCAACCGGATGCCCATTCACGACAGCATGGCGATAGCCCACATCGAAGCTGAGATTGTCGTTCACCTGCCAGATCGCACCGACCAGGCCCGATACGGTTCGCGACTGTCCGATCTCCTCTTCGTAAAAGAACTCGGCGACCGGCCGCACCTTCCACTTCGAGGGCCCCTCGATGATGCCACCCAGGAAGAAGTCGGTGCGGCGGTCACGCGTGAGTTCGGTGACAACGTTGGCGTGCACCGTTCCCCACTCCCAGCGCTGAGACACGATCGTGCCGAAACTCGCGCCGAAACCGCTGTCGGCCCGGACGCCCGGCAGCAACGGCCCGAATTCGACTGCGATACTCGGCCCGCTGGCGTCTTGGAGGCTCCCCTCCCTCAATACACCCTTGAGAAATGCCCCGACGCCATTGATGCTCGCGCTTTCGTCGAAATTCGCCAGGGGAAATTGTCCCTGGCCCTGGAACACGAATTCCCAGTTTCTTGCGAAGCCATAATTGAAGATCATGAAGGGCGCGACCAGCGATGTCTGCGCGTCCTGACGCAGTATTCCGGCCGGCTCCAACTCGATTTCCACCTCTTGTAGATCGGCCACCGCCGCATCGGTGCCGTCGAACGGCCGATATGCGAATGAAGCCGTCGAGCCAACCATGGCTACGCCGATAACGACTACGCACGTGAGCGATGATGAAGACCCGATCTTCGAAATCCGATGCCTCATTCGCACGCCACTCCTTCGAAGCCCATTCAAGGCGCCGGCCGGTACACCCACACGGCAGCCGGCTCCAACGATGCGGCACGCACCGCAAGAAACAGCCGGTCCATCGACGGAACGTAATAGGAAGTGCGCGCGCCTCGGACCGTGGGCACTCTGACGAGGCGACGATAGTCGTCCGCGCGCGCGTCGAAGACGTCGATGAAACCTTCGCCGCAGCTCACGTAGATACGTGAGCGTTTTCCATCGACAAACAGATCGTCGGCATCGCCACACAATTCAACACTTGCAACACTCTCTCCAGTGCGGGTGGAAAACACTGCGAGTCTTCCCGGGGCCCGAAAGGCGACCAGGACACGCTGGGCATCCTCATCAACGGCCATCGGAAAATTCGCACCGCTTTCTTTCATGGGCCATAGTGCCTTGCGTTGGCCACTGACGCCGTCCAGCACCGCGATTGCCCGTGCACGCGGCAGGTTCACAAGGACTTGGTTGTTCTTATGATCGAGCTGGAAACCCTCCGGATGCGCCGGCAACCGAAAATCGGCGATCTTGGTTCGCCTGGCGGGATCGATTGTCGCGATCGCGCCCGCGCCATATCCGACCAGGACATGCTTGGTATCCGGGTCGATACGGACGTTGTCCGCGTCATCGCCCAAATCAATGCGGCCCGTTTCGGCATAATCTGCGCCACGGAACAGGCGGACCGATCCGTCACCGCCATTTGCGACGTAAAGCGTATCGCTTGATGGCTCGTAGCCCACGCCTTGCGGTTCGCTGAGTCCAGTAATGACGTGAACGAGCTTGCGCTCCTTGAGATCAACGATGCCGACTGAGTTGTTCTCAAGTTCCGCGACGAACAGTCTGTTCCTCAGCGGATCAAGGGCCATGTGATCGATCCGCCCCTTCACCTCGCCGAGGAGTATCTTGGCTTCCAGGTTGAGAATGGGCGTTTCGGTAGTCTGTGCGCCCGAAGGCGTCGCAACCAGCGGCAGCAGTAGCGCCATTATAAGAAGGAAGAGAGTGACGCACTTCAGGGATTTCATCGTTCCGCCTCGCCCGGCCCGTCACCACCGCCACCGCGAAGGAGCGGGGGGATTGCCCGTGTTTCACTTCTTCATCGGATCGCATTGCCGGGTGTTCGTACCCCAAAAGTCAATGCAGTCCTCATACGTTGCCGGCCCGCGTCCGACCGCCTTGGCGAATAGATATTTGACCACAGCGTCGACCTCGCGCTGCGACAGGAAATCATTGCCGGCTGGCGGCATGTCCTTGCCCATTTCTTCGCGCGCGTGTCCGTAGCAACGCTTGTCTGTGTACGCGAAGCGGTCATGGTAGGGCATGCCGGTCCCTGGCCGACCGCATTTCACCACCTCGGTGAGTTGCTCGGGCGTGAGATGCGTTGCACGAAGCGACAGGGCATTACCGCCATAGCCTTGGTCACCTGACGCATCCCATTTATGGCAGTACTGGCACACCGCCTTGCTCTTGAAGATCTCTTTGCCGAACTCCAACATACGGGCTTCTTCCGCGGTGGGCGCTGTCTGAGCGCCGGCTGGCCACATGTCAGCCGCGAGCCACAGGAAGCATGCTGCGGCAGCAATCAGAGTCCCGCAGCTGCTTACGCGTGCTCTGCCCTCTTTCAAAACTGTTCCGATCATTCCAACACTCCCGATCCGGCCCTCGCAAACTGCTGCTTTCCACGCGTGGCAACATATCGCCAGCGAAGCAATCAGTCCGGGCGCATCCGCCCGGACCTTCGCGTCCTGGCCCAAATCAATCCGCCCGACGTCTCTTCACAACCCGGTCGCCGGTTCACCGCTCATGAGGTCATAGAAGGTTGTCTTGGCTGAACCACCCTGGGCGGTCATCACCTCGAAAACGGGCTTTCCGTTCCGAACCTTCTCTTTCACGGAAAAAACGGTTCCCTGCGCCGATGCTTTCTGGATGATTGCCGGGATTGTCATCTTCGTCATTGAAAGCAGCGTGTGGTACTGCGCTGACCGAGCGATGTGCTTCAGGTCAGCGAACACCTCTTTGTCGGGAGTCCAGGCTCCTGCGGTCGCATCGCCGCCGTACTCGTTGAAGGAATTGTCCTCAGCGGCGGTGTCGAAGCCCTTGGCAGAGGTGTAGACCGTCAGGGCAAGCTTGCCCTTGTCCATTTCGTACTTGGCCTCGGTGGGCACCTCGGCGCCTTTGGCTACCTGTGCAATGCCTTGCAGGAGGGTGATCTTCGCGCCTGCCAGGGCTTTAATGAGCACTTCATCCGCGCTCTCGGCCGCTTGAGCTGCAATGGTACCCGCAAGAGTCACGAGCCCAACCGTTATGGCCAATTTCCAATTTCCACTCATTGTTTTTGGTCTCCCTGGTGTCACTGTTTCGATTACCGGTCCACGTTTACAGTCAAGTCGGGGTGGCGGGCGGATAGTCCGATTTCGCGTAAGGAAGGCTGACCGGAGTGTCGAGCCCCGACAATGTCCTTAGTTTTCCGGAAGCGCGTCCGCGCGGTCGGCTCACCAATCAGACGTGCGAGTTTTTCGTAGAGAGGAGTACCTATCGACGACATCGTGCGTCCTTACACCTGCTGCGAGCGCAGACTTGACTGGTGGACGCGATGCTTCGGCTGTCGCCTCGTGGGGAGATCGCTTCCCCATGGACCCATTAGCGTGGAATGTCCCAACGCTGTCAAGGATCAAGCATACATCGTCGCAAGTACGGCGGGACGCTACACGGCTTTGTTTAAGGCAGTTTTATGCGCTTGGGGCGAGATTGTGGGAGAAGTGGCTTTCGTGTGCGACATCCAGTTGCAAGCACGCAAGGACCGGTCATTTATTTCATGCAGTCTCCCGCATATGAGCTTCCAATCGACGATTGTGGGCGGTGAGCGCTCCAGCGCGCACCTGGAAGATCGCGTCGGGTGAATAGTGCCTGCGGCATTACTCGGGAAGCGGATCATCATTTCATGATGTGCGTCGGTTGGAATACATTTCAAACAGCAGGGTAGAAATGATATCTGTTGACTCGTAGCTGCAGGCGGATCGACCCAAAATCTGCAACACGCGCCTTGCAGCGGAAAACCATAGTGGCCGCGAACAATCGAGGCTAGGATGCGTCTATTGATCGTGGAAGATGAGACGCGGATTGCCGAGCTCGTTCAGGGAGCGTTGGCGCGCGCCGGTTTCGCGGTCGATACGGTCGCGCTATGCGCCGATGCGCGGGCGGCACTCGCGGTCACATCTTATGACGCGGCGATTGTTGATCTCGGGTTGCCTGACGGCGATGGGCTGGGCTTGCTCGCGGAGCTGCGAGGGAAGGGTAATCTCACTCCCGTGCTGGTGCTAACAGCCCGCGATGCTGTCGAGGATCGTGTTCGCGGCCTCGATACGGGCGCCGACGATTACCTGGTCAAACCATTTGCGATTGCCGAACTCGTCGCACGAACGAAGGCCTTGTTGCGTCGTCCCGGCGGTGCGCTTGGAATGACCCTGAAAGCTGGCAACATCAGCTTTGATACGGTCGAACGGGATGTCAGGATAGGGGGCGCCTCATTGGTCTTGCCGCGCCGCGAAAGCGCCATCCTGGAACATTTGATGCGACGTCTTGGTCGCGTTGTTCCAAAGCCCGTTTTTGAAGAAAAGCTGTACGCGCTCGATGATGAACATGGGTCAAACACAATTCCTGTTCACGTGCACCACCTTCGGCGCAAGTTGTTGGATGCAGGCGCAACCGCCGAGATCCACACCGTACGCGGCGTCGGATACCTGCTGACCGAAAGCAGCACATGAAGACCGTTCGGCTCCGGTCGCTGCAGGCAAAGCTGGCACTGCGCCTTGCCGCGCTGTATGTAGCGGCGACCGCCCTAGCTGTCGCCGCCCTGATTTATCAGGCCTACGAAACGGCAGATACCCTCAACGATCGCGAACTCAGTTTGCGAGCTGCCGATCTTGCGCGCTACGTTGCAGTCGATTCAGCCGGCGCCTCCCGCCTTGAGCTGCCGCCTCAACTTGCCGCGCGATATCAGGCCGGCGGCAACACTGACATCTTCGCGGTCCGCCGCGGCTCGGACGCCGTTCTTGCCGCCTCGCCGCCGAACTTCGGCGAAGTTGCAGCCAAATGGCCGGCGGGGACCGATGAACCAAGCTATTTCCATCTCAAGGACTTCGGCTCCGAGGGTCGCGAGTACTACGGATTGACCGTTGTGCAGAGCAGTGCGGCTGGCCGTCTTTCCGTGTCGGTCGCGCGGGCCGCCGATGGCGACATACTGGTTCACTCTCTGCTGCGTGAATTTGTGCTGGACATAGGGTGGCTCGTTCCCTTGCTGGTCACGGTTACGCTGGTGGTTGGCGTGTTGGCAATTCGAAGAGCCTTCAGGCCTGTTGCAGAAATATCGGAAATGGCTGCAGCAATTGGTCCGGGCGCGACCTCCATCCGGTTGCCAGAAACAAATCTACCAAGTGAAATCACGCCCCTGGTCGTCGCGGTCAATCGCGCACTGGAGCGCCTCGAGCAGGGCTTCGACCTTCAGCGTGAGTTCACCGCGAATGCAGCCCATGAGCTGCGCACACCGCTTGCCATTGTCACGGCCGCCCTCGATGTCGTTGAGGAGAATGGTGAGATCGCCAAGATCAAAGCTGATGTCGCGCGCATGAACCGGCTCGTCGATCAGCTTATGCGCGTTGCTCGTCTGGATGCCGTCGCTTTAGACGTCTCGGATGCTGTTGATCTCAATGATGTCGCCTCCGAAATCGTGGCTGCGATGGCGCCCTGGGCGCTTGCTAAAAAGAAACCGATCGCCTTCCACGGCGAAGACAAACCGGTGGTCATCAAAGGGAACCGCTACGCGATCGGCGACGCGATCAGGAATCTGGTCGAGAATGCCGTTGCCCACACCGCTCCGGGAAGCGAAGTGACAGTCAGCACATACGCCAATGGAAGCGTAAGCATCGTGGATCGTGGACCCGGGATTCCGCCAGAGGAGCGGAACCATGTGTTCGAGCGGTTCTGGCGTGGAAAGGGGACGAGCTCCTCCGGAGCAGGTCTCGGCCTTGCAATCGTGGCGGAGATCATGAGGGCGCATCAAGGCAGCATCAGCGTCGATGATAATCCCGGCGGGGGTATGGTCTTCACACTGCGCTTTAGCCGCGCGATGAGCCTGCGGAATAAAAAAAGCCCCGCCGCAGCGGCGGGGCCTAGTGAATGAATCGAGCAGACTCGACTCATCCCCACAAATACTCGGCTGAGGGAGGGAATACAGCCGGGCATTCGGGTCAGGTTAGCGCGGGCGTCGGTTGATGCGAATGACAGCCCGTTCGCGGATCAGCGGCCTGGAACAGAGATAGCACCCAATCAATAATCTCTGTTAATCGATCCTAGTCATCATCTCCGTCGTCATCATTGGCCCGGAGCCGGCCTGTCATCGCATCGACTTCGAAGACGTCGGTTCGTCCATCCTTGGAGGCCATCGCCATGACGAGCCGTCCGCGTCGTACGACCTGAACGTTGGTCCATCCATCAGACACCAGTTTCTGTCTGACCTGTTCTTCGCTCACCGGCCTGCCGCCCTCGATGAAGACCGGGCCCCCGTTGCGCTCTGGTGCCGCGATCACCAAGGCGGCCGCAGCGGCAAGCAACACTCCACCCGCAATAGACCATATGATCGCTCGTTTCATGGCTCTTCACTCCTTGCACGGTGGCATCGAGCCTCCGTCGAGGAAGCGTAGTGAAACATGCCGGCTTTAAGGCAGGTTTAAGCGCGGATTTAATGCTCTCGAAATTGGAAGGAGGCGGAACCGCGACGAAAGTGCGGCGATACAGCACAACTACCTACCAGCCGCCAGGCAATGTGCGCGACGGTGCGTTAGACCGTATGCCGCGCGCGTGGGAAATCGCACTGACGCGGCTATCTGCCATCGATCAGGTCTTTGGCTGGTCGCGGCTTTTGTACCGCTCCTGATCGTAGGTGACCGCGTTTCGCGCACCGTCGCGGTCTCGGTCGAAGGCCGGCCCGGTCCCAATTTAGGCTTTGCGCTCCGGCGCGTGATCTCTACCGGCGCGCTGCTGCGAGTTCCTGTACCTTGGCGCGGATCGGATCGAACGGACCGTATCTGTGTTGCGCGGGCGGAAAATCGTCTGCGTAGGGCCCGTAAGGCGTATCGACCGGCTTCTGCAGCTTGTTCGGAAAATCCTTGTCGAGATTAGGTCTGACTGGACGCTCAAGGCTGTTCATGTAGGCCGCGACATCGTAGGCGTCTGCATCGGACAGCACTGGCGTGTCGAACGTG
>Ga0137359_10000672_pt1 | contig 25792 bp, 24 predicted proteins | sample Mad1_40_16metaG_FD_108281 | JGI IMG/M metagenome (GOLD analysis project Ga0137359, IMG submission 108281) | Vadose zone soil microbial communities from Angelo Coast Range Reserve, California, USA - Mad1_40_16 metaG | ecosystem: Environmental > Terrestrial > Soil > Vadose zone | place: USA... | reverse complement strand
TTCGTCTCCGACAGATTCCGCACCGCGCGTTCCAAATCGTCGATCGCGACCGTTTGCCCATCGAGTTTGACCTCGTCGGTATCGCTCACGGTTAAAATTGCATGATCAAGTTCGCCCGGCGCGGTGGTAGCGGTCTTTGACTCCGGCAGATTAATCTGCACTTCGGGCTGATCTTTCTTGAACGTCGTAGAAACGACGAAAAAAATCAGAAGAATGGTCAAAATGTCGACCAGCGAAACGATAATGATGGATGGCGCGCGGCGTTTGCGGACGGCGAATTTCACAGATGTCGATCTTGCGTTACGCCATTGGCGCAATTTCTGGCGTGGCGGGGTGCGCCGGCGTGATCGGTTGGGACGGGGCCTGGATTTGCGCCTTTCGGGCGCTGAGGACGCGGCCGTAGTAACATTTTGAAAGCAGATCGGTCACGAGTGATTCCATCTCGACCGACATGACCTCGACCTTTTTGGAAAAGTAGACGAACCCGACCAAGCTCGGCACGGCGATGCCGAGGCCGAACACGGTGCAGTTCAATGCTTCGGAAATTCCGCGGGCGATCATTTTCGGGTCGGCCGACGCGGCGCTGACTCCGAGGCTCTCGAATACGTGCACCAAACCCGACACGGTGCCGATCAATCCCATTAGCGGTGCGATGCCAATGATAACTTCGAGCACCACCAATCCCTTCTCGAGCCGTACCATTTCGCGCCGCGCGCGTGTTTGCACTGCTTCCACGTTTTCCGCGCGAGGCCAACGCAAATGCGCTAGCGCGACACGCACGATCCGCGCGAGCGACGACCCGTCGTGCTGCACAATGCGAAAAAGATGCTCAGGGCTCGCACCGGGAGCGAGCCGCTCCATCTCGCTCTCGATAGTCAGCGGCAGCACATTTTTTTCCCGCAACGCTAATGTCCGCAAAATAATTACCGTGAGCGCGACGATCGAGCAGACCAGCAGCGGCCACATGAAGATGCCGCCCTTCGCAAAGAATCCGCCAATTGTCTCAAACGCGTTCACCATTTGCGCAGTTAGTTAGGAAACATGCTGAATGTGATCTGCTCGTTCAATCCTTCCGGCGGCAGTGCGGTAGACGCATCTTCCGGAATCGGAAATTGATGATCTATCTCGAGGATCGATTGCAAACACACGTTGGCGAACGCTTCGTTGGAACTGTTATTGACCACCTTGAGATTCCTGACCCGGCCGCTTCGGTCAATGGAAAATGTGACTTGAGCGGTTCCAAGACTGATCAAATCCATTTTTGCGGGCGTGTAGGCATACCAGCGCGAGCCGATCGCGTCCAGGACGGTCTTTTCATATCGGCCGAGTGGAGTTCCGATCGCATTCACAGCCGACATGCCGCGGTTTGAAATTGATCCCGCCGAGCGCGTTCGCTCTTTCATCGGCTGATATGTCGATTTTGGCTGCTGCGGCGTCGTGGCCACAGTGGGCTGAACCGTCGGCCGCGGCGTTGAGGTTAACATAGCGAACTCATCCAACTTCGACTGCGGCGTCGGCTGCACGGTTGGTTGCGGCGTGATGGACTGTTGCGGCGCTGTGCTCGGTTGCGGCTGCGCGCCTTCGTTAGGCAAAGAGTAAGGGTGCGAATCCAGATCAAAAGCCGGCCGGTCTTTTCCTTCCTGCGTTGGAATCGGCAGACCTTCCGTCGCTGGTTTCTCGCTGGCGGCGATCGAGTTCGCGTTCGATTCGAACGTTTTTTCCTTCGGCGCCTCGGTTTGCTTCGATTCGTCGTTCGGAACGAACATCGTGTTCGTCTTCGGCGCGGGCGTCGAAAGATCGACAAAGCTCAGTTCAACCGGCTTGTCTTCTTCTTCAGCGACGGAGAACGGCGAATAGAGCAAACCGCCGTAAACCGCGAGGGAGTAGCCGATGAGAAGATGGATGACGATCGCGACGAGAAAGGCGACGAGAACTTTGCGCGCCTCCTGTTTTCGCTCCTCCGCGTCGCCCGCGGAATGGTCAATGATGAACTCCGCCGTGGTCATGCGTTCAGAGCCAGAACTTTATCGCGCTTGGGTCGCTTTGTCATTCTGGCGTGGTGAAACAGATATTGCTGAGCGTAACCGCCATGGGTGCCGAAGTATTTCTCTGTGAACGCTTGCAAGCGCGCCGCGTTCAATTTTCGCGCTCGCGGAAAATACTTTTCGCGCAGCACCCGTTCGATCCAGACGTCGATCGGAAATGCGCGCAACCGCTCGTAGGCAAAGAGCATCACGCAATTAGCAACCTTCGCGCCCACGCCCGCCAGCTCGCATAACCGCGCCCGCAGATCGGCATCGGCCAAGATCGACAACTTCTCCAGATCGAGATCGAAGGCGAGTTGTCGGGCCGTCGCCAGCAGATTTTTGGCGCGATAACCCAGCGCGCATTCGCGCAATTCTTTTTCCGACGACGCGGCGATTCGTTCGGCGGTTGGAAATGTATAAACCAACTGATCCTTGATCTGGCGCCCGTCGCCAAATCGCTCTCGCAGCTTTCGAGAGATCTGCCGAATGTGCTCAACTTGTTTCATCGAGGAACAAATGAAGGTCGCCAGACATTCCCACTTCGGTTGCCGAATAATTCTCAGCCCGCGGCAAAACTTCTTTGCTTCGCACATTGCTGAGTCGTTTGGGAACGAGGCGCAGATTTCGCCGAGCGGATGATCGAGCCCGAAATAACTTAGAACGAGTTGGTCGTCACCGCCGTCGACAAACAAAGCATCGCCCCGCTGCTCGACTTGAACTGCTCGATCCCCAATCGCGCCGATAAATCCCTCGCCTGATCTTTCCCAATGAAACACCTGACCGGAATCGAGCGTCATCGTCAAATCGAAATCGGGCGCGGGAATTTTCGTCATTCGCACAGAGGAACTCTTGCGCTGCGGCAAAATTCTGTCACCTAAGATCGACATCATGGACGCGCGGCTGGCGATCGATTGCGGAGTTCTCCTAATTTACTTCGTCGTCATTATTTCAATCGGCTTGTTCGTCGGTCGAAAGGAGCGCGACCTTGCCGATTTTGCACTCGGTCGCCGCCAGATCGCGTGGTGGGCCATTCTGGCTTCGCTCATTGCTGCCGAAACCAGCGCTGGTACTTTTTTTGGTACACCCGGCGAAGGCTTCACGTTTCGAAACTACACTTATCTCCAGCTCGCGCTTGGCACCATCCTCGCCCGGATTCTCGTCAGCTACATCTTCATCAAGCCGTACTACGACTACAAAGTTTACTCGATTTATGAATATCTAACCGTGCGTTTCGGCGTCGGGACGAAGAATGCCGCATCCGCAGTTTTTCTATTCACACGACTGCTAGCGTCGGGCGCTCGCTTGTACGTCGCCGCGATCGCGCTCGCGCTCGGTTATGAAATGATCCGCGGAGTTCGGCCCGATCAGACCCAAACTCTGTTTATCTACATCGGTGCGGTAATCGTCATCGTGGTTTTGACTGCGGTCTACACCACGCTGGGCGGGATCAAGGCCGTCATTTGGACCGACGTGATCCAAGCTTCGATAATGATCGGCAGCGCGGTGGTAGCGGTCGCTCTGCTCTATTTTTCCATTCCGGGCGGCTGGCACGAAATCGTTCAGCGGCGCGGAGGTTTTCACCTTTCCGATTTCATTATAACCGGCCTGGATCCCGCCAAAACCGGTTGGGACAAAATCAAAGGGATGTTCGCGATCGAGTACACGATTTTCGCCGGTCTGATCGGTTCGACTTTCATGACGATGTCGACTCACGGGACCGATCAGGACATGGTGCAACGGATGTTGACCGCGCCTGACGTCCGCCGAAGCCGCCGCTCGCTTATCCTATCAGGCCTTGCCGACATTCCCATCGCGTTCACGTTTCTGAGCATCGGCGTGCTGCTCTGGGTTTTTTATCAAACGCACAACGATCCGGCGTTGCCGAAAAGTCCGAACGAAATTTTCTGTCACTACATCCTTTATGAAATGCCAGTTGGCATTCGGGGACTATTGCTCGCCGGAATTTTCGCCACGGCAATGGGTTCACTGAGTACCGCCATCAACGCGCTCGCCACCAGCTTCACCCGTGACTGGTATGAGCATTACATCAATCGGGAATCGACTCCCGAACAAAGCTTGGCCGCGGTGCGCTGGGCGACGGTCGCGTTCTCCGTGCTGATGATCGTGGTTGCATCGACAACCGCCTATGTCGTGATCGTTTATCCAAACGTTCGCATCATTCCGATCGTCCTCGGAATTTACGGTTATACCTACGGCTCTGTGCTCGGTATTTTTCTCGCCGGCATGCTGACCAAATCGCGCGGCAACAATTTCGGCAATATCACTGCGATGATCATTGGATTCATCGTCGTCGCGATCCTGAGCGGATTGCCAAACAACATCGCCTCGCTTTTCGGAACCAAACTTTACGCGCAACCGGATTGGCTGCCGGTAATGGAATTCCCGTGGTGGATCTGTTTCGGAACCATCGTCACCTTTTGCGTGGCGATCCTTTTCCGGACCGGCCGCGAACATCATCCGCCGCCTGACGCAGGTGAAATCGGGAATTGACCAAATCCCGTTAACAGGTTGTTTTCGCCGCCAACTTCAATTACCAAATCACCATGGCTCACGTCGTCACCGATAAATGTAACGGATGTAAGTTCACGGACTGTGTCGAGGTCTGTCCGGTCACGTGCTTCTACGAAATGGACAAGCAGCTCGTCATTCATCCCGAGGAGTGTATCGATTGCACCGCATGCGTCGACGTTTGTCCCGTCCACGCGATTTATGCGGAAGCAGACTTGCCGGCCGAATTTGCAAAGGACACGGAATTCAACGCGACCGAATCTCACAGAATCAAAGACGCGGCCGGCGATCCAATCACGATGAAGAAGGAAGCGTTGCCAACCGCAGCAGAACGTAAGAAAGCGCTCGGCTATTAAGATTTCGTCTTCTTTTCGCTTTCGAGTTTGATTCCGAGCTCGCGCAACTGACGAGGATCGACATCGGACGGCGATTGCGACATCAAATCCATCCCGCGATTGTTTTTGGGGAACGCCATCACCTCGCGGATCGTTTCGGTGCCGCAGAGCAACATCACTAATCGATCAAGCCCAAACGCGATCCCCCCGTGTGGCGGCGCGCCGAGTCGCAACGCGCGCAGCAGGTGGCCGAACTGCGATTGTCGATCTTCGGGACTAATGCCGAGCACGCCGAACATTTTGTCCTGCAACGGCGGCTCGTGAATTCGAATGCTCCCGCCACCGATTTCGACGCCGTTGAGCACCACGTCGTAGGCTTCGGCCCGAATCTCGGGAAACTTTCTAGGATCATCGAGCAGCGCCACGTCTTCCGCCTTCGGTCGCGTGAATGGATGATGCATCGAGTTCCATTTGTTTTCCTCCGCGCTCCAAAGCAGCAGCGGGAAATCGTAAACCCACAAAAAATCCCAGATGTCCGAGCCGGAGTCTGAGCCAGACTGGCCTTTGCCCTTAGCAACCAAGTCCTGATACTCCGCTACCTTTAGCCGGATGCGGCCGAGCACTTCGCAGGCAATGTCCCATTTGTCGGCAGCGAACAGGATCAAATCCCCTTCTTCGATTTTTAGTTTTGATTTCAGTGCGGCTTTCTCGGCGTCGCTGAAAAATTTCACGATCGGCGATTTCCATTCGCCGCCTTCCACTTTGATAAACGCGAGACCCTTTGCGCCGAAAGTCTTTGCGATCTCGGTCAGCTCGTCGCTTTGACCAATGGTAAGCGAGGCGAAGTTTTTCGCGTTGATCGCTTTGACCACGCCACCGGAATCGATCGCGCCGCGGAAGACTTTAAAACTGCTCGAACGGAAATCGTCGCTCAGATCGACAAGCTCTATTCCGAACCGGCGGTCGGGTTTGTCGCTGCCGAATCGGCCGACTGCTTCGCGATAGGTCATGCGATCGAACGGCAACTTGATGTCGATGTTGCGCGTCGCCTTGAAAATCGCCGCGAGCATTCCCTCGGTCAGTTTGAAAATGTCCTCCGGCATGACGAATGACGCCTCGATGTCGATTTGCGTGAACTCCGGCTGGCGATCCGCGCGCAAATCTTCGTCGCGAAAACATTTTGCGATCTGGAAATATTTTTCGACGCCTGCGACTTGAAGCAGCTGCTTGTATTGCTGCGGCGCCTGCGGCAAGGCGTAGAATTTTCCCGGCATCAATCGGCTCGGCACCAAAAAGTCCCGCGCGCCTTCCGGTGTGCTCTTCGACAAAATTGGCGTTTCGATTTCGAGGTAACCTTGCGAATCGAGATAATCGCGTGTCGCCTTGGCCGCGCGATGCCGGAGCCGCATATTCCGCGACAATTCCGGACGGCGCAGATCGTAATAGCGATAAGTCAGTCGCAAATCTTCGTTGTGGATCTCGGCATCGATCGGAAACGGCAGATCGTCGGCACGATTCAAAACTTTCAGCGCGTTCGGAATCAATTCGATGTCGCCCGTTGCGAGTTTCGGATTTTCCGTCCCCGGCACCCGCGGCGCGACTTTGCCCGAAACCTGGATCACGTCTTCGCTTCGCAATCCGTGCGCTTGCTTCGCCAGCTCCGCGTTTTCTTCGGGACGAAACACGACTTGCGTCAGTCCTTCGCGATCGCGCAGATCGATAAAGATCACGCCGCCGTGATCGCGCGAAACGTGAACCCAACCGGCAAGCGCGACTTCTTTGCCGATATCGGTTTTGCGCAGTGAATTGCAGTTGTGCGTGCGATACATGGTCAGGCGGAGCCGGAGACAGTGAAGAATCTTGCGACGCTGTCCAGTAACGCCTCGCTCGCGATCAACGATTCCTCGCGTGTCGCGAGATTTTTCACTTTGACTTGCGGCCATTCATCGCCGTAAAGCAGCGCGATCCGCGCGCCGGCGTTCTCCGCATTCTGAAATTGCTTCGCCACTTTCTCGTTAGTCAGCGAATAGTCGACGCGAGAGCCGCGGTCGCGCAGCGCCTGGATTTGTTCCAGCGCATCAGCGCGGCGCTGTTCCTTCGCGATCACAACGTAAATGTCGATCTTGTTTTGATCTTTGATCGCCGCTTCAAGTTTCTCGCGCGTCGCGGTGCGCTCACGCAACAATTCCCCGAGCACAACGTCGCCCATAGCGAAACCGAGGGCAGGCATTGAAACGGCGCTGTCGCTGAGCTGCCCGATCAAGTTGTCATACCGTCCACCGCCCGCGATCGCGCGCAATTTTCCGGCGCGATCAAACACCTCGAACACGGTGCCGGTGTAATAAGCAAGACCTCGCACGATTTTAACATCGACATCGACAAAGCCGGCGAGCCCACGCGCGCCGAGCCCATCGACTAGTCGATCGAGTTTTCCGCTCTGGCCACCTTTATCGAATATCGAGAACACCGGTCCTGCAAGTTTGCCGAGTTTTCCTTCCGTTTTTTCGCGCGGCTCGCGTCCCGACTTGTCGATGATCTGTAAGACTTCCTCCCAACGCTCGGCTGGGAGCTTTTGTTGCTGTAAAAAATCGGTCCAGAATTCGCGATCGCTGATTCGAACAACGAAATCTTTCTCGGTGAGTCCGAACGCGCGCAAGATGTCGATGCAAAGCGCGATCAGTTCGATGTCGGCGGCGAAATCACTCTCGCCGATGATGTCGCAATTGAGTTGATAATGTTCGCGCAAACGCCCGCGCTGTTGCTTTTCGTAACGAAAGAATTGCCCGATCGAAAACCACGTCAGCGGTTTCTTGAACGCGCGCTCGTGTTGCGCAATGACGCGCGCGAGCGTCGGCGTCAATTCGGGCCGCATCGAAACCTCGCGCTCACCTTTGTCGGTGAAATTGAAAAGCTGATCGACAATTTCGGCGCCACTCTTTTTTCGGTAAAGATCGGTGGGCTCGAGCACGGGTCCGTCCCATTCAACGAAGCCGTAGCGCCGCGCGACTTCGCGCCAGCGCGCGAAGATGTAATTTCGCGCCGCACAATCGTCGGGCAGAAAATCTCGAAAACCTGGCAGGGTCTGCATTTTTTAAAAACCAATCAGCCGACTGGGCGCGAACCATTTACGGCGGCGCGGTCGAATAAATCTCCGCTGCCCCAAGTCAAACTTCTTCACAAGAAAGAGCATTGGAAAGCAAAGGACAACAATGAAAGAAACTACATTAGCAAGAATATTGGCCGTGGCTTGCGGTTTGGTGGCTGTTACAGCGTTCGCCCAAACTTCAACGACGGTCACCACAACCAAAGATGCCGCCGCTGGAACTGAAGTCACCGAGACGACGACCACTAGCGCGGCCGGAACGATCACGACTTACACGCCGGGAAGCGATTCTTTCACGTTTGAGTCGAGAGGGACGACCGGCGCACCGGTCAAGTACTACTACACCAACGACACGACTGTTCTGGATCCTGAAGGTCGCACCGTGACTTGGTCGGCTGTTCGCCCAGACTTGCCCGCGACGGTTTATTATGTGCGCGAAGGCGATCGAATGATTGTGCGCAAGGTCGTGTTGAGCAAACCGACGGTGATCCAAAAAGAGACCACCACGACAACGACGACGACTGAGAAACCCTAAGCTTAGTTAGTCGATCAAGATTCGAAGCGCTCGCGAGAAATCGCGGGCGCTTCTTGTTATCCGCGCCGGACTGGCACTATCAATCGCCGTAGCCGCGCGGAAATTTTTCATGCCATTTCCACGCGCTCTCGATGATCGCGTCGAGATTTTGGAACTGGGGTTGCCAGCCGAGCTCGCGTTTGATTTTTTCCGACGACGCAATCAAGCGAGGCGGATCTCCCGGGCGACGCGGCTTTTCCACGATGTCGATCTTGCGTCCGGTGACTTTGTGGCAGGCATCGATCACTTCGCGCACGCTCGATCCGCCGCCGGTGCCAAGGTTATAAAACGCGCTCTCGGAAGCATTCAGCGCGAGAATGTGGGCCTGCGCCAAATCGATGATGTGGATGTAATCGCGAATGCAGGTGCCGTCCGGCGTTTCGTAGTCCGTTCCGAAGATTTCGACGTGCGTCTTTTCGCCCAACGCCACTCTCAACACGTTGGGAATAAGATGCGTTTCGATCCGATGGTCTTCGCCGAATTTTTCGGAGGCGCCCGCGGCATTGAAGTAGCGAAGCGAAACGAACGTCAATCCGTGGATCTCATGATACCAGCGCAGGATTTTTTCGAACGCCAGTTTTGATTCCCCATAAGGATTGATTGGTCGCTTCGGCGTCTCTTCATCGATCGGAACGCGGTCCGGCGGGCCAAAGATCGCGCAGGTGGACGAGAAAATTAGTTTCCGAACCTCGCCCGCGATCATCGCGTCGAGCAGGTTGAGACCGTTTGCAATGTTGTTGCGAAAATATTTGGATGGATTTTGCATCGACTCACCTACCAGCGCGTTCGCGGCGAAGTGCATGACCGCATCCGGCCTTCGCCTCACGAATAAGCGCTCGACCGATTGTCGATCTTCCAAATCGCACCGGATGAATTCAGCGCGCGAATCGATCGCCGCGCGGTGTCCTTCGCTTAGATTATCGAAGATCGCGACGTCGTGCCCGCCATCGAGCAAAAGCTCGGCGCAAACGCTGCCGATGTAACCGGCGCCACCGACGACGAGGATCTTCATCGTCGCAAAATCGGCGGACTGCGCCGTTAATCAATCCAAAGTGCGGCTCGAGGGATTTTTCGACGCCTGCTTCGAACTCGGCGTTTTTGCGGAGGATTGTGATCCGCTCGAAACGATCTTCTTAGATTTCTTCAAAGCTTTTGTCGCGTCTGCGACAGCCACAGGCCTTGACCGAGTTTTCTTTTGCAGGGCGACGAGCATCTCTTGAACCTGCGGGAATTTGGCACGGGGTACGAGCACCTCGAGGCTCTTCTGTTCCGAACCCCATTGCAGAACGTCGATGTCGACATTGCGCGCTCCCCATCGCTTCATTTCCAATTTGGTCGGTTTGTAGAGATCGATCGTATTCGTACCAACCAGCGCCGTTCCATAATCATCGATGATGAATTCTTCGCGCGTGCTACAGATTCGGAATCGCGTGCCGAGCGGGAAGCGCGACCAATCCGCGGCCGCACTCATCACGTGATGGCCGGACAAATATTTGCCGAGCGCGTTCTGAATGCCGCCTTTTTCTTTTCGGGTGTACGCGGTCGTGCGCACGTTCGACATTCGACCCAGATGAGAATTGGCCGTTTCGACAGCGGCCAAAGGTTTTTGGATAACAGACTGTTCGGCGCAGCCGCACAGAATGGATCCAACAGCAACAACTATTGTAAGGTTAAGGCTTTTTGACATTTGAAACACGCGGCCTCTCATATCATTGGAGCGCCGGGGAGCAAGCGAATAATTACGCGATGGCAATTTTATCTTTTTGCCGCCCAGCAGCTTCTAGCTGGGTAATTACAGCAAAAACCGCGCTAACCGCGAAATTTACTCACACCTTATTCGCCGCGATGCCGCAGGTTATTCACTACGCGCTCGGCAGCTCAGTCGTGCAATGTGGACAGCGGGTCGCCTTGATCGGGATCGACATGGTGCAGGCGGGACAGTCCTTCACCACGGGCGGGCCGGTCTTCGGTTGTTTCAGTTTGTTGATCCCTTTTATTACGAGGAAGATGCAAAAGGCCACGATCACGAAATTGATCGTGATGGTGATGAAATTTCCGTAGGCAAACACGGGTCCCAGTTTTTTCGCTTCCGCCAGCGATAAGCCGGAGGCGACCTTGTCCGACAACGGAAGGTAAAGATTGCTGAAATCCAGATTGCCGACGGCTCGTCCGACCGGCGGCATCAAGAGATCTTCGACAATCGACGTGACGATCTTTCCAAACGCAGCGCCAATGATGACGCCGACGGCGAGATCGATGGCGTTTCCTTTCACGGCGAACTCCTTGAATTCCTTCCACATGCCGCCGTTTAACTACCCGGCGACGATGTTCACAAGCTTTTTGGGAACAACGACGACTTTGTGAACGGTCTTGCCAGCGATGAACTCCTTTATTTTCGGGTTCGCGAGCGCCGCCGCTTTCATTTCGTCTTCGGGGGCAGAGATCGACATCATCATCCGATCGCGGACTTTTCCGTTCACCTGCACGACGATTTCGACTTCGTCTTCAATCAGGAATTTTTCTTCATACGCCGGCCACTGCTGGTCGGTGATCTCTCCGGGCGATTTTAGTTTCTCCCACAACTCAGAACTCAAATGCGGCGCGAAAGGGTTGAGCAAAATCAGGAACGTGCGCATAGCCGAAATTGGAATCGTCTCCTCGTTGGTGAACGCATTAACGAAGATCATCATCTGCGAAATCGCGGTGTTGAATGAGAGCGACTCGATGTCCTCGGTCACTTTCTTGATCGTCGCGTGCAAAACTTTCTGCTGCGGCTTGGCAAGATCGACATTTTTCAGCGCCGGCGACAACTGCCACTCGCCGGCCTGGTTCTCCGTCATCATCAACCGCCACACCCGCGCCAAAAATCTGGCGACGCCTTCGACGCCGCGCATGCTCCACGGTTTCATTTGCTCGAGCGGTCCCATGAACATCTCGTAACAGCGAAAGGCGTCCGCGCCGTACTGTTCGATCACGTCGTCGGGATTCACGATGTTGCCGCGCGACTTCGACATCTTTTGGCTGTCTTCGCCAAGAATTATTCCCTGATTGACTAAACGCTGGAACGGCTCCGGTTTCGAAACGTAACCGAGATCGAACAGCAGTTTGTGCCAAAAGCGCGAGTAAAGCAGATGCAACACCGCGTGCTCAGTCCCGCCGACGTAAAGATCGACAGTGCCGGGATGATTTCCTGCTGCCCAATACCGTTCGGCTTCTTCGCCGACGAAACGCTTATCGTTCTGCGGATCACAAAACCGGAGGTAATACCAACACGAGCCCGCCCATTGCGGCATCACGTTCAATTCGCGCGTCGCCTTATTCGAATAACGGACCCAATCTTTCGCCTTCGCGAGGGGAGGTTCTCCGGTTCCAGTCGGCTTGTAATCTTCCAGAGGAGGCGGCACCACGGGCAACTCCTTTTCATTTAGGGAACGATGCTTGCCGTCCTCCCAAACGACTGGAAACGGCTCGCCCCAATATCGTTGCCGCGAGAACAACCAGTCACGCAGTTTGTAATTGATCGCGCGTTTGCCCAGGCCGCGTTCCTCAAGCCACTCGGTTATTTTTCGAATCGCATCGCCCGACGACAGTCCGTCGATGATCGGCGAATTAATCGCCACCCCATCGCCGATAAATCCGATTGGATCTTCATCGCCCGGCGGCTGGACAACCTGCCTAATCGGCAGATCGAATTTGCGCGCAAACTCCAAATCGCGCTGATCGTGCGCCGGCACGGCTTGAATTGCACCGGTGCCGTAGCCGAGTAGCACGTAATCCGCGATCCAAATCGGAATCTTCTCCTCATTCGCGGGATTGATTGCGTATGCGCCAGTGAAAACGCCGGTTTTTTCTTTCGCAAGCTCGGTTCGTTCGAGATCGCTCTTTCGCGCTGTGCGCTCGCGATATTCACGAACAGCTGGCCACTGCTCTTCGGTTACGATTTGATCGACAAGCGAATGCTCCGGCGCGAGCACCATGTAAGTCGCGCCGTAAAGCGTATCGGGTCGCGTCGTGAAAACGCGAATGCGCGGGTCGTGATTGTCGATCTTGAATTCGATCTCGGCGCCTTCGCTTCGGCCGATCCAGTTTCGCTGGAGCAATTTGATTCCTTCCGGCCAGTCAAGGCCTTCGAGCTCGTCGATCAGTCGCTCCGCGTAAGCTGTGATGCGCAACATCCATTGCCGCATCGGCCGACGCACGACCGGGAAACCGCCGACTTCGCTTTTTCCATCGACCACTTCTTCGTTCGCCAAAACGGTTCCGAGTTCCGGACACCAATTCACCGGTACGTGGGCAACGTAAGCGAGTCGCACTTCGTCCGGATTTTTGCCGCGATAGGTTTTGATCGGTTCGGCCTTGTTTGTTTTCGAATTGAACCAGGAATTGTAGATCTGAAGAAAAATCCACTGCGTCCATTTGAAGTAACCCGGATCGGTCGTGTTGATCTCGCGCTGCCAATCATAGGAAAAACCGATCCGCTTTAGCTGCGATTTGAATTTGGCGACATTTTCGCGCGTCGTGATCGCCGGATGTTGGCCACTCTTGATCGCGTATTGCTCGGCTGGCAGACCGAACGCGTCCCAGCCCATCGGATGCAAGGCGTTGAATCCGCGCATTCGTTTGTAACGCGCGATGATGTCGGTAGCGGTGTAGCCCTCGGGATGTCCGACATGCAAACCCGCGCCGCTCGGATATGGAAACATATCGAGCACGTAGAACTTGGGTTTTTTCGGATTGAAATTCTTCTCGCCCGGACTCGGCGCGTGAAAAACCTGGCGCTCGTCCCAAATTTTCTGCCACTTCGGCTCGATCTGGTCGAACGGATAAGGTTTGCGGCGTTCGCTGCTCATCGGAATATCAATCAGGAAAGCAGGAACGCAGGAAAAGCAAATGGACTTACTGCTCGCGACGCGCAACGCACACAAGGCGCGAGAACTTCGTGAACTGCTCGGCGTTGACTTCGAACTGCGGGATCTCAGCGCATTTCCAAACATCGCGCTGGCGGAAGAAACCGGGAACACATTCGCGGAGAACGCCGCTTTGAAAGCGATTGCCGCTTCCCAAGATCGACAATTGCAACATGCGCTAGTAATCGCCGACGATTCCGGCCTTGAAGTGGATGCGCTCGGCGGCGCGCCTGGAATTTATTCGGCGCGCTACGCGGGCGAAAATGCCAACGACGCGGCTAACATCGAGAAGTTGCTGGGTCAATTGAGGAGTGATTCCAATCGGTCAGCTCGATTTCGCTGCGCAATCGCGATCGCGCGCGCGGGAAAAGTTTTGGCGACAGTCGAAGGCGCCGTCGAAGGAACGATTGTCGATCCTCCACGTGGAAACGGCGGATTCGGCTACGATCCTGTTTTTCAGCCGACCGGGTTCGACCAAACGTTTGCGGAAATGCAGCCGGAATTGAAAAACCAAATCAGTCACCGGGCCAAAGCGGCCGAAGCGCTTCGCGAAAAACTGCGCGCGATCAGAGTTTAATGAGGAGGCGGTGGTGGAGGCGCACCAGCAGGAGGCGCTCCAGGTCCGCTGCCGCCCGGAGTCGCTGCGCGAATCTGGTAACCGACTTTCTGAATCCCAGCCCGGCGAACCATGTCGAGCACTCGGATTACGTCGCCGTGGAGTGCCATTCCTTCAGCGCTGATTGAGACTTTGATGTCCGCATTGGCGGCGTGAAGGTTGAACAAGCGCTGCATCACCTGATCGTCCGAAACGTACTGACCATCGAAACTCACTGCGTTGCCCGCGCCCACGCGGATTGAAACGGGTCTATTAATTTCGTTTGGCGGTGCTTGTTGATTCGCAGGCAACGCGACCTTGATTCCCTTCATATGGGTCTGGCTCAAGCTGACCATCATGAAGCTCGCGAGCAGAAAGAACATGATGTCGATCAACGGGATGATCTCAATGCGGGCATGTTTTTTGGGAATGGGAGAAGTAACTTGCATAACTAATACGACGCTCCGGTCATCGTGTAAGTGATTGGCACTTTCACTTTCGGCGCAGCGGCCCCAGGTCTGAATCGCCAGCGACGAAACGTGCTGACAGTGGAGTTGTCCAAAATCGGGCTACCGATCGATTGCGCCATCGAGGCATCAGTCACATTGCCGCTTGCGACGTCAACACTCAGCAAGCAAACACCGCTGCCCGTGACGTGGCGGCTGCGCGCTTCGTACGGGTAATCCGGTTTCGGAGCAAAGATCGCGACTGCTTTCGCACCGGTGATCGACATGGTTCCAGTCACGCCTTGCGGAGCTTTCACCGGCCCCGTCGGTTTATTTGTCTTGGGCGGCGGCGGCTTTTCCTCGTGAAATTCGGGAGCGATCTCGGGAATCGGCGGTGGTTCCTGAATCGGAATATCTTCTGGCGGCGGCGTTGGCTGATCTTCCGGCTGCAAGGTCGCCTCGACCGTGGCGGTCGGGATTTGCGACAAATCAATAACCGGCGGTTCGTGCTTCATCGCCGCAATTCCGATCGCACCTGCATGAATTACAAGGGCCCCGATGAGAGACCCCCAGAATTGCCAGCGCGGTGGTGGATTATATAAAAGCGGTCCCGCCATAGTTATGGTCCGGTTGACGGAGCAGGCATGTTTTTCAACGCTTCGCTCTTGATTTCAAACGCGACTTTGTAGAAACCCACCGAGCGCAAGGTATCGAGCACGCGGATGATATTGAAGTGGACGGTGTCGGCGTCGCCGCGGACGAATACCTTCGCCTCCGGATTTTCGTCGTGCACTTTTCTCAGCCGCGCTGCGAGATCGTCGTAGCTTCGCATTTCTTCTTTGTCGAAATACGGATGGCCATCACGATCGACCGAGATGCTGATGTACTCGTTCTTGGCCTGCGTTTCGCCGGTTTGGCCAGTGGGCAGGGTCACCTTCATGCCCTTCATGTGCACCTGGCTCAAGCTCACCATCATGAAACTCGCGAGCAGAAAGAACATGATGTCGATCAACGGAATGATCTCAATCCGCGCTTTGTGGTGAGGGATTGGTGAGCTAACGCGCATAAACTTTTAGATCGACGAGCCTTTGGACGAGCTCGCCGGGCTTGGGCCGTGAGGTATCGCAACTTCTTGGCGCCCTCCTTTACTTTGCGCTTCCAACATAACTTCCAAATTCGTGGCTGCGGTTTGCAACTCGAACTCTAAGTTAGACACGCGCGACGTAAAAAAGTTAAACGGAATCAGAGAGAAAATCGCGATACCGAGACCGCACGCCGTCGCAATGAGCGCTTCGGCGATACCGCCGGTGACGGCGACCACCGCGATTTCTTCGTTCCCCAAAGCGCCGAATGCTTTGATGAGTCCGGTGACCGTGCCCAGCAAACCGAGCAACGGCGCGAGCGTGACCAACGTGTCCATCACGACGAGGAACCGCCCCGCGCGTTTGATTTCGATACCGGCCGCCACTTGCAACGCGCCCTGCAACGACGCGTGTTGATGGTTCAGACCGTTCCACATCATGCGCAGAACCGGATCGCGCGAATCGCGGGAAAGCCGAGACGCCTCCGCGACGTCGCCGACTTCAATCGCCGTGAAAACTTTCTCGATCCGTTTCGGATCGCGGCGGAACCAACGACCCGTCCACCAAAACACGCGCTCGATCACGACGGTGAGCGCGACGATCGACACGATCAGAATCGGCCACATCACCGGGCCGCCCTGGTTAAACTTGTCGATGAAATAATTTCCCGTGACTTTCGTCTCGTACAAGTGAGCAGCGGGCGCAGCTGATGCGCTCGGCGACGCACTCAATGTCGCGGTGACGCTGGTCCCTGGAGCTGGAATACCGGGTGCGCCTGGAGGTTGTCCCGGAGCGCCGGGCGGCATTCCGCCGGGAGGCGGCGGTTGACCGGGAGCTCCCGGTTGTTGGGCAGGCATCCCTGGTGGTTGTTGCGCTGGAGCGCCGGGTTGCGCTTGCGCTGGATTTGCCGGCGCGCCCGCCGCAGGCGGTGCATTCGGCGGTGGCGGTTGCTGTCCGGGCCGCTGCGGAGGTTGAGCAAACGCGGTCAACGCAATGACACTGAGACAGAGAGTAAGGAATATTTTCATAATTTCGGCGGAGTTGAATTTACTGCTCGATATATCTCTTTTATCCCAAAAGGTTTGGACGCGAGTCGAGCAAAACTTTTCACTTTTCTTTTAGCGACGCCCTTCTAGAACGAACGCCACTTAGTATTCGCATCAACCACTCCCTCAGGATGTAAGACAACAAAAGTTATCGCGCGTTAATGACGCGATTTCGCAGCGGCGGCCAATCGCCGATTTGCGTTTCCAGTTGATCGCCCGCGCGGATCGGGCTAACGCCGGAGGGCGTTCCGGTTAGAATCACGTCACCTGGAAGCAAAGTCAGCGATTGACTCGCGAACGAGACAATTTCCGCGACCGGATAAATCATCTGACTCGTACGCGCGCGCTGACGGGCTTCGCCGTTCTGCCGCAGTTCGATCGACAAATCGCCAACATCGATATCGCGATAAACGAACGGGCCGATCGGCGTATAACTGTCGAACGATTTGCAGCGGCCGAATTGTTTCTCCGTCTTCTGAAGGTCGCGATCGCTAATATCGAGGCCGACGGTGTAACCAAAAATGAAATCGGATGCGCGTTCGACCGAAACATTCTTCGCCGTCCGACCGATCACAATTGCGAGCTCGGCCTCGAAATCGGTTTGATGATCGGGAAAGGCAATCTCGATCTCGCCGTTGTGCGGCAAGAGCGAGGTCGGCGCCTTGAACCAGATTAACGGCGTGCCGAGAGGCGTTCGTTTCATCTCGGCGATGTGATCCGCGTAGTTTAATCCGACCGCGATCAGCTTCGGCGGTGCCACCGGAAGATCGACAGTCAGCTCGGCCAGCTTTCGCACTTCGCCGGTCGGTTCGATGTCGATCCAATACGGCTTCCCTAAAACGTGAACGTCGTCGCCGCGGACTTCGCCGTAGAAAAAAGCGTCGCGCAATCTAAACCCGCCAAAAGTTCTCATCCCGCTGCAACCAAACGCCTATCTCGGCGAAATTGCCACAAAATCGCGCACGGTTTTTTGCTCGGAAATCGAAAACGCGCTGCCATTCGCGCGCTTGAACCAGAACGCGCTCGAAGATCCGCCATCCAGATTCAGCGCGCGCTGAATTTTGAAATCCGAAATCACGCCACCGCCGAGAACGTTTGCGAGATCGGCAAGCGTCACGTCCGAGGAAAAACCCAGAACGGCTTTATCACCGGCCAGCGTCGCGGCAAAGCTTCGACGCGCGAGCTTGGTCGATTCCAAACCACGCACAGCTTTGCTCTGATCGACAAGCATCGGCCCGCATTCCACCGCGGCCTCCGGTTTTTGCGACATTGAGAATTCCGACACGCGCGAGATTTGAACTTTTTTACCAACCGCGCCGAGCACGCCGGAGAGCAAGCGCGCCTTTTGCAACGGCGCCACCACCGTTCGATCGACAACCAGCAAACCGATCGGCCTGTAGTCAGGATCGAAGTAGCCGCCGTTTACCCCGGCGAGATAATTTCCGCGACGCATCACATCCTCGAGTTCCACTCGTGGTTCATCAGATTGATCGATTACTTGAAGCCGGCACGACTTCGTCGAAAAAATCGCGAGCTCGAGCGAAGCGCGGTCACCCGTCGACGCGTCTTCGAGAACGACGTAACGATGATCGAGCCCGGAAACCGGTGAGCGCTCCGATTGCGTTGAAACTTGCTTCCACTGCGCTTGCGCAGCGGTGGAAACAAGCCACAAAAAAAGGACGGCGCTACGCTTTCGCACCGTACTTGTCGATCAACGCTTGAAACCGCGGATCTTTGCGAATCGGATCCCATTGCAATTGCAGCTTGAGCAAATGCGTTGTGATTCCGCTCGGCCGCTGAAACAGACCGTCCAGAATCTCGATCGCGCGGGTCGCGTCGCCGTTAATGGCGTATATTTCGGCAAGTTGTTGCGTGATCTGTGGGCCTTCGAAGGCATCCACGCTTTCGGGCAGGAGTTGCTGCGCGCGTAAGGCTTCGGCAACGGCCCCATCTTTTTCACCGAGCAACGCCATGGTCTGCGCGAGTTGCATGTGGCGCGCGGCGTTGTCCGGCGCCTCCGCGAGCGTTTTTTGCGCGAACTCCTTCGCCTTTAACAATTCCCGACGCGCGCCTGCTTCGTCCCCCAAGTAGCGACGCGCCAGTCCGACAAATCCATATTTTTGGCAAATCAACTCGGGTTTACGAGCAGCGATATTTTCATCGATTTTCTCCGCGATCGCGATCGCCTCTCGGAACTTCCGTTGCAACATCGACACGCCAAGTCGCGCCACCTCCATGTAAGTCAGACTAAGGACGTTCTCTTTCGCCAAATCGGCTGCCGAAGGCGCGGTGAGCGCACCGGGCGACGTTTGCGCGCCTGAGTTAAACATCGCAACCGCGCGCTCATAGTCGCTGAAGTCGCCTCGCTGTTCGATGGCGAATTGGATCTTTAGTGCCCAAAGCTCGAATGATTTTGGTGACAGCTCTAACGCTTTGTCGATCGTGGCCTCGGCCGCGGGATAATCACGCACCATCTGGTAATTGAAGGCAAGGTTTTGCAGCGGCCATGACGATTTCGGGTCCAACTCCGAGGCCTTCTTCAGGTTCGCCGTCGATTCCTCCCATTTGCCCTGGCGGCGTTGAATCGCGCCGATGGCGAGATACGCTTCGCCGTCGTTCGGCAATCCGTGTTGCGCGATCGCCAGTTCGTTCAGTGCCGCTTCATAATTGCGATCGCCATAATAATAAGCGAACCCGCGGGCGAGATGCGCTTCCGGCAAACTCGGCTCGAGTTTCAGCGCGCGCTCGGCAAGATCCACGGCTTTCTGTTTCCGCGCCGATGTCGGATCGTAACTGTGATAAATCCAACTTTCGAGCTGCGAATATCGTGCGAAGGCGAGCGCAAATTTCGGATCTAGGCTGATGGCGCGCTCGTACAGCTTCTCGCCCTCCTGCAAGCGCGAGTAATCCTCGAAACTGACGTTCAAATTGTGCGCCTGCACAAACGCGAGGTAAGCATCGCTGTTCTCGGTCGGCTTGTGCGTCATCTGCTCCTTTTCCGTGGGAGAAAGCTTGGCTTGGAGTGCGCTGGCGATTTTCGTGGCTAGGTCGGTCTGGATTTTGAATACGTCGCTCAGGTCGCCATCGTAATCTTCTGCCCAACGATGCTGGTCATTGGTCGCGTCGATCAACTGCACATTCACGCGCACTTTGTTGCCGGAACGCCGCACACTGCCCTCGAGAATATTCGCGACCCCGAGCGTCTTGCCGATCTCGCGAAGGTTCTGCAATCTGCCGCGATACGGCATGACCGACGTGCGCGAGATTACTTTCAAATCGCCGATCTTCGACAAGTTGGTGAGGATGTCGTCCTGAATGCCGTCGGCAAAATAGGCGTTCTCTTTGTCGTCGCTCAGATTTTCGAAGGGCAAAACGGCAATCGACTTGTCGATCTTGCGGGCAGCTGCGCGCGGAAGAACGAAGAACCCAACGGCCGCAGAAATCACGACACCCGCAGCCGCCAGCATAAAAAGATTCCGGCGACGATGCGCGCTCGCAGTCGATTGCGTCGCGATTGGCGAGGTACGCTGGATGCCACTCGGCGTGATGTCGAACACCCACGCCAAAACCAACGCGACCGGAAATCCGGTCAGCAACAGCGCGATCACCACGCGGATCACCGAATTCGGAATCTCGAAAACCGGCAGAACCTGAGCGAGGCCTTGCGCGAGAGCCCAGCCCGCGACGATATAGGCAATGGCAACGCGATAGACTTTTCGTCGCTTCAGTTCGTCGAAGAAGCCGCTCATTGGAACAGACTCAGGTTCGTTAAAGTTCAACGGCAATCCTTAGACAGGCAAATCGAAGATGCCGTTCACTTAACACCCGTGGCAAAGACGGTTTGGAACTGCGGATTTTGTTTTTCACGCGAGACCACTGAGACTTCGACGTCCCGAAACCCGGCGCCTTCGAGCAATTGATGCAGACGCACCTCGCTGAAACCGAGCCAATGATCCGAATAAAGTTTCCGCGCTTTTTCAAAACTGTGGCTGAGCAAATCGAGAACAACGAGCCGGCCGTTCTTTTTTAGAATCCGATGCGCCGATTTGATTGCGCGTTCCGGCTTGATCGCGTGATGGAGCGCCTGACTCAGCAAGACCAAATCGACGCTGTTCTTCGCGACCGGCGGATCTTCTAGATCACCCAGACGGTATTCGAGATTGTTGAAACCGTGCTCCTTCGCCAGCTTCGAACCGAACTCCACCATTTTCGGCGAATTGTCGATGGCGATCACTTTGCGCGCATTCCGCGCCAACAATTGCGACAACGTTCCCTCGCCCGCGCCAAGATCGACAATCGTCAGTCGCGGAACGAGCGCGATCAGCGCGTGCGAGAGCGCTTTCCATGAACGGCCGGGCACGTAACTCCGGCCGAACTTTCCCGCGAGCTCGTCAAAATATTCGCGCGCTTTGTCCTGACGTTTTCGCAAGGCGAGTTTCAGCGCCGTCCGATCCCGCGCCGTTTCCGGGACTTCGCGCGCCAGCAACTGTAGAATCTCCTGGATCCGACCGCGCGCTCCGTTTCGGCCGCCGGTTTTCACCGCGCCGTAGTAAACATTCTTGCCGGCTCGCCGGTCTTCCACGACGCCGGTGCGTTTCAGTTGGGCCAGGTGGCTGGAAATTCTCGACTGACCCATACCAAGGATTTGCTGGAGCTCGGCGACAGAAAGTTCCTCCTGCTCGAGCAGCATGAGCAATCGAAGGCGTGTCGGGTCGGCCAGGAGCCGGAGTAAATTAATCGTTGACGGCATTCTCCGACCAAACGATATATCTACATATCATGATTGGTCAATATGTTGTCTGAGCCTTGATTTCTGTTCTCGTCACTCGTCACTAATCACCCATTACTTCTTTCATGTCGCGCCGTTACATCTTTTCTTCCGAATCCGTCGGTGAGGGCCATCCCGACAAGGTTTGCGACACCATTTCCGACGCGGTGCTCGATGCCTGCCTCGCCCAAGATCGACAAAGTAGAGTCGCGTGTGAGACCTACGCGAAATCGAACATCGTGATCGTCGGCGGCGAGATCACGATTCCGAACCTGCACGAAGACAAACCACTCGAAAGCGTCATTCCGATTTCAAAGATCGTGCGGGATACGGTGCGCGAGATTGGTTACGTGAACGACGACGACGTTTTCCACGCCGATCGGATCGCGATCCAAAACATCCTGACCAAACAGTCGCCGGACATTGCCCAAGGGGTCGACGCGCGTGCAGCCGAAGGAAAAGGAACTGCCGAACAAGGCGCAGGTGATCAGGGATTGATGTTCGGTTTTGCTTGCGATGAAACGCCCGAGCTGATGCCGGCGCCGATCATCTTTGCTCACCGGCTGGGTCGTGAGCTCACGCGCATTCGCAAGAGCGGAAAAGTTCCGTGGTTGCGACCGGATGCCAAATCGCAGGTTTCGGTCATTTACGAAAATGCAAAACCGATCGGCATCTCGTGCGTGGTGGTTTCAACCCAGCACTCGAAGGATGTGAAGCATTCTGAAATTCGCAGCTTCATCATCGAAGAAGTGATCCGAAAAGTTTTGCCGAAAGAAATGCTCACCGACCAAACGCAGTTCCTCGTCAATCCGACCGGCAATTTCGTGGTTGGCGGACCGGAAGGCGACACCGGACTGACCGGCCGCAAGATCATCGTCGATTCATACGGCGGAATGGGACGCCACGGCGGCGGCGCGTTCTCCGGAAAAGATCCGAGCAAAGTCGATCGGAGCGCGGCTTACATGGGGCGTTGGGTCGCGAAGAATGTAGTCGCGTCCGGTCTCGCAAAAAAATGCGAAGTGCAATTTGCCTACGCCATTGGCCATCCCAAACCGCTCAGCGTTCACGTTGACACATTCGAAACCAACGCGGTGGACGAAGGCGCGATCGAGCGCGCAGTCCTCGACACTTTCAGTTTCAAACCAGCCGACATTATTAAGCAACTCGATCTGCTTCGGCCGATTTACTCAAAGACGACGAACTACGGCCACTTTGGCAAAATCGATGATCCCGACATCACTTGGGAGAAAACAGACAAGGCCGCCGAGTTGAAAAAAGCGGCGAAATGATTTTATGAGCACGACAACGACGGAAACAAAGACGAAACAGGATTACAAAGTCGCCGACATTTCGCTCGCCGATTTTGGTCGCAAAGAAATTTCGATCGCGGAGAAGGAAATGCCGGGACTGATGGCAATCCGCGAAAAGTATTCAAAATCCAAGCCGCTCGCGGGCGTCCGCATCACCGGCTCGTTGCACATGACGATCCAAACTGCGGTGCTGATCGAAACACTTGTCGATCTTGGCGCGAGTGTGCGATGGGCTTCCTGCAACATTTTTTCAACGCAAGATCACGCGGCAGCCGCGATCGCGAAGGCGGGGATCTCGGTCTTCGCATGGAAAGGCGAATCGCTCGAAGAATATTGGCGGTGTACTTATCGTGCGCTGTCGCATCCGGATGGCAAAGGTGCGCAGCTCTTGGTCGATGACGGCGGAGACGCGACGTTATTGATCCACAAAGGTTACGAGCTCGAGGAGGGCAGCGATTGGGCGAAATCGAAATCGGCGAACAAGGAAGAGCAGGTCATTAAGGATTTGTTGCTCGAAGTGCAACGCGAGAATCCGTATCGCTGGCATGAGATTGCGAAAGATTGGCGCGGCGTTTCGGAGGAAACGACAACCGGCGTGCATCGCCTCTACAAAATGCAGCAGGAAGGGCGGCTTCTCGTTCCCGCGATCAACGTCAACGACAGCGTCACGAAGTCGAAGTTCGACAATCTCTACGGCTGCCGTCATTCACTGGTCGACGGAATCAATCGTGCGCTTGATGTGATGCTTGCAGGAAAAGTCGCGGTCATCTGCGGTTACGGCGACGTCGGCAAGGGTTGCGCTCAATCCCTACGCGGTCAAGGCGCGCGTGTCGTGATCACGGAGGTCGATCCGATCAACGCGTTGCAGGCGGCGATGGAAGGTTACGAAGTCACAACGATCGAGAGCACGCTCGGCCGCGGCGATGTTTACATCAGCGCGACCGGCAACACCGACGTGATCACGTTCGAGCACATGCAAAAGATGAAAAACCAGGCGGTGGTCGGAAATATTGGCCATTTCGACAATGAGATTCAAGTCGACGCGCTCAACAACGCCAAAGGCGTGAAGCGGACCAACATCAAACCGCAAGTCGACAAGTACACGTTTCCGGACGGCCACGAAATCTTTCTGCTCTCGGAAGGACGTTTGCTAAACCTTGGCAACGCGACCGGTCATCCAAGTTTTGTCATGTCGAACTCGTTTTCGAACCAGGTGCTCGCGCAATTGGATCTTTGGAAGAATCGCGACGCTTACAAACCTGGCGTTTACGTTTTGTCGAAAAAACTCGACGAAGAAGTCGCGCGCCTTCATTTGGAAAAAATCGGCGTGAAGCTGACTAAGCTTTCGGAAAAACAAGCCGATTATCTCGGCGTTCCGGTCGACGGACCGTTCAAGTCAGAGCACTACCGCTACTAGGCGTTAGGTAGAATCGCCCAGGCACCGATTCTACCAAGCTTAACACGGGCTTCAGGGGAATTAGTACCGGTTACGTCTGTATGCGCCCTGTTTTCTCTCTTAGGAGCGTGGAACACCTGAACATCTTCGATCTCGCGAACATCTCCTACTCCGAATGCGAGTACACCATAGTTCGCGGGATCTTTCGGCTGCCCCGTCTTTTGATGAATAACCAAAGCGGCTTGTTGCCTTGTTAACTCTGCATCCGCATAACGACTCCAATTCGTCGACATCCCTCCGTCGTGTTCATCGTATGTTCGTGGAATTGCTCTACCATCTTTGACGTTAGCGTGGTGAACGCGGAGAAAAAGACTGTCGGCGTCTGGAATCTCTTCAACTGGCCAATTCTCTAGGTCCGCGACGCCATCCATAGAAACAACCAAAAGTTGTCGCGGGAAAGATTCAATTTGCCTTTTAAGTCATGTCCGACCGTGTCGTCGCCATAAAATTGCACTGGTTGATTCTCGTCCGCCGGAATATTTACGAGCATCTCGAAACTGTTCGTTTGCCAATGGATATCAATTGTTTGACCTGGGCCCGGAGCGATCTCCGGTGCTTCGATAGTCATTCGGCGCCTTTCCCACAGCCACGCGACGTTATCAGCAATAAAACGTATCATTGATCGCCAATGATCTTCGCTGAAAGCAACACCTCCGTTGCCGTCCCAATCATCAGGAAGCGTCAATAAGGATCGCGAAGCCTCAAATGCTTCCGTGAAGTGAGCTAACTGATACGGCAATGAAACCCAAAGCAGTTGATACTCCTCGGCAACGAGTTGAGGAAAATGTTTTTCAACGTCGATGATCCACCTATTTGCGTCGAATGCCTGGTGGGATTTGGGTAACCATTCATGGGCACCAAGAATGCGCGGATCAGTTCGCTCGCCCAAGAACTCTTCTCTAATGTTCTTCATGTCTCTCCAGCTTCAAGGTATGAGATATCCTTCGGAATGAGCACTTTCAGGGTTTCTTCTTTCTGCAGTGCTCGCTCCATCGCTTCGCGAAGATTCTTAATGTGGCCAGCGTCCAAGCTCACAAAAAACTCGCGAGATCCTTCAATCGTATAATACTTAATTCGTAGTTCATGGACGACTGCTAGCGCTGCAGGTCGGTCGGTGACCTTTTCACCAAAAATCGGACGCAAATCGGTAACAACCCTCGCGTTTTCAAACAGACGTTCAAATTCCGAAACGACCCCGAGCCCTTTGGCTATAACTCCTATAGTCTTATCGAGCGAAAGTATGGCGGTTAGTGACTTCTTGATTGGATCCCAATTATTGTCGGGTGGTTTAAGTTCCCTTCTGGCAGATGATGCAGCAAAGTTGCAGATTGCTTGCGCGAATGCCTCAGCAGTCATCTTCTGTTCAGTCCGTATCTCGTACATGGTCGCAAACATCATCAGCATGGAATTGAGTGGTGCCGGCGTAGTGCGAATTTTTTCAGCGATAGTCTCTGCAAGCCGTCGCGTTTTTAATGTTGGGGAAATTTGCGCCAAAGCATCTTGGAATGCTTGACGCTGTTCCGCCGACATACGCACAAACTCGGAGAAAGGTCCAAACTGGCTTCGTGGCAGAACTAGTTCCATGGCGAAAAAATTGTAGATAACAGCGCGATC
>Ga0137359_10000667_pt1 | contig 25915 bp, 24 predicted proteins | sample Mad1_40_16metaG_FD_108281 | JGI IMG/M metagenome (GOLD analysis project Ga0137359, IMG submission 108281) | Vadose zone soil microbial communities from Angelo Coast Range Reserve, California, USA - Mad1_40_16 metaG | ecosystem: Environmental > Terrestrial > Soil > Vadose zone | place: USA... | reverse complement strand
CTCAACCGCAACGCTCTCGCGTTCCTGAAACTTGCCTCCATCCGCCTCATGCTACGAAAGCTCTGTAACCCCTGATGAAGTTTTGAAACGGACTCTAATCATTTAGCTATCGCCCAAATATCGCTAGATGTTAGATCTATTAGATCGGGCTGATTGTCCTGCTGAGGAAGTCTAAGCAAGTCAAAAGGAATATGTTGCTCGCCATTGTCTGGCCCTATAATAACAACATCGCCGGCAATTCGCTGCATCGACGCCCCAGCAACAGGAAATAACGGCGGGAAAGCGTTTCCCGATAATGGGTTACCCCACCAAAGCTTCTCCTGACTGCCTGCGACAGTCATTCGGGTGACAACTACAATGTCTAATTGTTGCGCATTAGCGACGTTGCTGAGGGTAATTAGGGGAATACGCGTTTTACTCCGCGCAAGCGTCTGGTAATCTACAGCAACGGATAGTCTATTATATGCATCTATAGATATGGCGTTGACCGTGAATGCAGGAATATTCCGAATATCCATAACTGGATTGATAGATCGCAAATATTCTCCATTCAGATAAATCGAATTGATGATCGGCGGCATTGGTGGCGCAAGCTGCCGCGGAATAGAAAAAGGCCATCGGCGCTGTTCAACGAATGGAGAAAGTACGATTATTAGCAGAGCAACCATGACCGCGGCACCCTGCCACTGAATATCTTGAAATGTTTCCTTTATTTTCTTCCCATGTATCAGGATGGCGGTGAGTGCTAACATGCCAGCAAAGCCAAAGACAGCTTGCAACCATTCGCCATGAATAAGGCTAGCGATCCCCTCAAATCCACAGGCAAAGATAAGAATCCCCCAGACCAAATGCGGTCTTGCTTCTTGCCAACTTCTGGGTAGCCATGAGCCTTCCGATGACATAATCGCCTTCCCTTGGGGCTTATGCCTCGGGTGGCTCGCATGATCCGGATAATCCGTCAACATCCGGATCACCGCCGTCGCGAGGAGGTCAGGCGGGGGGACATGATGGGTCGCAGCGCCTGCAGCGCGGTTGATATTAACCCTGTATGCCTTGATGAGCGCCTATCCATGCCGACGCTGAGCACGCCGACGCCTGGATCGCCAAGCAGGACGACAAGCCATCCCGCCGGGAGGCTATCCGGCGGCTGCTCGCGAAGGCGCTAGGCGGAGGAACCAAATCTAAGGGCTGGTCATCACGGGCACGAAAGGAATGAGATGATGAGCGCGCCGCGCGAGCGTTGTGGCAAGTGCTGCACGAACCCAAACTACATGGGATCGCTGCAAGCGAGCGGCGAAGATGTGAAGCGCTGGATTCGTGAAGGTAGGGAAGACATTCTCGTGGGCTGTCATCCTCGGCGGTGAACAAAATCCGTTCGCGGATTTATGGATATCGCCGCGGACCGGAGAAGAGGTTTTCCGCTGTCCGTTCGTGCGGAAAGATCCCAATCGACCTACCTACCGCTGCACCATCTATGAGACGAGGCCGCAGGTATGCCGCGATTACACTCCGTGGGCGCCAGGAACGATATGCGAGGAGGTGGAATGACAGCCTCGGCCCGTGAGGCTGGCAAGGTACATTTCCTTTACCCTCGCATGAGGCTGCGGAACATCTGCCGAACTCAACTCAAAAGCTCCGGTGGATTCTCCGGTGGTTTGTGCCGCTCTACGCACATTTGTTCACTATATGTTCCTATATTTCGGCAAAAGGTTCAAACCGCCAAATCTGCTCAAAGTATTTGAACTATTACGGAATTTTTGGTCGGAGCGCCGAGATTTGAACTCGGGACCCCCAGTCCCCCAGACTGGTGCGCTAACCGGGCTGCGCTACGCTCCGAATGGCGGGGGACTATAGTGGTTGGGGGTAGGCGGTGCAACCGATTGCGGAGGCGATTGGCCGGCTCGGTCGCGCGGTCGTCCGACCTTGCATTCGTATCTTGACGTCTCCTCTGTTCGGCGCGGCGAGGTCGCCGTGGGGGCGGTACAAAGCCCCGGCTCCAAAGAATGGAGTGGCAAAGCCGGGGCCCGCACGCGGAGACGCCCCAACCGACAACCGCGCGCACCCGAACGTTAGCACGGAAACGGGGCTCGCCTCTCCGATTCCAGCTTCTCATGACGCGCAGGCTGAGCGGCGGAATTCGAGCGGCCCCGACTTCCGCGGGGATTGGGGGGTAGAAACGGAAGCCGGGGCCTACGAGCGGCCACTGGATGGGTTGCAACCGCGCGCAACCCTAGATTATCACGAAAACAACCGCCCGGCCACTTCGATTCCGCGTCGCCCGTAGCGCGTCGCCCGGCACGGGCAGCACATCCACCCGACGCCTAGGATGTCGCGGGGCCAAGGCATGCGGCGGCGCGCGAAGGCGATGCGGGACCTCACGCACCCGAATCCGACGGAATGTGGCAGCATGCGTCAGGTTCCAGACATTGTTCTGTAAAGGCTGGTTTTTTGGTTCTGTAAAGGCTGGTTTTTTGATCAATTCGATCGGGCGCAAAGTTTGCGAAGCGGCCCTCGCGGTCAGAAAAATAGATAATTGCAACAATTTGTTATGCCGGTTGTCCCCAATGTTATCCACCGCGATGAGTAGGGCGACCCTTGTGGTCGCGCCGTTCCCGGCCGACGCAATGGATGCGGCCGACCAGACTCGCCGCTATGGCGTTGCGCAAGTCCGCCGCGATGCAACGGTACTCTCGGGAAGCCGGAACCGTCCCCCTCGAAGTGGGATGCGAACGGGGTAGAACAACATGGCAGCTCTTCGAAGTAGCCCGGATGCAGCGCAGCATAATCCGGGATGGCCGTCCCCGGATTACGCTGCGCTCCATCCGAGCTACCGACTAAAAGCCGCTCGGCCCCTTACCGCAGCGGATCCTCGTCAAGCACAAAGCTGCCGTGCGTGTTGTCCCTCGTTGCCGGATCGGGACCTCGTCCTTCCGCAAAGGCAAACTCCTCCATCCGCCGTCCATGCAGCAGCCCCGGGAGGCCGAAATTTCCTTCAATGCAGCGCGGCTCGATATAAAGTCTGTTGTCCTGGTCGCTCTGTCTGGTGAACTCTTGGCGGACGGTCCAGGCCTTCGTCCACACCGTCGGATCCTCGATGGTCACGACGTATTCAAGCATGGTCGCCGAGATACGGGTCCAGCGCTCGACCAGATGCAAGTTCTCCCGCGAGCCCTGAAAATCCGTCTTCGGACTGAAGTTCGTCACGTCGATCACGAGCGTGTTGCCCTCGAAGCGGCCACGCGAGTCGCCATACCACTGGCGCACATTGGCCGGCAGGTGTGGACGCCCATCCATGACGATGTTGCGTTGCCACCCTTGGCCTTGACCTACATCATAGAAGACTGAGACGCCGCCCGGCGTCTGCACGATCCGGCGAAAGCTGCCGGTCGGGCCGCCAAACTCGGGCAGCCCGCCGGTCAGGCAGCGCTCGGCGAGCGAACTGTCCTCCGGTCCGTCATTGCGATTCATGCGCGCGGTATTGTAGCGCGGCGGCGGTTCGGCGCGTCGCGGCGAGGGCGCCGGATCGTATTTGCCGCCGCTGCAGGTCGCCGACTTGGTCTTGCAGGTCTCGGTTGATTGCAACATGGCGAGACGAAATTCCCGCTCGGCCGCAGCCATATTTTGAGCCTGTGGCATCAGCGGCGGTGTCCGGCCATTGGGCGGATCGGCAATCAGCGACGTGCGCGCGCCGATGCGCTTAAATGACCAGAACGCCGAGTTGTAGCCGCTGGCGACGTCGTTCTCGCTGCCGCGCTCGGCCCGCCTGTCGCGGCCGAGCACCGCCGCTCGCGCCTCATCCAATTCGGCGCGCTGTGCTGCGGTGAAAAATTCTTGAGCCGCATACTTGGCGGGCCGCTGCAACGGCGTGTCGCTTTCGTCGGTCCAAATGCCCTGCAGATCTGGTTCGCCCCACGGCGTTTTCAGCACCTCCCTGGCAAGCGGCGCCTGAGCAGACGTCCGCGTGATGCCCCCAAACATCACCGCAATGGCCGCCGCAATGGCGAACGTTTTCATCGAGCCTGAGCATCTCTTGCGCACGATGGTCTCCTTTGCGTTGCGGTGTTTTGCTGCGGCGGGACTCCATGCGGGGCAGGTTTTTCAAGCGCGACGACTAGCGGTCGTTGAGCAGCGGATCTTCTTCCGGAAAGCCGACAAAGGCCGTGGCGCTGTCCCTGGTGGCCGGATCAGGGCCCTGACCCTCCGCAAAGGCGCGGTCTTCCATGCGCGCTCCACGCAGCAGCCCCGGAAGGCCATAATTTCCTTCGACGCAGCGCGGCTCGTAATAAATTCTGTTCGCCTGATCGCCCTGCTTGGTGAATTCTTGCTTTACGGTCCAGGCCTTAGTCCACACGGTCGGATCTTCGATGGTCACGACGTATTCAAGCGAGGTCGGGGAGGTCCGCGTCCAGCGCTCGGTGAGGTGCAAGTTCTCGCGCGAGCCCCGATAGTCGGTCTTCGGACTGAAATTCGTCACGTCAATGACGAGGGTGCCGCCCTCCCAATGGCCGCGGGAGTCGCCAAACCACTGGCGGATGCTAGCCGGCAAATGGGGGCTCCCGTCCATGACGATATTGCGCTGCCAGCTTTGCCCCTGACCGACGTCGTAGAATATCGAGATGCCGCCTGGCGTCTGCACGATGCGGCGGAAGCTGCCGCCGAATGCGGTCCCGAACTCGGGCAGCCCGCCCGTCAGGCAGCGCTCCGACAACCCGCCGTCCTCCGCACGGTCATAGCGGTTCATGCGCTGGGTGTTGTAGCGAGGTGGAAGGTCGGCGCGTCGCGGCGAGGGCGTCGGATCATACTTGCCGCCGCCACAGCGCGCCGACTTGCTTTTGCATGTCTCGGTCGCTTGCAGCAGGGCGAGACGGAAGTCCCGGTCGGCGGCAGCGGTCTTCTGAGCCTCCGGCGTTAGCCGTGGAATCCGGCCATCCGGCGGATCGACGATCAGCGACGTGCGCGCCCCGACGTGCTTGTTGGATAAGAATACCGCGTGATTATACGCCCGGGCGACGTCGAACTCGGTCCCGCGCTCCGCGGGCCTCTCCTCGCCGTAGAGCGCCGATCGCTCTTTGTCGAGTTCTTCCCGTTGTGTCGCCGTGAAAAATTCCTGGTTCGCATATCTGGGAGGGCGCTGGAGGGCCGTATCAAATTCGTCTGTCCAAATTCCCTGCAGATCGGGTTCACCCCAAGGCGTTTTCAGCGCTGCCCCCACCTTGCCCTCGCCTTGCGCCGAGGCAGGCATGACGGACAACAATGTGACGGCCACCGACGTGGCGGCGCCGAGGGCTGCGGCAATGGCGACAGTTACCGTCAAGCCCGAGAAGCGGTCGCGCATGATGACCTCCTTTGCGGTGCAGTTAAGTTACTGCAGCGAAATTCCTCCATGGACGCACATCTGCCCTCTGTGGTGGCTTGGTCTTAGTGTACCGCGGTTCGGTTTGCGGGGAAAAGATGCTTTTGCGTGGCGTACCTGCCCCAATGTCCTCTTGTGCAGACCCGAGCAAATCGGTCAGGCGGTTGCGAGCTTCATCATTTCAAGTGCGGCACGCCCCATGATGGCGTAGGGATTGCCCAGCGTCTCGCCCATCTCGTAGTGATTGTAGCCCTTGCCGACGATGAGCTGCACTGGCTTGCCGGCGGCCATGAGCGCTGCAGCGAAGTCGCGCGTCTGGCGCTGAAACTCCGGTGTCTCCAGGGTGCCGTGGGCAAGAACGAGCGGGGTGTGAATCTTGTCGATATGGCGCTGGGCGGACAGCGCCTCCTCCATTTCATCGGTGAATTTGACGTAATTGCCGCGCTTGGAGAGTCTCACCGCCTTGAGGTCGTACATGCCGCTGCCGAGCACAGCGCCTTTGAGGACGTCGCGCGGCAGCTGTTGCTTCTCCCAATCCGTGATGACGACGCAGCCGGCGAGATGACTGCCGGACGAGCGGCTGCACAGGTAGGTCTCGTTGGCATTGGCGCCAAAGCTCGCAGCGTTCTGATAGACAAAGGCAACTGCGCGCCGGCACTGGTCGATCATCGGAAAGAGATCGCCGCCGGTCTCGATGACGTTGTTGAAATCAACCGCGATGAAATTGGCGCCGGCCTTGACGAAGACCTCCGCATAAAGCGCGAAATCGGCGGAACGTCCGCCGCGCCAGGCGCCGCCGTGAATGAAGATCATGGTCGGCGCATTGGGCCGCTTGGTCCTGTAGATGTCGACCTTCTCGATGTCGGTTGGGCCGTAGGCAACCCGCTCCGGCTTGCCGATCACGGCGAGGGCTTTCTCGTTGTTGGCGGCGTGCCGCTCAGCGATGTTGCGTGAGTTGAAGGCATAGACGGCCTGGTCATAGGCGTCGTCAAGAGCCTCCCGGTCGAGGTCGAGCCACACTGGCGGACCTTTCGTGCGGGCGGGCGGCGTCTCCGGACACCGCTGTGCCCTCGCCGGCTCGCTCGCAAGCGCGAAAGTACCGGCGGCCGCGCCGGCCATCAGCCCACGCCGCGTAACCTTACCCTCGATTGGATGGTGGTCTCGCATGTTGTCCTCCCATGCCGCCTTGCGCGTGTCGCGAGCGTTGCTCCGAATCTATCACACGCGATGGGCGAAATCAGTCCGACCCATCGAGATGCATGCATCTGTTTGCTTTGGGAAGCATGCAGCTGGCACGATCATTCCCTCGTGTCAGCAGCAGGGATTCGTCAATCGTCGATGCGGACAGGGCATTCACTCCGAGGTGTGAGACATACCGCACGCTCCGAACTGGAGCGGCGGGCGGCCGCCGCCGCAGCGTCGTGGGCTGAGGCCTGCCGCTTCGTTTTGTCACGATTGGCGGACGAAGCGACCAACGTCTATTTCGGGGCCAGGAGCGGCATGAAAACCAGCTTCGGCCTCTGAAATCCGAGTCGATTCCTTGAAAAATCGTTATAAGTCATGAAAAACGATTTCCAATGGCTCAATATCATGAAAAACGACTAGGGGCACCCGCCTCGGCGAGCTGTTCATGCTGGCCGGCTTGTCGTGCTCTGCGAAGCGGGGTAACAGGGGATGGAATAAGACGAAGACCGCTGGAGAAACCACTGAGCTTTCAGCGGGCACAGAGCAGGACAGAACGGACGCCGAGCATTGACGAGGCCGCGACCTGGTGGCCAAGCGACAGCGACCAGAACCCAAAACCGCTTGAGCATGGGGCATCTACCGTGCGGGCGACAAAGCGCGGTCCGCGACGGATCATGTTGGTTGAGCATAACGAGAGTTAACGGTCCCATGACCGTCCGATGGCAGCCGTCCAGCACCCATGAAGCGTTATGCGGCGCGGAAGCAGGAACGCGCAAACCAGCGCCCGCGTCACGGGCCATCGGGGTGTGGCTGGGGTGCGTGGCTTTGCTGGTGTTCGCCATGGTGTTGGTAGGCGGGGCGACGCGGCTCACCGAGTCCGGACTTTCCATCGTCGAATGGAAGCCCGTGACGGGTGCCGTTCCGCCGCTCGGCGAGGCCGACTGGCAGGTGGAATTCGCGAAATACAAGACCATCCCGCAATATGATCGGCTCAACCGCGGCATGAGCCTTGACGAATTCAAGACCATCTATTGGTGGGAGTGGGGACACCGGCTGCTCGGGCGTCTGATCGGCGCGGCATTCCTGGTGCCGTTTCTGTGGTTCCTGTGGCGCAGATCATTCGACCGCCGGACCGGGTTCGCCCTCGCCGGCATCTTTGCGCTCGGCGCCGTGCAGGGTGCGGTCGGCTGGTGGATGGTGGCATCGGGGCTCACCGAGCGGGTGAGCGTGTCGCAATACCGCCTCGCATTCCACCTCACGCTGGCCTGCATGATCTATGTCGCGCTCGTATGGACGGCCGATCGCACATTGCTTGCGAGCGCGACCCAGGCCGCCCGGCGCGTGGTCCCGCGGCGTCTGCGTTGGAGCGCCTGCGCGCTTCTCGTGCTTGCGATCGTGCAAATCTATCTCGGCGCTCTGGTGGCCGGATTGCGGGCCGGGTTGATCTTCAACACCTGGCCATTGATCGACGGCAGCTTCATTCCGTCGACCGCGGACCTGCTCTTCGCTCACCCGCTGTGGCGGAATTTTTTCGAGAACACCCTGACGGTGCAATTCGACCACCGCATGGTGGCCTATGGATTGTGCGCGCTTGCGCTCATCCATGCGGCCGATGCCCGTCTCCGCGGGCGCGACAAGCGGCTCGCGACGGGCGCCGGCTTCGTGGCGGTTGCGGTGCTCGCGCAAGCCGGCATCGGGATCATGACGCTTATCCGGAGCGTGCCGATCGAGCTTGCGCTGCTGCATCAGGCGATGGCGCTCGTCGTGCTCACCGCCGCAACGCTTCACGCCGCTCGCACATTAGGCCGGAGCGCTGGAAGCGCGGGCGTCTCGCCCGCTCTTTCCAGAGGCGCAGCCGATGCGCGCGGGACGCCCGCGGTCCCGGAACAGCGAATCCGCCCTGCGCATTGAATCAAATATACGGGGAATGCGGGACCTGTCATTGATGCGATCGGTTGACATCAACGCGCTCGTCAGTCCAAGCAGCTCCCTTTCAAGGAGGTTCTCGTGAGCGACATATTCGGCAGCATCTTGGGAAGCGCTCTGAGGGGGTTGGCTGGGCAGGCCGGCACCGGGGGCCTCTCCGATATCCTGTCGCAAGTGCTTGGCAAGACCGATCTCGGCAGCATCGGCGGACTGTTGCAGCAGCTGCAGCAGTCGGGTCTCGGACCGCAGGTCGCGTCATGGCTTGGCAACGGGGCGAACTTGCCGGTCTCGGTCGATCAGCTGAAAGATGGGCTGGGCGATCAGCATCTGCGGCAGCTCGCAACGCAACTCGGCCTTCCGGTCGACCAGTTGCTCAACCAATTATCGCAGCATCTGCCGGGCGCCGTCGACCACATGAGCCCGCATGGCACGCTGGAAGAGCAGCTTGGACCGTAGGGTGGGCAACGTGCCCCCACATGCGGAGCAACGCGGCGCAGCGTGCGCGGCGCGTTGCCCACGCTGTCGGAACTTGCCGAGCAACAGCGTGGGCAAAATTGCGCGCAGCCTTGCGCGATTACGTCGCCTCATCAGGCAATTTTGCCCACCCTACGAGGCCGCGAGCGCCTGCTCCAGATCGGCGATGATGTCCTCCGGCTCCTCGATGCCGACCGACAGGCGCACCACGTCAGGCCCGGCGCCGGCCTGCACCTTCTGGGCGTCGGACAATTGGCGATGCGTCGTCGATGCCGGATGGATGATGAGGGAGCGGGTGTCGCCGATATTGGCGAGGTGGGAAAACAACTTTACGTTCGATACCAGCTGGACGCCGGCGTCGTAGCCGCCCTTGAGCCCGAAGGTGAACACGGCACCGGCGCCTTTGGGCACATATTTCTTGGCAAGGACGTGGTAGCGGTCGCCCGGCAGGCCCGGGTAGCTGACCCAGGCCACCTTGTCGTGGCCTGAGAGCCACGTGGCGACGGTGGTCGCGTTGTCGCAATGGCGCTGCATGCGAAGCGGCAGTGTCTCGATTCCGGTGAGGATCAGAAACGCGTTGAACGGCGACAGGGCAGGGCCGAGATCGCGCAAGCTCAGCACGCGGCACGCGATCGCGAACGCGAAATTGCCGAACGTCTCATGCAGGACGATGCCCTGATATTCGGGGCGCGGCTCGGACAGCATCGGATAGCGGCCTTCGCGCGACCAGTTGAACGTGCCGGCATCGACGATCAGCCCGCCGATCGAATTGCCGTGACCGCCGAGAAACTTGGTGAGCGAATGCACCACGATGTCGGCGCCGTGTTCGATCGGCCGGCACAGGTAAGGCGTCGCCAGCGTGTTGTCGACGATGAACGGCACGCCGGCGCGGCGCGCAACTTTGCCGATCGCTTCCATGTCGGTGATGATCCCGCCGGGGTTTGCAATCGATTCGACGAAGATCGCCTTGGTCTTCGGCGAGATCGCGCGCTCGAAGCTGTCGAGGTCGTCGGGATCCGCCCATACCACGTTCCAGCCGAAATTGCGGAAGGCGTGGTTGAACTGGTTGATCGAGCCGCCGTAGAGCTTCTTCGATGCGACAAACTCGTCGCCTGGCGTCATCAATGCGTGCATCACCAGCACCTGCGCCGCATGCCCCGACGCGACCGCAAGCCCGGCGGTGCCGCCTTCGAGCGCCGCGACGCGCTCTTCCAGCACTGCATTGGTCGGGTTGCCGATGCGGGTATAGATGTTGCCGAACGTCTGCAGGCCGAACAGCGCGGCCGCGTGATCGACGTCCTCGAATACGAATGACGTGGTCTGGTAGATCGGGGTGGCGCGCGCGCCCGTCGTCGGATCAGGCTGGCTTCCCGCATGGACCGCAAGCGTAGCGAAACCGGGCGTGCGTTCGGTCATGGCTGTTCCTTGTGTTTCAATCGCCGTTGGAAAGCGTTCGATGCGATCGAATCATATCTCCGCGCATCGTAGGGTGGGCAAAGTCGCCTGCCGCAGCTAATGAGAAGTGCCTTGGCCTAGCGCGACTTTGCCCACCCGGTCAAACGAGAGGTTGGACAGGTTGGACAGCGTGGGCAAAGGCGCATGAGAGGCCGTACAAATTGCTCAGCACGGGCAATGCGCCTTTGCCCACCCTACCGTGCGATTCCCGCCGATTAAAATCTGCGCTATTCGGCGCTGCGCCGTCCGGCGGCGCGATCCGCGGCGTCGGTGGCGCCGCCCGTCGTGGTGACCCGGTCAAGCGACAGGCGCTGGACGCCGCGGGCGGGCAGCTTAGCCCGCTTCGCACTCAGCGTGCGCGAATTGACACCCATCCAGGAAATCTCCGCGGAAAGCCGGCCGTATTCGATCTTGGGACAGCGGTTCATCACCACCTTAAGACCGTTCGCCTCGGCGAGTTCCGCCGCCTCGTCGTTGCGTATGCCGAGCTGCATCCAAATGACGCGCGGCCGCGGCCGCATCTCAAGCGCTTCAACGACCACCGGAAGCACATGCTGGGAGGCGCGAAACACGTCCACCATGTCGACCGGCTCCGGAACGTCAACGAGGGTGGCGTAAGCCATGCGGCCGAGCAAGTGCTGCCCCGTCAATCCGGGGTTGACGGGAATCATGCGGTAACCGCGCTCCAGGAGATACTTGAAGACGAAATAGCTGGGGCGGCTCGTATTGGCCGATACCCCGACCACGGCGATCGTTTTCACGATGTTGAGAATGCCGCGAATATAGGCGTCGTCATAGCGGTCGTGGTTCATGGAAAAACGACTGTAGCCCGGGTTGAGCGACAGCGAAACCCCGGCGCGGCATTGCCGTATCGATAGTGCAGTCCCGGATTTCGCTGCGCTCAATCCGGGCTACAGTTGCTACGGGGGCGTCCGCTCCCGATCTCCTCGATTACTTCTTTTGCGGCTTAGCTGGCGTGATCGACCCGCTGATGATCTTCTTGCACGCCGGGCTCAGCTGGTTCACCTTGCGGACCAGACATCCGTAGACGCGCTCGCGATCCGGGATTTCATCGAAACACAGGCTCTGGGCGTCGGGCGTGCAGGCTTGCCGCTCCTCCAGCGTCTCGGCGGGTGCGCGCAACGTGGTGGCGGATGCCACAATGGCGAGTGCGAGTACGACGCGGTAAAACATAGGTCCTCCTTGCGTGTGAAACTTTGCCCCTCCCTACTCGTCCCTGGAAGCGCGGGCGTCCCGCCGGCATCTTCTTTGAGAAAGGGCGGGCGTCCCGCCCGCGCTCCCAGGGGAGGGCAGGGGGGGAATCGGAATTCAGCCCGAACGAGAAGTTCAATGCGGCCGCCAACATGGCGGTCACGACGTCTCGACCGGAGTTGAATTGATTCGCACCCCCAATCTCCATCAATCACCCCATTGCGGCGGCCGCTTGGCAAGAAAGGCCGCAATGCCTTCTTTGGCGTCGGCGTCGAGCAGGTTTTCCACCATGACCCGGGAGGCGTGCTCGTAGGCATCGGCCAAGCCCATTGGGAGTTGGGCGTGGAACGCTTGCTTGCCGAAGCGAATAGCATGCGCAGATTTTGACGCGACGCGCTGCGCAAGCTGCATTGCCTCGGCCCGCTCCTGTCCGGCCGGCACCACGCGGTTGGCAAGCCCGATGCGACGGGCATCGGCGGCTGACATGGCCTCACCGGTGAGGAGCATTTCCATCGCGTGTTTCGGCGCTACGTTGCGAGACAGCGCCACCATGGGGGTGGTGCAGAACAGGCCAATGTCGACGCCGGGGGCCGCAAAGGTTGCGTCCGCCGCCGCAACTGCAAGATCGCAACTGGCGACGAGCTGGCAACCGGCCGCGGAAGCCGCGCCCTGCACGCAGGCGATCACCGGCTGCGGCAGCTCAACTATCGCCATCATCATGGTGCTGCACAGCCGCAAAATCCGGGTGAAGAAGCCGCGACCACCATCGGGATCGGTGCGCCGCGCAGTGAGTTCCCGCAGATCGTGCCCCGAGCAGAACGCCGGGCCTTCGGCCGCTATGACGACGGCACGAACCGAGGTGTCGCGGCCAAGCGATGTGAGTGCGTCGATCAATGCGGTGAGCAGTTCCTCCGACAAGCTGTTGCGTGAGGCCGGGCGGTTAAGGATGAGCCATGCCACTGCGTCCTCGGTCTCGCGGCGGAGAACCGGGTCGTTAACAATTGTTCTGGCGGCGGTCGCGCTCAACTCTCGTCCTTCTTCATTTGCCGTCCGGTTAGCCAAGCCAACCCGGCGCCTCCCGCACCGCTGAAGAATCGTCAAGGGCTAGCACGGGTCGCCCGGAAAATCCGCCAACGGACTGACATTGGCTGATGTAATCCCCTGACCTTTCAGACACAATGTCCTTCTGAGAGTTAGAAATAGAACTCTGGCGAGACGCAATGCACACGCCCGAGAGACGCCGCGAGCCGGCGCTTCCGCACAGCGAGCTGGAGCGTTTCCTGCGCAACGAGTTTCCCCAGGTGTTCAAGGCCGGCAGCGGCCTCTCCATCGAGGAGATTTGGCACGGTGGCGCACAGGTTCGCCAAGCGTACCGGGAGGATTTCATTCGTCCGGGCGGTACCATATCGGGGCCCACCATGATGGCGCTCGCCGACTTCGCCATGTATGTCGCCGTGCTCGCATCAATCGGGCCGGTGCCGCTCGCCGTCACGACCAATCTCAGCATCAATTTCTTGCGCAAGCCCCGCGCTGCCGACCTTCTGGCGGAAGCGAAATTGATGAAGCTCGGCAAACGTTTAGCGGTTGGAGAAGTGGCGATCCGAGCCGTCGGTCTGGTGGAACTGGTCGCCCACGCGACGTCCACATATTCCATTCCTTCCACGCAAGATGCTTGATGGTGTTATGATACCTGATACGTAAAAGGATGAAATTATTCGAAAAATTATTGCCGCCGCGGTTGACCCCAGCGGGCCGGTCGGCTAGACAACCACCTCAAAGCGCCAAACGGGAAAGACCCTATGAGCAGCTATTCGGCCAAGCCCGCCGACGTCGTCAAGAAATGGGTGGTGATCGACGGCACCGGCCTGGTTGTCGGCCGTCTCGCGACCATTATCGCCATGCGATTGCGCGGCAAGCACAAGCCCACCTACACGCCCCATGTGGACTGTGGCGACAACATCATCGTCATCAATGCCGAGAAGGTGGTTCTCACCGGCCGCAAGGTGGAGAAGAAGATCTACTACCACCACACCGGCTTTACCGGCGGCATCAAAGAGCGCTCGGCGAAGTTCTACCTCGAAGGGCGGTTCCCGGAGCGCATCGTCGAGAAGGCGGTCGAGCGCATGCTGCCGCGCGGTCCGCTGGGCCGGCGTCAGCTTGCCAATCTTCGCGTTTACAAGGGCGCCGAGCATCCCCATGCGGCGCAAACTCCCGAACCGTTGGATATTGCAGCAATGAACCGCAAGAACGCGAGGAGCGCCTGATCATGGCCGAGACGATGCAATCGCTCGATCAGTTGTCGGCGCTCAAGCCGGCCGCCCCGGAATCCCCCAAATACGTCCAGAAGCTCGACAATCTCGGCCGCGCCTACGCCACGGGCAAACGCAAGAACGCCGTCGCCCGCGTCTGGATCAAGCGCGGCACCGGCAAGATCACGGTCAACAGCCGCGAGATCGAAGTGTTTTTCGCCCGGCCGGTATTGCGCATGATGATCTCGCAGCCGCTGGTTCTCTCCAATCGCAACGGCCAATACGACGTCATCTGCCGGGTGTCAGGCGGCGGATTGTCCGGCCAGGCCGGCGCGGTGCGCCACGGCCTCTCCAAGGCACTGACGAATTTCGAGCCGGAGTTGCGCAGCGTCCTTAAGCGCGGCGGCTTCCTCACCCGCGACAGCCGCGTGGTCGAGCGCAAGAAATACGGCAAGGCCAAGGCGCGGCGGTCGTTCCAGTTCTCGAAGCGGTGAGACGGCGCCCCAATCCGTCTTCGCCCCGACATCGTCTTCGCCCCGACACGTCTTGGCCCTGACACAACAGCAAGACCAATGCCGACGCGCCGCGCCGCACTTTTGATTGCCGCCAGTACGCTCGGCATGCCGTGCGTCGTCGGCGTGCCGACGGCGGTGGGCGCCGAGGCATCGGCTACAGCCTTTGTGACCAAGATCTATGACGCCTACAAGGGCGAGAACAGCAGGGGTATTTTAATCGATACCGATGCCGCCATCCGGCGCTATTTCGAACCATCGCTCGCCGCCCTGATCAGCAAGGACCAGAAAGACGCCGCACGGCGCCATGACGTGCCAACGCTGGATGGCGATCCCTTCATCGACGGTCAAGACTGGGACATTTCGGCGGTCGACATTGCTGTGCGCGACGCTTCGCCCGACAAAGCGGTCGCGACCGTCAGTTTCAAAAACATCGATCACGCGACGACGCTCGTGCTCGACCTCATCAAGATCAAGAGTGACTGGCGGATCGCCAACATCACCTGGCAGCGGGACGGCGGTAAGAAGGAAACATTGCGCGGACTGTACCGCCATTGAGCGGGGTCAGGGCCATTGAAGGTCGACCGACAAGCAGTTATGTCGGATATGCCTCCGAGAGGGAGGCTGTGCTATGGTGGTGCTGCCATGACCAAGCTTTTCGAGCATGCGGTGGATGTTGCGCGCGGGCTGCCGCCTGAAGTGCAGGACGACCTTGCTCGCGTGCTGTTGGAATTGGCCGGTGAGAATCAGCCCGTCGTCGAACTGACATCGGAGGAAGAGGCTTCGTTCCGCGAATCGCTTGCCCAGGCTGATCGCCGAGAGTTCGCGACGGATGAAGAAGTGCGGACTGTCTGGGCAAAGTACGGGCTTTGAAGGTCCGTTACACGCCTGACGCTATAGCCGATCTTCGCAAGGTCCTCGCTTATATCGAGAAGCGGTCGCCCCAAGGTGCGCGCAAGGTGCAGGCCCGCATTCAGCGGCTCATCAACCTCACGCTTGACCACCCCCACGCGGGCGCTCGAACCAGCAGCAAGCGCTTGCGCCGTCTTGTCGCTCGCCCGTATCCATACCTGATCTTCTACGAAGTTGCCGATGACGAAATCGTCATTCACGGCGTGCGGCACAGCGCGCGCAGACCGTCGTCGATGCCCGGCTGACTGTGCGGTGTCGTTCCTGTCCGCGCCCAATGCCGGAACCGGAACATTGCGCATCAGCTTTACCGGATTGGCAGTTGCATCGCGAATACTGGTGGGCGAATAACACCACGGGTGGGAGACCTGCGCCTTCTGCCCTTATCCCGCCCAATTTCGCCTCCTTGTATACCCCTTAAGAGCAGGCCATGTCCTATTCGTATCTCGCCGTCAGCGATCGAACCGACAGGCCTTTGCAGCCGACGGCCGAGGCCGCCGTCGCGCGGCGCATTCTTTGCGTGTTTCCCCGTTACGAACCATCCCTGGGTTCGTTCGACTATGCCTATGACATCACCGGCAATCTGCGCGCCTTCATGCCGCCGCAAGGGTTGCTGGTCATCGCGGCGTCGGTGCCGCCCGGCTGGCAGGTCAGATTCGTCGACGAGAACATAGACCCGGCCAGCTCCGAGGACTTTGCCTGGGCTGACGCCGTGTTCGTCAGCGGGATGCATGTCCAGCGCCACAAGATGATCGACATCTGCCGCCGCGCCCATGCGGCCGGAAAGCCCGCCGTGCTGGGCGGTCCCTCGGTCTCGGCGAGCCCGGAGCTTTACGCGGAATTCGACTATCTCCACATCGGCGAGATCGGCGACGCCACCACCGAGCTGTTCGCCACACTGGCGCGCGATTGTACGCGCCCGCTCGCCCAGGTCAGGCTTGAGACGCATGAACGCCTGCCGCTCGAGAAGTTTCCGCTCCCGGCCTATGAGCTGGTGAGCTTCGAATATTATTTCCTCGGCTCGATCCAGTTTTCCTCGGGCTGCCCCTTCACGTGCGAGTTCTGCGATATCCCCGGCCTCTATGGCCGGGTGCCGCGCATGAAGCGGCCGGAGCAGATCATTGCGGAACTCGACAAGCTGCGCGCCTGCGGGCTTTCGAGCTCGGTCTATTTCGTCGATGACAACTTCATCGCCAACCGCCGCGCGGTGCGCGAGCTGATCCCGCATCTGATCGCCTGGCAGGAACGCCATTCGTTCCCGCTCTCCTTCGCGTTCGAGGCTACACTCAACATCGCCAAGTACGATGACCTGCTGGCCAATCTGCGTGATGCGAATTTCACCGGCATCTTCTGCGGCATCGAGACGCCCGAGCCCGAGGCTTTGCGGCAGATGTCGAAGAAACAGAACATGATGATGCCGATCCTGGAGGCGGTCGATCGGCTGAACGGCTACGGCATGGAAGTCGTCGCCGGCATGATCATCGGCCTCGATACCGACAATCCTGAGACCGAGGCGCGCGTAACGGCTTTCATCGAGCAGTCGAATATCCCAATGCTGACCGTGAATTTGCTGCAGGCATTACCGCGCACCCCGCTGTGGGACCGCCTCGAGCGCGAACAGCGGCTCAGCGACGACCCGGAGCGCGAATCGAACGTCGTCTTCAAGATGCCCTACGAACAGACGGTCGCGATTTGGCGCGCATGCCTGGAATATGCCTACGATCCGGACCGGTTGTTTCGCCGCTACGATTACCAGATCCAGCGTACCTATCCGCATCGTCGCAAGCTCCCGCCACGGCCCGGCCAGCTGACGATGGCGAACCTGAAACGCGGCCTCACCATGCTGTTCAAGGTGTGCTGGAAGCTTGGCGTGCGCGCTGACTATCGCCGGGCTTTCTGGGGTTATGCCTGGCCGCGCCTGAAGGAAGGCCGCATCGAGCAAGTCATCGCCACCGGAATCATTGCCAAGCACTTGATCACGTTCGCCCGCAAGGCCTGCGCCGGCGAACTCAACGCCTCGCATTATTCGAGCAAGTTGCGCTAGCGGGCCGCAGAGTTTCGAACGTCACTTCAGGTGCGGTTCGATGAATCTGGCAACATCCGGTCCCCAGACGTTCACCCCGCACAAAAACTGTGACCGTCCTGGGCGCTGATGCCGTGAGCCGGGTACACTCTCGACTCCGCCTGTTTGCCGCTCGCCTTGACGGCCGTGGTGCCGGGTAACGTCGCCAAGCCATGGAGTGGCGAGGCGGCTACTCAAACCGGCTGGTCGATGTTGTTCACTTCGGGGTCTTGCGCTTGCCCGGTCGCGAGTTGAGCGACACATTCAATGTCAGAGCCTTTTGGCGGGTTGCTCCTTCGGTCCGCTTGAGCTTGCGGGCGATCTTGGCGGCCGGCGTCTTTTGCCGCGCGAGCGACTTGAGTTCGCGCACGTCTTGCGCCGTCCACTCTCGCCTTTTCGACTTCTTGACCACCATGTCCTCCCGGTGTGCCATCAAGGGCGTTTACGTCCGTCGGAGTTTGTCATCGGGCCGGCTGAATGCGGGACCCGATGGACGGGCTATGGGCGCCAGGCGCCAACGCTGCCAACAGCAACCGTCACCTGTCGCCCAAGTCAAGCAGCTTTTGCCCCCCGTCCCGTTCCTTTTATTGCCTGCAGGTAGATGTCGAGAAGCGTTTCGTGCTCCTCGCGCTCCTTCTGGTCCTGCTTGCGCAGGCGAATCACTTCCCGAAGGACCCTAACGTCGAAGCCGCTGTCCTTGGCTTCAAGATAGATTTCCTTCCTCGCTTCGCTAAGTTCCTTGATCTCTTCCTCGACCTGCTCGATGCGTTCGACGATCGTACGTAACTGATCACCCGCAACCTCGCCCGGTTCGCTCATGGTTTGCTCCTGGTCAATTTGGCCGCGCAAATTCGATCATTTGCGCAACCGCATCAACACGAGCCGGCGAATGTCGTAAGCAATATCTTAACAGAACTCTCCCGCATCTTCACGAAGGGCCCGAAATTGGCCGTGAGGAGGTAATATTTTTCGCGGCGTCCTCAGAAAACCACTTTCCCGCCACTATACGGTCTTTTTGAAAACGGAATACTCGCCCGCGGCGGGGGGCTTGGCGTCCGTCCGGTAATGTTCCGAGGGGATGTACAGCGTACCGGGGTGGAAATGTTGGCGGATTTGTCGCCGGCTCCCGCCGCGAAATACGCAAGTCAGGCGGCGAATTTGCAGGTCGCGCTATCAAGCGGGAGCGGGGCTGCGGCGCGCGAGCCGGGCGGAATCGCCTTTTGCGTCTAGAGCAAATATCTCACGAATATCCTTCGCAGATATCCTTTCACATCAACGATCTTCCCCCCGTCGTCACGCTGCCTTCCACAAGGTGCAGATGGCTGGTTTGCGTCGGGGCATGCCCCGGTATGCAGTGCCACGACGCTGAGCGGCCGGGTTGCCCGCCTCCAGTCGCGGTTATCGGCCGCCCGAGCCGCTCATCGGGGTCTTGACCGGACGATCGCGGAAACGCCGATTCAAAATCGGCCGGAGGCGTTGTAGGCTTGCTCCGCCGCCCGTCCCTAACCATCCAGGGGAAGATAATCAGAGACCCTCCCGCGCACGCGGGGGAGGGTAGGGGAGGGGTGCAAGGCCACAAGGCTTACGAGGAGGACTCCGTATGTTTCACCGAACCTGGATCGGCGCAGCGCTGGTCGCGACGTTGTGCCTGTCCATTCCCGGCGCGAAAGCCGAAGACGCCAAGTATCCCGCCAAGTATCCCAATTGGGAGGGGCTATGGAAGCGCGGCAGCCCGGTAGGTGTCTGGGATCCGACCAAACCGCCCGGTCTCGGGCAGCAACCGCCGCTGACGCCTGAATACCAGAAGGTGTTCGAGGCGAATCTCGCCAAGGGCAAGGCCGGCGTCGTCTTCGACATCAAGGGCACCTGCGGGCCGGTCGGCATGCCACGGGTGATGATTCTCTATGAGCCGATGGAAATCGTGATCCGGCCCAAGACAACGTACATGCTGCTCGAGTCCATGAGCCCGATCCGGCGCATCTATACGGACGGACGGGATTGGCCCAAAGAATCCGATCCGCAGTTCACAGGCCATTCCATCGGCACGTGGCTCGATACCGACGGCGACGGCATTTACGACACGCTCGAGGTCGAAACCCGCAACATGCGCGGCCCGCGCCTGTTCGATTCGACCGGCATTCCGCTCCACCTGGATAACGAGACGGTGGTGAAAGAGAAACTCTATCTTGATAAGAATGATCCCGACATCCTGCGCAACGAGATCACCACCTATGATCACGCGTTGACTCGCCCCTGGACGGTGTCGCGGTTTTATCGGCGCGAGCACAACCCGATCTATGAGGAATATCCCTGCACCGAGGATAATCGCTGGGTCGCGATCGGTGGCGAACTTTATCTCGCAGACGGGGAGGGCTATCTGATGCCGATCCAAAAGGGTCAGGGCGCACCTGACCCGAAATATCTGCAGAAATATTTTCAGCCAAAGAGGTAATCTTCTTTACCTCTCCCCGCTCGCGATCCGCAAGCGGGGAGAGAGATGCGCAGCTCCAGCCGGTGCCCAGCACCCGCTCGTGCCTCGCAAAGCTTACTCCAGGCCTGCGCGGCGGAAGGCCTACCATGCATATTCGCGGCCATCGTAATGAAAGAACTTTCCGGAATGAGCCAATCCGAATGTGGCGATCAGACTCTTGAGGGCTGCGACGCTCTCGGACGGCGTGAGCGGGGCGCCCGGCCCGCCCATGTCGGTCTTGACCCAGCCTGGATTGACGAGGACGCACGCGATGCCGCGCGGCGCGAGATCGATCGCAGCGCTGCGCATCGCCATGTTCACCGCGGCTTTTGAGCTGCGGTAGGGAATTGAGCCCCCCGATGTGTTGTCGGTGAGCGAGCCCAATCCGCTGGTGATCGTGACGATGAGCTTGCGCTCGCTGCGCGCGACGAGTTCCAGAAAGGCCTCGGTGACGCGCAGCGGCCCCATCGTGTTGACGTTGAGGACCTGTTCCCACGATTCATAGTCGATATGGCCGATTCTCTGGCCCGGCTTGCCGATAATTCCGGCGCTGTTGAGGAGCACATCAATCGACTCGCCATGGAGGCCTGCAGCCGCGTGCCGGACGCTTGACAGGTCCGTCACGTCCATCGGAAGGATGGAGACCGTGCCGGTGCGCGCCAGCTTATGGAGGTCATCGGCGGTGTCCGGATTCCGGCAGGCAGCGAAGATCCTCCAGCCGTCGGCCGCATATTGCCGCACGAATTCCAGGCCCAATCCGCGATTGGCGCTCGTTATCATGATCGAGGGCATTCAACTCACCTCGCACAGGACTTGGTCTCCGGGGGCCTCGGCCAAGCAGCGCAGTCATAAGCTACCGCCTTCGGCGGGTTTCGCGATAGCGCAAATACCGCGATATGGTCCAATCGATGACGGCTATCGCGATCGACAGTTCGATTGCTATTGACGCTCTTGTTCTCGGATTTGTTCCCGAAAGCTTCGCCCTTGTTGCGTTCGGGTCGGCGCGTCGGATTACGCTGAAGTGGCCGTCCTGTCCTTCGTTCTCGCAGCGCTTCGGTCGTCGGCTCCCAAAGTACGGCTCACCGCACATCCTGATGTCGCTGCGCGGCGATCAGAGCGGAAGCGCCACGCGGATCAAGAAAATGTCCGCAAAGCCCTTCGATCTCGAGAGGCGGTTATGGGAGGCATTCGGCCGGCCGTGAGGCTCCGCGTACACCTCCTTATCGGCAAGCGTGCAACCTCACACTCGCTGGTCGTCGTGCTCGCGCCCCGGCGCCGTAGACCAATGCGCCGGGGTCTCTTCTCATTTGTTGCGGATGGATCAAGCGATGCGTCAAAAAACAGGCCCATCTACCGATATGGCCTGCAAACGCGCCCCCATGGTCCGGTACGCCATCCCGGCGGACAGTTGTAGAGCGGACGGCATCTCCCAAAGGGCCCCCGATGACCGCCCCAACCGCAACCCCCATAGACTTGAATGATCGCGCCGACCTCAGCTTGATCAAGCGGAGCGACGGGCATTGCGTGAGCGGACGACGCGAGGGCTAAGCCGGCGCTGGCGATGAATGCGGTCGCGATGAGCTTCTTCATGATGACTCCTCCCGGATTCGAGATGACGGAAAGCTAACAGCGCGAGACGCTCTGCTAGCCGGATGAGGCTACGGCATCATCCTGCATGTTGGTGAAGCGGCCGATGGAATAGTTCGGCTCTCGCGGGTCAAATGCGCAAATTCGTGACCGTCGTCACACCGGGGCGCGGCGCTGATGGCGCGTCTCGCGGACTCACCTCGGATTTCACCCTGGCCGGCCCTATCCGGCTTGACGGGCCTCAAGGCTCGCCGCCCTCAGGCGCAGAGCTTCGCGGCCGGCGGCTGCGAGCACAACCAGGACTCCGAACGCCAGTACCTGCCATGCCGGCGGGTAACCGAAGTCCAAGATAGCCAGGGTGAAATTAAGGCCGAGCGTCCCCAACACATCGAAGCCACGGCGGGCCCAAAGGAAGCCCGCTTCGAGAAAAGCCGCAACAAGGCACGACGCTACCGCGAGCGTCGCCAGCGCCTTGGCATTGGCGCCGAGGCCGTTGCGGGCCAGCACCCGCCACACCATCAGCCAGAAGAATATTCCGGTCAGCATGTATTGCTCGGTGTATGTGCCTCGCGCCAGAACGACGTGGAGGATTGCAAGCGCACTGATGACATAGTTCGTGGTGTGCAGCCGCTGCCAGTTTTTCGCTCCCATGTACCGGATCGCGGCGTCCACGGAAGTCGCGCCGAGGACGATCAGGCCGATCGTCGAAAGCGTCGCCAGGATCAGCGTCAGCCGCGTCGTCATATCGTTGGCGATGAACGCAAAGTCCCAGCGCCGCAGAGCGAAATAGATGACCATGTGGGCAATCGTATAGACGAGCGCTGTCACTCCAATCATCCGTCGCACATCGATGAGAGCCGGCCACCGAAATATCGTCGCGGCCGGCGTTACCGCCAAGGCCATCAGCAGAATGACGGTCGCCCACACGCCCGACCAGTAGGTCAGGCCACCGAGCGCGATCGGCACGGCGGTTCCGTAGTCTCCGATGCCGACCAGATAGGCGGTGCGGATTGCCGGGAACAGCATGAGCGCAAATGTGCACGCTTTAAGCCAGGAAAACCGGCGATTCCTGTCCTGCCATGGCCAGATCAGTTGCAAGTCGCTTCCTCCCGTCGAAACCCTCCTGGATCGCACGGCAAAGCTTATGGCAAAGAGGCGCCGCGATCCAGATGCTCGCCCGCACCGCAATGATCGACGTGGCGGCTTCGGGCGCAACGCCTGCGGACCTGGTGCGGGAAGCGTCGAGATCGGGAAAGGCGGCAGCCGCGCGGAGTGCTGCGCCGTCGGGCGGACTTGACAAGATCAACGACCGCGGGTCGATTCCCTTGCCTTCCATGTGCCCACCTTGCCTTCCATGTGCCCACGTGAAATTTCGAGATGAACCTGAGTATGAGCTTCCGGCGACCGAGGCGAGCCCCGATCGCGGTGGCGGTCGCTTTGGCTGCAGTTGCGGCCGGCATCGTTGCCGTTCCGTCGGTTCGGCAGCCGGTTCTGCGAGCCGCCGGATGGGCGCTCGTCGTCACCGAGCCGGTCGCGCCTGCCGACGCTATCGTGGTATCGCCTGATTCCGGCGGCGCTGGGGCACTCGAAGCGGCCGACCTCGTGCAAAGCGGCATCGCGACCCGCGTTGCGGTCTTTACCGACCCTCCGAGCGGAGAAGACCACGAGTTCATCCGCCGGGGGCTCCCTTATGAGGATGCGGCCGCAAGGCAGATTCGCCAACTGAAGTTGCTTGGGGTGACGGACGTGGTGCAAATCCCCAGAACGGACGTTGGCACCGAAGGCGAAGGCGAGGTGCTTCCGGCCTGGTGCGATCAGCATCAGTTCCGATCGGTTGTGTTTGTGGCCGCGCGGGACCACTCGCGACGCGTGCGGCGCGTGCTCGATCGCGTCATGAAAGGCCATCCGACGCAGGTCACGGTTCGGCCGGCGCGCTACTCGAACTTCGACCCGGACCGATGGTGGGAAACCCGCGTCGGCGTCCGGACAGAAATCATCGAGCTGCAGAAGCTCGTGCTCGAGGCGGTTCTGCATCCGGTATCATTTTGAGCAAAGGCGTTCGTCCGCGTTCGTCGTCTTTGCATGCCGGTCAGAATCGCCGCCGGCACCGTTATGTCCCGGCCTGGATGCTGGCGACGGCCTCGGCGATCCGTTGCGGCGCCTTGGGGCGCGCATACATCCGCGCAAGATATGCGCGCAATTGCGGAAAGGTATCGATCAGACGCTGCTCGTTGGCCCAGTCGATCAAATAAGCCGTTACGCAATCGGCGATCGTCATCCGATCGCCGACGATGTACGCGCGTCCTTGCATGTGGCGATCGAGGATCGTCGCCATGGCAACGAATTCCTCGCGTGCGAGAATAATGTCCTGCGGCAAACGCTTGGCTTCGGGGTACAGAAACGTGTGCCGGGTTATCCGCCACAACGGCTGCTCGAGTTCAGTCACGGCGAACATGACCCAGCGGTAGGCTTCGGCCCGCGCCTTGAGATCGGCCGGCAGCAACCCCTTGTCGCGATACTTGTCCGCCAGATACATGACGATCGCAGCGGATTCGGTCAGCACGAGGTCGCCGTCGACCAGCACCGGGACTTTGCCGGCAGGATTGAGGCGAAGGAAGTCGGGGCCCCGATGTTCGCCGGCGGTGAGATTGACGGGCACGAATTCGAAATCTGAATCGAGCTCTTTGAGGCCCCAGAGCGCGCGAAGCGAGCGGGTCGGTCCGAATCCATAGAGTTTCATTGCTGTTCTCCGCGTCCTTGGGATGGCGACGGCAAAGCGCCTCGGGAAGGGTTGCCCAATGCGCAAGCCTAGGGGCGGGCTATCGCGCCCGCCCCGAGACCTGTCCTATGGCCTTACAGACCAAAGACGAATGAAAGAGCCGTACTTCGACATGTCCAACGGATTAATTTTCGGTCTGATGGGCGTATTACGGCTTTTCCACGCCCGGGGATGTTTGATCCCCCCTACTTGTTTGGTTTCGTAGTCAGAACCGAAATGTCTGAACCGTCGCGGTAAGCCGGGTGCCGCCAACCATCCTCGTCATAATCTGCCATGCACTGCTCTGCGAACGCCTCCATCGCTTTGAGGGCGCCTGAGGCCTGCGCCTGCTGAAGGGGGAAGAGGCGCACCAGCTCGGCGCTCCCCGAATAGTTCATTTCATAGAGCTCGTGCCGTGCTCCGAACTCCGTGCCGATCGCGTCCCAAAGCAGCTTCATGGTTTTGATGCGTTCCTTGTAGTCGATGCCGTTCGAGCCGCGCACGAACCGCGCGAGATATTTATCGATGTTTGGGTTTTTGAAGTCGCGCGCATGGGAGGGCAGATAGATGAGGCCTGACGCGATCACTTTTTCGACGATCGCGCGCACGGCCGGATAGGCTTCGGTCATGAAAAGGCGATAGGTGCTGGCTGCCCTGCCATTGGGCAGTACGGCTCCGTTGACCCATGGTTCAGGATTGAAGGCCATGGCGTCCGACAGCGACCAGAATAGATTTCTCCAGCCGATCACCTCGCCGATCTGTGCCTGCACACCGCGGAATGCCTCGACGCCTGTCGCGCGCGCCGCCTTGTAGAGGAGACCGGCGATGAAATCGAGCTTCACGGCAAGCCGGGTGCATCCCTGCAGAGTGAAGCCGTTGAAAAATCCGGAGCGCGGATAGAAGTTCTTGAGGCGCTCCATATCGCGATGAATGATGACGTTCTCCCAGGGAATGAATGCGTTGTCGAACACGAAAATGGCGTCATTCTCATCAAAGCGGGAGGTGAGCGGATAATCCCACGGCGAACCGGTGGCGGCGGCGGCGAACTCGTAGGATGGCCGGCAGATAAGCTTGATGCCGGAGGTATCCATGGGCGCGATGAACATCACCACCATGCTCGGATCCGTAATCTCCTGGCCCATGTTCTGGCCAAGAAAATTGTAATGGGTGAGCGCCGAGTTGGTGGCTACGACCTTGGCGCCCGACACGAAGATGCCGGCGTCGGTCTCCTTCTGGACGGTGATGTAGACGTCCTTGACCTCTTCGACCGGCTTGTTGCGGTCTATCGGCGGATTGACCAGCGCGTGGTTGAGATAGAGCACCGCCTCCTGGGCCCGCTTGTGCCAGGCGCGTGCGTTGTCGGCGAACGGTCCATAGAACTCGGCGTTGGCGCCGAGCGTATTGAGGAAGGCCGCCTTGTAATCCGGGCTGCGGCCCATCCATCCGTACGAGATACGGGCCCAGGCCGCGATCGCGTCGCGTTGGGCGATGACATCCTCGCGGGAGCGGGCCGCCTTGAAGAACTTGTGCGTGTAGCCATCGGAGCCGGTATCGGTCTTCGCGGTGAGCACATCCTTGCTCTTGGCGTCGTGTAGCGCGTCATAGAGCTGGGCCACCGAGGCGGCCGCATTGCGGAACGCCGGATGGGTCGTGACGTCCTCGACCTGCTCGCCATAAATGTAGACCTCCCGCCCGTCGCGAAGAGATTGAAGGAACTCAGCGCCGGTGAAGGGCCGGTTCTTGCCTTTGAGAACGGCCTCTGG
>Ga0137359_10000666_pt1 | contig 25917 bp, 21 predicted proteins | sample Mad1_40_16metaG_FD_108281 | JGI IMG/M metagenome (GOLD analysis project Ga0137359, IMG submission 108281) | Vadose zone soil microbial communities from Angelo Coast Range Reserve, California, USA - Mad1_40_16 metaG | ecosystem: Environmental > Terrestrial > Soil > Vadose zone | place: USA... | reverse complement strand
GGACGGGAATGAGGAACTTAGAAACGGTCAGGCCTGCTAACATCGGAAAAGGTGCAGAGCATCTTCCCTAAGTGTGCAAGAAATGTGCAGAAAAATCCCGTAATGGGAAGGGATTGGCTTGCCGCCTAAAAGCGCTGATTCTACAGCATTTCCTGTATGTCAAAGAGTGAAAGCCAGTAGTTGAAATTTACTGGCGGCCGGATTCCAATATTCCCGCGGCCACGTTCGAGGAAGTGAGCCGCGAAGTCGCTCCCGGAGGCGGCGTAGGAGCCGCAACGCCGGCGATCTCAGAACCTAATCCGAGCCGCTGCAAGGTGGGAGCATCCAGCTTGCCGCTGGGATTAAGCCTGTGCGATGCCTGGAACCGTCGCATTGCGTTAGCGGTAGCTTCATCCCATTTGCCGCTCGGCGAACCCTGAAACGAGCCGTCCTTGGCCAATGCTGCCTGAATTTCGCTGACGCGATCCGCGGTCGGAGCTTTTTGGCCGGGCTGCTTTCGGGCCCTTTTCGCAGACGACGATCTAGCGGAAGCCTTTTTCGCGACATTCGCCTGTTTCTTGCCAGAGGGTTTTGTTGCGGCGGACACTGTGTTGCGACTCTTTACTGAACTGCTGGCCGCGGAAGTCTTCTTGGGCCCGCTTCTGGCTTGCGAACCCTGAGCGGAAGTAGTTCTCCTGCTCGATGCGTTTTTACTTCTGGCGCTTGCCGCAGTTTGACCGAAACTCGCCGGCACACCCAGCCCCGCCAACGAAGAAGTCAGCAGAACCAGGAGTGCCGCGCGAACGATTTTCATCAGTCTCGCCGTTCCTTTATTTATTTTGCTAGATTGATCACTGAGCGTTGCCCACCGGAACGACTCCCGGCAGAAATACGGTCAGTACGCGATCATTATCCTGGCGGCGAAGAACTTTGAAAACAACGTTCGCCCCCGGTTTGAGCTTGCTCATCACGGCCTTGTAATCTGCCACGGAATTGACCGGCTGTCGATTAACTTCTGCGATGACGTCGCCGCGGGCGAACCCGAGGTCGTCACCAAAGCTGGCGGGATCGACATCCACTACCAGCACGCCTTTCTGGCCTTCCATGCCAACGCGGGAAGCGCGGTCAGGAGTAAGGTTCTCCACTCGCAAGCCGTATTCGGCTGCGCCGTTCTCATTTTGGGAGTCGACTAGCTTCACGTTCGAGTTGGGGAAAACGCGCGTGCGGTCCTCGACGACTGCGATAGTATCTTTGGATTGGCCGTCGCGCACATATCCCAGCTTTACTTTCGTTCCGATCGGAGCTTGCGCAATTGGATTGACCAGGTCGTTTCCCGTCTTGATAGGCCTGCCGTTCACGTTGGTTATGACGTCGCCGCCCTTCAGGCCGGCTTTTTCCGCCGGGCTGCCGGGCTCAACGCCCATGATTACAACGCCATTGGCCGCGCCAAGTTCCTTCAGCGTAATCGCATTGGTTCCCAGATCTTCCTGGAAACTGACGCCGATCGAGCCGCGAGTAACGCGTCCCTGTTGAATCAACTGGTTATAAACGTTTATTGCTACGCTCGAGGGAAGAGCAAATCCGACGCCTTCGTAGCCGCGGCTGCCAGTAATGATTGCGGTATTAATACCGATCACTTCACCGGCCAGATCCACCAGCGGCCCACCGGAGTTCCCTGGGTTGATGGCCGCATCCGTCTGCAGGAACTTCTGAAATTGCCGGCCTACTCCACCGCGATCTTTGGCGCTGACAATTCCCGCGGTCACGGTTGCGTTCAAGCCAAAAGGACTGCCAATCGCCAGCACCCAATCGCCGACCTGCACACCATCGGAATTCCCCAGTTTTGCTACCGGCAACTCCTTGGGCGGCTCGATCTTGATCACGGCCAAGTCCGTTTCTTCATCTACGCCAACGACTTTCGCGTTGTATTTGGTGGTTTCGCCGTTCAACTGCACTTGAATCTTGGTGGCCTGGTCCACAACGTGGTTGTTGGTAAGAATGAATCCCTTACGATCAACGATCACACCAGAACCGAGGCTGCGTTCAGCAGTCGCGGGAGCATCCTGGCGGCCGTCAAAAAAGCGATCGAAAAAGTCCTGCATTGGATCATTGGGATTGTCCGGCTGCTGATCGTTCGGCTGCTGCGAACGGCGCTTGGCGGAGGGCCGTCGCCTCTCCATAACTTGCGTGGTGGAGATATTGACGACCGCCGGTTCCACGCGATTTACGATCGACGCGAATGAATTGGAAGACGGAATCGCGTCCGGCATGGCCAGCGGAGTGGCTCCCTTGCCCGCAAAGGCGACGCTCTTCATGGCTGAGGTACGGCCGGAGACAACGGTGCCGATAAGAATTCCTACCACCAGCGTGAGCGCCACAAACAGCCCGGCAACCATCTTCTCCCGACGCGCCCAGCTAAACAGTTTGACGATTGGTTCACCCATATCTGCTGCTCCTGTATTCTCTCCGCCGCCTGACCTCTCGCGAATAGCACCCGCCGCTCTTGAGTATAACACTGCGAACTTCCGCAAGTTATTCAGAGCAAGTACTGCACCGGAAAACACACTGGCCTTATGGCCGGGGTGGCTTTGGAGTCTGGTTGACTTAATTTCCTCTCTTCCTTTGACGCGACAAACCGGAAAATTGTTGTCACCTAATGTTGCGCTTTAGAAACAGTATTGACAATCGGCACTTTCCCTGTCATTAATATTGCAGCCGCTTGCTGCGGCGAAACGTGGCGATTTAGGGCAACTTGCTCCACGTAAAAAACTGCTAAAGAGCATGTAGAGATTCTTAGAAGTTTCTGAGACCCCTCCTGCACTCTTTGGCACGGAGGGTTTTTATTTTTCCTCCTTGTCAGCCCTAAACATGTTCGCGATTCGTTCTGGCTGGTGGCCATTTTGCCATGGCCCGTCTTGCTTGCTCTGAGACCTTCTTTCGGGCCGCGATTGGAATACCGATGCCCGAGATTTATCAGCTGCGTTGCCGCGAGTGCGGAAAATTGTGGGGTAACGCGCCACGTTCGTTTTGCGAAGATTGTTTTTCCCCACTGGAAGTTTCCTACGATTACGATGCGCTGAAGTCGATCGCGGTGAAAGCCGATATCGCGCGACGCGACTTTAACATGTGGCGCTATGCGGAGTTTCTGCCGCTGCCGGAAGGTTTTCAATTTCCAAACAGTGTTGGCGGCACTCCGCTGGTGGCTTCGCGGCACCTCGCGAAAGAGTGGGGCCTGCGGAACCTATACTTTAAGAACGATGCGGTCTGCTTCCCTTCACTTTCGTTCAAGGACCGCGTAGTGGCAACAGCGCTTGCCGCGGCGCGTAGATTTGGATTCCAGACCGTCGGCTGCTCGTCCACCGGAAATCTGGCGAATGCGGTCGCGGCGCAATCGGCGCAACAGGGATTTGAGGCCTGCGTCTTTATTCCGGCTGACCTTGAGCCGGCCAAGATTCTGAACACCGCGGTGTACGGCGCGCGAATCGTGCGCATCAACGGCAACTACGATCACGTGAACCGCCTATGCGCCCAGATTGCCGACCGTTTTCAGTGGGGATTGGTGAACGTAAATCTTCGTCCTTATTACTCGGAAGGCTCGAAAACACATGGCTTCGAGATCGCCGAGCAGTTGGGCTGGCGGCTTCCCGATAACGTTGTAGTGCCGATGGCGGGCGGTTCGCTGATCACCAAGATTGCGAAAGCGTTTCGCGAACTGGTGACGCTTGGATGGGTGGATGAAAAGCCCGTGAAGTTCTTTGGGGCGCAGGCGACAGGGTGCTCTCCGATTTCAAGCGCGGTCAAACGCGGTCTCGCGCGCTTCGAGCCGCAGAAGCCGGATACCATCGCGCGATCGCTGGCCATCGGCAATCCCGCCGACGGGCCATTTGCCATCAAGCTGATTCGCGAATCGGGCGGCTGGGCGGAAGACATTTCCGATCGCGAGATTGTGCAGTCCATTCAATTACTGGCGGAGACGGAAGGAATTTTTGCTGAGACGGCGGGCGGCGTGACGGCTGGAGTCACGCACAAATTGTTGCGCGAAGGCCGTATCGGCTCCGACGAAACCACCGTGGTTTGTATTACTGGCAATGGACTGAAGACTACCGATGCGATTGTGGCCGAATATCCTTTGACCGAAGCCATCGCACCCAAATTGGAAGCCTTTGAGGCGTATCTGGACGCGCAGCTAGTAACTCCGGCAGTGGCGCAGGGATGATGCCCAGCTCGAAAAATTACGAGTGGATTTAGAATCGCGTTAGAGACGTCTGATCACAGGAGAAAATATGGCAGTGACTATTGAAATTCCCACAGCGTTCCGGCGTTTCACCGACGGAACGCCAAAGTTGGACTGTAACGCGGCCACAGTTGCGGAAGCGCTGAGCATTCTTACTTCGCAATATCCCGGGCTGTCGCGGCACGTGCGCGACGACCAGGGCCAGATTCGCCAGTTTTTAAACGTCTATCTGAATGATGAGGACATTCGCTTTCTTGGCGGCGAAGAGTGCGCCGTAAAGGAAGGCGATAAGGTTTTGCTGGTGCCGTCAATCGCGGGTGGCAGCTGCTGAACTACCAACAGCGCCGCCGCAACATCAAGAACTCGTTTCCAGATGCTTAGCCAGCTGCGTGTGACGCACGAGCGATAAGTTCGACCGGGGCAATCACCCCGCTGCGCAATCCATCCACGACGTTGCTCATTTTCAGCACTGCGCTCTCGCCCATCACCAGCTGCAGTCCAAGAGGCTGCGGCCCCCGCTGCTCGTTTCGCTGCCGCATGCGCTCAAAAAATTCGATAGCGAATTGTTTGCGTTCGCGTTCCGCGGCGATCGCGAAACCTCCATCAACCAGCGCCTTTCGGTAATCGTCAACCGTAGCGACGAAGCTTTCATCAGCACTGCTCGCCCACGGCAAGGGATATTGCAGCTCGCCGGGGCCGATCCGCATGACATCGTAAATGGCGAAAATAGCTTCGCTGCGTAAGACCCGCTTTGCTTCACGAATCAGTTTCACCTTGTCCCGAATGTTCATGCCTACATGAAACATGTAAGCGGCATCAAAACTGCCGTTCGCGTATGGTAGAGCTGTGCCGCTTCCCGGTTCGAATTGCACGGAAGAACTCATGCCAGCAAGAGCAGAGAGCGTTTGCGCCGTTCGAACGTATTCCGGCGTCAGGTCGATGCCGGTTACGCGGCAACCGTGGGCAGAAGCAAAATAGCGCGCAGGTCCGCCAATCCCGGAGCCAATGTCGAGTAAATACATGCCCGGACGCAGGTGCATTTGCGTGGCGATCGCTTCGCTGGCTTCGCGACCGCCAATGTGGAATTCGTCCACGGCGGCGAGATCGTCTGCCGTGATGTTGACGCGCGGCTTACCGGCCGCTTCGAATGCGGCAAGAATGCGCTGTTCGAGATTTTCCGTCGCGTAATGTTGCGCAACACGGGCTTCCTCGGCACGATTGTTGGCAGTCACGCGGGCTTTCCCTCGTTATAATATGTGACGCAAGTCATGGCGTTTCCCATCTGTTAGTGGTAGCGGAACGGAAAATCGCGTCAATGACTTTCATGTTGGCGAGGGCGTCTTCGAGTGGAACGGGAACTTCGTCATCCTCGCGTATGGCTTGCGAAAAAGCGTCACCCTGAATCGTGTACTGATCGCAGACGGGAATCTCTTCTAGCGCAACCTTGCCGCCATACATAGCCATTCCGTCAGCAATCGTAATGTTCGTTGGGCGGTCGTTTGGCGCGTTAAATGGAATTTCGATCGCGAGGCGGCCAGTGCTTCCGAGTATTTCCATTCGTTGAAAATAGTTGGTTTGCGTGCCACAAGAAAACACGGAATGACCCGAAGAAAATTCCATGATGCCGGAAGCGAGACGGTCGGTGCCAAAGTCGGGATCTAGTTCCAGCGCTCCAGTCACCCGCTTGGGCTCTTCGCCGAAGAGCCAGCGCGAAAGCGTAATCGGATAACTGCCGATATCGAGCAGCCCGCCGCCGCCCCATTCAGGCTTGTGGCGGACGTTGCCGGGATCGCGATTGAAGTAGCTGAAGACAGTGATGATGGACTTGAGCTGGCCAATTTTGCCGCTGCGAATCAGTTCTCTCACGCGAAGCCATTGCGGATGCGTTTTGACCATGAACGCTTCGCCGATTTTTACCTTGGTGCGATCCCGGACGCTCATGAGTTCGACAACTTCCGTCGCGTTAAGGCCGATAGGTTTTTCGCACAGCACGTGCTTGCCTGCCTCCGCCGCCTTGATGGACCAGAGTACATGAAGATGATTGGGTAGCGGGTTATAGATGGCTTCGATTTCGGCGTTGGCAAGCAAGTCGTCATAAGAGCCGTACGCTTTGGGAATGCTTAGTTCCCTTGCGGCGGCCTGTGCTCTCGGCAAATTGCGAGATGCAATGGCAGTAATGTCGCTCAGGGCGCCCTTCTGCATTCCGGGAATCACCTTGCGCGTGGCTATGGATGCGACGCCAAGGACTCCCCATTTCACCTTTTTAGTCATCGTGTTAGCCATTGCGGTGCATTCTCCGAACGACGAAAAAGCGCAATTCGACTATTTTCCATGAAACGCCATGCCGGCAGTCTGCACTACTGCATATCAGGGGCAGACCGAACTATCTTAAAGGAGTTTTGTTATGCGTACGTCCCTGGAAGTCATCAACCGCTCTGCGATTTTGTTGCACCTCCCCGACGATCGAGGCAACTCTGTGAAGGTCATTCTCGGAGGAGCAGACGGGCCACTCGTCACCATCGATCCCGCGGGCCATATTCACGTTTCGCCATCCTTGGGCCCAGGCGATCCGGAGGTCCGCAAAGCTGTGACCGGAATATTGCAGGGAATTCAGGAGATAGCCCGGCTGGCGAACGAGGCAAAAGCCGCGGGTGCTGGAACGCGCTGAATTTTGAGTCCGCAAGATCTCTGTCACGTTTCCCTTAGACGTTGCTCGGCCCAAGTTCAAATCAACTCGAACGGATAGACATCCCGGCAAAATACACGATTCACTGCATTGCGCTGCAAGTGCATCGAAGGTAATTTAGGCGTGCAAGACTCAGCAGAAAGGTTCGGATCGTTACACATGACACCGATTCTTATTGCCCTCGTCGGCGTTCTGCCGTTGGCCGTAGCAGGTCTGTCACTACTTTTCGTTTCTGGAAACTCCACTCCGCACAACCCGCATCACCACGCCATCAACCTGTGGCACCTAAAGTAGCCGCCCACACAAAACATTAGTCTCGCGCTTCTTTTGTTACTGCTGGCGCGAGTTGGATGCCTAATTGAACAGCTTGCGCATTGACGAACGTTAGAGAGCGGCGTGCTATCCGCTAAATAAGTTTCAGTTGATGGCTTTCAAGTTCGAGCAAGTGTTTTTTCAGCCGCAGACCACCGCCGAATCCCGTCAGACTCCCATCGTTTCCTATCACTCGGTGGCACGGAATGATAATCGGGATGGGATTGGCGCCGTTCGCTGCGCCCACAGCGCGTATCGCCTTGGGGCTGCCTATCAATTCGGCCAGTTCTTTGTAGGAGACAGTTTCGCCGTAAGGGATGTTCCGAAGCGCAGTCCAGACCCTTTTTTGAAAGTCGGTCCCTTCCAAAACCAGGGCAAGATCAAAATTCTTTCGCTCGCCAGCGAAATACGATTGCAATTGGTGGACCACTTCTCTGAATGCGGAGTTGTCCAGCCGCCATTCAGGGTCAACTCTTCTTGCTCGTTTGCCCGCACCGAAACTAACCAATTTCAATCCAGTCATTGATCCCGCCAGCAGCAATGGGCCGATGGGACTCTCGAACCTTGAATAGTAAATCTGACTCATATTCCAATTCTAAACCACAATCATCGAAACGGTTCCAGGAGCTCTTTTGCCCTGCTGATGTTACGGTGCTAAAATTTCAGTTGGTAACGCCATGACCGCAAAAACTCTCTACGAGAAGATTTGGGATAGCCACCTGGTGTACGAAGAGCCGGGCAAGCCTTCCCTGCTGTATATCGACCGGCACCTGATTCACGAAGGGACCTCGCCACAAGCGTTCTCCGGCCTGCGCGCGGAAGGCCGCAAAGTCCGCCGGCCTGATCTCACTTTCGCGGTGATGGACCACTCGGTTCCCACCAAAGACCGCTTCCTTCCGATCCTCGATCAAGACGCCAAAGCGCAATTCGACGCACTCGAAAAAAATTGCCGCGAGTCCGGCGTGCGTCTCTTCGACATGAACAGCAAGAACCAGGGCATCGTGCACATTATTGGCCCCGAACTGGGCATCACGCAGCCCGGCCAGACAATTGTTTGCGGCGACAGCCATACCTCGACTCACGGCGCGTTCGGCACGTTGGCCTTCGGCATTGGCACGAGCGAAGTCGAGCACGTCCTGGCGACGCAGTGCCTGGTGCAGGGCAAATCCAAGACCCTGCACCTTCTTGTTCATGGCAAACGGCCCAAAGGAGTCACCGCCAAGGACATCATTCTCGCCATCATCGGAAAGATTGGCATCGGCGGCGGCACCGCGCACGTTGCGGAATACGGCGGCCAGGCGATCCGCGAACTATCAATGGACGGCCGCATGACCGTCTGCAATATGACGATTGAGGGCGGAGCGCGAGCCGGAATGATTGCGCCAGACGAGACCACCTTCGCGTATCTCGAAGGACGGCCTTTCGTTTCCCGCGGACGTGAATTTCAGGAAGCAGTCGAGCGCTGGAAACTCCTTACCACCGACGGTGGCGCGAAGTTCGACATGACTGTGGAGCTGCAGGCAGAAAAAATCGCGCCGCAAGTCACCTGGGGAACGAATCCGGGAATGGTAACCGGCGTCACTGACCGCGTGCCCGATCCGGGCTCGTTCAAAAATGCCGACGATCAGAAAGCCACCGAGCGCGCCTTGCAATATATGGGGTTGAAAGCAGGCACACCGATCGTGGATATTCCGGTGGACCGCGTGTTTATCGGCTCATGTACGAACTCGCGTCTCGACGATTTGCGTGCCGCAGCGCATCTGGTCGCGGGCAAACACGTTGCCAAGTCCATCAAGCAGGCGCTGATCGTTCCCGGTTCGCGCGGAATCAAAGCCGCCGCGGAAAAAGAGGGCCTCGACAAGATTTTCTCCGAAGCCGGATTCGAATGGCGCGACGCCGGCTGCAGCATGTGCATCGGTATGAACGCTGACGTTTTGCCGCCTCACGAACGCAGCGCCAGCACTTCGAACCGCAACTTCGAGGGCCGCCAGGGCCGCGACAGCCGTACGCATCTTGTCAGCCCAGTGATGGCCGCAGCAGCCGCAATCGCCGGACACTTTGTCGACGTGCGCGAGTTTGCAGTTTCAGAGGTTGAATGACCGAGTCTCGCAAAAAGCGCTGCTGGGCAACAACTAGGGAGTGGAACTTTCTATGAAACCGTTCGTCACACACAGTGGCCTTGTGCTTCCCTTTGATCGCGTCAACGTAGACACCGACCAAATGGTGCCCAAGCAATTCCTGAAGGCGCTTACCCGCGAAGGCTTCGGCCGCATTCTCTTTTACGACTGGCGCTATCTGGCGGGCGAAAGGCCCAATCCCGAATTCATTCTCAATTTCCCGGAATACAAAGGCGCGTCAATTCTTCTAACACGCGCCAACTTCGGATGCGGCTCCAGCCGCGAACACGCTCCCTGGGCCATTGGCGACTACGGCTTCCGAGTAATCCTGGCCCCGAGCTACGCTGACATTTTCTATAACAACTGCTTCAAGAACGGCATCCTCCCGGCCATCCTGAAAGAATCCGACATCGACGAACTCTTCAAGCGCGCCGAAGCGGATCGTTCTTACACGCTCACAGTGGATTTGCCGAATGAGACGGTAAGCGACAACAAAGGACTGACCGTTTCACTTGAGATTGCGCCATCGCGCAAAGAAGTCTTGCTCAAAGGTCTCGACGATATCGGCACCTCACTGCAAAATGTCACCGCGATCGACGCTTACGAAAAGTCCCACGCCGGCACTGCGACCATGTACGCCCCAGTCGACGTGAAAAACTACACGTAACTTTCCTTATTGGCAGGTTTTGTAAACGCCGTCATTCCGAGCGAAGCGAGGAATCTCTCTTCGCTGCCGCCCACACTACTGGCTTCCGTAACGGCTACAACTTCTCGCCCATGGGCTCTGGCGACTCCGGCGCCGCAGGCGGACCCAGCAATTCAGCCGCAAGAATCCCCGCCAGCACCAGCCCTGCACCTGCAATCGAACGCAAGCCGAGCCGCTCATCCAATACCAAATAGGAAGTAATTACCGCAAACACCGGCTCCAAAGTAAAAATAATCGCCGCGTGACTTGGCATCGTGAACTGCTGCGCCCACAATTGCAGAGAAAACGCCACTGCCGTAGCGAACACCGCGCAAACCGCGATGCCAATCCATAATTGCGAGGTCGAATGGAATCGCAGCGGCTGCCAGCGAATAGCCTCCGCTCCCAGTGCCGTCAGCCACGCCATCACCGCGCACGCCAGCACCTGTAACACGCTCAGCGCAGCGGCAGAATGCTCGCGCGCGTATTCACCAACCAAAACAATGTGTACCGCGTAGGACATCGCTGCGAAAAATGTCAGAACGTCGCCGCGGTTTAAGTGCGCCACGCCAGTTGCAGGAACCGTCAGAAAATACAATCCCGCCGCCGCCGCAATCGTTCCAAAATAAACCCACCGGGTGACTCGCTTGCCCCAGAACAATGCCAGAATCAGCGGCACCAATACCACGCTCGATCCCGTGATGAATCCCGAATTAGACGCAGTGGTATAACCGAGCCCGGCAGTCTGAAACGCATACCCGCAAAACATGAAAAAGCCCAGCCGCAGGCCCGCGAAAATTTCTTCTCGCTGCAACACACGGAAAACACGCGGACGGAGCGCCACCATGCAAATTCCGGCCAGCGTGAATCGCAGCGCGAGAAAAACGAAAACCGACGAATGGTCGAGCGAACTCTTGACCACCACAAACGTCGATCCCCACAGCAACGTGCAAAACGCCAGCGCCAACTCCGCGCGCAAGCGGCTTGGTTGTAACTGCATGGTGGCGACGGTGGCCATGGCTCGCAAAGCATATCAGTGAACGCGCGCAACTCAACGCACAGCTCAAACCGGCAACCCCCTTGCGGCTATTGACTCCGCCTCAAGCGCAAGTATCATGCAGACATAATGCACAAACAGCTCCGGCTCTGGCTTGGCGGGCTCGGCCTCGCGGGCCTGATTTCTCTCGTGGCAGCCGCCGCAGTCCGCGCGGAGCATCGCGAAAACTGGATCGAAATAAAATCGCCACACTACACAATCTATTCCAACGCAGGCGAACACGCTGGCCGTCGCGTGGCGGCGCAGTTCGAGGAAATCCGCGCGCTGTTCGAACAAAGTTTTCCCAAACTTAAGGTGGATTTCGGAAAGCCCACTATCGTCTATGTCCTGAAAGATGAAAATTCGTTAAAGCTTTTGATGCCCTCGTACGGCCAAAACAAAAACTCCATGAAGCTGGCCGGCCTGTATCAGTTGTCGAACGACAGGAATTTTGCGGTAGTGCGCGCAGACGTAACCGGCACCGGCACCAATCCCTATCATGTCATGTACCACGAATGGGCGCACGGGCTGTTCCGCCTGAATTATCGTGGGCTGCCTTTATGGCTGGATGAAGGCCTGGCGGAATACTGGGGAGGAAGTGATATCGATAACCAGGAAGGCCGCGTGGGCATGGCGGATCCCGTGCAGTTGCGCGTGCTTCAGCAAAACGCCTTTCTTCCGATTTCGACTCTCGTCTCGATCGATTCGTCTTCTCCGCTGTACAACCGCCAGGATCATGCCGGCATGTTCTACGCGGAGTCCTGGGCCATCGTTCACTACTTCTCTCTAGCTCCGGATGTGCGCGACCAGCATTTGCTCGATAAATATCTCGCCGCCTTGCAGGCCACCGACGATCCTATCGAGGCCGCCAACCGCTCCTTTGGTGATTTGAAAAAACTGGGCGAAAAGCTGGAGACTTACACTCGGCAGTCGGCATTTCTGTACCAGCGCATAGCTGTAAAGAGCAATATTTCAGAAAGGGATTTCGCCGCTCGCCATTTGAGCCCGGCCGAAGGCCTGGTTGCGCAGGCAGATTATCTCGTCCACACCAGTCATCTGGCCGAAGCCATTGAAATCCTGCACCAAGCAGAAAAATTAGATCCCAGAGTCCCGCACCTTCACGGCGAATTGGGCTACTACCATTTTGTAAAAGCGGATTACGATAACTCGCTGAAGGAATTTGATCTGGCGACCGCTGAAGACCCGAACGACGCCACCGCCTACTACTACAAAGCGTCAATTCCCTATCGCAAGAGCGGCTACAACCGCGAGACTACCCCGCAGATCATCGCCAATCTGCACCGGGTGATTTCGTTGCAGCCCAACTTTGCTCCCGCGCACGCTTTCCTTTGCATCGCCTACACCCAATCGCCTGACACCAAGTCGCAAGCTCTAGGCGAAGCCAAAAAAGCCATGGATCTGGAGCCCGGCAACCTGGCGTATTTTATTGACGCGGGTCGAGCGCTCGTGGCCACAAATAATCTCGCCGACGCAAGGAAAGTCGCCGATACCGCGCAGAAACTCGCAACATGGCCTCGTGACCGTGCCATGGCCGCGAATTTTCAGAAGACCGTTAACGCAAAAATGAATCCGTCCGCTGACGACCCCCGCTCCATCGCAGCGGCTGATCCGGTCGCGAGCGACGAAGGACCGACTGCGGGTCCCGCGCAGTCTTCTCAAAAAAAAGGCCAGATCACCGAGCTGATCTGCGGCCATCCGCCATCGGTGATATTCACCCTGACAGTAGGTGACCAGCAATTTCTTTTTCACGTGAAGGATATCGCGAAAATCCGAGTGCTCGACGCCGCTGGGGGCTCCGGCGACGCCGCCAGCTGCGGAAAATGGAAAGATCGAAAGGTGGCAGTTGAATTCTCGGCAACGCCAGATGGTCCGGCATTTGGCGAAGTGAGTTCAATTTTGTTTAATTGATCGCCTGCCTCAACGAAAGCGTCATTCCGACGAGTAAACCGTCCTGCCGCCAACGACCGTGCGCAGAACCTTTGTGTTGACATATTCGCTCGGATCAACCTTGGTCAGGTCTTTGGAAAGCACGATAAAGTCCGCGAACTCACCGGCCTTCAGTTCGCCTTTCTTCCCTTCCATGAATTCTCCGTACGCCGAACCGCTGGTGTAAGCGCGAATGCAATCGTCGATTGAAATTTTCTGCTGCGGCTGCCATCCACCTTGCGGTCCGCCAGTAGGAAGTTCACGCGTCACGCACGCAAATAGCCCGCGGAACGGCGTGATAGGCTCAACATCGTAATCCGTTCCGAACGCCAGCCGCACGCCGAATTTCTGCATGGTGGCCCACGCATACGCGCCTTTCACGCGATCTGGCCCCACCCGCTGCTCTGCCCAGCGCATATCCGAAGTTTGATGTGACGGCTGCATCGAAGCGATCACCTGCAAGCGCGCGAAGCGTGGAAAATCGGACGCCGCAACCACTTGGGCATGTTCGATGCGGTCTCGCCGGTCGCGCGGTCCGTTTGCTTTGGCGGCAGCTTCAAAGGCGTCCAGCGCGACGCGGTTGGCGCGGTCGCCAATCGCATGGAAGTTTAATTGGAATCCCGCTTTGTCGCGCTCAATCGCCAGTGCGCGGAGTTTCTCCGGCTCCATGGTCATGATGCCGCTGGTCGAAGGATCGTCAGAATAAGGCGCGAGCATCGCCGCAGTGCGAGAGCCGAGAGCGCCGTCGGTAACCATTTTCAGCGCTCCCGTGCGCAACCACGGATCGGTCGTTCCTCCATCGCGGCGCAACTGTTCGAGCTTTGCCAACGGCGCGGGAAACGGCAACCATTCCGTAACGCGCACGGTCAGCTTGCCGTCGTTCTTGATCGCGCGATAGGTAAGAAAATCCTCCCACGCGGAATTGTCCTGCACCGAGGTCACGCCGTGCTGCGCCACATCGGCCAGCGCCAGTTCGATCCCGCGGCGGCGTTGCTCCATGGACGGCGGCGGGATCTTGGAGCCAACCAGCATTATCGCTGCGCCCTCTTTCAACATGCCGGTCGGCTCGCCCGCCGCATCTCGTTCGATCTCGCCGCCGGAGGGATTCGGTGTGGCCTTGTTAATTTCAGCAAGCTGCAACGCCAGCGAATTCACAACCGCTACGTGACCGGAAATGTGCATCAAAATTACCGGATTCTTTGGCGAAACCGCATCGAGCTCCTGCCGGTTCGGAAATTTCTTGTCCGGCCAGAAGGTATGATCCCACCCGCTGCCACTGATCCACTCGCCTTCCTTATGTTGCGCCACACCCTCCGCCAACCTTTTCTGCAATTCGGCCACGCTCTTCACGCCGTTCAAGCGCACCGCGATCCAGTCTTGTCCGGCGTTGCCAATGTGCACGTGCGCATCATTGAATCCCGGCATCACAAAATGTTTTTCCAAATCAACCGTCTTCGCGCCGGTATCGGCCAGCCCGCTCACTTCATCGTCATCACCGACCGCCAGGATTTCTTCTCCGCGCACCAGTATCGCCGCGGCCCAGGGGGAAGCAGGATCGTTGGTATAGATACGCCCGTTTCGATAAATCGTCATCGCCGACGTGCCATTTGTGGGCTGCTTGGTTGCGCCAGGTGCTTGCGGGCGGCCAACCGTGCAGGCAGTAAGTGCGGAAATCACAAGTGCGGCGCCCAGCGCACTCTTCGAATGGCGCATCCATTTTTTCAAGATTTTGCCTCGACCACTCCGGAGGTTCCTAGAAGCGTCAGCAAAACTCGCTGTAAGCCAATTTCGCGTCCGTCTGATTCATACCATTCCTGCAATGAGTGAGCGCCGCCGCCGTTGCCGCCCGCTCCAATCGAAATGGCATCAATGCCCAGCGACAGCGGAATATTCGCGTCCGTAGAAGCCCTCTCAAGCCGCGATTGATTGTGGACGGCCTCGTCCGCGGCGCGCAGCGTCGCCAACAGTGGCGAATTCGAGGCGAGTTCTCCTCCCGGCCGGCCCCCAAGCAAATCCAGCTTCCATTCCAATTTTCCCTTGGAACGGTCGCGTGAAGCTTCCATCTCGTCGCGAATTCCCGCTCCCACACAATCGCGCAACGCGGTCTCCAGGCGAATCAGTTCCTCCTCGCTCTCCGAACGAAGATCCACTTTCAACCGCGCTTCGTGCGGAATCGAATTGACCGACGTTCCTCCTTCAATTTGTCCCAGGTTGAATGTGGTGCGCGGATTCGTGGGCACCCGCGTGTTGATGAAGCGAACCGATCCGCGAATCAGCGCATTGATTGGATTCGGTATGCCGAAATCGGACCAACTGTGCCCTCCCGGTCCGTTGATGACCACCTCCACTCGACGCGAAGCCAGCGCCCTGGTCGTAACGTGGTCAATGCTGGACCCATCCATTACGATCACCGCTTTCAACCGTTCGCGATACGCATCCACGATCGCGCGCATCCCGCGCAGATTTCCTTCCCCTTCTTCGCCTACGTCAGCAACAAATAGAATTGTTCGTTGCGGCTGGATGCGCGCTTCGTGCAGCGCCCGCGCCACTGCCACCAGAGCAGCCAGCCCTGCGCCATTGTCGGAGATTCCCGGAGCGGTCATGCGGCTCTTGTCACGATGCACCTTCACGTCGGTTCCTGCAGGGAAAACCGTGTCCAGATGCGCCGACAGAATTACGATTTCTTTGTCGGACGCTCCGCGCAGCAGTCCGATCACGTTCCCGGTTTTATCCATGGAAACTTCCAGCCCGACCGCAGACAGTAGCACTTTAACCGCGGCCGCTCGTTCGGACTCTTGGAATGGAGGCGCGGGAATTTCCGTCAGCCGCGCCTGTTCGTCATCAATCCACGCTCGGTGCGATGCAAACCAGTCAAGCGCCGCGCGAACCTGCGCGCCCGAAGGCAGTTGGGGTTGCGGCGTGGCGCTGGAGCGGCTCGCAGGGCGCTCCCCTGGAAAAGGCACGACAGGTCTGATCGGCATGCTCAGCAGAATAACCGAAACCATGAAGAGCTGGGTCATAAATGTCTCTCGGGAGGGTACGGCTTCAGCCATGCCGATAAAGCTCAAAAAAATTACAGTTTTAACCCCTGGGGTGACAGTCTGCTCGCCGCGAAAATTGTAGACAAAGCTTGCGCCTTTTCAGCGAGGAATCTCGTTGCCGGTTCAATGTGGAGCGACTCCGGCGCAAAGCGCCAGAAGCTCGTCCTCGGTAAGTACGCGCGCAGATTGCTTCGCCGCATCCAACAGCCGCGCGACCAGCGCATCGTCCGCAGGAATCTTGTGGCGTTCCAGCCAAAACTGCACGTTGGATTTCCCGCTCATCGGGCCAATTTCGATGATCTGCTCCAGGCCAAAAAGGTGCGACGGAACGCCGCTGTACACGATGTTCGCTAGTTCCGTGTTTCCCTTGTGAAACGCTTTCACGATGGCAGCCGCATGAACGCCAGTAGCGGTGCGAAACGCATCCCTGCCGATCACCGGATAATTCGGCGGTATCGTGGTGTGCGTAGCCACTGCCACCGTCTCACAATACTCTTTTAGTTTTGAAAGATCGCGATCGATCAATCCCATCAACCGAAGATTGACCAGCATCAGTTCCATCGGAGTGTTTCCAACGCGTTCGCCGAGCGAATTCGCCGCGGCATGCACCTGATGCGCTCCCGCGGCCACGGCCCACAGCGAATTTGCAATCGCCAGGCCGCGATCGCAGTGACCATGCCAATCCACTCGAATCTTTTCGCCGGACGGCTTAACCACTTCGTCCATTACGAATTTCACCAGATTATAAGCACCCTGCGGCGTCGCATGGCCCACCGTGTCGCACAATACGATCGCCCGCGCCCCACTTCGAATTGCCGCCGAGTACAGCCGCTTGATCGTATCTCGATCCGTTCGAACCGTATCTTCGGTCACGTACATCGAAGGCAGGTTATGGCTCACTGCGAACTTCACCGCATTCTCGGTCGTGCGCTCCAGGTGGTCCACGGTCCAGTCTTCGACCATGCGCCGGATCGGGCTAGATCCCAAAAACGTAGCTGCCTCGATCGCGATCCCGACTCGCTGCGAAATCTCCACGATCGGCAGGATGTCATTCTCAAGCGTGCGGGCGGCACAATTCGGCCGTATCTTCATGCGATTGTTGGCAATTTCGCGTGCCAGAGCCTCGACGTGTTCAACCGCGCGCGCGCCAGCGCCGGGAAGTCCGATATTCACGGAGTCAATTCCCAGCGACTCCATCAGATGAAGTATGCGGATTTTTTCTCCGATGCCAGGGTCGTACACGGAAGGATTTTGCAGACCATCACGCAAAGTCTCGTCATTCAACAGGATGGGGGTGCCGGATCGAATCAATGGAGACGAAGCCAGATTCCAGTCGTAAATCCAATCATTCTGCTGCATTCATCCTCCGCTAACCCTCATCGGATTGTAACCGAAAGAATGGAATAGAACGATTGCGACGGGCACCCAACTGCCGCGGCAGGTTCACTGACAATCCTGACTTGCCATTCGTCTAAAGGCACAAACGCGATGCGGCTTCTGTTCGATCGCCTGAATCCCGACTGGAGAGTTTCATACTTCAAAGAACTGCTCCCGATGGCTCCATTCTTTCCAGATTACTGAAAGTCAGGCGAACCCGTCCCGCTTCTCGGACTCAAACGGAACGCTTCCTCATGCTCAACCGAAACCATGCACAGCCCTTGTGGCGGCACCGTCGGTCCAGACTTAGACCTGTCTTTCATTTCATAAAGTCGATCAATGTCTTCAGGTGAAAGCCGGCCCCGCCCAACATCCAACAGCGTGCCCACCATCTTGCGCACCATGTATCGTAAAAATGACCGGCCGCGCACCGTAAAGATAAGTTCGTCGTTGTCCGCCGAGCGCACCAACTCCGTTGTGTAAATCTCGCGAACTGTTGACCGCTCCTTGTCGTCATCCTCCGAGCCCGTGGACGCGGCAAACGAAGCAAAATCGTGGCTGCCTACAAACCGCGCCGCAGCGTCGCGCATTTTGTCCTCATCGAGCGTAAACGGATAATGCAGCACGTACCGCCACAACATCGGCGGAACAACTTTGCCGCGATACAAACGATAGCGATAGACTTTGCTGCGCGCGGACCATCTCGCGCTGAAGTCCGGTCCGGTCTCTTCCGCCGCCACGATTCGAATCGTCGAAGGCAGAATCGCGTTCAGCGCGCGTTGAAATTCCTGCGCTGATAATCCGCTCTGCGTTCGAAAGCTTCCCACCTGCCCAAGCGCATGCACTCCTGCATCCGTCCTGCCCGTCGCGTGCAGCGCGATATTTTCCTGCGTCAGCCGCCGCAATACCGAAACGATTTCGCCTTGCACCGTCGGTTTTCCAGACTGCATCTGCCAGCCATGAAAATCCGTTCCGTCATACGCAATGGTTAGCTTGATGTAACGCATGCCTAGCGGCCCGGGCAATCAAGGCGCCGAGCGCACAAACCGGCTCCCCGGTTTTACCGCCGCAGAACCCTCACGGCAAAGGGGACAATCCTCTGGCTCATAACTAGTGATCGGCAAATCCAGCAGCGCCTGCGCCTTCACCGGAAAATCAATCTTCCCGCCGCTGCGATCGATTAAAGCCGCTGCCGCGACAACGCATCCGCCCGCTTCTTGCACCACTTGAATGGTTTCTTGCGTCGAGCCGCCCGTCGTCCAAACGTCCTCTACCACCAGCACTCGCTGCTCCGGTCGTAGCGCAAATCCGCGCCGCATGACCATCATCCCGCTGCCATCTCGTTCCACAAATAAAGCCGGAACTCCACCTTCCGGCAGCGCATGTTTGCCAGCAGGTTCCGGCAACGCTCGAGCCACTTCCTGCCCGATAATCACTCCGCCCAGCGCCGGAGAGACCACCGCCTCGATCGCGGCATCTACGAACAGCGCGGCCAGTTCTTCGCCGAGCTTTTCCGCAAATCGTGGATACTGCAAGGCCAACGCGCACTGCACATACGTCCCGCTGTGCAGCCCGCTGGACAGCTCGAAGTGCCCGTGCCGGATCGCGCCAGCCGTTTCGAAAATCTTCAGCAAATCTTCTCTATCGACCATCGCTCAGCTAACCGTTGAACGTCCCTAAACGTCGAAATGTCAGGAGCTTAGTGGCTGCTGGGTTGCGTTGTCAAGGAAGTGCGACGCTGATAGACTCTCCCTTCCGCCGTTCGGTGCGTCATTTCGTTTCTTTCCCCGGTGGATAGCGCCTTCGCCGGCTGATTTCATGAAACAAATGCGAAGTGATAAGCGTTCTAAATAGTGCAGCTCATTCAGAACAACAATTTTAGTCTCGCCTGACATTTACTTGAGGGGATACGCACACATGATGACGCAGTTGGCACGACCGTTGTTGGCTACCCTGCTGGCCGGAATGCTGGCCGTGGGAACTTTGTCCCCGGCTTATGCGCAAGACGCTCCCGGCGTTCAGGCTCCCAGCGGAGAGCCCAAGCCGGCGAATAGTCCATCTCCAACCATCGCCTTGGGCAGTTCGAAATACCAATTCACGCGTGGCCCCAAAGCTTTTCCAAATCTGATTGCGCCTTACTATCCGATTTCAATCCCCGAGCCTGGCACCACCAATACCCCCAAACTCGAACAAATGATCCATGACGGAAAATTGGAATTGACTCTGCAAGACGCCGTCGAATTGGCGCTCGCCAACAACATGGATATCGTCGTAGCACGCTACAACCCTTGGTTCGCGGACACCGATATTCTCAAAACAGAGGCAGGTGGGACTGGACGTGGAACCGCGGGGGCCTCATTCCCCTTCTCCACCGCCAATATTCCGTTCCTTTCGTTCGATCCGCTTATTACGGGCACGCTGTTATTCGACCAGATAGCGGTTCCGGTGAATAATCCATTCCTCGCCGGCACCGGTACAGCCGGGGTTGCCGCGGTGTCCGCGCACACAGCGGAATACAATTTCGCTGTTTCACAGGGCTTTTCTTCGGGCACGACGGTGAACCTGGCCTGGGATAACACCCGCAGCTCTTCTAGTGCGCTTAACTTCTTCAACCCTGCAGTGCAGTCTTCGCTTTATCTCACCATTTCCCAGCAATTGCTCAACGGTTTCGGCTTCTTCGCCAACCGCCGCAATATTCTTATTTCCAGGAACAATCGCAAAATCGCCGACTTGGCTTTTGCTCAGCAGGCCATCACCACCGTCACCAACACCATCAACACTTATTGGGAACTGGTCTATGCCCGGCTTAACGTGGACGTGCAGCAACAAGCCGTCACGGTTGCGGAAAAACTTTACAACGACAACAAGAAACAGCTTGAAATCGGCACCATGGCCCCGCTGGATGTGACCCGTGCGGAATCCGAACTGGCCACCGATAATCAAAACCTGATCGTCGCCAGAACCGCACAACTGCAACAGGAACAAAATCTCAAAAATGCCATATCAAAAGATCCGTTGGCCGCGAACTTCGTCAACGTACAGATTATTCCCAGCGATAAGCCCACGCCTCCTGAAGCCATCGAGGCATCCTCATTTGAGGACGCCCTGCGCGAAGCATTCGTCAAGCGCCCCGATCTGCAGGAACAATTTTACAACGTGAAAAATGCTGACATTGATGCTCGCGCCACGCGCAGTGCCCTTTTGCCCATCGCAACTATCAATGGACGCTACGGCTCGCAAGGTCTGTCGGGCAACTCTACGGTTGCCGGCGCACCCATTACGACGGCGGGAAGCGCGATCGTAGGCTCGACCGGGCAGCCTGTGACCGTTCTGGATTCCGCCGGAAATCCCGTGGAAATTTTTGTGCCCAATGTCACTTCTACTGCCGGCACCACTCATCAAGACGGCTTTGGCGCCGCTCAGAGCCAGGTCTTTCACAACACTTTTCCCGACTACTCGGTCTACATGAATCTGCAGATCCCCATCCGCAACCGCGCCGCTCAAGCTGACAATCAGCGCGCGATTCTAACTGCCCGCCAGCAGCAAGCCGTGATGCAACAGCTTAAGAACGCCGCTCTTCTCGATGTGCGCAATACCTACATCGCGCTGGTCCAGGACCGCGCTCGTGTGGAAGCCGCAGGCAAGGCCAGAGAACTTCAGCGGCAAACCTTCGAAGCGGAACAAAAGAAATATCAGCTGGGCGCATCCACCGTTTACAACGTAATTCTCACCCAGCGCGATTTCATCACCGCTCAGGGCACCGAATTGCGCGCTTTGGCCGACTTGGTCGAAGCCAAAGCCAATTACGAACGCGCCATCGGTCGCACCCTGGAAGTAAACCGCGTCACCATCGCCGAAGGCAAATCCGGCAGCGTAGACCGCGATACTCTGATCCCTGGCACCCTGAACGGCAAAGTTGTCGGCACTGACGCCCTCTTCAAAAAACTAGACGCGGAGAATCCACGCCTGGCCGATTCTTCCGCCACCACGTCCAACACCAAAAAATAGCCACCAATCGTCCTATTCCGCGGGGGCACAGCATGCTGCGCCCTTCTTTCTTTTTCTTTTACGCTGTCATCAACTTAAGACCTTGCTCCAACTTTAAATCGATCAGCGCTTTCCAACTCTGTAAACCGCGCCGCCCAGCCCTTTTCACGACCCCGGTTGCCCCCAACTCATCTTTGCCTTAGCATAAATAATTGTTATGCATGCAATCCTTCGTGCCATCGCCTGCGAGTGCCTCTCATGACCGATCCTAAAAAAATCACCACACCTACGCTTCCCGCCACGGAAAAATCCTCAACAACTCGTACTCCCTCCCGCAAAGAAAAATCGTGGGAACAAAACACTTTGGCTCCGGTCCTGGAAAAAAACTCCGAGCGCCAAACCCAATTCACTACCATCTCCGGCCATCCCATTCGCAGGCTTTACACTGAAGCCGATCTCCCCGATTGGAACGCCGCAACGCAACTGGGCTTTCCCGGCGAACCGCCTTACACCCGCGGCATCCACTCCACCATGCATCGCGGGCGCCTCTGGACCATGCGCCAGTTTGCTGGATTCGGCGCCGCAGAGGACACCAACCAGCGTTTCCGCTATCTCCTCTCGCAAGGCCAAACCGGTCTCTCTACCGCCTTCGATCTCCCCACATTGATGGGCTACGACTCCGACCACGCCCTATCCGAAGGCGAAGTAGGCAAATGCGGCGTAGCCATCAGTTCCCTAGCCGACATGGAAGTTCTCTTCGATCAAATTCCCCTCGCCAACGTCACCACTTCCATGACCATCAATTCACCCGCCGCGGTCATCTGGGCGATGTATCTGGCCGTCGCAGAAAAACAAGGCGCTGACTGGAAAAAAATTTCCGGCACTCTGCAAAACGACATCCTCAAGGAATACATCGCGCAAAAGGAATACATCTATCCGCCCGAACCATCCATGCGCCTGGTCATCGACACTTTCGAATTCGCCGTCAAACAAACGCCCAAGTTCAATCCCATTTCCGTTAGCGGTTATCACATCCGCGAAGCCGGATCGACCGCCATCCAGGAACTAGCCTTCACGCTTCGTGACGGCATGGAATACATCGAGTACGCGCTCCGCCGCGGAATGAATCTCGACGAATTTGGCCCGCAGCTTTCTTTCTTCTTCAATGCCCACAGCGACTTCTTCGAAGAAATCGCCAAGTACCGGGCCGCGCGCCGCATCTGGCATAAAGCGATGATCGAGCGCTACGGCTCAACGAATCCTCGCACCTGGGCGTTGCGCTTTCACGCGCAAACCGCCGGATGCTCTCTCACCGCGCAGCAACCGTACAACAACGTAGTTCGCACCGCTCTGCAAGCCCTCTCGGCGGTTCTGGGCGGCACGCAATCCCTACACACAAATTCTCTTGATGAAGCTTGGGCCCTACCAACAGAATTCGCTGCCACCATCGCATTGCGTACGCAACAAATCATCGCCCACGAGACTGGCGTAACCAATACAGTCGACCCGCTTGGTGGTGCTTACTTCGTCGAAGCTCTCACCGGCGAAATTGAAGCCGGCGCATGGGATTACATCCGCAAAATCGATTCCATGGGCGGCATGGTCGCGGCCATCGAACGCAGCTACCCGCAACGTGAAATCGCCGAAGCCTCCTATCGCTACCAAATGGAATTAGACAAAAAAGAAAAATTAATGGTAGGCGTAAACGATTTCGTCTCCGAAGAAAAGCCTCTGGACATTCTGCAAATAGACGAAACCGTTGCACACCGCCAAGCCGCTCGCCTGAATAAACTGCGCGCCGACCGCTCCCAGGAAGCAGTCACCCGGACCCTCGCAGCTCTCCGCAAAGCCGCCCAGTCCCAAGAAAATCTAATGCCCTCGATCTACGCCGCCGTAAACGCCTACGCCACCCTCGGCGAAATCTGCGAAGCCCTGCGCCAAGTCTTTGGCTCCTACGAAGAAGTAGCCATCACTTAAATGTACTTCCTTCTTTCTGTTTTCTCTGCGATCTGTGCGTCTCTGCGTTCAGCTTTCTTATGACCGACCCTCAAATCACCCACGAAATTACCGAAGCAGCAATCGCAGTCCACGGCGAGCTAGGCCCAGGTCTATTAGAAGCAGTTTGCGAAGAATGTCTCTGTTACGAACTAACGAATCGCCATATCCAGTTCGCGAGGCAACAACCTATCCCGGTTGTCTACAAAAATGCGCAACTGGATTGCGGCTGCCGAGCCGATCTCGTGGTCGCTGATAGAATAATAGTTGACATCAAAGCCAGCGCAGCTGTCGCAGCAATCCATGAGGCCGTAATGCTTACCTGCCTTAGACTGTCTGGGCGCCAGATCGGCTTGTTAATTAACTTCCATTCTGCGCTTCTGAAAGACGGCGTTCACCGTTATGTTTGGAACTACGATGCTGCTCGGCAAGAGGAAGAAGACTGAACGTAGAGACGCAGAGGTCGCAGAGAAATGCCACAAAAACGAATTCGCGTACTAATCGCCAAGCCCGGCCTCGACGGCCACGACCGCGGCGCCAAAATCATCGCCCGAGCTCTCCGCGATGCCGGAATGGAAGTCATCTACACCGGCCTGCGGCAAACCCCGGAAATGATCGCCTCCGCCGCCGTCCAGGAAGACGTTGACGTCATCGGCCTCTCCATCCTCTCCGGCGCCCACAACACCATCTGCCCCCAATTAATGACCCTGCTCAAAGAAAAAGGCATGGACGACGTAACCGTCCTGGTAGGCGGCATCATCCCCGGAGCCGACATCCCCGCCCTGAAACAAGCCGGCATCGCGGAAATTTTTCTCCCCGGAACATCCACTCAAGACATAGTCGAATTCATAAACAAGAAACACGCAGCATAGACCGTCCGGGCGTCCGACCGTTCTAATCGCGTCTTTTCTATTTCCTTCCTAACTCTAGGGTACGCACACACTACCCTGTGAATCGAACCCTTTAGGGTTTTCCATAACAAAAACGCGTGGTCATGCAGATGCGATCCGATAAAGGATCGCCGAAAAATCTCAGCTCGAGAATTTGCACAGACTATAAGTCCCTGCACTCTGTCTTTTGCCTCACATCCTCCAACCCCGTATACTAATTCTCGCTTCTCTCGTGAGGCATTCGAGTGTCCGCTTCAACCCTGAAATCTTCTGTCAATCGCGATTCTCTTGACTTCAAAAAAAATTCCCGTCACATCGTCGAACTCCTGACCGAAATGAAAAATCAGGAAGAGCTCATCCGCCAGGGCGGCGGCGCCAAGGCCATCGAAGCGCAGCATAAAAAGGGCCGTCTCACCGCCCGCGAACGCATCGCGAAGCTGATCGATCCAAATACGTTTTTTTTCGAACTCAATGTCTTTGCCGCGTTCGAAATGTACGAAGAATGGGGTGGCGCTCCCTCCGCCGGAACCGTAACCGGTTTGGCGCGAGTCTGCGGCCGTCTCTTCATGCTTATCGCCAACGATGCCACGGTCAAAGCCGGCGCATTCTTTCCGATGACCGCCAAGAAAGTAATCCGCGCGCAAAATGTCGCTATCGAAAACAAGCTTCCAACAATTTACTTAGTCGATTCCGCCGGCATTTTTCTTCCACTCCAGGAAGACGTCTTCCCTGATACCGACGATTTCGGCCGCGTCTTTCGCAACAACGCCGTGATGTCCGCCATGGGCATTCCGCAACTCACCGCCATCATGGGCATGTGCGTAGCGGGCGGCGCGTATCTTCCTGTCATGTGCGACCACATACTGATGACCGAAGGCTCCGGCTTATTTTTAGCTGGCCCCGCTTTGGTGCAAGCCGCCATCGGCCAAAAGACTTCCGCCGAAGAACTGGGCGGCGCGAAAATGCATTCGCAAATCAGCGGCACAGTAGATTTTCGCGAGCCCAACGACGAATCCTGCCTGGCCCGCATCCGCGCTCTTGTAGACAAAATGGGCGCGCCCGATCCTGCAATTTTCAGCCATGCTCCATCCCGCGAGCCGCTCTTCCCCGCCGAAGAAATCTACGGCATCTTCTCCAACAACGCCGGCAAGCAATACGACATGCGCGACGTCATCGCGCGCATCGTGGACGCCAGCGAATTCGAAGAATACCGCGCCGAATACGGCGAAACGCTGTTGTGCGGTTACGCGCGCATTGGCGGCTGGGCCGTCGGCATCGTCGCCAACCAGAAAAAACATGTGCAGACGACCGCGCCCGGCTCCGACCAAAGGCGCATCGAATTCGGAGGCGTCATCTACACCGAGTCAGCCGAAAAAGCGGCCCGCTTCATCCTCGACTGCAATCAGAACCGTATCCCGCTAATTTTTCTCCATGACGTGAACGGCTTCATGGTTGGCAAAGACGCCGAATGGTCCGGCATCATCCGCGCCGGCGCAAAAATGGTAAACGCTGTCTCGAACAGCGTCGTTCCCAAAATTTCCGTCATTTGCGGCGGCAGCTTCGGTGCGGGCCACTATGCCATGTGCGGTAAGGCCTACGACCCCCGCTTCATCTTCGCCTGGCCTACCGCG